>ENA-ORUF01001509-ORUF01001509.1-human-gut-metagenome-genome-assembly--contig:-NODE-1509-length-24332-cov-2.098076_pt1 | contig 24332 bp, 16 predicted proteins | sample MGYA00242077_ERZ509203 | MGnify/ENA primary metagenome ERZ509203 (study PRJEB26280, sample SAMEA2338834) | human gut metagenome | biome: human gut; feature: human-associated habitat; material: faeces... | reverse complement strand
CAGTGGATCTCGCCTCCGTTAAGGGCGCACCTGGAAATGCCCCGCTTAGGAATATCAGTTGCGAAAACGCTGTGTATTGGTAACGAATGGATACAATAAAAGCGACGGTGCTGGTGATGATGGAATAGGGAATTTAGAACAATAATGTAATGTGGGACTATAAGAGGAGGACATGAGGATGGGCACATTGGATAAGGTAAAGGGATTGGTTGAGAACCCGCCGAAGGAGTATCGGAGTGCTCCTTTCTGGGGGTGGAATGACAGGCTTCAGAAGGAGAATCTGGGAGAGCAGATAGAGGGATTTAAGAAGGCGGGGATGGGGGGATTTTTTATTCATTCCCGTGAAGGGCTGGAGACGGAGTATCTTTCCACAGAGTGGATGGAGGATGTGAAGTTCTGTGTGGATAAAGCCCGGGAAAATGATCTGGAGCTGTGGATATATGATGAGGATAAATGGCCGTCGGGGGCTGCGGGAGGTATGGTCAGCAAGGTAAATCCAGCGGAGTTTACGGCCAGGGCGCTGACGATGGAGTGCGGGAAAGCCGGGGAGCTGGCGGTACCGGTGAAGCTAAGTACCGGGGAAGAAAGGATAGTTACTGAGGACTCGGATTCGTTAATGTGCGGCGGGAATCGAAGCGTGGACGAAAATTCCATGTCCGGTAGGAACGGCGGTGAAGGTTGGGCAGTGGAAGAAGCTATGGAGACAGAGTTTCTTCAAGGTATTTATGTGATTCAGACAGAAGCGGACGGCAGATTTATTAAGAGGATGAAAGAATATCCGACTTATGAGGAAGCTGCTGGAGCTTGCGGTGTTGATGAAGAGATTCTGCTTCTGCGCCAGGAGATTTCTGGTAAGAGCGAGTGGTACAACGGCTTGATGCCGCCGGATAATCTGAATCCGGAGAGCGTGAAGACATTTTTGAAGTTGACACATGAGCATTATGAGGAAGTGTTTGGCGGAAGTTTTCCAAAAGAGGTGAAAGGATTTTTCACAGATGAACCAAACTGTTGTGATTTCTTCAGTGTTTTCCATGAAGGTAGACCGTGGATTCCGTGGAGTATTGGATTTACAGAGTATTTTATTGAAAAGAGAGGGTATGATCCGCAGGAGAAGCTGCCTTATCTGTTTTTCGATGGGGAAGGGGCGGAGAAAATCCGTCATGATTATTGGAAGACAGTGGCACAGCGTTTTGAAGAAAGCTATATGAAGCAGGTTTATGAGTGGTGTGATAAACGGGGGCTTCGTACTACGGGACATATTTTATATGAGAACGACCTGGGCTATCAGACCCGTGTGTGCGGTGCGGCTATGCCTCAGCTTCGTTATCTGCACAATCCGGGCATTGATCTTCTGGGGGCGCAGACAGATGAGTATCTGACTGTGAAGCAGTGTGCAAGTGTGGCGCATCAGTATGACCGCTCCATGACGATCAGTGAGGCTTATGGCTGCACTGGCTGGGAGCTGGATTTTTCCACTCAGAAATGGCTGGGAGACTGGCAGTTCGCGCTTGGAATTACGAGACGTTGTCAGCATCTTGCCCTGTATTCCATTACTGGCTGCAGGAAGAGGGACTATCCGCCGGTTTTCAACTATCAGAATACCTGGTGGGATGACAATGATAAGATGGAGAATTATTTTGGTCGTCTGGCGCTGTGTCTTTCACAGGGTGAGCCGGTGCGGAAGGTGCTGATGATCCATCCGATTTCCAGCATCTGGACTGAGTGCCGCAGTGACCGCGAGGAGGATTTTAACCATCTGGAAATGAACATGGGATGGCTGGATGAGCATATTACTTCTTTGAACCGAAAAGGTGAGTATTATAACCGGATCGCAAAAGCGCTGACAGCCGGACATGTGGATTTTGATTTCGGAGATGAGATCCTGTTGGAGCAGGATGGAAAAGTGGAAAATGGGCTGTTTGTGGCAGGAAAGTGCAGCTATCAGGTGGTTGTGGTTCCGGGAGTGAGCAATCTGTTTGCAAACACGGTGAAGCTGCTGAAGGAATTTCTTGCAGCTGGTGGAACGGTAATCTGGCTGAAGCCGTATCCGGTGATGATTGAAGGAGAACGGATCGGTAGTAAGCAGATCTGCGTTGCTAAGAGATGTGATAAAAAAATAGACAGTGAAGATGTAAATGAAGAGAAATCTGACCGCAGGAAAGTGTGTGGAAAATATGGTGATATCCGGGATGTTTTAGATGAGGAAGCATTTGTCTATACGGTTGAGCATGAATGGGAGCTGACGGAAGCTGTGGCGAAATGCACCGGAAAAGATTTTACTGTGCGAAATGCCAGCGGCGCAGAGGATGGCGAGATTCTTTCCATGCTGAGAAAGACAGAAGATGGACATATTCTTTTCCTGACAAATCACGATCGGAACAATGCACATCAGATTTACATAAAACTTGACTGCGGGAACGATGTGGAAGAGCTTGACCCGCTGACCGGAGAAGTTTGTGAGGTGGAAACTGTTGCGGATGGAGAGGGCGTTTGCTTTACCAGGACATTCGAGACGGGGATGAGCCGAATTTATTTTGTGAAGAAAATAATGAGGGCCGGACAGATTATTAAAGAGATAAATAGTGTTGAAGACAAATGTGGAATTGAGGAAGATACTACCGTTGTGGACTTGGCGGCTGTTTCTGATGGCGTAAATGCGGTGCATGAAATGACAGTGAGCAAAGCTGCCACATTCCCATACAGACATCCGCATTACACAGATCCCGTATTAGCTACATTCGGTCCGGACGCGAAATTAAGAAGAACTATGGAGAATGTGCTGACGATAGATAAATGTACTTATGAGCTGGGGGTTGCTTCAGCAAATAAAATTTGTGACGGAAATGCTATGGTGGAAGATAAAGATCTCGACGCAATTGTAGAGCAGGTATCAGAATTCAGACATGGCAGCGGACTGTCAGAAGCTGGAAGCGTCTATGAGTCCGCAGAGATGGAAATCTGGCAGGCGCAGAAGGAAATTCGTGAGAAATTGTGCATGCAGCAGGTTTATTATAACGGTGCACCTCAGCGATATACCTGGGTGAATCAGCCACATCCGGCAGATGGAACACCATTTGCCATGCATTTCCGGTTTAATGTTGCAGATGACATTTCCAGTGAATGCAGTTTTGTAATTGAGAAGCCTTATGACCTGGAAGTTTACTTCGATGGCGTGAAATGTGCGCAGACCGGCAAGTGGTTTATTGACAAAGACATGCGTTGCTTCGGACTTCCTGCTTTGAGTAAAGGGGTGCATCGGATTACCATAAAAGGTAGCTATGACCAAAAGCGGGAACTGGAAGATGTATTCGTAATTGGAAATTTCGCCGTAGATATGTCTGGCAATATTTCCAGGGAAAAAGAAATTCTGCATACTGGTGATTGGAGCATGCAAGGTTATGTAAACTATCCTGGCGGTATGATTTACCAGTACAAGGTGCCACAGTTGATTTCCGATAAGCAGGTTCTTCTTCATTTGGGTGAGTGGAGAGGTACCTTTCTGAAAGTCAGAGTAAATGGTAAGGAAGCTGGTTTTCATTTCGAAAAGAAGAACTGTGTCACAGATGTAACTGGTCTTTTCGAAAAAGAAGAGAATACTGTGGAAATTGAAGTTTCAGGAAGTCCAAGAAACATGTTCGGCCCATTCCACCAGTCCTACACCGGCTGCAGCCGGATCAGCTGGGCTGATTTCCGCACCGAGGGAATGTTCCATACGGATGGGAAGGTGCTGAAGCCTTATGGTATGATGGGGCAGAGTTATATTTGTGAGTATGAAGAGCAGTAAAAAATAACAGGAGGATTTATCATGATTGCAGATTACGCAGACAAACTGAATACATATGAGGAATTTAAAGATTACGCTGACATGGTTCAGCAGTTTATCAAAAAACAGAAAGAGGAGAACCTTCCAGAAGGCAGATACGACCTAAAAAACGGCATTTTTGCCTTGGTTCAGAAATATACCACGAAGCCCCTGGATGGTGCACAGATGGAATCCCATAAGAAATACTGCGACCTTCAGTACATTGTAGAAGGCACTGAGAAAATTTACTGGGCATCTCTTCGCAAGCTTACCGTAGAGGATGACCGCACCCCGGAAGCTGACATTATTTTCTATAAAAGTGGTCCGGAGCAGGGATACACTCTTCTGGAGGCTGGAATGTTTGGTTTCTACGCTCCTGAAGACGGTCATATGCCCTGCATCGCCGTAACAGAAGCCCAGCCCGCAACGAAAATTGTGTTTAAGATTCCGGTGAAAGGCTGAAATACTGTGGATTCAGATTGACAAGCTCTTAATAAAGCGTATACTATAGCGTGTTAGAGCCTGCTTGAAAAAACATTCCCGCAAATTGTGACGCACATCTTGCAGAAAGCCTTTATCAAACACGCTCTAGTAAGACACATAGTAGGAGGAAAGAGCTATGAAAAACAACAATAGTATCAAAACCGTAGTTGCTATCGGTATCGGTGCTGCACTGTTCTTTGTACTGGGACGTTTTGTGGCGATCCCTAGTCCGGTCCCGAACACAAACATCAGTCTTCAGTACGCAGTACTTGGACTTCTTGCAGCAATGTATGGTCCGGTTGCAGGTGGACTCATCGGCTTCATCGGACATACACTGATCGACCTGTCCTGGGGTGGAAGCCCATGGTGGAGCTGGGTTATCACATCTGCATTTGTAGGTGTTGTGATCGGTCTGTTCGCCAAGAAGCTTCAGGTTCAGGAAGGCGATTTCGGAAAAGGCAAAGTTGCCGTTTTCACAGTTGCAAACGTGATCGCACATGTTGTAGGATGGGTAGTTGTTGCACCTGTACTTGACATTGTAATCTATGCTGAACCGGCAAACAAAGTATTTGCACAGGGTGCATTCGCCGCTGTTTCAAACACCATCACAGGTGTTGTAGTCGGCGGTCTTCTGATCCTGGCTTATACAAAAACAATTGCAAAGAAAGGCTCCCTGGATCAGGAATAAGTTGAAAGGGAAATTTGTAAAAGACCTTGCTATGGGGAAACTTGTGGCAGGGTCTTTTTTGATGCATAATTTTATTGGATCCAAAAAGTAAATTTCGCAAGATTTATGCAAAATAAGATAAACTTTGGTAAGAAATTTTATTGTGGATTTAAGAAATTCGTGTTATCCTTTTGAGATGGTGTAAGGTGTACACTTATAGAGATGCAAATTGTTAAGTGGTTCTGAAGCAGTCACATTGTTTACAAATTGACGATGGATTCGCTTCAGGATATTTGATTTTGAGGTACTATATGACAGAGAAAAAATCTCCTATTATTTCTTTCAAAAACTTTTCTTTCCAGTACCGGGCACAGAAAAAGCCTACGCTGAAGGAAATTAATCTGGATATTTATCCTGGCGAGCGGGTGTTGATCGCAGGTCCTTCCGGCTGTGGAAAAAGTACTCTGGCAGGCTGCATCAACGGCTTGAATCCTTTTTCCAATCCAGGAGAATGCAGCGGGGAACTTATTGTGGATGGTGTGGATGCGCCGAAGAGCAGCATTTTCCAGCTCTCTGCACATGTGGGCACAGTGCTGCAGGATCCGGATGGTCAGTTTATCGGGCTGACGGTTGGCGAGGATATTGCCTTTGCATTGGAGAACAGCTGTATGCCGCAGAATGAAATGCATGAGATCACCCGTCACGCGGCAGAGCTGGTCGGAATTCAGGATCATCTGGATTTTGCACCCCACGAGCTTTCCGGCGGGCAGAAGCAGCGCGTCAGCCTGGCGGGGGTAATGGTAGATCAGGTGAAAATTCTGTTGTTCGACGAGCCATTGGCCAATCTGGACCCGGCTACAGGTAAGCAGACTATCGAGCTGATCGATGAGATTCAGGAAAAAACAGATACTACGGTGGTGATCATTGAGCATCGTCTGGAGGATGTTTTGTGGCGAAATGTGGACCGTATTGTTCTTATGAGCGAGGGGGAAATTCTGGCAGATCTTCACCCGGATGAGCTTTTGTCCACCAGACTTCTGGAAGAAAACGGAATCCGGGAGCCTCTTTATCTTACTGCACTGCGTTATGCAGGCGTGGAACTTGCTCCTGCGAAGAAACCGGCACATGTTGATTCTGTTGTGATAGATGAGGCAGACCGGAAGAAAATGACAGACTGGTTCTGGTCCCGTCCGGCAGCAGAGGCAGAGAAAGAACATGAGCCGCTGCTTGAAGTAAGAAATCTTACCTTTGGTTATGAGAGAGGCAGGCAGACTTTACGTGATGTTTCTCTTACAATTCACAAGGGTGAAATGGTCAGCATTGTAGGGAAAAACGGTGCCGGAAAATCTACTTTTTCCAAACTGGTCTGTGGCTTTGAGACACCAGATTCCGGTGAAATCCTTTTCCAGGGAAGGAATCTTCTGCAGGAAAATATCCGCCACAGAGCCAAACATATCGGCTATGTGATGCAGAATCCCAATCAGATGATTTCCAAGACTATGATTTTCGATGAGGTGGCACTGAGCCTTCGCAATATGGGAAAAAGCGAGGAAGAGATCCGGGAAAAAGTGGAGGAAACTTTGAAGGTCTGCGGACTTTTCCCATTTCGGAACTGGCCGGTTTCGGCGCTTAGCTTCGGGCAGAAGAAGCGTGTGACCATTGCCAGTGTGCTGGTGCAGGATCCGGAGCTGATCATTCTGGATGAGCCGACTGCGGGACAGGATTTTCGCCATTATACAGAGATCATGGAATTCCTTCGTGGGCTGAATGAAAAAGGGGTAACGGTTGTGATGATCACCCATGATATGCATTTGATGCTGGAATATACGCCTCGGGCACTGGTTTTTGCAGATGGCAGGCTGATCGCGGACAGAAGCGCGGCAGCAGTTCTTTGTGATCCACAGCTGATCCGTCTGGCGGCACTGAAGGAGACCAGTCTTTTTACCTTGGCGAACCAGCTGGGAATCAGTCCGGCTGAAGAGTTTGTGCAGCGTTTTATTGAGGAGGACAGGGAGGTGCGAAGCCATGGCCGCTAAGACAGTGTTGAATTATCTGCCAAGGGAAAGTGTGATACACAAGCTGACAGGTACCACCAAACTGGCGTTTTTCCTGCTTTTTACTTTTGCAAGTATGATCACTTATAATACGTGGGTACTGCTTGGGCTGTTTGCGGTGAGCCTGGCGGCGTTTAAGCTGAGTAAGATTAAGTTCCGCGAAGTGCGGTTTATGATGATTTTTATGCTGGTATTTCTGGTGTTGAATAATCTGTTTATTTTCCTGTTTGATCCTAACCAGGGAACGACGCTGTATGGCACCAGACATGTGCTTTGCCACCTGTTCTGGCGGTATGATCTGACTGCAGAGCAGCTGTTTTATATGGTGAATATTTCTCTGAAATATTTTGTTGCGCTGCCGGTTGCAATCTTGTTTATTTCTGCAACGAACCCAAGTGAGTTTGCCGCCAGCCTGAACAGTATTGGAATTTCCTACAAAGTGGGTTATTCTGTGGCGATTGCGCTTCGTTATATTCCTGATATTCAGCGTGACTATCACAGCATCAGCCAGGCCCAGCAGGCAAGGGGCGTAGAGCTTGGAAAAAACGAGCACTTTTTTGCCCGGCTGAAGAATTCGGTGAATATTCTTCTGCCGCTGATCCTGACCAGCCTGAATCGGATTGATACCATTTCCAATGCCATGGAACTGCGTGGGTTCGGAAAGGATAAGAAGAGAACGTGGTATATGAAGAGACCTTTTGAGAAAAGGGACTTCGTGGCAATTGGAGTTGGCGTGCTGCTGCTAGCAGTCAGCCTGACGGTGACGATACGGTGGGGGAGATTTTATAATCCGTTTGTGTGAGGGAATTGAATAATATGAAAGATATGAGATGGCTGTGCGAGGGGGCTCGCATGGCTATTTCTTTTAAAGTAAATTAAGGAGTGTACATATTATATTTGGTTATTTGTGGGGGGAGACAGATATAAAAAGAAGCATGGCTGTCAAGAAGGAGATTGGATGCAATCTTTAAACGCACTATTAGTAAAACATTGGAAAAGGCATTCTATGGTCAATCATATGAAGTGAAAATTTTATGGTTCCTTCTTGTATTCTGAATTTGTGCGTGTTACTATGAACTTGTAGATATCTTTTGATCTGTGAAGCGTTTCTTGCGTAAGGAGGAAAAATGAGCAGAAAGCCACAGAACAAAAGAAAAAGAGACACTGCTTACCATCCGGAGCTGCATACAAGAGATGTGAACAGCCGGGAGATTTTCAAAAACGATACACTTGCCAGCCAGTTTTTGAGAAATTATACGAATATTCCATTGTTTGCGAATGTTCAGCCTGAAGATATCAAGGATGTATCCAGCAAATCAACTCTATTTACAGCAATGCGCCGGAAGCGATAAAAGAAATTTACAAGAAGATTTTATGGACTTTACTAATAAAGATGAATGTGCCCGTGGACGAGGCAAGAGAGATGATGGGCGAGATTGGAGGTCGTGGAATGGGTTATCTGTTTGAAAAAAGAGCAAATGTAACCGAAAACTAAATTTAAGTAAGGGAAACAAATCACGATGAAAGGTATTAATACGTAAAATAAACTTAAGTGAAATTTATAAAAACAAACCTCCGGTTCTCAGGGACACTCTGAGAGCCGGAGATTTTATCTTCAATTCACAAAGGAGAAAACCATCATGAATTTATCCAATATTTTCGAATCCACCGATTTCGTCCACGCCAGTGGTACGAAGGAGGAACTGCAGGTTGCTGAATTTCTGAAAGCGCAGTGCGAGGAACTGGGCGTACTTGCTCATCTGGAGGCTTTTCGGGTTGCTATGGGAGAGATTGAATCTGCGCATTTGTTTGCAGATGGGAAGGAAATCACCTGTAAGGCGTTTAACTGCTGTGGCAGCGGCAGCGTAGAGGGAGAGCTTTATTATATGCCGGGAACGGATCCTGTTTCCATAGCAGGTGCAAAAGATAAAATTGTACTGATGGACACTCAGGGAGTTGGATTTTTTGTTTACCAGGATCTGATAAAAGCAGGAGCAAAGGGAATTATTTTCCAGTACGGAAATATGTATTATCCAAATACAGATATTGACCAGCGCGATCTGCGCGAAGCCGTTGTAGGGGAAGAACGGAAAGTTCTTTGCGCCATGATCCATTCCAGCCAGGCAGTAGAACTGGTGAAAAATAAGGTGAAGAACATTCGTCTGGAGGTTTCCCAGAAAGAGTACGACGGAGAGTCCCACAATGTAATTGCAGAGCTTCCTGGCAGACGGGACGAGTTTATTGTGCTTAGTGCCCATTACGATTCCACTTCTTTATCCCACGGCGCTTATGACAACATGAGTGGCTGCGCAGGTTTGCTTGGAATTATGGAACAGCTGAAGGGAAAAGAACTGAACTATAGTCTTCGTTTCGTATTCTGCGGAAGTGAGGAGAGAGGGCTTCTGGGCTCTAAAGCATATGTGAAGGAGCATAAAGAGGAACTGGACAAAATAGTGCTGAACATTAATCTGGATATGATTGGAACATATATGGGTAAATTTATCTCCTGTGTTTCCGCAGAGGACAAGCTGGCACATTATATATCTTATATGGCAGCAGAAATCGGTTTTCCAATTGAGGCAAAGACCGGAGTGTATTCCAGTGATTCTACACCTTTTGCAGACAGCGGAATTCCAGCACTCTCTTTTGCCAGAATTGCCAGCTCCAATGTGGCACCAATTCATTGCCGCTATGATGTGAAGGAGGTTATGTCCATGGAGCAGCTACAGGGGGATATTGATTTTCTGGTGAAGTTTACAGAACGTTTTGCAAATGCAGCAGTGTGTCCGGTTGCAAGGGAGATTCCGGAGAAAATCAAGAAAGAACTGGATGAGTATCTTGCAAGAAAAAGAAAAGAGCAGTAGGGGAGGCTTCCTATGAGTTACATAACCACATACACAAGAAACCATTTCAATCCAGTTCATCCGGAGGCGGAGAAGATTGATATTCAGGATATTGCACATGCGTTGTCGCTGACCTGTAGGGGAAATGGACATGTAAGTTCTTTCTGGTCTGTTGGGGAGCATTGTATTTGCTGTGCGAAGGAGGCTCTTGGGCGAGGGTATTCCAATCGTCAGGCGCTGGCTTGTCTTTTGCATGATGCCAGCGAGTGCTATATGTCAGATGTGCCCCGTCCGCTGAAGCAGGAGATGCCCAGATACCGTGAGGTGGAAGAGCAGCTGCTTCAGGTGATTTATAAGAAATTTCTGGGAAGCAGTCTGACTGATGAAGAAGCGCAGCATCTGAAAGAAATCGATGATGATCTTCTCTGGTATGATTTAGAGGTTCTTCTGGAAGAGAAACAACCGGGGGATGCACCGAAGCTGCACTTTGAGCTGGATTATACAGTGCGGCCGTTTGTTGAAGTAGAGCAGGAATATCTGGAAATGTTTCAAAAACTGAGCGAATCATAAAAGACAGATTTTTACTCGGAGAATGCGGCATTTATTATGCAGAAATATGAGGGATGGCAGATTCAGAAACAGACCTCAGACAGATTCTATGGGAGGAACAACACATGAACCAGGAGATAAAAATAGCGGTTTGTGATGACCTTGCGGAAGACAGGGAGAATATCACCCGGCTGCTTTCGGAATACACAGACAAAAATAACCTATATGTGAAAATAGAAGAATTTTCTTCCGGGGAGGCATTTTTATCCTCAGATACATCCGTTTATTCACTGGTTTTTATGGATATTTTTATGAGTGGGATGAACGGTATGGAGACGGCGAAGAAGCTGATTTCAAGAAACAGCCGGGTGCAGATCGTGTTCGGGAGCACCAGTACGGAGTTTGCAGCAGAGGCCTTTGATATTGAGGCGCTTCATTACATGGTGAAGCCAGTGAGAAAAGAGAAGCTGTTTCACATTCTGAATCGCTTTTTTGACAGTGTCTACTCCCTGCGGACTGTGAACGTGAAAGTGGGACGGCTGGAGGAGAGCATTTACATTTCCGATATTCTGTATGCAGAAGCAGATGGAAAACGAACGAAAATTCACACGAAAAAGGGCGTGATAGATGCTTCCATGTCTATGGCAGATCTGGAAGAGGTTCTGCCAGCCAATGAGTTTTGCCGCCCGATCCGGTGGGCGCTGGTTTCCATGAGGGAAATCGTGGCTATGCCTACGGATATTCTGAAGCTGTCGGATAAGACAGAAATCCCCATCAGTCGTCTTAAGCGAAAGGAAATCCAGGATGCTTTTGCAAATTATAGCTGGCGCAGTACGAGACGGCGTATGCGGGGCGGAATCCTGTAAAAGAATTTACAGACTACGTTATAATTATAAAAGGAAAAAACTTTATAGCGTGTTTGAAAAAAGGTTTTCTGTAAAATATACGTTATAATCTGTAGGCGAAACTTGAAACGAAATATTGAGAGAACGTTTCGGACATGTTATGATGTGGAAAATATGAAAAACCTTTAGAAAACATTTTTTTGAAAGCGGAGGACATCATACTATGGGAAAAATTATTAATTTATCAGCAGTACTGGAAAAAGAAGAGAAATTACAGCAGGTTGTAGATTACATGGAGGAACTGAAAGACCAGTTTTCAGATTTGATCCAGGAGTATGAGGATGATGGCGCAGATGTAAGGAAAGTCGATACACTGACTGAGGCTCTGAAGATGCATATGAGATGGTCTGTGAAGTTGCTGAGGAAGAGGAGTGATAATTTATTTAAAATAAGGTACATTCAGCTAAAAACACGAAACAACACAACGTGTTAATTAGTACTGGGTGTACTTTTCTTGTATATTGTGGAGATTTTGTAGTGTATAGAAATCGTACAAGCGTCGCTACGCGACGGCTCTAATGTTACTGTTCACTCCGTTCACAAAAAACACCTCGCGGAATGTTACCAGTGAACAGTAACGCTCCAATCTATTTTCTTATATAAAATCCCAAAAACCTATTGACATAGTGGGTTAATAGTGGTAATATCCATTTAACGAATAAATAACCCAGTAAATCAATACGGAATATCGACAATTATTGCGAAGAAGCAAGCTGGCAGTTACTGGGGGCAGATACAGACATAACAGGCGGGCCGCCATACGGCGACATCACCTCGAATAAATGTAAAGCGGCCGCAGGCGCCGGGAAAGGAATGGATATGGCATACTATAAGGGAACACTTGGATTAATCGGAAACACCCCACTTGTAGAGGTTACTAATATTGAGAAGGAGCTTGGACTGGAAGCTACTGTTCTTGTGAAGCTGGAATACTTTAACCCGGCAGGAAGCGTTAAGGACAGAATTGCCAAGGCTATGATCGAGGATGCAGAGCAGAAGGGAATCCTGAAGGAAGGTTCCGTAATCATTGAGCCAACTTCTGGAAATACCGGAATCGGTCTGGCATCTATCGCAGCAGCTAAGGGATACAGAATCATCCTCACCATGCCAGAGACCATGAGTGTTGAGCGTCGAAACATTTTGAAAGCATACGGCGCAGAGCTTGTTCTTACCGATGGAACCAAGGGAATGAAAGGTGCCATTGCCAGGGCCAACGAACTGGCAGAGGAGATTCCGAACAGCTTCATCCCAGGACAGTTTGTGAACCCGGCGAACCCGGCAGTGCATAAGGCTACCACAGGTCCGGAGATCTGGAAGGACACTGAGGGAAAGGTTGATATCTTCATCGCAGGTGTTGGTACAGGCGGAACCCTTACCGGAACAGGCGAATATCTGAAAGAGCAGAACCCGAATGTGAAAATTGTAGCACTTGAGCCTTCTACCTCCCCGGTATTATCTGAGGGAAAAGCAGGTCCGCACAAGATCCAGGGAATCGGTGCCGGATTTGTTCCGGATGTTCTGAATACCAAGGTTTATGATGAGATTTATAAAGCAGAGGCTGATGAGGCATTTGCCACAGCGAAGCTTCTTGCACACAAAGAAGGAATCCTGGTAGGAATCTCTTCCGGAGCTGCTTTAAAAGCCGCAATCGACTATGCAAAGAAGCCTGAGAACAAGGGCAAAGTGATCGTAGCACTTCTCCCGGATACTGGTGACAGATACTATTCTACACCACTGTTCACTGAATAAAGATACATAGTAAACATACGGTAACTGTGAAGGCATTGCGCAGTTATAGTTTACCAAATAAGAAGCCTCACTATCTGATATCGCTTATACAGAGTTGTTATCAGAGCGGTGAGGCTTTTTTGCGTAATATTACGCTATTATTTTATTTGGTTAGCAACTGTACCGTCAGCATTGATAGTACAATTATCGGTCGGATTGAACTCGAGAATGTACATAAAAATTGCATGCTTATACATAAAAACGACAACTAACTTTTCCGGCGCCGTTTGTGATTGTAAGGGAAAAATAGCTATGCTAAAATGAATCTAGTCAATTATCAAAAATAAATGTAATTGTTCAGTGCTAATTTTCAAAATGCTTTGTATTTCGGCATTTGATTCTGACCAGTTACAAATGAATTTAAGGGAGAGAAAAGAATTATGAAAAGGAAGGCAATCAGCCGGATACTTGCAATTTCGCTGAGTGTTGCAATGTGTGCACAAAGCATTCCGATTTATGCGGCAGAAGAAATTAGGACTTCAGCTGCAGCGGACTTCTTCGCAGAAGATTCTATTGAAAACCAGAGTTTGAATGAAGGCGACGCGGAAACTAACACGGAAACCAACATGAAAGCCGATGCGACAACCGGCATATCGGAAGCGTATACGTTGGAAGAGAGTAATTCAGCGACCACATCGGAGGAAACGGTTACTGACGAGGATGGATTCTGGTCTGGAGAATCAGAAACAGTTGAATCTTCAGCAAATGGTTCTGATGGATGGGAATCTGCGGAAATGGATGGAGCAGAAGCGGGAGATGAGGCGGTAAAGCGAGATGCTGCAGCTTTTGTTTCGGGCGACGTGGAAGAAAACGTAGAGGAAACTGGAGAGACAGATGAATTGGAGGAGGCTCTTTCTGAATCGGCAGAGATGACGGAAGGTGATTTTTCCTATGTAATTGTAAATAACAGTTATGCGCGTATTACCAGATATTCCGGAAGTGCCACCAGCGTTTAGGTTCCATCTAACATAGGTGGTTATGCGGTTCAGGTGATCGGAGCGAGAGCATTCCAGGGAAATACAGTGCTGGAAAGTGTGGAGCTTCCCGATGGTCTTACCACCATATACGCCTATGCATTTGAAAACTGTACCAGTATCACCAGCATACATCTGCCAGACAGCATCACCACATTGGGCTATAAAGTCTTTGGAGGCTGCAGCAATCTTGTCAGTGCCAATTATCCGGTGAACTGGGTAAACAGTCCCAGTGGAAACGGATCGAACAGCTATGAATATGGAAATGTATTTTCCGGCTGTCCGAAACTGACCGAGATAGAGATTCCAGAAGGAGTAAAGGTAATCGCGCCCCACAGTTTTGCAAACTTAACCACACTAACCAGTGTAACGTTGCCATCAAGCCTGACCGAAATCGGTGCATACGCATTCGCAGGAGCAACCGGTCTTACAGAAGTAACGTTTCCTTCCAATACCAAGACGATAAGAGATTATGCATTTGCCGACTGCGCAGGTTTAAAGGACATTTACATTCCAGATTCCACTACTGATATCAGGAAAGCTGTATTCGAAAACTGCCCACAGCTGACGATACATTGCAGTTATTATTCTATGGCAACCATATATGCCATTGAAAATAATATTCCATTTGAGCAAATAGGAACTTATACGGACAGCGCCGAAACTGTCCTGGATCGTTCAGACACCAGCTATTACGGAGACTTCGGAAGTGCCACAGCCAATGGATATGTGGCCATGACAGTACGCTATAACATAAAAGACACATGGAAATCCGCAGTAAGCGACCTGAATGTGAAGCTGGTTCTTCCTTCCAACGGAGAGCTTGACGAATCCACATTAAAGGTGGATGGGGAGTTATGCCAGAACTATAATTTAAAGGACAGGACACTGACCATTCCTGTGAGCGGTACCTCTGGAATTATCCGTTTCAGTATCAAAGCACAGAGTCAGTCGGCAGCACGCAGCTACGCTATTTTGAACTACAAAAAGAACAGAAACTCCAGCCAGGAAATCATCGGTGTACTGAATGAAAGCATTAATCTGTTCACCATAGATGCACCAGATGTTGTATCAAAGCCAACCGTAAATGTTTCCGGTATGGCAAATGCCGGTGGAACTGTTACCCTGCTTGTGGATGAGAAAGAACAGCAGACAGTCCAGGTATCAAAGGCAGGTTTATGGTCTGCCGTCCTTACACTGGAAAATCCTTCCAACTATGAGACATATAAGATCAAAGCACTCTGCACACAGGCAGATGGTACAACAGAAACAAGAACTGCCGCAGTTACCTATAATGAAGGAGAACCCTCAATCGAGTCCTTCAAAATGTACTATAATGAGCATGACAAAATAAAATCCTACGATCTGACAAAGACAGACGGAGTAACACCTTTGGTGTATTACCTTCCGAAAAGCAAATTTGACTATGAGCTTACCTTTGAAAACCCGGAACAGATAAAGACTCTGTATGTTACAAGCACCAGAAACAACCAGACCAAATATCTGGAAGCAACCTATGAACCAGAAAAAAATGCGTTTGTGACAGACGGATATTTCGATGAATCCGATCACAATTATGTTCCTGGTGTGATCAGCTATGAATATAACAAAACAGTTCCAGAAGTAAAAATGGGACAGGATTTTGACTGGGAGGCTTTGCAGAAAGGACTTCCTGAAGGCGCAGAAAAGGATATTACGGTAAGGAAAAATACAGCAACCGATTATGATGCAACTATTGAGCTCAGTAAATTCGGGGAAGATCTGAAAGATGTAGGACTGGATGTCACCATCAGCGTGTTTGACGAGAGCAACGGTTCCAGTATGGGAACATGGAAGGGATTGATCGACGAAGCCAATAAAGATATGGGTTATCTGATCCCGGGGTATGATGACAGCAAGTATATCTGCAACCTGGATTATTCCGACAAAGGCACCTGGTATATGCTGGTAAAGGATGTTACCGGAAATAAATACATTGGATTTATGCTGGACACTGCTACTGAAAATGCCGGGACTCTGGATCAGTACTGGACACTTTCCCAGATTTCCTCCCACTTGTCAACAATAAATAAGGGAGCGTCCATGTTATATCAGAACTATCAGATTGAGAAAGACATGGATGAGCTGAGAAAAGACGTACTGGCTTCCGGCGGTCACTATTCTGACCAGGAATTAAAGGAGAAATTGAAAGCTGTGGATAATCTGGAGAGTGACCAGAAAATGTTTATGATCATGACAGCGATGATTCCACTGGTCGTAGCAGGAGGGGCGATGGGCGCAGGCCCGGTAATTGCGCTGACTGCCATATTGGGAACGATTACAGCAGCTTCCTCATTATTCTGGGATATCAGAAAAGCAGATATTAAAGGGGAAAAATTCAAGCTTCGTTTTGTAGTAGATCCAAGCGGCTATGTGTTTGATCTTTCCACAGGAGAGAGAATTGAGGATGTTACCGTAACAGCTTACTGGATCCCATATGATGAGTCAGATGATTTCTGGAATAAAACGCCGTCCCCATCCGAGTATGGAACGAAATGGAATGCGGGGGAGTATAACCAGTACAATCCTCTTCAGACAAATGCAGACGGAAAATATGCATGGGATGTTCCGGAAGGCTGGTGGAGAGTAAAATACGAGAAAGAGGGATATGAAACTACATGGAGTGACTGGATGACCGTTCCGCCTCTTCGAACCGAAGTGAATATCGGTATGGTATCGCAGACAAAACCGTCGGTAGAACACAGCTGGGATAACGGAACGGTAGTCATAGCAGCGACTTGTACTTCCACAGGAATTATCAGCTATGAGTGCACGGACTGCCATATTACCAGAACAGAGGTTTTACCGGTGAATCCGGACGCCCACAGCTGGGATAACGGAAATGTGACAAAGGAAGCCACCTGTACTGAGGAAGGTATCAGAACCTTTACCTGTGTGAACTGCAGACAAACCAGAACCGAGAAGCTGCCCGCGAAGGGACATGGGGAAACAGAGGTCAGAGGGAAAAAAGCAGCAACCTGTGCAAGTGAAGGCTATACAGGCGACACTTATTGTAAGACCTGCGGAACCAGATTAAGCGGCGGTGAAACAATCGCGAAGACAGAACATACCTGGGGAGAATGGGAAAAGACATCAGATGCTACCGTATTTGCGGCTCAGAAAGAGAAAAGAATCTGTAAGCTCTGCCAGACCACAGAAGAAAGAGACAATGGAAATCCGCTGACTTCCAAAATGACACTTACAGCCTCCAGCCTGAAAATGAAAATAAAACAGACCACAAAAGTGCTCAAGATTTCCGGCATGGAGAGTGGGGACTATGTAGCATCTGTGGTTTCAGGCAACAGTAAGCTTCTGAAAGTAAGCTCCTACACCAAAGACGGTGCAGTTACGCTGAAGGCTCAGAAGAAAACAGGAAAGACGAAACTTACAGTGACTCTGGCTGGCGGTGCAGTAAAAACTGTGAATGTTACCATCCAGAAGGGAACTGTGAAAACCACCAAAATTTCAGGTGTACCGAAGAAAATCACCTTAAAGAAAGGGAAGAAACAGACCCTGGCACCGGTTCTGGCACCGATTACAACCCAGCAGAAAGTGACCTACACCACATCTAATAAGAAAGTCTGCACTGTGACAAAAGGTGGTGTAATTACAGCGAAGAAAAAAGGTACTGCAAAAGTTACGGTACGCTCCGGCAGAAAAAAGGTGGTTATTAAAGTCAAAGTGTGGTAAGTTGCAAGAGAGCGAAGCGGGCTACGCCGACTGAAAGAAGACAAAATATACCGTAAAGCGGGGCGTGCAGATTGTAAGAATGATTAAGGGTCAGACTTTAGAACTGCCAATATTACAGGATGTATGATGCCTCTGATAAACTGCCGTGTCTGATATGTTTAAGAAACATATTGAACACGGCAGTTTTTTTTAACAGGATAACTGTTTAGTATCTTCACACTGCCTTCTGGATAGTTGTCAAACAGGTTGTGTTGTGCATAAAAAACGCAATCTTGTGCATAAAAAACGCAACCTTCTTTAACATTATTGTTTCAAAAATTTCAATATGATATTCTTTTTATGAGAAAAAAGAGTGAATTTTCCTGATGAATTTTGCAGAAAACAGAGGATGCTGTGTTACTGTTTACAGGTAGCATTCCGCGAAGCGGTTGCTGATCAGGTTGTGAACAGCAGCAATGCTATGAACTGCCAATAGAAAGTCCAAATGCTTTTCATTACAGGGAAATGACTGAAACAATGAGGGAGGAAGAAAGAGTGAAAAAACAAATTTCAAGATGTATCAAAATGCTGTTTCTGGGCATTATCATGTGCCTGGGTATGGCGCTTAGCGTGCATGCAGAAGGCTCAGGACAGTTTTTCCAGTTCGACGGCGAAAAGTGGAACAAGGAAGAATTTTCCTGGACAGACAGTCAGGGGCAGATCTGGTATGCCCATGAATATGGAACAAATGGAGAAGCTATTATCAGCGCAGTAACCGAGGCTGTTATGGAACTGCAGGTTCCGTCATATGTGTATAAGGATGGTGTGGCGAAGAAGGTAATTGGAATCGGTAAGTATTTTCCGGATTCAGAATATGATTACACATGGGACCGGTTTAGCTGTTTCTATTACGATGGAAAGTATGGCAACGGAATGCTGTATAAGTTGATTCTTCCGGATACACTCTGCTATGTGATGCCCAATGCATTTTCAACAGGTGGCAGCTGGTTTGACGGACTGGCAGCCGTTCAGCTGCCGCAGAATCCACGGCTTGTAATTGGAGAAGGTGCGTTTTATGGGGATAAGAATCTTCAAATCGTGCATTTTAATGACGCAGTAGGCGGTGCACAGCCTGTAAAAATCGAGAAGCAGGCATTTGGTAACTGTCCGAAACTGGAAGAGATAACGTTTCCGCCAACAGGAGCTTATAACGAGATTGATAAAGAAGCTTTTTACAGTTATGGGGAATGTAACCTGAAAAGAATTTATAATGCCCCATCCGAGCTGGAACTGGGCTGGGATCAGTACTGTGCCGGCGTTGAGGAGGTTTCCTTTGCAGAAGGACTTACATATGTCGGTGGAATTTCGACTATTGTAGCTTCTGAATGGAATGAGGATGGAAGTCCCTCGAGTGGACGGGGAGAAAACATTAAAACACTGAAAAAAGTAACGTTGCCCTCTACATTGAAGGAAATTCGCTGGGAGGCATTTAAGGATAACAAGAACCTTACCTATATCAATCTCCCGGAGGGGTTAACCACTATTGGAAATTATGCTTTTGCAGGCTGTACATCGCTTACAGGTTTTACCTCTCTTCCGGCAAGCGTAAGCGGAGGTATCGGAGAAGGTGCATTTATGGGCTGCAAGAACCTCCATCTTGAAAATGTATATATTCATGGAACTGACAGCCTGAAATATCAGTTCACCGACAGTGGAATTGTAAGTATCCGCATTGGTGCTGATGTAAAATATACAGTTGGTGCAATGTTCAAGGGCTGCACAAGCTTAAAAGAAATCACAGTTGATGCAGGACATCCGTACCTTTCTTCTCAGGACGGAGTGCTTTACAGTAAGGTCTATAAAAGCAGCGGAGGGGAAGTGGCTGGCAGCAGTATTTTCACCTATCCTGCAGGAAAAAGCTGGGCAGGAAGTTATACACTTCCGTCAGATGTAGTATTGTTAGGCGGTTTTGCATTTGATTCCTGTAAATTTACAGAGATTCACATTCCGGCCCGTGTACTGGATCTGGATTATGACTCTATGGCTTCTATAGGAGATACGAACACATATTATGCCTTTGATTCTATCAAAGACAGCTGTAAATTATACGTTGTAAAAAATTCTTATGTGGACAATTACTTTAATACACGTTATCATTTTTATTATGAAAATGGTGATGTGCTTCCAATCAGTTATGATCTGGCTGGCGGAACAAATGACAGCTCCAACCCATCCACTTTCACAGGTGGAAACAGTATTGAGCTGAAAGCGCCTACACGAAGCGGTTATACCTTTACCGGATGGACGACAGTAGATGCGGATGAAGAAGTAAATTCTTCCGGTTCTTACTGGTAAGCGGTGTTAAACTGACTGCAAACTGGAAAAAGAACCCAGATCCTACCAAGGCACCAGAACCGACGAAAACCCCGGCGGCAGAGCCGACAAAAGCTCCGAATGCAGAGCCGACCAAGGCTCCATCTGCTCCGGAACCGACGAAGACTCCGAACGCTTCTGATAATAATCAGAACACTGTAATTCCATCCAAGCTTCCGAAGCTTACCGGAACCAAGGCCACCAATGTACTTACCGATGGTGCCAAGATTTCCTGGAAGCGGATTGCAAGAGCAACCGGATATCAGATCACAATTTCCACTGACAAGAAATTCAAGAAAAATGTAAAGAATTACATTGTTGAGGAAAATAAAAACAATGAACTGATCTACGGTTTGAAATCTGGAAAGACCTATTATGTAAAAGTAAGAGCAGTCGCACAGGGCGGCGGCAAGAAGGTTACTGGAAAGTATAGCAAGGCTGTTAAGTTTACAACTTATGTTGTGCCGAAGGTAAAGAAGATCAGTGTAAAGAATAACAAGAAGGGCACGATCACCATTACGGCGTCCAAGGTAAAAGGTGCTGCCGGATATGCGTTTGTGGTTACCGCAGATTCCAATCTTTACGATATTGTGGACATCAAGGAATCCAAAAAGAATACGGTAACTGTGAAGAACCTGACGAAGGGACATACCTATTATATACGTGCGTGTGCATATAAGCTGAACAAGCAGAAACAGAAGGTGTTTGGCGTGTACGCAAAGAAAGCTAAGATTACAATCAAAAAATAAGAAATCAGTTGTTGTATTTAGTTACCTGCAAAAAGTGCTGCTGGTCAGGTGACCAGCAGACAGTAATAAAAAAGGAACTGTGTTTACAACCGGAGAGAACGTGACATGAAAAAAGATGAGCAGACAAATGTGTTGCTTTCGCTGAAAAACTTATATCGGTTGTTTACCGTGAAAGATTATCCGGTCTATTCTACCGGAATTCTGGGAGAAAAAAGTAAAAAAGGTCTGACTCTGGTCAGATTCTGGGATGAATATCTTCTCTATGAGTGGAAAAGCACCAGACACGGAAAAATGATTTTTCGAAAGGATGGAAGCCAGAACCGTTATCATTCGGAATTTTGTAATCGCAAGGAAAGCTTTCCCTTGTATCATATATACATAGAGGAAGTGCTGGAAGGTCTGAATGCGGAGACATTTGGCAGCCAGGTATTGATTTTTGAAAAGTTCCTGAAAGAAAAAAATTATAATCATTCTGTGTTTGTGCAGAAGCTGAGAAAATTTCTGGGCATGGTCATGGAGTCAGATCCATGGCTGTCCAGAGAGTGTGGGGAAAAGCTGATCTTCTGGATCGGTTACATAGAGAAAAAACAGAAGAATTTTTCCCAGTCCTTTGGGGATGCCTGGTTGTTTACCTTGCTTAGTCTGCACGCGATGGCGGGGCCGGAAATATCCGGGGCAAAAATGGAACTGGTAAGAAACCGTGAAGACTTAAAGCCGGAATATATCTGGAGCTGTATTTATCAGGAATCCGTGGAAACCAGGCAGAGTTTTCTCACCTTGCGAAACTGTGAATTGTTCCGGAAATCTGTGAAAGCCAGCCATTTCTTTGGCAGAGAAGAAGAGTTATATGACTTGAAAGAGATGTTCTTCAATTCCGGAAAGTATCTGATTTCCGGAATTGGAGGAATTGGAAAAACAGAACTTATGCGTCAGCTTGTGAGCTGGATGGAGCAGGAAGAAGTGAAGTGCCGGATCGCAGCTGTTCAGTATGAGGAGAATCTGGCGGTCAGCTTTTCCAGAAGTTTTCTGAATCTTACTGGTGAGAGCGTGGAAGAAAGATTTCACGAAAGTATCTATCACCTGTCAGAAGAGCATCAGGAAAAAACAGTGCTTTTTCTGGATAATATGAACCATACGGAAGAGGAAGATCCTTACCTGTCAGAACTGAAAGATCTGCCGTGCACCATATTTGTTACTTCACGTCAGAAACATCTGGATGGGTTTACTACATTTGGCATAAAGGCACCGCAAAAGAGTGCCTTAAGTTTGATTTTTCGTGACAATTACAACAAAATACTTTCCAGAGAGGAAAAAGACCGGCTGAGTCGTTTGCTGGAAAAAGAGATTTTTCAGCATCCTCTGACATTGAAGCTTCTTGGAAAAGCGGGAACCTACTATTTCGGAAATTGGGATTATCTGGAAGAAGAGCTGCAGAATAACTGGAATGATGTTGCAGAAGAGTCCGGACTCATTGATATGTACCGTGGGCTGTACAAACTGGCTGATATTGGAGAAACAGGAAGCCAGCTGGCAAGGATGTTCGCGCTTCTGCCTTATCAGGAAATTGACCGGAATTTTACTGTGATGTTTTTCCAGGGATTTTTGAAGAAAAACGAAACTCTGGGAGAGGCGCTTGGCAGACTGGTGAAATTCGGCTGGCTGGAAGATACGGGAAATGGTTACCGTATGCATCCTGTAATTGCAGAGAGTCTGTGTACAAAGGATTTTTCAGAAGCAGAGTTTCAGTCATTCTGGGAGCGGGCACAGAAGTGCTTTTTCCCGAAACAGGCACCGAAAGATGAGGATCCTCGTATGGAGGAAATTGCGTGGCTTGTCTTCCAGGGAATTTCCAGAGTGCAGGGAGCGGTCAGTGACCAGCTTGTGGCACTGGCGTCAGAGGCTGCCCGATATCTGGAGCTGCCTGTTCCTATGTGCGAGAAAATCCGGAAACTGGAAAAAAGATGTGCACAGATTTCCAATGAGACGAAGTTTATGGTAGCGTGTCTGACAGAGACAAAACCTGAACAAAACGAAGAATATATAGAACTCTTCCGCGAACAGCTGAAAAAGAGAACGCTATCATCGGAATGGATGTTGTTTGCTATAAGTGATTTTTGCAATGGGTTGGAGCAGAGCAGTAATTATGAGTGTTACCGGGAGATCTGTGATTTAATTTTTCAACAGAAGGATAATATTGATTATAAAATTGGATATGTGCTTTTGCAGACGAATATGCAGATGTTGAAGCTTAATGTGAAAAAGGCTGAAATGTGGGCAGAACGTGGAATCCTTATGTGTGTACAATGGGGGCATAGCCAGAGAATACTGGATTTTCTTTATCAAAAAGCAGAATGTCATATGTTTTTTCAGGAAAAAGAAAAGCTGGCAGATTGTCTGGAAAAAATAGAGCAGATACAACAGATACAAAGAAAGCGTCAGGGTGAGAGTGAGTTTGCAATATGGCAGCTTCGTGGTCAGCTTGCAGCTATGGATCAGAATATGGAAGAAGCCGCCTATTGTATGGAACAAGCAACGGAAAGGTGCAAAATGTACTGTGGTGAGAAAAATCAGATATATTCTGCCATGTCAGAGGAACTGGCACGAATGTACAATGCCGCCGGACGAAGGGAAGAGTCGTTGGCATGTCATCTTGCGGTTCGCAATCAGCTGCTTAAGAATGGCTATCGTGAGGGCTCTATACTTCTGATGGTGGACAACAATATGAGTGTAGTCTACCTGGACTTGGGAAGACCGGAAGAAGCGATCCCATATCTGACAGAGGCGCTGGAGCTTGCGAAGGAGAATGGACTTGTAGGTCCGGCAGTTGCAGAGCCTACCTGGAATCTGGCACGCGTTTACCGCGCACTTGGAGATGAAGAAAAAGAAGATATATATCTGAAAGCCGCCGTGGAAGGCTTCCGGGAATGCTACCCACCGGAACATCCCAAGCGGATCGCAGCTGAACAGAGACTGAAAGAACGCCAGGGGGAATGAACCTGGCGTTCTTTCTGCTTTTATGGAAAGATGTGCGGCGGTATACTTAAAGCTGACTACAACTAATCCTATTGACATACTAGGATACTTTATAGTAACATAAATCAAAATCGTCCCAGCTCTTTGCGCGAAGGATATTTTTTGTCTGAAAGGAAAGATGGAGCTGGGGAGAGACTAAATTTACCGCCGCAGGAGGATAATCATATGAGCGAAATCACTGCAACCAAAGAGCAGCAGAATAAATACGAAGCTTTAAAAGAATACTTACGCAGTCTGGGAAGTGTGGCTGTGGCTTTTTCAAGCGGGGTGGACTCCACGTTTCTTTTGAAAACAGCACACGATGTGCTGGAGGATAAATGTATCGCGATTACTGCCATGTCCAGTTCTTTTCCGAAGAGAGAACTGGAGGAGGCGAAGGCCTTCTGTGGGAAGGAAGGAATCCG
>ENA-ORUF01001505-ORUF01001505.1-human-gut-metagenome-genome-assembly--contig:-NODE-1505-length-24349-cov-3.843789_pt1 | contig 24349 bp, 24 predicted proteins | sample MGYA00242077_ERZ509203 | MGnify/ENA primary metagenome ERZ509203 (study PRJEB26280, sample SAMEA2338834) | human gut metagenome | biome: human gut; feature: human-associated habitat; material: faeces... | reverse complement strand
TTTCACTCTTTCTGGGAAAAATCAGTCCGGCGGCAGAGCAATCCATCTGCCGCCGGGCCAAAACAATCTCTTTGGGTCTTTTTTAGGTTTAGATATGCTCCTGTACCTGAGCCATCTCCTGAGCGATATTCAGAACATGGTCACCGATCCGTTCAAAGTCGGTGAGCAGCTCAGAGTAGATGATACACGCTTCATCAGAGCATTCACCGCTGCGCATCCGCTCCAGGTGGCTGCGGCGGTAATCGCTCGTCATATCATCAATTCGCTGCTCCAAGGCAGACACCTCACTGAGCCACTCCACAGTTCCAGCCGACGGAGTCAAGAGATAATCCACGCACTCCAAACATATATCCCGCATGGCGGCAATCTCCTGCTGAGCTGCCTCAGAGAAAGAAATGTTCCGCTTATTCAGCAGACGGGTATACCCGGCCAAGTTGTCTGCATGGTCTCCGATGCGCTCGATATTACCCGAGATGGTAAAGAAGCTGCTGACTACGGCGGAGGCCTGCTCATTGGTCTCATAGGCGATGAGCCGGGAAACATGCAAGGAGATCTCTTTATTCAGGAAGTCGATATACTCCTCTGTCTTTTCCACCTCAGCCAGTTCGTTCTCATCCCGGTTCAGCACCGAGGAGAAGCTGGCCTTTACGTTCCCCTGTGCCATAAGCATCATGCGCCGCAGCTCATGCTGCATCTGATCCACATAGATGGCGGACACACCCAGGCCGCCGTCCTTGCTGCTAATCTGAATGGGAGTCAGGTACTCAAGATGCATCTGATCCACCGTGTCGCCGGGGCGATCCGGCAGGATACGCATCGCAGCTTTTGCCAAGTAGCCACCCAGAGGCAGGAGCAGCAGAGTGGTAACAATATTGAAGCTGGTGTGAACCAGGGCGATCTGACCAGCCGGAGTAGCGGGCAGCACACCGCTCAGACCAGCCACAGGAATCTGACCATCAATCACATGGGCAATCGGGAACAGAATAAAGAGGATTGTAAAAATCACCGTACCGATCATGTTGAACAGCAAGTGAATAATGGTAGCACGCTTGGCACTGCGGCTGGTACCGATAGATGCCAGCACCGCCGTGATACAAGTACCGATATTCTGACCAAACAGCACAAACACTGCGCTGGACAGCCCGATCACGCCGCTGTTGGCCAGCGCCTGCAGGATACCCACAGAGGCGGAGGACGACTGGATTACGGCCGTGAAGCCCGCACCAGCCAGGATACCCAGCAGCGGGTTGGAGAAATTGGACATCATCTGAATGAACGCCTCAGACTCCCGCAGGGGAGACATTGCACCGCTCATCATATCCATTCCGATAAACAGCACACCCAGACCAGCCAGGATCTGGCCGATGTGCTGAAGCTGAGGCTTCTTGACAAAGACCACCATGGCCACACCAACAAAGGCAAACAGAGGGGCCAGTTCACCCACATCCAAAGCAATCAGCAGTCCAGTAACGGTGGTGCCGATGTTGGCGCCCATGATGATCCAAACCGCCTGATTCAGTGTCATCATCCCGGCGTTGACAAAGCCCACCACCATAACTGTGGTGGCAGAGGAGGACTGGATCACCGCGGTGATCGCCGCACCTACCAATACGCCCAGGAACCGGTTTGCCGTCAACCGCTCCAGAATCTGCTTCATCCGGCTGCCGGCTGCCGCCTCCAAGCCGGAACTCATCATTTGCATTCCGTATAAGAACAGGGCCAGTCCGCCCAATAGACTCAAAAAGTCTGTCATTTGCATCTCTCAATTTCCTCCTCTATCTCTTCTGGAAAACACACAGGATTATTGTCTCAGTTTCTTGGAAAAGTATGAAAAAAGGCATCGCCCACGGAGCGCAGAGCCGCTTCGCAGGTCATGCCTGTATCTTTCTGATTCGATTGATCAGGCTGATCCCCGCCAGCCCGGGCACAGACGCTTCCATGGCATTTCTACCTCTCTGTACTCTTTATCCATAACTTCTACAGGTATCATTATAGGGAAGCAGCCTCCGTCCGTCAATAGATTTTACATGAAGTTAACATTCCAATGACATTTTTCTCCGCTCTGGATAGAAAAGCCCACTCCAACCCCATCCGAAAGGGGTCATATTCTACAACTGAGAAAAAGTGCCGCGGACTGTCACCTGGCAGTCCGCGGCTTGCAAATGATTGTTCAGTGTTTAAAGGGTCAGCCCTGAGGCTTCTGGCTCTCCAGATACTCGTCATAAGACATCATCCGGTCAATGAGTTTTCCCTCAGAGGTGAAGTCAAAGACCCGGTTACACACCGTCTGGATCAGCTGATGGTCGTGCGAGGAGACCAGCACATTGCACTTAACAGCCTCCAGGCCGTTATTCAGGGCGGCGATGGACTCCAGATCCAGGTGGTTGGTAGGCTGGTCCAGCAGCAGCACATTGGCCCCGGACAGCATCATTCGGGACAGCATGCACCGCACCTTCTCACCACCGGACAGCACCTTAACCGGCTTATACACTTCATCTCCAGAAAAGAGCATCCGCCCCAGGAAGCCACGGAGGTACTGCTCCTGAGGATCGTTGGAGTACTGGCGCAGCCACTGCACCAAGTTATCCTCACAGCCCTCGAAGTAAGGGGTGTTGTCCTTGGGGAAATAGGAGAAGGTTGCAGTCTGTCCCCACTTCACAGTTCCTTCGTCAGGTTCCATCTCGCCGGCTAGGATCTTGAACAGGGCGGTGTGAGCATTCTCATTGTCACCCACAAAGGCGATCTTATCCCCGTGCCCCACAATGAAGGAGACCTTGTCCAGCACCTTCACCCCGTCGATGGTCTTGGACACATCAGTGACAAACAGGATGTCCTTGCCCACCTCCCGGTCAGGAGAGAAGGCCACCCAGGGATAGCGGCGGGAAGAGGCGGGCATCTCCTCCACCGTCAGCTTGTCCAGCAGCTTGCGACGGGCAGTGGCCTGCTTGCTCTTGGACTTGTTGGCGGAAAACCGGGAGATAAAGTCCTGCAGTTCCTTGATCTTCTCCTCGTTGCGCTTGTTCTGGTTCTTGATCAGCTGCTGCACCAGCTGGCTGGACTCATACCAGAAGTCATAGTTGCCCACATACATTTTGATCTTGTTGTAGTCGATGTCTACGATGTGGGTACACACAGTGTTCAGGAAGTGACGGTCATGGCTGACCACAATGACAGTGCCGGGGAAGTCCAGCAGGAAATCCTCCAGCCAGTTCACCGCATCGATATCTAGGTTGTTGGTGGGCTCGTCCATCATCAGCAGGTCAGGATTGCCAAACAGTGCCTGGGCCAGCAGCACCTTCACCTTCAGGCGGGCATCCAGGGTGGCCATATCATTATAATGCAGGTCAGTGCCAATTCCCAGTCCCTGGAGAATGCGGCTGGCATCGGACTCCGACTCCCAACCTCCCAGCTCGGCGTACTCCTCTTCCAGCTGGCAGGCCCGCATTCCGTCCTCGTCGGTCATCTCCTCTTGGGCGTACAGGGCCTCCTTCTCTTTGCCAATGTCATACAGGCGCTGATTGCCCATAATAACAGTATCCATGACATTATAGGCGTCATAGGCATTCTGGTTCTGCTTCAGCACAGACATCCGTGTGTTGGGCAGGATGGACACCTCACCGGTAGAGGGCTCCAGATCTCCCGAGAGGATCTTCAAAAAGGTGGATTTTCCGGCGCCATTGGCGCCAATGATGCCATAGCAGTTGCCCCGCAGGAACTGCAGGTCCACATGGGAGAACAGCGGGGTGCCGCTGTAATTCAGGCTCAGGTCGGAAACAGTAATCATGGCGGGCTCCTTATTTCAAATGTGATTCAGTTTGTTCTCATGGTTCGGGTACTATCTTACCATATCCCTCTGATGTTGAACAGGGGCTTTTCGCAAAAATATCCCACAGCTTTCCCCCGTTTCTCTCCATTCCGCCTGATAAAACTGAACATTTTCGCCCATGCGTCCACCGGACTTACCCGGCCAGGACAGCCAGCTGCTCCGCCGCAGTCTCTCCGTCCACCGGGGCAGCGCAGGCGGGGGACCGCCAGACTCAGGGTCAGCAGGGCCGTCAGGACGCCTCTCCATGGATGATACATCTCGTCTCCTCCTTATTGTATTGTTGGATCTTTTTTTAGTATCGCAGAGGAATCTGAAACAGCCATAACGCCATTCTTAAAATTTGCCGCAGTTCTGCGGCTGGATTTTCCCGCCCCCCTGTGGTATGATAAGCCCATCTGACCCCGCCCTTCTCCAAAGGGCCGGGCTGCAACACATGCGGACCTATGTCCCACGCCTGGTCCGCCCTGGAGGGAATATCATGTCCTTTAAAGAGGAATTTATCGAGATTTTCAAAGAGAAGATCACCCGTCCCGGGGCAGATGCCCTGCTGAATTACCTGGAGAACAAAAGCGACTTCTTCACTGCCCCCGCCTCTGCCCGGTACCACCTGGCCTGTGAGGGAGGGCTGTGTGAGCACAGCTTAAATGTATATCACTGTCTGGTGGACTACCTCCAGCGGGAGCGGGTCCAAGAACTTTACGGCCTGGAGTACAGTGAGGAGTCGGTGGCGGTGGTTGCCCTGCTCCACGACCTGTGTAAGGTAGGTTGTTACAAAAAAACCTTCCGCAATGTAAAGGACGACACAACAGGAAAGTGGGAAAAGGTCCCCTCCTACCAGTTTGATGATCCCCTGCCCTATGGCCACGGGGAAAAATCAGTATACATCGTCAATGGCTTCATCCGCCTCACCCGGGAGGAGGCCATGGCCATCCGCTGGCACATGGGCTTCTCCGGTTCAGAAGATCCAAGAACCGTGGGGCAGGCTCTGCAAAAATACCCTCTGGCCTTCGCCCTGGCTACCGCCGATATGGAAGCCAGCTACTTCCTGGAGGGAGAACACTGAACCAGTGAAAACGCCGCCGTACTCAGTCCGATCAAGACTGGAGCACGGCGGCGCATTTTCTTTTATCAGGCCAGCGTATAGGCCCAGAGGTTGCGGATCTGGGGTGCCAGCGTATCATAATCCCACAGCTTTTCGCTGTTAGAGCGGCGGTTGGGGTCATTGACCCGAAACTTCCCATCCTCCACCCCGATAAGCAGGACAAAGTGCCCCGATGTGGTGAAATCACCGGGCCCCACACTGCACACAATGGGCTGCCCCTCCTCTAGCGCACGCACCATGATCGAGCGGTCCAAAGGCAGTTCCCGGGCCACAAGACCGAAGTGTTGACATCCAGTGGACATCAGCTCCCACTTAGAGCCCGCACCATCCACATAGTATCCCGCCTCATCTGCATACTGAGCCACTGTCCAGGGGGTGATTGAACCATCCCCAGTCAGGCCGCAGACCACCATCGACAGGGCGGTGGGGCCGCAGCCGTTCAGCGCCATCAGGCCATCGCCATAAGGGGCATATCCCCAGCGTAGATCCCACTGCATCAGTAACGGATAAGCGCCTCGCTCCACCTCTCCCACAGAGTCAGCGGCTTTGGCATCCTTCTCCTGTGGATAACGAACCACAAATTCCAGGGCCTCCGGATTTCGGACCGCCAGCTCCAGTAGTTCCTCCGGATAGGCCTCCGGACAAGCCAAAAGAGCCTCCGCCGCCGGATCCACCCGAGCCAGCATCCGAAGCTGGTCTAGCAGCTCCGCCCCCGGCTGGAAGGGTGTCTGGACCCCATCTTCCCGGGGAACTGCGGCAGGGAGATTCCCCTCCCACAGCTTTCCAACCCCCAGAAACAGCAGGATGCACACACCCAGCACTGCTGCCAACCGGATCACTCCCAAGCGCCGCCGCGGGCGGCGGCGCCTGCGTGTACAGGGATGCACCTCCGCTCGGTCTGATGGCTCCCAATCAAACCACGCATCATATTCAGAAGATCTGTCCCGGCCCATCGTACCGCCCCACTTTCCTTTGGTTCCAGTATAAGGTACACCCCGGAGTTTAAGTTTCCCGGTAGAATTTCTTAAATTCTATTAAAATTTCACCACTTTGGGCGAAATGGGCAGAAAACAGCCCGGCAGAAGGCATAGGTTCCTCCCACCGGGCTTAGATTTTGATTTCTGACTGACTCAGTCTGGATAGATCCGTTCCAGCCGCTCTACAATGTCTCCAATCACACCATCATCACAATGGCACAGAATGGTCGCCCCCCAGTCCTTCACTTCCTGGGCACAGTTGGCCGGAGCAAAGGGGATGGCGGACAGGGCCATCATGGGGATGTCGTTCTGGTTGTCCCCCACACAGTAGAGGTTTTCCCGGGAAATATGGAGCATCTCCAGCAAACGAGACACCATCCCCCCCTTGTTGCAGCCCCGATGCGTGATCTCCAGGTAGAACCGGTTGGAAAAGATGGCCTCGTACCGGCCGGGGCAATGCTCCTCCAACCACTCCCGAGCCCGGAGCAATACGTCATACTCCTGCTGCACAATGGCCTTGGTCCATGGGACAGGCATATCCGGAATATCCCGAACCTCATAGTCAGTGCCCACCTTCTTCATGTGGGCATCTGTGATGGCATTGGGGCGGTACACATAGATTTCCTCCCCGTGATAGGTCTCCAGCCCCAAGGTGGGCATATCCTTCATCAAGGCCTGAAAATCCTCTGGAGCCCGGTCATCCAGCAGGGTCTGAACCAGCATAGTCTCCGTCTGGAAGTCATAGATGGACGAACCGTTGGACAGCACCACCGGGGCATTGATGGGGGCCAAGTGAACATAAGGAGCAAAGGTGCGGTGGGCCCGTCCGGTCGCCACTGTGAACCGGCCGCCCTGGTCGATCCAGCGTTCCAGGGCCTCCAGGTTCCGGGGCGGGATCCGGTAATGGGAGTCATAGAGGGTGTCATCAAAGTCGCTGACCAGCAGCAGACCGTCAAATTTGCCCATGAGGGGCACTCCTTTCCGCCCCACAGGGGCGTTATTGAATGTCCTGTCCCAAGATGTAACGCTTCATCGGCTTGTACAGCAGCGCAGCAATGGCCAGGGCGATCACCATGTTGGGCAGCATATAGGAGCCGTTGTAGACGATCGAGTAGAAAGAAGGACTGGTGAAGGTCCAGTTCATAAAGGCAGTGGGAACCAGGATCTTATAGATGGTCACCCCACTGATATAGTGGACGAGAAATCGTCCGGTGCAGCCCACTACTGTACCTGCAAAAATCCCCCAGGTCCGGCCCTTGAACAGCCCGGCCAGCCCAAGCGGAGTAAAGGCAACCAGATAATCCAGCAGCATGGACTGCCAGCCCCAGGCGTAGGCTCCGTCAAAGATCAGCTGGAGCAGTCCAAACACAAAGCCAGCCATCAAGCCGGGGGCGGTCCCCCAGCGCACTGCAAACAGGATAATGGGGAACATAGCGGGGGTAAGGGAACCGCCGTTGGGAAGTTCCATAAGCTTGAGGTAGCTGAGGATCTGAGCCAAAGCCACCATAACGGCAGCCTCGCACAGCATCCGAACAGAGAGATGGGTACGATTCATTGTCTTTCCTCCCGAAAATCGATGTACCGCAGCACATCCCAACGGGTGCAGCGCGGTACGAAAGAGAGGACAATGTCAAGCATTCCCATTCACTTCCTACGCCGGCATTACCCGGATCAGGTGTAAGGGACTAAGAGCGGCGTACTCGCTCTTCATCTCAGCCGGGAGTGGCTCCCAGCGCCCCTGTGTTGGAATTTTCTGCGGTTTTTTTATTTTATACTGCCGGGCATCTCCTGTCAAGCGCCCTCCAGGGGAGCACAAAGGCACAAAAAGGCCGGATGCCGCATCAGCAGCCTCCGGCCCTTTATTTTTCTGCCTGCGCAGCCCCATTGCATCAAACAGCGGACAGATCTTATACGTCCAGCTGCTCTGCCACGCCCTCCAAATAATTGACGGGCAGGCTTTCTGCCTTACCCATATCAATGGCGGCAGCCAGCTCCGGGTTGATCGGCAGCTGAGCCAGCAGAGGCAGACCCAGCTGCATGGCCTCCTGCTCCAGGTGGCTCTCACCGAAAATGGCGTGTTTTGCACCGCAGTCAGGGCACTGGTAATAGCTGTAGTTCTCGATGAGACCCAGCACAGGAATGGACATCATCTGGGCCATGTGAACCGCCTTGGTCACGATCATGGACACCAGATCCTGGGGGGAGGTGACCACGATGATCCCATCCACCGGCAGGGACTGGAATACCGTCAAAGGAACATCTCCCGTTCCAGGAGGCATATCTACGAACATATAGTCCACGTCGCCCCACACTACATCAGTCCAGAACTGAGTGACCACACCGGCAATGACCGGGCCGCGCCAGATCACAGGGTCGGTCTCATTCTCAGTGAGGAGATTCAGGGACATGATTTTGATCCCGCCGGCGGTAACTGCGGGCTGGATCCCATCCTCAGTGGCCATGGCCCGCTCATGGATGCCAAAGGCGGTGGGGATGGAAGGGCCGGTGATGTCGGCATCCAGAACCGCCACCTTGCGGCCCCGCTTGGCCATAGCGGCCGCCAGAGAGGCGGTGACGGTGCTCTTACCTACGCCGCCCTTCCCGCTGACCACAGCGATGACCTTTTTGATGTTGGATTTGGCGTTGGCCGGGGCCTTCAGGTCCCGGGAGGAGCAGTCCGCTCCACAGGAGGAACAGTCGTGCGTACATTCAGACATGGAAATGTCTCCTTTCTGCCCACACACAAAAAAGGAGGGCATTAAAATTTTTTCAAAACCGCAGATGCGGCTGAAAGCAAAACAAAATATATCAGGGAACCAAGTTGTTTTCCACAGGGAGCTGCCCCTGTTCATCCTGGGCCGTGAAGTAATATTGAAGGATCTCCGCGGCAATGGACGCCAGGGAGGAACCGCTGCCGCCCTTCTCTACGGCGATGGAAATGGCGATCTGCGGGTCATCGTAGGGCGCGTAACAGACAAACACAGCATTGGAATTGCTCTGACCATTGACCTGGGCAGAACCTGTCTTAGCCGCTACCTGCACGGGTACGTTCTGAAAGACAGCCGCCAGGGAGCCCTCCCCGGTGGTCATACTGTGCATTCCCCGGGTAACCGCTGCCAGGTTCTCCGGCTCCATTTCCACCGTACCCACTACCTCCGGCTCTGCCGCATAAGATACCTGAGAGAAATCCTCTGACTTCACCGTTTTCAACAGGTGAGTGGCATAGCGTATCCCCCCGTTGGCCAGAGTAGAGATATAGTTGGACAGCTGGATGGGGGTGACCTGAGTACTCTCCTGGCCGATGGCCACAGACAGCACGTTTCCTTCATACCACTTGCCTCCTAGGGACTCAGTAAACTCCGGACTGGCCACCACACCGGCTTTCTCGGACAGCTCGACCCCCGTCTTTTGACCCAGGCCGAACTTGGCAGCGTACTCATCCAACTTCTCAATGCCCACCCGCCGGCCGACATCATAGAAGAAGTAGTTGCAGGACACCTCGATGGCGTCGGACACATTGACCGGGCCGTGGGTGCGCCCATACTGGCGGTAGACCCAGCACTTCGGCTGGGGCGTGGGCCAATAGGTGTACTGTCCCTCGTCCTTGATGATGGTGGAAGGGGTAATGATCCCTTCCTCCTCCAGTCCGGCGATGGCGGTGATCATCTTAAAGGTGGATCCAGGGGGATACAGGCCGCTGAAGGCCCGGTTATTCAGGGGCTTCAGCGGGTGATCCAACAGGCTGTTGTAGTCCTGCCGGAAGTTCGGCAGGGAATAGGTCGGGTAGGAGGCAGAGGCCAGGATCTCTCCGGTCCGCACATCCTCCACCACACAGGCTGCCCCTTCTACCGTGTCGCTCAGCCCGGGGACCCGGGCGGCCAGGGTGTCCTCCACCTTCTGCTGGAGGCCCAGGTCAATGGTAAGGAACACGTTGCTCCCCGGCTGGGGAGCCAGGCTCTCTCCCGTCTCCTCATCGGTCAGCCACTGGGCGGAGACGATCTTGCCGTTTTCATTGCGCTCCAGGGCCTGCTGCCCGGGCGTCCCGTGGAGATATTCCTCAAAGGCTGCCTCCGCGCCGGAGACACCCACAGTATCATTCATATTGTAGCCGCCCTTCTCCTGATAGGACGGCCAGGTCTCCTTGGTAATGGCGCCGGTGTAGCCCAGCAGGTGGGCGGCGTACTCCGTCTCATACTTGCGCACTGAGGCGGTCTCGATCTCCACCCCCCGAAGGTTCAGCTCCTTCACCCGGGTGATGAAATCCACATCCACATCCTCTGCAAAGTAGTAGGGTGGCCAGTCCGCGATCCGGCTGCGATAGTAGAGTTCATACAGCACCCCGGCCACTGTCCGGGCGTCCACCTGGGTCATATCCCCCAGGTTCAGAGTGGGCACGGCCTCTCCCGCCGCCCTGGCCGCCTTCTCATCCACCGCCCCCTGTCCCTGGACGCCCAGATCCCGGCACATCTCGCCCAGAAGCTCCTCTGCGGTAGGCAGGCGGTAGGGCTGGGGCTCCTCCTGGGGTTTCTCCTGCTCCCGAAGTCCCACCATGATCATAAGGCGCTCCCATAGGCCTGGCTCCTCCTGGCTGGCGGAATCCTGCTCTGGGATTTCTCCTTCGGCCAGATCCTCCGGGTCCTCGATCCACCCCATATAGACCGCCAGACGGCCCAGACGGGTCATTTGATACTCCGTCTCGCCCTCCGCATTGGTAGAAGCGGTGTAAAAGGGGTGCGTCTCTGTATACGCGAAAGGTGGTGCGGCGGAGATGGGCAGGGTGTCCGCCCAGGCCACCCCCTCCTCCCGGGCCACCCGAATCAGGGAGAGCAGATTGGCGCAGCGCTCCTCCGGCTTTCCCATCCGGCTCATGTCCAGGGTCACCTGGTAGGAGATCTCATTGGAGACCAGCACCTTGCCGTTCCGGTCCAGGATCAGCCCACGGCTGGCTGGGACGTCCTCCGTCTCAGCCACCCGAGCCACCGCCTGGGCAGCATACTCCGGCCCGTTGGTGTACTGGATGCTGTACAGGTTGGAGCATAAAAAGGTCAGTAGCAGGGCCAGCACCAGCACCACGCCCCAGATTCGGCTGTGAAACTGCTTGGGATTCAAGTGTCCCATCATCTCCTTTCCCACAGACTTCCGCCCGCCTCAGGCCAGCTTGGTTCCGCCCACCCGCCGGTAGATCCGGCGGAAGATCCAATAGACCACGGGGGTCCAGCAGAGCGAGAGGATCACCTCCGGCACAGCGATCCGGAGCAGCACGTCAAGGGTCTCCGCCTGGAGGAACAGGATCCGCAGGATCCGCAGGCCATCCAGCGCCCCCAGCACCCCCGCCGAACACAGCAGGCAGCTGAGAAAAGACTGACTCAGGGCGTATTGAGATATCGCTCCAGTGGCCATACCCGCCAGTGCCATGCCAAACACCAGCCCGCCGAAGCCGCCAGGATACGACAATTCCCACAAAAGGCCCACTGCCAAACCAAAGCCGGCTCCGGCATAGGCCCCCTCCAGCACCGCTACTGACACCACCGCCAGAGGAAGCAGCATAGGGATGGTGCCCAAAATCGGCAGGCGGTTGAGGATCTGGGCATCCAAGACCCAGACCAGGAACAGTCCCAGCGTATAAATCAGCCATTTGTGAATTTGGTCCCGGGTGGTCACGGTATCCCTCCGTTCAGTTAGGAATTCGGAATTGCTGGGGCTGGCAGTGCATCCGCTTCCAGGACATCTCTACTCTACGATGTCGAAATCCTTGATCACAAAGACCTCCACCAGCGCATCCAATCCCACCTCAGGCACCACGACTGCATAGCGGTTCATCCCGGAGGCATCGCTGAACACGCCTTCCACCTGACCCACCACTAAGCCAGAGGGGTACACATCTCCCTTACCGGAAGTAAGCACCTCATCCCCTGCCACCAGCTGTGCGCCATCGGGAAGATAGCTCAATTTCAGCCGGCCTTCCTTCATCAGGGCAAAGTCCCCCTCCAGCACTCCGGCACTGTTGGTTCGGGTGATGATACCGCCCATCTCCATGCTGGTGTCGATCACTGTACTCACAGTGGCAGTGTGGCTGCCCACCTTGGATACCACACCCACCAGCACGCCGGTGGATGTGATGACGCAGTTTCCCGGCTGGAGCCCCGATTCCTCCCCTTTGCTCAGGGTAAGGGTGGACCTCCAGTTGTCGGTGGACCGCGCCGTGACCTTGGCAGACTCAAAGGTGAGATCTCTCCGTTTGGACCGCAGACCCAGCAGTTCCCGAAGGCGGGCATTCTCCTGGATGGCTTCCTGCCCCTCCCGGAGTTCACCCTCCAGTTCGGCCACTTTCTCCTCCAGATCCCGGAGTTCCTGCTCCATTTCACCATAATGGAATACATACCGGGACACTCCGTCGGCCCAGTTAGCAACTGCGCTCACGCCGTTCCGGATCGGAGCAGTGACAGCGCTCACCAAGTCAGAGAGAGGATCGGCGTTGCCCCCCATCAGGGCGGAGGAGATTCCGATCAGCACACTGAGCAGAAAGGCGATGACCAGCAGCCAGAACCCGTTCCTGCGAAAAAAGTCCTTCACAGCGCCCGCTCCTTCTCTGCGGCCAGCGCCAGGGGCTCCACTCCAAAGCGGGCCAGCATCCGGCCCAGCCGGCATACCGGCAGGCCCACCACGTTGAAATAATCTCCCCGGATGCCCTCCACCAGCAGGCAGCCATATCCCTGGATACCGTAACTCCCGGCCTTATCCATAGGCTCCCCGGTGGAGACATAGGTCCGAATCTCCTCCGTTGTAAGCGAGCGGAATCGGACGGCGGTAGCTTCATGCTCTGTCGTCTTCTCTCCGCCCCGGCAAACGGTGACCCCGGTATAGACTGTATGCTCCCGCCCAGACAGGGCAGTCAGCATCCGGACCGCATCCTCTGAGTCCACCGGCTTACCCAGCACCCGGCCGTCCACAGCCACTACTGTATCCGCAGCGATTACCAGGTCCTCCGGTCCCGCTCCGGCGGCCACCTCCGCCGCCTTCTGGCGGGAAAGCTCTTCCACCAGCCGCTCCGGCGGAAGGGCAGGGTCCATGACCTCTTCCCTCCGGGCCGGGATGACCTCAAAATTCAAAATACCCATTCTCTCCAGCAGCTCCCGCCGCCGGGGAGACTGGGATGCCAATATGATCCTCACAGGTCCCATCAGCCCTCCATCTCCGCCTTCTCCGGCCCACGCTCCAGGGAGCCAGTCACATGGATGCTGTGCCCCCAAAACAGTGCGCCATCGTTGAACCAAAAGTCAAAGGAACCGTCTCCGGAAATCTGGACCGCATCCGGCTCCAAGCGCTCTATGAACTGCTCCCGGGTGATCTCCTCTGGCTCATGCTCTTCACAGCCGCCGTCGCTGGCCCAGTCGTTAGCCAAGTCCTGCAGATCCTGGGCGGCGCAGTCCCGCAGCCGTTTATCCCACTCCGTCTGTCCTTCCATAAGAGCCCGAAGATGGGCCAAGCACTGCTCCCGCTCCTCATCCCGGTCCAGATCCAGCCGGATCGGGCTGCCAAGCCAGTCAGCCTCCGCCTCAAACCACCCCAGGGCACGGTTGAGGGCAAAGGTACCCAGCCCCTCCGCCCAGAAGGTCACTGGCTTCTTCTGCTCATCCAGAATGATCTTCAGTTCGGGGTCAAACCCAGGCTGGGGCAGATCCAGCATCAGCAGGCGGCTTCCATCCAGAGAAAGTCGGGCCCTGCACTTGAGGATAAAGTCCCGGGGCACCCTCTGGCGCAGATATTCCATCAGGCGGTCATCGGCCAGAGCCTCCAAGCGGAAGTCCCCCCGGTGGATCTGGGCGCTATCCTCCTCCATCCAGGCGGTCAGTCCGATGGAGGCGTGCCGCAGGCCCTCCCCCTCCTCCTGTCCGCTTGTGAAGGGATCGGCCCCAGTGACGGCCAGCACCGTCAGCTCCTCCGGCAGAAAATCCTGACCCAGCGCCCGGAGCGCCTGGGGGATCTCGGCGGCCTGCTGCCGCTCCTGCGCCCTCTGTTCAGCGCTTTTCTGCCACTGCTGCTCCTCGGGGACCTCCCCGCCCTTCTTCTTCCAAAATCCGAACATCGACAGACGCTCCTCTCTGCGGGGTCTTACTTCCCGGTGGAGCCGAAGCCGCCTGCGCCCCGCTCTGTCTCATCCAATGCGTCCACCAGCTCCACATCCGCCTGGACCACTGGCGTCACCATCAGCTGGGCGATGCGATCCCCCGGCTGGACGGTATATTCCGATTCCCCAGAGTTATACAACCCAACCATGATCTCGCCTCTGTAATCACTGTCGATGACCCCCACGCAGTTTCCGGGGACCACACCGTGCTTAATACCCAGCCCGCTGCGGGCAAACACCAGCGCCACATAGTCTGCCGAGGGCAGGGCAATGGCAATACCAGTGGGGATGACTGTCCGGCCGCCGGGCTGGAGAGTCACCGCCGCGTCCACACAGGCGTGCAGATCCATGGCCGCAGAGCCGGGGGTGGCATAAAAGGGAGCGGGGATCTCCGTCCCGATCTTAGGGGATACTGCTTTGATTTTCAATTTCATATAATTCCTCATGTTCCCCGCCTGGCCTCAGGCCGTCCAGCGGTCTCATATATTCTTGTCATTCATTCCACATCCCGGTAATACAGTCCCCGGGTCAGGTCACCGGGCTTATAGCGCCCACGGCCCTGATAGCGCTCCAGCACCCGGACACACTCCTCCGGCGTCTCCGTGGTAAACATCAGCCGCGCCGTCTCCAGACCCAGGCGCTGATAGTCCCCCGCCTTATCCGCCAGGAACAGGGTCTTACCGTTGAGGATCTCATTGCGGCAGCCCCAGGCTTTGACCACAGGGAAAGACTCTCCCTTCCGGTCCACCAGCCTCTGTCCTCCGCCGCAGCTGTGCTGCCCAGTATGGTTGTGGACAATACAGTTCTCAGTGAGCATCAGTGGGAGGTGTCCATAGACGATGGCCTCCAGCGGAATGGCTTTGGACAGGTCCCTGATCTGGGCCAGCTTCAGTTCAAAGGAGGCGGTGGCCGACTTCAGCCCCAGCTTTTTCAGTTCCTTCAGCGTCTGGCTGTTGTACACACCCAGTCCAAAGTCGCCCCGGGTGAAGAAGCCCAGTTCCACCGCCCGGCGCACGCCATCTAGCGTGCCCGCCATGGCCTCCCGAACGCCCAATTCCTTCAGGGTCTCCAGTTGCTGCAGCAGTTGAGGCAGCTCCCGATCCCAGCATATCCGAGGCAGCAGAGCCACCGGCTCCACCCCCGCATCCAGGCAGCGGCGGACCACATCGGGACAAGCCGCCCCCTCGTCACAGGGCAGATAGAGGCGTGCGGGCTGCAGGGCCAGCAGTTCCTGAGTGACCTGCTCTCCGGATCGGACCGACACCGTCAAAGACGGAGCCTCCCTGGGATTCTCATACCGGACGCCGGGGTGGTACTCCCCCCGACGCCGCTCCGGCAGGGCTGCCCTGGCCTGACCCAGCTGCTCCAGTACCTGGCGGCGCAGGGCGTTGAGGGCGGATAGGGGCAGGGACAGCCCTTCCTCCACCCGAACCGTGATCTTCTCACAGGTAAATGGGGTGCCGCCAGTGCGGCTGAGCTGCCCCTCCACTTTTTCACGGGTCAGAGGGACGTTCACCGCCGCCTCAGGCACAGGACCCTCCACCCGGTCCATCCGCCCCTGGGCATCCTCTGCCGCCACCTGGGCAGGTTCTCCCGCCCGGATCATAGCGTACAGATGAACCGGCTCCTTCCGATTTTCGCCGCTCTCATAGGTGGCCCGTGCCTGGGCGTACAGTTCCACAGGGGCCTGTTCTTCCTGGCGGGTACCAAACATCTCCGGCCCCTTCCGATCCAGGAAATACCCTTGAGTAAAGCCTTGGCGGGAAAAGGCCGCCTCCAGCTGGGCCATCTCCTCCGCCGTTGGCTCCCGCTTCTCCCGCAGGGCCCGGGCATATACGCCGGTGACAATGGCCACATACTCAGGCCGCTTCATCCGTCCCTCGATCTTCAGGCAGGCTACGCCCATCTGCTCCAGTTCCCCCAGGTGGCTGGCCAGAGACATATCCTTCAAGGACAGGGGATACTCATCCGCGCGGCTGCCCCAGCCGTACTTCATTCGGCAGGGCTGGGCACATAGGCCCCGGTTTCCGCTGCGCCCCCCAATCAGAGAGGACAGGTAGCACTGCCCAGAGTAACACATGCACAGAGCTCCATGAACAAATGTCTCGATCTCAATGGGTGCGTTGGCGCAGATGTATTCGATCTGGTCCCGGCTCAGTTCCCGGGACAGCACCGCCCGGGTCATACCCAGGTCGGCACACTGTTTCACTCCGTCCAGGGAGTGGACAGTCATTTGGGTGGAGCCATGAAGATGCAGGTCAGGGGCCACCTGACGCAGCATCCGGGCCACGCCCAGATCCTGGACGATGACCGCATCCACCCCCATTTCGTTGATCTCCTCTGCCACCCGGGCTGCACCGGGCAGCTCCCGATCGGTCAGCAAGGTATTCATTGTCAGGAATACCTTCGCCCCCCGAAGATGGCAATAGGAGACCGCCGCCGCAGCCTCCTCATAGGTGAAATTTTTCGCATTGCGGCGCGCGTTGAAATCGCCATAGCCCAGATAGACAGCGTCCGCGCCGTTCTGGACTGCAGCGGTGACCGACTCCATGGAGCCGGCGGGAGCCAGCAGCTCCAACATGGATTACGCCCTCCTTCGGCACGCAGAGCGGCCGCGGGCCGGGCCTCTGCCCCGCCCGCTGCACCGCGCCGGTTGTTATGGTTTCATCGATAACTCACTTGTGGTTTTGCAGCTTGAAGATCTCTCGCTTAGCCTCGGATAGTTCCATCTTCAGCCTGGCGTTCTCATCCAGACCGTCCTTGATCTGGCGGCGGAGGTTTTCACTGGCCTCCTGCTCCTTAAAGAACTGATCCGCAATATTCATAGCCGCCAGCACCGCCGCGTCGGAGCGTCCCAGATGCCCACTGTTCATTACGCCCCGCACCTGAGTATCCACCAGCTCGGCACAACGCTTGACATAGTTCTCAGCTTCATCGGCCACCATAGTATACTCCTGACCCGCGATGGAGACGGTGATCTTATTTTTCATCCCGAATTCCTCCCTACCAGCCTTATTTTTGGCGCGATCTCCCCGCTTCAGGCCGGAAATCGCCGTAGAATCGTGGCATTATGGACATTATAGCATAGTTCCTCACATTTGAAAAACAAATTTACCATGAATTTTTTATGACCGCATAGCAGATTTTTCCGGAAAGCCACAAGTCCTCCCTTACAGCTTCACTGGGACCGGCTGGTTCAGTTCCAGCCGGTCCGGGGCCACCCGGCAGTCCATGGCCAGCACCTCCACTCCAGCCGCCGCAGCCGCCCGGAGTGCCTGTCCAAATTCGGGGTGGGTTCGGTCGTTGGGTTCAAATACCTCCACATCCTCCATCTGGATCACAAAGCACACCGCCGCCTCATACCCGGCCTGTCGCGCCTGAACCAGTTCCTCCAGATGCTTCACGCCCCGCAGAGTAGGCGCATCTGGAAATCGGACCACTCTATCCTCCTCCAGGGTTACACCCTTCACCTCCACAAAGCCCCTGCGCCCCGGGGCCTCCCAGTAGAAATCAAACCGGGAGCCACCGAACGTAGTCTCCGGCCGGAGCAGGGTCAGGCCGGGAACAAACTGTCCCGCCTGGGCCCACTCACCAAACACCAAGTTAGGCGCTTGGGCGTCCATGTTGATCAGCCGCGCTCCCTTCTCCACCGCAATCAAATCAAAGTTTGTCTTGCGCCCTGGCTTCCTGCACTCTTCCAAGTAGATCCGGGCACCGGGAACCAGCAATTCCCGGCAGCGGCCGGTATTTTTCACATGGCAAACGACCTCTTCCCCGTCCACTTCTACCCGGGCCACAAACCGGTTTGGGCGGGACAAAAAAATCCCCGGCAGGATTTTCTGATACTGCATCTTGTGTTCCTCCGGCTTTTTCTGGTATGATATATGTTGTTCCCCAAATCGTCCGGGGAAACACCACGATGAGTATAATCCAGGAGCCTGCGGGAGGCAAGCCCTTTCTCCGCCCCGCTCCAAGTTCTGTCCACACAAGATTTCGATGCTAGGAGGCCATTTTCATGCCTGATATGAAGAAACCAATTGAAAATCCCGAACTGGTGGAGGCCCTTGCTGCCCTGCACCAGGAGAACACCCCCCAGAACCAGGGCCGGGTGCTGGAACTCGTGCTCCACCATGCCGCCTTTCTGGCGCCTGCTGTGGTCACACCGCCTCCCCAGGCCCAACAGGGAGACAAGGCCGCTGCAGATCAAAAGACCGCCATCCAGTTCCAGCTCATTACCACCAAGGACGGCCGCCCCTTCTTCCCCGCCTTCACCGACTGGACTGAGCTGCGCAAATTCTGCGGCCCCAAGCAGCAGCAGACCCTGCTCCTTCGCTTTGATGACTATGTTGCCATGCTTCAGCGCAATGATAAGGCCCACGGCTTCGTCATCAACCCCATGGGACTGAGCCTCACTCTGGACCGGGGCACTGTGATGAACCTGTTTAAGAAAAAACAGGAGGTGCTCCAGCGGGCCCAGGCCAAAGCTGCTCAGGGCCCCGCTTTCACCGAGGAGACGGTGGAGAAGGACACCCAGGTCATGGTGGGTGATCCCGTTCAGGTGCCCGACGGCCTTCTGGAGGCCGTGTGCCAGCTGGCCGCCCAGCGGGAAGATATTCGGACCCTTTGGCTGCGCCAAATGGTCCGGCAAGATGGGGTACAGAGCCTCATCATCGTGGTAGACCACACCGGCGACCAGGCTCAAGTGTTCCAAGCTATTGCCGAAGCCGCCAGCGCCCACTGCGGCCAGCTGCCTGTGGACATGATCCCATACGGCACCGGCTTTGCGGAAGCCGCCACCGAGGACTCTCAGCCCTTCTACCACAAAGACTAAATAGGAAAACGCCGCCCTTTTGGGGCGGCGCCGCAGAACTGTCCCTCCCCCTTCAGGGGTGGGAGGGACTGTTCGCCCTCATAGGGCCCTCAGCTCCCTGATGGTATCCTCAATGGTCTTTTGGGGCAAATAGACTGCCGCCATCTCCGCCAACTGGGCCAGCGTCAGCGACTGGGCCGCCCGTACCATGGGGTGCTTCATCCAGCGGCCAAATCTCCGCTGGAACACCGCCCGAGACCTGGGATCCCCCAACAACTCGGCCACGGTGATCTGCTCACCTCTCAACTCCATGTATCCTCACCTCCCGCTTCCATTCTATGTGGGGATATGCCAGGCGGGTCCCGCTCCGCCGTTTCCACTCATCCGACACACAAAAGGAGGTACTATGGGCAAACAATCCAAAAAAAAGAACAACTTTTTGGCCACAGCACACCAGGCTCTTCGCAAGAAGGGTGTCGTCACCACCGTCTATTTGGTGCTGCGCCTGCTGGTCATCCTGGTCATGGTGGCCCAGTTCTTCAACGGAAACTTTGAAAATGTATTCCTGTGCATCCTGACGCTGATCCTGCTCCTGCTCCCTACGGTCCTGGAGCGCAGACTTCAAATCGATCTGCCCAACACACTTGAAATCATCATCATGCTCTTCATCTTTGCCGCAGAGATCCTGGGCGAGATTCAGGCATACTACACCGCTTTCCCCTATTGGGATACCATGCTCCACACCCTCAACGGATTCCTCTGCGCTGCCATCGGCTTTTCTCTGGTGGATCTGTGCAACCGGCATGAGCGCTTCTCTCTGTCCCTCTCCCCCGTGTTCATGGCCATCGTGGCCTTCTGCTTCTCCATGACCATCGGTGTCCTGTGGGAGTTCTTTGAGTGCGCCATGGATCAGTTCTTCCTATTGGATATGCAGAAGGACACCGTCATCAACTCCATCTCCTCTGTCCTGCTGGACCCCACCGGAAGACAGCGTCCCTTCGCCATTCACGGCATCACCGACCTGATTGTGGTGACCAATGGAGAGCAGATCCCCCTTGGACTGGGCGGCTATCTGGATATCGGTCTGCTGGATACTATGAACGACCTATTGGTCAATTTCATTGGTGCCGCAGTGTTCTCCTTCCTGGGATATTTTTATGTGAAAAACCGCGGAAAGGGCCGTTTTACCCGGAACTTCATCCCCCAGGTCCTGTCCCACCACACCCACAGCGAGGAGACTCAGGACTCTGCTGCACCTCAGGACAGCACAGAGGCGCCTTCCTCCGATCCTTCTCAGCCGGAATAAAACGTTCCTTTCCCGGACATACTGACCTCATCCACTGTGAGGAGGTTATAAAACAATGGATCAGAAAATCTGTAATTCCAGCATTCACTGTACTGTAGCCAACTGTGCTTACCACGCGCCCCAGGACTGTTGTTCTCTGAAGAGCATCCATGTGGGCTGCTGTGACAGCGCGCCCACCAGCTGTAAGGGCACAGAGTGTGCCTCATTCCAGCTGAAATAACGCTTCTCCAAAACAGGGAGGGCAGAGCCATTCGGTTCTGCCCTCCCTGTTCCATACTATTCTCTTCAGAGACTCAGTTCACCGTTACCTGTGCGGAGTGATCTACAAGGTTGACGTAAGTAGGGCCAACTCCCAGCTTCAGGGGCTGACCACTCTGATCACAGTAGGTCATGGGCGCACCGTGCTTCGCCTTGAACCAGGTAATGTCCTGCACCGTCCCATCGCAGAAAAGCTGTCCTGTCCCAGTCCCCGTAGTACGGACTGAAAGGCGGCCTGCATCGTCCCCCTGGAGATAGGAAACGTCGGTGCGCAGGACCAGCACATTTTTCACCGCCACCTGTTCCCCAGTATTGCCATCCAGATAAGGGGCTCCATATTCCTCTACCAAATAAGATCCTGTCTCTGGCTGATAGGTGAACACGCCAGTCTTATAGGTGGAGAACTCCACGCTGACCCGGTTCCCTGGCGCACCCTGGGCCTTCTCCCCCTCCGCCAGGAAAGCAGCTGGGTACTGATACCCCTCCTTGTGCTCCAGGCGGTAGGAGTAGGTGGGCATCAGCTCTGAGATGGTCTGCCCGGAAGTGAGCACGCTGTGTTCCATGCCCATGCTCCGCCGCCGCTCCTTGTCACGCCAGAACAGGGTCCCCTCGTACGGGCCATTGACACAGTCGAAGGCCGCCGCCCCCCAGTTCTTGATGGCGGCATAGGCCCCTGGACTCCCCCCGGCATGGAGGTACAGGGCGTCATGCCCCATGGCCAGGGAGACATAATAGTCCCGGGCGGAGCGCACCGACCCGATGTCCCCCACCTCTTCCACCGATTGGAACACTGCCAGCATCCGGGTGATACCTCCCTCGGCAGGGGCCTCATATATGATGTCCGCCTGGGACACCCCCAGCTGGGGCAGGGCCTTTTTCAAGTTGTTCAGCATGACTGCCACCGGCCGTTTTTGGGCGATATCCTGGGCACAGCCCTCCCCAGTAAGCGGGTTGACATAGGGCAGCACCGATTCAGGTTCCACAGGCGCCATCACGGAAACGGAGGGCTGGGAATCTGGTGGCTCCGACTCCTCCGGCGGCTTGGAGGAACAGGCCGTCAGGCCCACTGTCAGGGCCAGAGCCAGCAGGGCGGTCAGGGACTTTCTGTACAGCACAGGACATTCCCCCTCATCTGTTTTGGGTCTTCTTGTCCCTCATTATATGGTGTTCCTCACCGCTCCGCAAGGGAAAAACGTCCTTTTTTGCTCACCCTTATCCGCCCAGTAAAACACTGCCACTATTCTGGCCGCCCCCCAAGACAGGCAGAGATCTCATTCCGGGTCTCCAAAAGGGCAGGGATCAAACTGCGGACCCGCTCATCGGTCATGCGGGACACCGGGGCCGAAATCGACAGCGCATAGGATGCGGCCCCGTGCCAGTCCGTGATGGCCGCCGCTACACACCGCACCCCCAGCTCATTTTCTTCATTGTCCATCGCATAACCCTGCTTCCGGATCTGGTCGATCTCCCGCAAAAAGGCGTCCTTCCGGGTGATGGTATATGGAGTACAGGGGATGCGCTCGCTCTCCTCCCAACACCGGAGCACCTCCTCATCCCCTCGGGTAGCCAAGATGGCCTTCCCCACTCCGGTGCAGTACAAGGGGCGGCGCATCCCGATGCGGGATACCATGCGGATCGCCCCATGGATACTCTCCACTTTATAGACATAGACGATCTCTGCCCCCTCCCGTTCAACCAAGTGAACCGTCTCTCCGGTGGCACGGCTCAGACGCTCCATGGGTTCCCGGGCCCTGGCCACCACATCCAGGTTCTCCTGAATATACTCACTCAGTTCACATAGACGCATCCCCGCCCGGTAGACAGCACTCTCCTGATCCCGCCGCACATAACCACGGCTGGCCATCGCTGCCAACAGACGATGAACCGTACTCTTGTGCAGACCGGTAATCTCGCTGAGTTGGTGGATGGCCATGCCGTTTGGGCTTCTGCACAGCAGTTCCAAAAGGTCAAATGCCCGGTCCAGGGACTGTACGCCCCCATTCCCACTGCTCTTCTGTTCCATTTCAGACGACTCCTTCCCAGGCAGCCCCAAAGCGCGGAGCGGCCTTGCCCGCGTTTTATAATATGAAATAGTATTTCAAGTTTACTCTTTCTCACCAGAAATCGCAAGGTTTTTTTTGCGGAATCGCCATCTTGCTTTCCGGTTAATCTGTACTATAATAAGAATGACAGAATTACTTGAAACATCGTCTCATAATATGATAGGAAGGAGAGTTTCCCATGAATGATGTTCAGAAAGCCGCCTTTTCCATCGGCGTGATCCCCGTGATCGCCATTGATGACGCCGAGAAGGCTGTCCCCCTAGCCCGTGCCCTGCTGGCTGGCGGCCTGCCTGCCGCCGAGGTTACCTTCCGTACTGCCGCTGGCGAGGAGGCCATCCGCCGCATTGCCGCTGAGGTTCCCGAGGTGCTGGTGGGCGCCGGTACTGTACTGAACCTGGAGCAGTGCGACCGCGCCCTGAACGCAGGAGCCAAGTTCATTGTCTCCCCCGGCTATAACGAGGCTCTGGTAGCCCACTGCCAGGAGAAGGGCGTGCTGGTCCTCCCCGGCTGTGTCAACGCCTCCGACATGACCCGTGCCGCCAATGCCGGCCTGGAGTATGTGAAGTTCTTCCCCGCCGAGCAGTCCGGCGGCGTCAGCGGCATCAAGGCCCTGGCCCCCGTATTCCCCAAGCTGAACTTCATGCCCACCGGCGGCGTGAACACCAAGAACCTGATGGACTACCTGGGCTATGACCGCATCTTCGCCTGCGGCGGCACCTGGATGGTGAAGAAGGACCTGATCGAGGGCGAGAAGTGGGACGAGATCACCCGCATCTGCAAGGATGCCGTCAAGACCATGCTTGGCTTTGAGCTGGGTCATGTGGGCATCAACTGCCAGGACGCCGGCCAGGCAGAGCAGACCGCCAAGGCCCTGTGTGCCATCTTCGGCTTTGAGTACAAGGCCGGCAACTCCTCCGACTTCGCCGGCTCCGCTGTAGAGTGCAATAAGGCCCCCGGCCGCGGTGCCCACGGCCACATCGCCATCCGCACCAACAATGTGGACCGCGCCATTTACCACCTTGGCCTTCAGGGCGTGAAGTTTGACGAGTCCAGCCGCAAGACCGACGCCAAGGGCCGCACCAAGGCCATCTATCTCCAGGAGGAGCTGTGCGGCTTCGCCCTGCATCTGGTACAGAAATGATCGTCCGGCGCTCCGAGCGCCTTCCCTACACCCATATTCATTCAGGAGGAATCAAATCATGGCAAAAGTCGTTACCTTCGGCGAGCTGATGATCCGGCTCCAGCCCTACAACTACGAACGTTTCGTCCAGGCCGATCACCTGGAGTTCTCCTTCGGCGGTGGTGAGGCCAATGTAGCCGTCTCCCTGGCCAACTACGGTCTTGATGCCGCCTACGTCACCAAGCTGCCCGCCCACGCCATCGGCCAGGCGGCAGTGAACTCCCTGCGCCGCTACGGCGTGGACACCTCCATGATCGTCCGGGGCGGCGACCGTGTGGGCATCTACTTCAATGAAAAGGGCGCCTCTCAGCGCGGCTCCGTGTGCATCTATGACCGGGCCCACTCTGCCATCCAGGAGGCCACCACCGCCGACTTCGATTGGGACAAGATCTTCAACGGGGTTGACTGGTTCCACTTCACCGGCATCACCCCGGCCCTGGGTCCCAATGTGGTGGACATCTGCCGGGAGGCCTGTAAGGCCGCCAAGGCCCACGGGGTCAAGATCTCCTGCGACCTGAACTACCGCGGCAAGCTGTGGACCCGCCAGCAGGCCCGGGAGGCCATGACCGATCTGTGCCAGTATGTGGACGTGTGCATCTCCAACGAGGAGGACGCCAAGGACGTATTCGGCATCGAGGCCGAGGCCACCGACATCTACGCCGGTGAGATCAACCACGAGGGCTACAAGTCCGTGGCCAA
>ENA-ORUF01001487-ORUF01001487.1-human-gut-metagenome-genome-assembly--contig:-NODE-1487-length-24638-cov-3.294106_pt1 | contig 24638 bp, 19 predicted proteins | sample MGYA00242077_ERZ509203 | MGnify/ENA primary metagenome ERZ509203 (study PRJEB26280, sample SAMEA2338834) | human gut metagenome | biome: human gut; feature: human-associated habitat; material: faeces... | reverse complement strand
CGAGCTCGCCGTTGGAGGTCACGCCGTCCTCGGTGCCGCCGATGCCGCCGACCTCAGCCTCGATGGAGATGCCCTTGGAGTGGGCGAGCTCCACGAGCTCCTTGGTGCGGTCGAGGTTGAGCTGGAAGGTCTCCTCGTGGGAGCCGTCATACATGATGGAGGTGAAGCCGGCCTCGATAGCCTTGAAGCAATCCTCATAGGAACCGTGATCGAGGTGGAGCGCCACAGGAACGGTCACGCCGGTAGCCTCGACGGCAGCCTTCACCATATCGGCGCAGACCTTGAAGCCGCCCATCCACTTGGCAGCACCAGCGGTGCACTGAATGATCAGCGGGCTCTTGGCCTCTTCAGCAGCCTGGAGAAGAGCGAGCGTCCACTCCAGGTTGTTGGTGTTGAAGGCACCGAGAGCATAATGTCCGGCCTCAGCCTTCTTGAGCATGTCAGCTGCATTGACGAGCATATGAACCTCCAAAAATGGAATGGTCTAAGACACACATAGGATACCACTCACCGATTAATCCGTGGCGCTCATCGACACATGAAAGACGTCGCGCCGAAAGCCCCCGCGAGTCCTTGTGGCTAGCCCTGCATGAACGGATTCACTGCGAGCTCGCGGGCGATGGGGGTCGACGGGCCGTGGCCGATGAAGCAGGTCGTTTCGGGCGGGAGCACGCGCGCCATCTTGGCAAGGGAAGCAAGGATGGTCTCTTCGCTTCCGCCGGCAAGATCGGTGCGGCCATGACTCCCTGGAAAGAGCGTATCGCCCACGAATGCTATAGGGGCGCCCACTCTCCGCTCGTCGCTCTCCGCTGCGCCGGGATGCTCCGCATAGAGCACGATACCGCCAGGCGTATGGCCGGGCGTCGCGATGACCGTGAACGCAATGTCGCCGACCGCGACCGTATCGCCCTCATGCAGCAACCGGGTCGGAACGCCCGGAAGTTCTGTCTCAATGCCCCACGCGCGCTGGCGCTCAATGTTCTCGGCCACCATATCCACGTCGTCGGCAGGGAGCATGAAGGGGCATTCCTCGCCCAGTACGCGACGCATGCCCGCGACTCCGCCCACATGGTCGGCATGCCCATGGGTGCACACGATGCCCGCGATGCGGACGCCTTCGTGACGTTCCGCAAAATCGCGCGCCAGCTTCTCGCCCTCCCAGGCGGGGTCGATCACGAGAGCCTCGTCGCCCGCGACAACAAAATACGTATTCGTCTCGATGGGTCCATTGACCACGCATTCCAGGTGCATATGAACCAGCTCCGTTCTCTTTCACGATTCCCCGAGTTCTCGGGCAAGAATCGAACGCTCGCCGCGTTCTTTGGCCACTTCCGGACAGCCGTCGCGTTCTCGGGCGGCTTTTGGACAACAACAACGTTCTCGGGCAGCTTTTGGACAATCACCGCGTTCTCGGGCGGAATCGGTACGCTCAGAGACTCAATTATGGCGAAAAGCGGCCCGAGAACGCCCGACGCGTCCGGATGTCGCCCGGAAACGTACACGCGTGTCCAAATCCCGCCCGAGAACGCCGGCCATGTCCGAATCTCGCCCGGCGCGGATGCTCATCCAAGCACCCACCGCTGAGCTGGCATCCGACCAAGCCCGTACGGCTCGTTAGCCACTCATCAGCTCCTGCGCTTCATGGTGGCGCCACCCTCACCAGGCATGAGACGGCGCGCATCGTAGACGCTTTCGACCTGGCTGATCGCCGCGAGCAACGGATCAAGGCCGCTCGCATCGGAAATCTCGACCAAGAAACGCAGCACCGCCATGCCGTCGCGCGAAGTCGAGGTGCTCGCCGAAAGGATATTCGCCCCCGCATCGCCGATCGCGATCGTCACGTCCTTCAAGAGCCCCATGCGGTCGAGGCACTCGACCACGATCTCCACCTGGAAGAGCGCGTCCGCCTGGGTATCCCACCCAACTTCGATCATGCGCTCCGGGTGCTCCATGAGCCCCTTCACGTTGGGGCAATTCGCCCGGTGCACCGAGACCCCGCGACCGCGGGTGATGAAGCCCACGATGTCGTCGCCCGCCACAGGGTTGCAGCAATGGGCCAGGCGCACGAGGAGGCCGTCGCTCGATTCGCCCTTCACGATGACGCCCGAGCTATCGCGCCTGGGGCCGCGCGGCCGTCGGTTCGAACCGCGCGCGGGCTGCGCCGCCGCCTGCTGCTCCGCATCGGTCTTTGCGGGAGCCTCCGGCTTGGGATCGAGAATCTGCTCCACGCGGTTCCCCACCATGCGGCAGGCCACCTTGCCCGAGCCGATGGCGGCAAACAGGTCTTCGAGCTGGCGATAGTTGAGCTGCTCGCACACGATGTGGAGCGCCCGGGTAGAGCGGGCCGTAGAGATGCCGTAACCGCGCTTGCGAAGCTCCTTGGAAAGGATGTCGCGGCCGGCCGCAGCATCGTCGTCTTTGGTCACGGCGGTGAAGTAACGCTTGATCTTCGAACGCGCCGAGGGCGTCTTCACGATGTTCAGCCAGTCACGCGAAGGCTTCGCGTTCTTGTTGGTGAGGATCTCCACCCGATCGCCCATGACGAGCTCGTGGGCGAGCGGCGTCACCACGCCATTCACCTTGGCGCCCACGCAATGATTGCCTACCTCGGTGTGGACGGAGTAGGCAAAATCGAGCGGGGTTGCCCCGGCACGCAGGCTCATGACGTCTCCCTTGGGCGTGAAGACGTAAATCTCCTGGTCGAAGAGGTCGACCTTGAGGGTATCCAAGAATTCCTTGGGGTCTTCGATCTCGTCGGAGGCAGCCCAATCGAGCGAATGCTTGAGCATGTTGATCTGGTCGTCCAGGCGCTGGGCCTCCGCCGTCTTCGCCGCGCTCGAGCCGCCCGACTTCTTGTAGAGCCAGTGCGCCGCGATGCCGTACTCCGCCTGCTCATGCATCTCGAACGTGCGAATCTGGATCTCGAGCGGGCGCGCCGTGGGGCCGATGACCGTCGTATGCAGGCTCTGGTAGTTATTGAGCTTGGGCATGGCGATGTAGTCCTTGAAGCGCCCCGGCATGGGGTGCCAGAGCGAGTGGACCGCACCGAGCGCGGAGTAGCAATCGCCCACCGACTGGCAGATCACGCGCAGCGCCACGAGGTCGTAGATCTCGCTGAACTCCTTGCCCTTGCGCTTCATCTTCTGGTAGATGGACCAGTAGTGCTTGGAGCGCCCGTTGATCTGGAAGCCCTGGAGCCCCACGCGCTTGAGCTCGTCCGTGAGCGTCTTGATGGTCTCCGCCAGGTAGCGCTCGCGCACCTCGCGGCTCTCGGCCACCATGCGCGCGATGCGCTGATACGCCTCGGGCTCGAGGTAGAAGAAGGAGAGATCCTCGAGCTCCCACTTGATTGAGCTCATGCCCAGGCGGTCGGCGAGCGGCGCATACACGTCCATCGTCTCGCGCGCCTTGAAGAGCCTGCGGTCCTCGCGCAGCGCTGCAAGCGTGCGCATGTTGTGCAGGCGGTCGGCGAGCTTCACGATGATGACGCGGATGTCGCGCGACATGGCGAGGAACATCTTGCGGAGGTTGAGCGCCTGCTTCTCGTCCATGCTGCTCACCTCGATGTTGGTGAGCTTCGTCACGCCGTCCACGAGCCCGGCAACCGTCTCGCCGAACAGGCTCGTCACGTCGGCGAGCGAGACCTCGGTGTCCTCGACCGTGTCATGCAGGAGCGCCGCGCAGACCACGTCGCAATCCATGTTGAGCTCGGCCAGAATGATGGCGACCTCAACGGGATGGTTGATATAGAGCTCGCCCGAGCGGCGCTTCTGGGCAGAATGCTTCTCCGCAGCGAAGCAGTACGCGTGCTCGACCTTCGCGCAATCCTCGGGGCTCATGTACTTGCTGGAGAGCTGCGCTAAGCGGTCGTAGTTGTCGGCACAGATCTCCTGCGGAAGGTCGTCCGCCTTGGTGTAGTGCACCATCTGCGAGAACGATGTGAGCGACGCGTCGTGCGCCGCGCGGGTTGCAGCATCCATATCGACCCCTAACCTCAGCTCCAGCCCTATGGCGTGATAGGACGGTTCACTCGTGCAAGCATATCATGAGCCGGGGCATCGAGCGCCCAGCCGCGGAATGTTGTAAACGCGAGACGCGTGCGGAGCCCCTCGAGATATCGCGTTGAGCTCGTGAGCGACATGCGCCCGGGCCTCTCGCTCATCTCGATGCGGCGCGCGTCGTCGAAGCCCTCGACTCGGGCGAAACCCAGCTCTTCGAAGATCGCGATGCCGCTCTTGACGGCCCGCTCATCAACCGGGGTGCGTGCGTCGATGGCGAGGCACATGCTCGAGATGTCGAGGTCCGTGGCCGAGAAGCTCTCCTCGCCCGTCTTTCCGCGATGCGACCGCCACATGGTCTGAAGCGCCCGGTAGATGGTCACGAGCTCCTCGCGCTCGGGCGCCGCGGCATCGAGCATGCGCTCGTTGATGCGCGCGTCGCGCGCGGAATACAGCAGGTGCACGGTAGCCGGCTCGCCGTCACGGCCTGCGCGGCCGCTCATCTGGTTGAACTCGGTAGCGGAGAACGGCATGTGGTAGAGCACCACGTGCCGGATGTCGGGCAGGTTCACGCCCTCGCCGAACGCCGAGGTAGACACGATGCACTCAAGCGTGCCGGCGCGGAATGCCTCCTCGATGCGGGTGCGGTCCTCGCGCGAGAGGCCCGCATGGTAGAACGCGATGGCATGGGCGAGCTCGGGCACGCGCTTGCGAAGCGTGCGCGCGAGCTGGGCCGCTTGGTCACGCGAGTTGACATAGACCACGGTCTTCTCCCCCGCCGCCACGATGGAAACGAGGCGGTTCTCGCGGGCCGAAAGGTCGCGGTCGTCCTCGAGCTCGAGGTTCTCACGGATGGTCTTATCAACGACCACGCGCCTGATATCGAAAAGCTGGCAAATCTCGTCCGCTGCGTGAGCATCGGCCGTCGCGGTCACGGCAAGGACCGTCGGGCTGCCCAGACGCTCGAGCACATGCGGAAGCTCCAGGTACGTGCTCCGCTCGCCCGACCTAGCCCGGGCGGCATGATGCGCTTCGTCCACCACGACGAAGCCCACGCGCCCAGACTGGGCGAAACGCTCCACGTGGATGGCGAGAAACTCCGGCGTGGTGAGCACGATGTCGAGCGATCCGGCCGCGAGCTCGGCGAACGCTCGGTCGCGCGCGGGCTGGAGCGACTCTCCCGTGAGCACCGCCGCGCGAACGCCGAGGGCGGTGCAGGCTGCGATAAGGTGGAAGGCTTGATCGGCCACGAGCGCGCGAAGCGGGTACACGAGCACGCTTGCACGGCGGTTGACCACCGCTTCGCGGACGGCGTGCACCTGGAAGATGAGCGACTTGCCCCGTCCCGTGCCCATGACAGCGAGCGTATTCATGCCTTGCCCGAGTGCTTCGAGCGCGTCGCTCTGGGCGCGGTGCGGCGCAGAGGCCCCGATAAAGGCGTGCAGGAGCGAGCGCGTGAGCTCGTCATAGGGCAGCTGTGCCAGAAGGGCGCGGCGCGCGGCGCCTTGCCGGGCGGTAGAGGCCTCCATGCCGGATGGTTCCTTCTTCGGCGTTGCCTCCGATGAAGAATCGCGGGCTTGATCCGCGCTCGCCCGGACCCGTGCATCGGCATCGCCCGGCGCGTGGCAGAGAATATCCTTCACCATGAGCTTGGGCTTCACCCGACCCTGCCAATGCTCGGCAACCGCCTCGAACACGAGGTCGACCACCGAATCGCAGGCGCACACGGTATCGATCTCGGGGACGCGGAACATGATCGCCGCCACGCTCGCAGCACCATCTGTTGCCGTGAAGCGCATATGGTCGCCGGTTTTTCCCACGCAGAAGCGATCGGCCATGGTCACGCCCGTCGCTGCAAGGAGCGGCACCTTGTTGCCCTGACCGAAGGGCTCGAGAAGCGAAACTTGCTCGATCGTCTCGATATCGAGCTCCGAAAGACGCACCGTCGTGGCGATCTCGCCCGTGTCCTCGAAGGCCTCGGATGGGAGCTCCGAGAGCAGAGCCGATCGCGGAGGTCGTCCAGCCGGTCGGCGGGAAGCGTCACGCCCACGGCGCCCGCATGCCCGCCAAAGCGGGTAAGCAAATCGGAACAGCGCTCAACGGCCTCGAAGAGGTTGACCGTGCCCACTGAGCGGCCAGATCCACGTGCAACGCCGTCCTCGATCGAGAAGAGGAGCGCCGGCACATGGTAGCGGTTGACGATACGGCTCGCCACGATGCCCTTCACGCCCTCGTGCCAGCCCTCTCCCCCCACGACCACCACGCGGCCGCCGGCATAGGTGCTCTCAACGCGCTCGAATGCCTCGTCGGCAAGGGCAGCCTCGATGGACCGCCGTTCTTGGTTGATCTCTTCGAGCTCGGCTGCGAGGCGCCCGGCCTCGATGGGATCGCGCGCGAGCAGCAGGTCGAGCGCGAGTGTGGGATCGGCCATGCGCCCAGCGGCGTTCAGGCGCGGTATGAGAGAGAACGAGAGCGAGTCGGCGGTGACCGTGGAGAGGTCCGTCTTGCTCATGCTGGCGAGCGCCACATACCCCGGGCGCGTCGTGTTGCGCATCTGGTCGATGCCCGCGGCCACGAGCGCGCGGTTCTCGGGGGTGAGCGTCATCATGTCAGAAACAGTTCCGAGCGCGGCCACCTCGAGCAGGCCGTGCCATAGATCTGGCCGGCCCAAGCGGCCGCCCAGCACCTGCACGAGCTTGAGCGCGACGCCGGCGCCCGCGAGCTCATGCGAGGGGCCGCAGGAATCGAGTTTGGGGTCGGTGAGCGGCACACCCTCGGGCACCATGTCCGAGGGCTCATGATGGTCGGTCACCACGAGGTCTATGCCGCGCTCTTGCAAGAAGGCGACCTCGTTCTTCGCGGCGATGCCGTTATCCACCGTCACGACAAGCGATGGATGGCAGGCATCGATCACGCGCTCAAGGGCCACCTCGCTCAAGCCATACCCCTCGTCGAAGCGGTGCGGGATGAAGGGATGAACCTTCGACCCGAGCGCACGGAGCGCCTCGGTGAGCAGGCACGTCGAGGTAATGCCGTCGACATCGAAATCGCCGAAGACCGCGATGACCTCCCCTTCCCGGATGGCGCGCTCGACGCGGTCGGCCACCTCGGCCATGCCGGGAATAACGAGGGGGTCCGCCCAGTCGCGCTCAAGAGAAGGCGTGAGGAAGCGCCGGCCCTCTTCGACCGACGAGATGCCGTGCGCGACCATGATGCGCGCCACGAGCGGGGCGATACCGAGCCCGCAGGAGAGCTCGTCGGCGAGGCGCGGGTCCTGGTGGGCGACGACCCAGCGATGCGTGGTGGTAAGCGATGCCACAGCAATCACCTCGTCCAAACATCGCATGCCGCCCGGGCAACGATGCGCTGGGGCAAGCGGCGAAGCGGATAAAGATGAAGGGCGCGAGGGCCGCTATAGAGCGACCGCCGCACGTGTGCTATGCGGTTCATGGCGAACGTCCTTATGGAAGTGGCCCGCTGCGGCAGGCCGAGCTGCTGTTCGCCCATCATTATACGCGCCGTGCGGACATGCTCGCGCGAGAAGCGCAGTGCCCGAAACGATGGAACCTAGCCGGCAGGATGTACCATGCTCAGCATGCGAGCAGATAGCGCGTCTCGTACGGAGCGAGCTCGAGCGCACCGTTCAGCGCAACCGCGCCGGCCGCCGAGGCGCCGTCCGCCAAGAGGTCGCGGAAGCTACCGTTAAGCTCACCGGCTTGCACCGAAGCCGGCTGCCCGGAAGCGTTCACGGCCACGAGCACGCGCTCGCCGGGCTGACCGTCCCAGCTCTCCGCCACGCGCTCGAACAGCAGCTGCTCGCTTGCGATCTGCACGTTGCGATAGCTTCCGTAGCAGAGCGCACGGGCGCCGGGCGCAAGCGCGCCCCGCTCGTCGCGGCCGGTGCGCGCGCCGATAAGGCGGCCGACCCACGTCGTAAGCTCGTTGGGCGCGGGCTCGTCGAAGGCGGGGCGCAGGGCCCAGTCGTCACCGCCGCCCTTCTGCCCTTCTTGGCCCCACTCGCTCCCGTAATACACGCATGGGATGCCCGGCATGCCAAACAGCAGCCCGTATGCTGGCCGAATGCAGCCCGGATCGCTCAAGATGCTTGCCAGGCGCGAAACGTCGTGGTTGTCGGCGAACGACAACAGGTGCAGCCCTCGGTAGATGCACCACGGGTCCCCGCCGAACTGACGGTGCAGCGAATGGGCAATCTCGAACATGTTATGGGAGTTGAAGCTCGAATACAGCCCCTTGTAGCACTCGTAGTTGGTGCAGGAATGCAGCATGGAATCGTTCACGATCTGGCTGTAGTCGCCGTGGAGCGTCTCGCCGATGAGCACGAACGACGCATCGCCCGGAACGCCGCCGGCTACGGGCGTTGCCGAAAGCTCGTTCGCGACCTCGCGCAGCCTCCGAATGAAATCGTGATCGAGCGAGTAGGCAACATCAAGACGCAGCCCGTCGATGCCGAACTCCTCACGCCAGATGCGCACGCACTGGATGAGGTGGTCGACCACCTGGGGATTGCGAAGGTTGAGCTTCACCAGCTCGAAATGACCCTCCCAGCCCTCGTACCAGAAGCCATCTCCATAGGCGGAGTCGCCATCGAAGTTCGTAATGAACCAATCGCGATAGGCGGAATCCCACCCGTGCTCGCGCACGTCCCGAAACGCCCAGAACTCGCGCCCCACATGGTTGAACACGGCGTCGAGCACCACACGGATGCCGTGGGCATGGAGCTCTGCGACCACCGCAGCGAGATCGTCGTTCGTACCAAGGCGGCAGTCGACCGTCGTGAGGTCGCGCGTGTCGTAGCCGTGCGCAGAGGACTCGAAAACCGGGTTCAGGAGCACTGCGCCAACACCGAGTTCCTCAAGATAGCTCGCCCAGCTGGCCACGCGCCCGATGCGCGAAACGCAGACGCCATCGTTCTCGCGCGGCGCACCGCAGAATCCGAGCGGGTAAATCTGGTAGAACGTGCTCTCATATGCCCACATGTCCGCACTCCTTACAATCGCCTCATGGGATATGGCGGCAGGATTTCGCCCTATGCCGTCGGGAACCATGGCGGCGAGCGACTTCGTCCCGCAACCAGGACGGCCTGATTTGACAATATGTCAATTATGCATCATCGGCGGGCGAGGCACCAGCGGAAGAGCACGCTTCGCAGCACGCAAAGGGAGGGCCGTCAGCGCCGGCTCGTGGTCGCAGGGTGCAAAGGGAGGGCCACCGAGGGTCACTCGGGCTTTGACGGGCGATTTTGGGACAACACGCTCAGGCGAAAGCAACTTTTGGGCACTTCGAGCGCATGAAGCCGAGTAGCACGGACGATAGAGCGAACAAAAGCCCAGGAAACAAGGGGTGCTCAGTGAGTCGCTACTCAGCGTCCCCCTCAAGAAGTGCCCAAAAGTTGAAACCAAGCTGCCCAGCGGGCTCCTCGCACCGTGTATCCCGCCCGTACGCCCGTACAGCGAGCCGGTTGTGGTGCCATCCGCGCAGTGGGCAACAGCGGAACAGGCAACGACCCGCGCCTCGACGCGGGAAGCGCCACGCACTTCATGAAGAGGCCCCAACAGAAAAGAGGCCGGAGCTTGGCCCCGGCCTCCCATTCGCATGCAAGCTGTTGCGAGCTGCTACTCCTCGACCAGCTCAAACTGATCCGGACCGACGCCGCACACGGGGCAGACGTAATCCTCGGGGAGCTCGGGGGTATCGACCTCGACCTCGTAACCGCACACAACACACACGAACTTATAGGTCTTCTTCTCGTCGCTCATGTGAATCCATCCTTTCATCGGGCCGGTGTACTTCGTGCCGGCGTATTGCGAGTATAACCCGCAGGGCCCATCTGCATACCCGTTTTTGAGAACTCATCCGAATACCAAAATGTTATTCGCTTGATGGCATACCGATGGTCCGGCACAGGCGCATGAGCAAGCGGGCACGCAAGCACGCCGGCGGCGGGATGTGCCAGCAGCCGATCACGCGGAGCAAGGACCGCGCACCGCTTGGCGCAATCTCGCCCAAAAGCCTATGAAACCCCTCGTATCCGCTTATCCCTGATACGACGAAGCCTTGGGCGGCGTCTTACCCTTGAGCACGGCATGGTAGTAGCCGTAGGTAAGCGGCTCTTCACTCGAAAGGCGCTCGGCATCCACCACGTCACCGATGAACAAGAAGTGCGTGCCAACATCCACCGTCTCAACAAGGTTGCACGCGAAAAGCGCGCAGGCGTGCTGCGGGGAATACGGGCTCCCCACCGCAGAGGTCTCGCAGCCATACTTCTCGAACTTGTCGTAATCTGCGCTCGTGCGGAACCCGAAGTTCCCGATGTAGGGCATGTCGGCCGTTTGATCGATAGCCGTCACCGTGAACGCACCCGCCTTGGCAATCACGCCGGCGGTGACGTTTTCCTTGTTGACCGCCACCGAAATCCTCGGCGGCGTTGCCGTGACCTGCACGGCCGTATTGATCACGCATCCCGCCTTCTGGCCATCTGCCTCGGCGGACACCACATAGAGCCCGGACGTCATCGTGAAGAAAGCAGTCAAATCCATACATGCCCCTCTCGTGTAACGGGGCACGGACAACGTGCCCCTTCGCACCAGTCTAAGGCCCGCGGCACAACCGTGGAGGGATGATTCGGCCAGCGGCCTGCGCGCAGGAGGCGCGCACACTTTGCCCGCGCGCAGCCTGCGCACGCGCTTTTTCCGAGCGCAGCCGGCGGCCCCCGCCACACCCACAACGCGGCGCGTCCAAGGCCCGCTAGCGGCTACGCTCCTTGAGGGCGCGCTCGATCTCGCGTTGCATGTCGCGCTTTGCCATGTCCTCGCGCTTGTCATAGAGCTTCTTGCCGCGGCCAAGCCCCAGCATGAGCTTCACGCGCCCCTGGTCGTTGAAGTAGAGCTCGAGGGGGACGAGCGCGTAACCGCGCGTGCGCAGCTTCTGGTCAAGATGGTCGATCTCCTTGCGATGCAGCAAGAGCTTGCGCCGGCGATCGGGGTCGCGGTTGAAAATCGAGCCATGGCTGTACGGGTGGATGTGCACGCCCATGAGCCAGCATTCGCCACCTCGAATGAGCGCAAAGGTGTCGCTGATCTGGCAGCCTCGCTCGCGCAGGCTTTTGACCTCGGTGCCCGAGAGCTCCACACCGCATTCATAGGTTTCCTCGATGAAATACTCATGGTGCGCGGAACGGTTCTTCGCGATGAGCTTCCGCTCCCTACGACTCGGCATCGGGGCCTCCATCCTCGTTTTCCGCTGCCGCAGGGCCCGCCTGCGCGCTCGCCGCCATCACGGCATCAACGACCTCGCCCTCGCTAGCCGGCGCGTTGTCACCGGAATGCTCCGCCGCCAGCTCCGCATCCGTTTCACGAATCAGCTGGATGAGCGCCTTTGCCGCATCCTCGCCAACCAGGTCGCGGGCGCGCAGGGTGTATCGAGTCGCCTCGTTGCGGTCGCCCTCCTGCGCGGCATCGGTAGCGCACATGAGCAGGCAGATAGCGATCTCGGCGTTCGGATCGGCTTCGAAGCCCTGCTCTTCGAGGGCGCGGGCCGCCTCTTCCTCGCTCGCATTTGCCTCCTCCGGAGCTTCGGCCATGAGGCGCTGCATGAGGGAGAGCGTCTGCCGCTCGCCGGGAGCATACGCCGCCGCGCGGCGCGCGAACCCCGAAGCGAGCATCCTCTCATCCTTATCGAGGAAGAACAGCCCCAGGCCCGCGCACGCGCGCCCGAAGAGCTTGGCATCTGCCGCACGCGCGAGCACGGAGTAGTTGAGCGCCGCCCACTCGCGCGCATCGCCGAGCACGCGGTACAGCTCGGCAAGGTCGAGCCGGTAGGCGCAGTTCATCGGATTCCAGCGCACCGCCTGCTTGAGGGCATCGCGGGCGAGCGCGTACTCCTGCTGCTGGATATAGACGAAGGCGAGGTCCGAGTACACCCGGTCGAACGGAATCGGCGCCTGCTGGATGGTGCGCGGGTCTTTCTCAACCCGGCGATATGCCAGAAGCTCGAATGAATCGGAAAACGTGAAGTACTGAATATGGTCGGTCGCACGGCACACGCGCTCCGCATAGTCCTCGATGGCGTCGCGCATCTCCAAAAGCGCGGGCAAGGCGCTCTCGACATCTCCCTGACCGAGGAAGTTCTCTACGTGCTGGATGTCCTCCAAGCTTACGGACAGGTCCATTGGTCCTCCAAAAAAACTTGCATCGAGCGGCGCATGCGGCCGCCCGGCGTACTCGCTGCTTCGCATCAGTGTAGCGCACGCGGTGAGGTGACGAGTGCCAGATCGAGATGGCCGCGCGCAGGATTGGCCGAGACCACCTCGACGATCACCCGGTTGCCGGGGCGCACGACGCGGCCGCTCACCGACCCCACGAGCGCAAGCTGGCGCCCGTCGAAATCAAACCATTCATCTCCCAGGTCACGCAGGTGGATGAGCCCCTCGGCCTGCGTATCGTCCATGCGGGCGAAGGCGCCCATCTCGCTCACCCAGCTGATGACCGCATGGTACTGCTCGCCGATGCGCTCGCCATAATACCGCGCAACCTCGACCTTCTGCGAGGCATGAGCTGCGGCGTCGGCGATGCGCTCGCGCTCGCTGCACGCCCTGCAGAGCGCGGGGAGCGCGGCATCGAGCCCCTCCCGCCCCGCGCCCGCCAGACGCGAAGCGCGCTCGCGGACCTCGCGTGCGCCCAGACGCTCCCGGGCAAGGGCGAGCTTGAGCGTGCGGTGCACGATCAGATCAGGATAGCGCCGGATGGGACTCGTAAAGTGGCAGTATGCCTCGGCTCCAAGCGCATAGTGCCCCTCGTTGTCTGGCCGATAGACTGCACGCTGCATGGCGCGCAGCAGCAGAGCGTTCACCAGCTCAAAGACCGATGTTCCCGCCGCCTCGTCGATGGCACGGCGCATGGCTTCCTGGCTGCCTGCGGAGATGGCAAGGCCGAGCGTCCTGTCGATGACGCCGAGCTCCACGAGGGCAGATGCCGCGCCCTGAAGGTGATCGGGGGCCGGAGCATCGTGTACGCGGAATGCGCTCGCAACGCCGCGCCGTGTCAGGTATGCCGCAACGCACTCGTTCGCAAGGAGCATCGCCTCCTCGACAAGGCTCGTCGCAGCGGTCCGTTTGCGGCACGTGAGCTCGTAGGGCTTTCCCGCTTCGTCGAGGAGCGCGTGAACTTCTACGGTATCGAAGTCGAGCGCGCCCCGTCGTTCGCGAACCGTGCGGCGCAGCCGCGCAAGGTCGTCCGCCGCGCGCAGCACCTCGACAAGGTCCGCTCCCTCAGCTGCCGCATGCGCAAGCTTCCGAGCAAGGGCGCTGTCAGGGCCGCCCTCGGCCGCAGCGGCCTCCCCGGCCTCCAGCAGCCTATCCGCCTCGCCGTAGGCCAGGCGCACGCGGGAGCGAATGACGCTCGGGTACATGCGCGCACCCTGCACGCGCCCGCGGGCATCGAGGCTGATATCGACCGTCATGGCAAGCCGGTCCTCATCGGGCCGAAGCGAGCAGAGGTCGTTGCACAGCCGCTCGGGAAGCATGGGCAGCACGCGGTCGGCGAGATACACCGACGTGCCGCGGCGCCGCGCTTCAAGATCGATGGAGCTTCCCCACGCAACGTAGTGCGACACGTCCGCGATGTGCACGCCGAGCTCGAAACCGCCCGCAGATGTGCGCTCAATCGAGATCGCATCGTCGAAATCCCGCGCGTCGACGGGATCGATGGTGAAGGCGAAGCGGTTTCGCACATCGCGCCGAAGCGGGTCGGCGAGCGCGCCCTCGATATCTTGGACAAGTTCCGACGCTGCGCGCTCGGGCTCCTCAGGATAGCCGTCCTCAAGATCGAAACGGGCCATAACGCACTGGATGCCCAGGTCGGCAGCATCCTCGCCACCGATGCGGCGCTCGATGGTCACGACACCCGACTCGTAACGCGACGGATAGGAAACGATGCGAGCGCGAACGATGTCGCCCACCTGCACCCCTGCATCGCGCGCGGAGCGGTCGTGCGGAAGTATGAAGAAGTCGGCTTTGATGCGCGTATCGAGTGGATGCACGGCGCCGAGCGGGCCCGCTTCGGCGTAGGCGCCCACGATGGAAGCCGCCGCGCGCTCAATCACGCTCTCCACCGTGGCGCGCTTGCCACCCTCACCGCGCTGGACGCTCACGGCCACAACGTCGCCGTCCATGACCTCGCGCAACGCGCGACCAGCCAGCTTCAGCGACCCTTCGGCTGTCTCGACGAACCCGTGCCGTTCGGTAAGGCGAACCGTGCCCGTCAGGCTCGAACGCCGCTCACGCCGCACCGGCGAACGCCGCCCGCGCCCCGAACGCTTTCGGCCCATATCCCCTCACCTACCTCATCAAACAAGCACGATGAATCGCACGCACCCGGTGTCTGCGATTCATTATGTTCTCACACACTTCTACCCCACTGCCCCAAGGTACCCAAGGTGTAGCCCATAACCTTTACAGGGAAGGCCGGCCTTTCCTCGCGCGCGATTCCGCAGGAGTTCAGCAAAAGCTGAACTCCGAGGACCAGCGCGAGAGGAAAGACCGGCCTTCCACTCGTGACCATTCTTGGGCTACACCTTGAGATACCGCCGCATCGCGATGGCGGAACCAAAGAGACCGATGACCAGGCCGACTAGAATCAACGCGCCGTAGGTCATGAGGTATACCTCGAGCGGAATCTCGAACTGCCACCAGCTCACCATGTTCATGACGCGCGGCATGAGGAAGTTGCGGACGAGCTCCAGCACGCCAATGGAAAGCAGCGCGCCGAGGAGCGCCTGCAACACGCCCTCGGTCACGAACGGCCCGCGAATGAAGCCGTTCGAGGCGCCCACCAAGCGCATGATGGCGATCTCGCGCCGGCGCGCCGTGATGGAGAGGCGAATCGTATTGTTGATGAAGATGAACGCGATGAAGGTGAGCAGCGCCACGAGCACGATGCAAGCGATGCGGATATAGCCCGTCACCTGGAACAGACGGCCCACCATCTCCTGGCTGTACTGCACGCTCTCGTCAACATCGCCGTTATCGGCCATGGCCTGGAAGTCCGTATCTTCCTTGATGCGGTTAGCCATGTCCTCAACCTGCGAAGAATCCTCCATCACGACCTCGTACGAACGGGGCAGCGGATTCTCGCCGTCGAGCGCGGCAATCGTCGAATCGGCGCTCGACGACATGTTGCGGTACTCCTCCAGGGCATCTTCCTTCGACTTGAAGTTAACGCTCTGGACGTTCTGCCAGCTCTCGAGCTTCTCTTGGAATGCCTGCACCTCGTCGTCGGTGGCGTCGTCCGAGATAAAGACGTTGATGGTCACCGTGTCCTCGATGGTGCCGATGGCAGACGTAACGAGCGCCGAACCCACGATGAAGAGGCCGATGATAAAGAGCGACAGGAAGATGGTGATGACCGCACCGAACGACGTGGTCCAGTTGCGGAAGAAGTGGCTGAAGGCCTCGCGGAGCGAGTAGCCGATGTTAGAGGGCGCCATAGTTGCCGTAGCCTCCCCTCTCCTGGTCGCGCACGACGTGTCCGGCCTCGAGCGCGATCACGCGCCGGTGCATGGAGTCGACCATCTCGCGGTCGTGCGTAGCAACGATTACCGTGGTCCCCGTGCGGTTGATGCGCTCGAGGAGCTTCATGATGCCCAGCGAGATCGCCGGGTCGAGGTTGCCCGTAGGCTCGTCGCAGATGAGCAACGGCGGGCGGTTGACCATGGCGCGCGCAACGTTCACACGCTGCTGCTCGCCACCGGAAAGCTGGTCGGGCGTGGAGTTCATCTGCTCCGCCAAGCCCACCAGTCGCAGCACCTCGGGCACCTGCGCGCGGATGACGCCGCGCGGTTTGCCGATGCACTCGAGCGCGAAGGCCACGTTCTCGTACGCGGTCTTGTTGGGCAGGAGACGGAAGTCCTGGAACACGATGCCCATCTGGCGGCGCAGGTAGGGCACCTTGCGGTTGCGAATGCGGGTGAGGTCCTGCCCGGCAACCATGACGCGGCCCTGGGTGGGCTTGACCTCGCGCATGATGGTGCGCAGCAGGGTGGATTTACCCGAGCCAGAGTGACCTACCAAGAAGACGAACTCACCGGGGTAGATCTCGATGTTGACATCCTCGAGCGCGGGCTTGTTGGGCTGCGCCGGGTAAATCTTGGTCACGTGCTCCATCACGATCACCGGGTCGACGCCCGCCTCGCGCGCCTGTTCCACAAAGGTGATCTCGGGCATACCCGTCATGATAATGACGCGACACTCGGGCAGTTGTTCTTTGATGCGCGCCGCCGCCACGATGCCGTTGGAATCATGCTCGGTGCATACGTCCATCAGTATCATGTCCGGGCGCTCCTTGAGCGCGACACCCAAGGCCTCGGAAGCATCGGCAATGGCGGAAACAACGGTCATATCGGGCTGGTCGCCAACGGAGCGCGCCAGGCTCTCGCGCAGGATGGCCTGGTCTTCGACTATAAGGACGCGGATCATGAGCTTCTCCTTTGGACCGTAGCGTTGGAGGCGAGCGGAATGGACACCGTAAGCGTGAAGGGCGGGGCGGTGTGGACTTCCAGGCTGCCGCCCAGATTCTGTGCGACATGCCTCATACCTGGGATACCCGTTCCCTCGCGATACGATACGGGTGCAGGCGCGCCGTCGTTAGAAACGGCCATCCGCGCAACAGCGCCGTCTTCCGACGTCTCCTGCCGCAGGCGCACATGGACCTGATGGGCCTGTGCATGCTTGGTGGCATTGGTCGAGGCCTCGCGGATAATCTGCAGAAAGGCTGCGGCGACACGCGCGTCGCTTGGCAGCTCGCCCTCCACATCGATCTGCACGCTCACCAGGCCAAAGGCATGGACGATATCGCCCAGTTGCTCTGCCGGTTCGGTGTCGCCCCCGCTGCGCAGATCGGCAGCGATTGAGCGCAGCAGCGGGTCGATCTGCTCGAGTGACTCGTCATCCAGGCGCCCCTCCTCCAGATAACGATGGAGGATGGACAGGCGCTGCCCGATCACGTCGTGCACGCGAGCTCGCATACGCAGATAGGCCGCATTGTCAGCAACTTTTTTGACTTCTTCGATCTGGGCTTGGAGCTCTTGGCCCGCAAGCTCAAGCAGGTGGTTGGCTTGCGCCAGGCGATCATGAGCATGCGCATACTCTGTTACATCCAGGCCGATAATGCGCTCAAAGAGGCGGCCCGAAACCATAACGTCATCGTGCACAAACAAGCGAATCTCGGCGGGAGAAACCTCGACCACAACGCGCGCCTCACCAAAGCGGTCCAGATTAATGCGCACACGCTTCTGGCTGCTTTCGGGCATTTGCATGCTAAGTTTGCGCAGGTCGTTCCATGTGCTGCTCATATCGCCTAGGTCGGTGGGCATATGAAGCTCCACCAGGTTTTTTCGCATGCAGCGGTTCATGAGCAGCGGACGGCCCCTCGGGTCCAGATACAGGATGCCCACGGGAATCACGTTGATGGTCTCGATCGTCGAGAACGCGGTGATATCCTCCTGGCGGTTGCGGATATCCATCAAGAGCGCCGCGATGGAGCGGAACAGGAAGAACGCTCCCTCTGCGATAAGGACAACGGTCCACGCCGAGCCCATGGCAAAAACCACCGGCGGTGTAACGGCGACAACAAGCAGCAGCTCGACCAGCATGACGGGGCGACGATAGTGCACAATAAGCACCGCGCCGTAGGCAAAGATTGCGGCATTGAGCCACAGCGCTCCGCCCATTGCCCTGGCACAAACGTCAAGCGGCGCCACCAGATACGAGCCAGACGACGCGAACAAGATGAGCGCCGAAATAACTAGGTGAAGCACAAGGCTCGCCTCGTAGGCACAAATCACCTTACGGTTATAGGACGAGCGGCGCGATGAAATGAGCGGGACGTGGATCGTCTGCAGACACGCAGCCAGGGCAAAGACAACATCGAGCGCAACGATTTGGGGAAGAATGAGCGAAATCTGCATCGTCACTCACCCGCCCTCGGCATCAAGACGATCATGCGCAGCTGGCCGGGCTCGCCCTCAAGGCGGTATGCCACGTTGCGCCCTTGCAGAGCGCTTTCGAGCTCTTGCGCAGCGGGCGTCTGCGAAAGATCTTCTTCGTCGTTGGAAAAAAGCGTGGCGCGCAGCTCGACACTGCATCGGTCATGGTCGCCCAAGTGATACATAAGCGCCGGATGGTCGGTGGCGTAGGCAAAAAACGCAAAGTCATACACGCAGTCGTACAGGGCGCTTACCGTACTGGCGTGCATCGGGCGCCGTATGGCGATAATCGAGGCGCAATCGATATCGATGGTGCGCAGGTCGCTTGCGAGCTCGTTGGCAATGAGCTGAATGCGGTCGCGATCAAAACCGCTCTCCCCGTGCTGCGCCAACGTGAGCGATCCCTTGCGCTTGCAATAGGCGACAAGCATCTTGGCGCGCTGCAACATGCTGTAACGCTCGTGCGAAGACGCCTCGTCGGTCAACGGCGGCAGCGAGCTCAGCAGGTCGTACATCCCTTCGAGCGCGCGGGCAAGCGCCTGGTCCACGTCTTGGACCAGCAAGGTCTCGGCCTCTTGATCTGCCAGGTGCGTCTTAAGGTCGTAGTCGGCGGCGAGCAATTCGTTTTGACGCTGCAGCTCCATGCGACGATGTGCCAGTTCACGGTTAAGCTCGTTGAGCTCCGACACGTCTTGGGCAAGCAGGGCCAATCCGCCCAGCAGCGGAAAGGCACGGTACATCACATCGGGATCGGACGGCACGGCAAAGGCATGGGCGCGGCCGTGCTCCTGTGTCCGCAACTCCTCGCGCACGCCTACCGGCATTGGCTTTGACACTGGCGTGGCATAGACTTCCTGCAGGTCGCGCGTTAGAACTTTGAGGTCAAGCGGCAGGGTGTCGAAGATGCCGGCGATGTCGTGATACGACGGAATGACGCCGCAATCGAGACAGATTTCCATCGCCACCACACACAAGACGCAATAGATGAGCGAGAAGTTGAGCCTCCATGCCCAGGGCACGCGCAGAGCATATGAGACGGCAAAGAAAGCGCCGCCCAGCAGCACGAGCGCCGCCGTGCCCGAGAAACGCTGGATGCGAAAGGACGAGGACTGACCAACCAGAATAAAAAAGGCCACGAAGTCAAAGGCCGTCCACACGAGAACGGCGAAATAACCCCAGCCGTACGTGTAATCGTTGCTCCAGGTGTCGCTTGTACGGTCAAAGTGGAAGACTTGCTGGTGAAAATCGTTGGTGAGCACAAATCCGATAAGCAGGATAGCCACAATCCACAGCGCAGCGCAGTAGCGGCGACCCAGGCGGTGTTGCTCCAGGCCCGCAAGGCGTAGACCACACAACTGGTAGAGCAGCGGAATGAGCGTCATGGGCACGTAGTACAGGTACCACAGCACGGTGGCATAGAACGGCGTGAACGACTTGTACTTGAGAATGACTTCGATCATCCACAGGGCGCAGATGGTGGCGACGGCAACAAGGCGGCGGCGCAACACATAGTCCAAACAGCGCAGATAGACCGATACGCCCCAAATCGAAAATACAATTGCGGCGACAAGCAGCGGGAGAGAGCTCGAATGGACGAGCGCATCCACGACCTCTTCGGACACCTCGCTATAGGCGGGCACGGCGTTAGAAAGTTTGGGGTCGAAGGCGAACAGCGCCGGCAAGACCGCCAAAAGCATGAGGAACAGCGCGGTGATGACACCGGCGATAGCAAAGACGCGGTGGCGGTACACCTGATGTGTTATGCCAACAAGGAATCGCGGCATGGCGAAGAGCCTGCCGCCCCTGGGATCCGCCACGGGAGCGGATCGGGCGGCCGCATGGCCGATATGTCGCTCGCGGGTACCCATAGTGCTTTTAGTGTACCGACAGATGGGTCGAAAAAGCGGACCGCATGTCCCAAAATCCGCAGACGGCAAGACGCCCGGCAAGCATTAACTGCTCGCCGGGCGCCTTGGTTAGGAGACTCTGAAGTCGAGTGTCTCAACTTCCTTAGAACAGGTCCTCACCATTAGAAGCAATAACCTTCTTGTACCAGTCGAAGCTCTTCTTCTTGGAGCGCTTGAGAGTGCCGTTGCCCGCATCATCGCGGTCCACATAGATAAAGCCGTAGCGCTTGGACATCTCGCCCGTGCCGGCAGACACCAGGTCAATCGGGCCCCGGGTGGTGTAGCCCAACAGGTCAACGCCGTCCTCGGTCACCGCGTCGCGCATGGTCTGGATGTGCTGGCGCAGGTAGTCGATACGGTAGTCGTCGTTGATGGAACCATCCTCCTCGACAACATCCTTGGCACCCAGGCCGTTCTCGACCACAAACAGCGGCTTCTGATAACGGTCGTACAGGTCGTTAAGGGTGACGCGGAAGCCCAGCGGATCGATGGCCCAGCCCCACTGGCTCTCCTGCAGGTAGGGGTTTTTGGCGCCGGCGAAGGCGTTGCCCTGGGTGCGCTCGACATCGGGGTTATCGGCACCGGCGGAGCAACGGGTGCTGTAATAGCTAAAGCTGATGAAATCGACGATGTTGGCGGCCAGGATCTCGCGGTCCTCGTCCGTCATGCCCACATCGATGCCCAAACGCTCGAGCTTCTTGACAGCATATGCCGGGTAGTAGCCGCGGCTCTGGACGTCGACGAAGAAGTAATTGTCCTGGTTGTCGAGCTGCGCCTGACGCACATCGCCCGGACGGCAGCTGTAGGGGTAGTAGCTACCTGCGGCGAGCATGCAGCCAATCTTGACCTCAGGATCGATCTCGTGGGCGATCTTGGTTGCCCAAGCGCTGGCGACGAGCTCGTTGTGAGCGGCCAGGTACTCGACGGCCTCCTTGTTCTCGCCCTCCTCAAAGACCAGACCGGCACCCATAAACGGCAGGTGCAGGATCATATTGATCTCGTTGAAGGTAAGCCAGTACTTCACCAGGCCCTTGTAGCGGGTGAAAATCGTGGTCGCGAGGTTCTTGTAGAAGTCGATGAGCTTGCGGTTGCGCCAGCCGCCGTACTCCTTGATGAGGTGAATCGGGCAGTCGAAGTGCGTGATGGTCACGAGCGGCTCGATGCCGTGCGCCTGACACTCGCGGAATACGTCCTCGTAGAAGGCCAGGCCAGCCTCGTTGGGCTCGGTCTCGTCACCGTTGGGGAAGATGCGGGTCCAAGCCAGGCTCATACGGAAGGTCTTAAAGCCCATCTCGGCAAAGAGAGCAATGTCCTCCTTGTAGTGGTGATAGAAATCGATGCCGGTCTGCGCGGGATAGTAATAGCCGTCCTCGAAGTCGAGCATCTTGCGCTGGCCGGAGACCACCGCATAGCGCTCGGGGCCGTGCGGAGCCACGTCCACGTTGGCCAGACCGCGGCCGTCCACGTTGTAGGCGCCCTCGCACTGGTTGGCAGCCGTCGCGCCGCCCCACAGGAAGTCATTACGGAAAGCCATGCATCAATCCTTTCGCACGCTGTTTGTCGTAGTTTCAGTATCCCCGCAAACGGGGTGCCACCCAACGGCAACGGCGCAGGTCGATACTTCTTTTCGCGTGCAGGTGCCCGGCAACCGTCACGTCTGACACTTTTTGATACCCGCCCGCCCAACCACCACAAAGGGGACAGGCACCTTTGTGGTGGTTTGGGCCCGTTTTGTCTCGATCTGTAACAGGTAGGTCGCCAAAACCGGGCCTGGTGTTACAGATTGAGATTGTTCGGTCTGTCCCCTACGGTTTGTCTAAATCTGTAACAAGTAGAGACGATTTAGCCCGCTAGATGTTACAGATTGAGACGGAAGATTCTAGTCCACGGTGATGTCGAGGTTCTTGCCGATGAGGCCTACGTAGCCGCCTTCGGCCGCCTTGGGGCTGTCGGCGTGGCAGAGGACCCACTTGTCGGCCTTCCAGTAGCAGTAGCTGTCACCGGCGGCAGGCATGTCGGCCGCGGCCTCGGGGCGCGGACCGTTGGTGCCAGCGGGCAGTGCCACCATCACCTGGAAGCCGCCGTCGTCGACCATGCAGGGCGTGTAGTGGAGCGTGGTGTTGAAGACTTCGACGACCGTACCCGCCGGCACGCGAAACGCCTTGACGTACGCGGTATCGAGCTTGCCGTCCTCGATCTCCCAGCGATGCGCCACAAGCAGGATAAAGTCGCGAGCGCCCAGGTTGAATTCGCTGGCGCGGTGATACTCCAGGCAGTTGAGACGCGTGTTGTGGCCGTTGCACCAGCCCAGCTGGAACGGACGGCCACCAAACATGAGAAAGCCCAGTTTATCGGCATCCTTGACGCCCTCGAGCTCCGGCGCGCTTGCTACGTACTTACTGCCCTCGGGAATGGGCGTGGCTGAGAGCGCCTCGAGCACGGGCGACGTGAGCTCGGACGGAACGTTATCCCAAACGTTGCCATAGGACTTGAACTCGGGATCGTTGACAGAGTAGATATGCATGTTCACTCCTGTTCGTAAATGTGACTATACGAACATTCTAGAACAAACATGAGCGATTTTGAACGCTCGTCCCGACCAATCAACAAAAAGGCGCCCCCGCATAAGCGAAGGCGCCCAATGCGCGCGTTTTGGGCGATAAAGCCCTTACGCCTGCTGATAGTGCAGGTGCTTCTCGTCGATATCGACCAGGTCGCGGTCGAGGTAGCGGCGCGCGAGCCAGTTAGCCATGGGAAGGTTCTGGTCCAGGTAGTTACCGCACTCCTCGGGAGCGGCACCGGGGACATCGCCCTCAAAGTCGGCGACAAACTCGAACAGCTCACGCACGAGCGGCAGGATCTCCTCGCTCGTCACCTCGCCAAACACGACGAGGTAAAAGCCCGTGCGGCAGCCCATGGGGCCAAAGTAGACAATACGGCTCGACCACTCGACATGATTGCGAAGGAACGTCGCACCCAGGTGCTCGATGGTGTGGCACTCGGCCGTGTTCATGACCGGCTCCTTGTTGGGCGTGGTCAGGCGCAGGTCAAACGTGGTGACGGCGGCGCCGGTCGCCGGATCGCGGTCGATGCGGCTCACATACACGCCGGGCTCAAGCAGCAGATGATCAACGGAAAAGCTGGCGATGCGCTCCATGGCAGATCCTCTCGATAGTCAAATTGGGACGGGGCTCTTTTAGCTGGTTCGAATGGTCGCACCAATCATACCAGTCAAAAAAGCCCCGTCCAAAAAGACAACTTAGCCAAGGACACGGGCCATACGCATCTTGAACTCGGACAGGAAGCGCGGAGCATCCACGGTCAGTGCCACAAGCGCGCTCTTGTCCGGATCGGACAGGCGGCGCTCATCGCAGATGGTGCGACCGCGGTACTCGCCCAGCAGATCAACACGCAGGTTGCAGCCGAGCGCACCTACGAGCGTGGGGTCGATCGCCACGGCAACGGCCAGCGGATCGTGCAGCGCACAACCACCCAGGTAGGGTGCGTTCATCTCGTACGAGCCAATGTAGTGCTCGACCATGCTCGCAAATGCGCAGCCCGCCATGGTGCCCGAGCCCGTCCAGCCGGCAATGTCGCGGCGTGTGAGCACCACGCGATGCGTCACGTCCAGGCCCACCATGGTGAGCTTGCGACCTGAGCGCAGCACCGCGTCGGCTGCCTCGGGGTCGCTCGCCATGTTGGCCTCGGCGCCCGCGCTCACGTTGCCGGGCACGGTAAGGGCGCCGCCCATCACGACCACGCGGCCGATGGACATCATCGCCGCCGCATCGCGCTCCAGGGCGAGCGCCAGGTTGGAGAGCGGGCCAGTCGCTACGTAGACCAGATCGGGACCATAGGTGCGCGCGGCATCGATCAGATAATCGACCGCAGCGTTGCCGTCGGCCGAGGTCGCCCCCACCGGCTCGTAGGGCGACGCGGGCACGCTCGCGCCGCCGATGCCGTTCTTGCCGTGAATGAGCGCGGTGGACGCCGGCGGCGTATAGGGCTCAGTCGCCTGCAGAGGACGGTCGGCACCCAGGTACACCGGCACCTCGGGACGACCCAGCAGATCGAGCACCGCCAGACAGTTATGTGCCGACTGGTCGACGCGCACGTTGCCAAAACATGTGGTAATGCCCACAAGTTCCACCTCGGGGCTCGCGATGGCATAGGCCAGCGCCATCGCATCGTCCACACCCATATCCAGATCAAGGATCAGCTTCTTGATTGCCATTGTTCTACTCCGCTTCTCCGTCTTTATCGTTTAACCAAACCAATGTTCAACTTCGGCGCGCGTGGGAACCGATTGCTGAGCGCCCGGGCGCGACACCGTCACTGCCGAGGCGCGAGCGCCCGCGGCCATGCACTCAAAGAGCGGCAGGCCCTCCAGACGAGCCGCGGCAAGCGCACCGATAAATGTATCGCCCGCGGCCGTCGTATCGACCACCGCGCTCGAAAGCGCCGGCATGCGCAGCAGCTCGCCGTCATCGCCGAGCGTAACCGACCCGGCGCCGCCCAACGTGATGACCGCAGCTCCGGCACCCTTGGCGAGCAGGGCATTGAGCGCCGCGACACAGCTCACATCATCCGCGGGCAAGATGCCCGTTAGCACCTGGCACTCAGTCTCGTTGGGACAGACCAGGTCGACCGCAGGCCAGGCCTCCGCAGGCAACTCGCAGGCAGGCGCTGGATTAAAGACCGTATAGAACCCCAGCTCGCGAGCGCAAACAAGCGC
>ENA-ORUF01001478-ORUF01001478.1-human-gut-metagenome-genome-assembly--contig:-NODE-1478-length-24730-cov-2.987761_pt1 | contig 24730 bp, 18 predicted proteins | sample MGYA00242077_ERZ509203 | MGnify/ENA primary metagenome ERZ509203 (study PRJEB26280, sample SAMEA2338834) | human gut metagenome | biome: human gut; feature: human-associated habitat; material: faeces... | reverse complement strand
GTCGCTTGAGACTGTCGAGGAGTTCACGGTACATGAGGTTGGGATATCCGATGTGGTCCTCGTCAACGATGAGCGGTATCTTTTCGTATATGAGGGGGGCTTTGCCGGGCTCTACGACAGCTCGACCATGGAGCTTGTTGGGTCTGGCCTGGATGGCTTGACCTTTGAGCCGGAATGCGGAGTCGCGCAGATCGCCGTTTCGCCAGACGGGACAAGCATCGCCACGGTATCTCCCGAGAAGGGGCTCGCGCTCATCGATGCGTCGACGGGTGAGCTGCGATGGAGTGTAGACATAGATGCGTCAGGCAAGGAGTATGTCGCTTTCTCCGGCGACGGCGAGCTCGTGATGGTGCAAGATACCAACGGGCAGTTCGGGATGTATGATGCCGGCGACGGAAGTCTTGTCGCCACAACGAACGAAATGGCCGGGCTCGTGCTGGATGCAAACCTTTCAAAGGGTGGCGAGAAGCTCTACATCCATTCGGACGATACCGCGCTGCGTTACTTTCAGGTGTTCGACGTACATCAGGGAACGCTCACGCTCATCGCGACGCTGGAGGACGGTTGGGCGGTATCCGAGGGCGGCGATTATGTTCTCGCGCGCTCTCAAGTGCTCTACCGCCAGCCCATGTACACCCTCGAGGATCTCGTGGAAATGGCGCGCGAGGAGATCGCCGCGCACGAAGGGCAGTAGCCATCTCCGTATGTAAAAATACCCCTGGGGTTATTTTACATGCGGATGCACTCAGATGAGCTCGAAACAGGAGTCGGCAAGCTGGATGATGTCACCGCGTTCGAGAGTGAGCTCGTTCACCATGCGTATGCGCTCGACGGATACGTTCAGGCGCCCCGCCCAATCATCTGCGCTCAGGTGGCGCCTGCCGGGAAATGCGAAGCAGGTGAGTCCGGTACAGGAAGGTCGCAGCACGCATGTGCCATTTTTCGAATCGAGGTCACGGGCGACAACCCGCGCGTGCTTGTGGGTGTCCATCTCGATCGCCAGCTCGAGATGGAAGCGGGAATCCCCGGTGCCTTCGATGGTCTTGCCTGCGCTATCGTGCACCTCGCTCGCCACAAATGAAGCACCCAAGGTGACGAACTGCGCGCGATACGTGCTGTTGGGCAGAGGAGCATGGGCATCGTAGTGCGAGCCTATGACCCGCCACAGGCCGGAGCTGCACACGGTGTCAAGGATGAGCCGGTCGACGGTCACCACGCGACCGGAACCATAGCGCCGCCTAAGCAGCACCTCGCCGGTGAGCCGGCCGGGGCAGCACGAGGGGCGCGCAGCGTAGGTGGCCTCCGCTGTCGAAGAGTGGTCGGGTATCGAGCTGCCAATGGCTTCCTTGGGGCCGAGCACCGTGCAGATGATGATGTTCCAGATGAGGCGCGCTTTGCCTAGGAGCCAGCGCGGGAGCGTCTCGGTTGAGCTGCCGTGGTCGAGTGAGAAGTCCGCGCTTGCAAGAAGGCGGCCGATCTCTGGCACGGAGAGCGTTGTGAGCGTCGCATCGTCATCGAGGTTGTCGATATAGAGCGCTTGTGCTTGCAAGGTTGCATCATGCCACGTCTCGATGGTGCGCACATGGCTCGCGTCGAAATCGCGCTGCGCGGAGAATGAGGAGGCGAGCTCGTCCACCAGCTCGGCAAGGGCATCCTCGTCGTTCCAGAAGAGCAGCGTGACCAGGGGGTTGATTTCCTTTGCGCACCAGATGGGCAAGAGCGCACGGCACGTTGTGACAAACGCGCGGGAACCGTCCCCCACTTCTTCCTCGATAAGCGCGTAGTACGAGGCCTCTTCGCGAATTGCCGCCTCGGCCGATGCGAGCGCATCGGCGTGCTGGTCGCAAAAGGCGGGGTTTTCTACACGGAATTGCTCCAGCGAGTCGTCGAAGCGCTCGAGCGTATTGCGGCTGTTCTTGGTGAACGGCGGCCAGTCTTTCGAGAGCTCGTAGGGGACAGACTCGCTGGGTTTTGAGCGTAGGTCGAGCGGCGTGTTGTCGCTGATGCTCTTGAAGGCGCGGTCGAGGCTGCGAATGAGTTTTGCACGCTCGCCGGGATCTTGCGGAAAGATGTTGCGGTCGTAGAAGATGCCGCCCATGCGGTTGTAGGCGTAGTTGCAGTTGAAGATCCAGCGCTCGACGTTTTTCTGCGCGACGCGGCCGGGTTTGAGGTTCTCGAATGAATCGAACGGCAGCGCCTCCTCGGAGTTCGCTCGAATCCAGGAGGTTAGGTATTCCGTGAGCACGTTGATGGGTTTGCGCCCGCTTTTCGGTTCCATGGTTCTTCCCGCTGCAGCCAGTTTACCAACCGAGGAAACAATACCGCCAATGGTTTTGGGGCATTTGCCAATGAAATTGTTGGTTGGGGAGAAGGTGCTAGCTGAGATTTGTGCAGAATGACGAGGTAGATGCTGTGAGTGCAACGCGGCGGTTTTGTGAGTTCGCGGAATGCAGCGTGCCATTGGGACGGACAAGGGCGGGCATTGGGAAACGATGCGAGCGATATAATGCGATGGTTTAATAATGATCGGTGCTATTCATAGGGAGGGTCGACGTGGACGAAACCAAAGACAGGCGTGTGTTGATTGCCATCGGCATCGCCGTCGCCCTCATCGCATGCTTCTTCATTCCCTACAGCCATTGGGATACGGACATCGTGAGCGGGCGGTTGGTGAGCGAAGGCACCATCGTCGACCGCGGCGAGGATGCCATCGTAGTGCGCCTGTACACCATGACGGCATCGGACGACATGCTCGAGACGGGGACGTTCCTGCTGCTCGAGGGCTATATTCCGGACGATGCGCACGTCGGCCAGCGCGTGCGGATCGGCTACAGCTCGTCGGACGGGCTCTATGCGAACCCCGACCAGGTGGTGCAGGTTTCCTATTATGTGGACGGCAACCTGTTGACCGGTTTCATCTTGGACAAGCTCATCCCGTTCCAGAGTGCTGAGACCGATCTTCAGATTGTCGACATCCAGTCCGACGGGTCGCAGCTGGTGTACAACGTGGCGCGGTAGGAATATTGCTGCAATTGGTTCGAGCGTGCGTGTATCGCATGATTGACGATGCCCCTGTGGTGTCCACGTGTTCCATGTAGAAGTTACCCGCGGAACTGTTCCGCGCTTTGTAAACCCGTCGAAGTTCTGCCCCCTATGCGCGGCAAATCTATGGCCCTGATTGGGAAATGAAGTTCACTCTCCGTAAGTATGATTCGGCTGTGAAGCAGGGTACCCAAATCACGCCAACGACAGTATCGGAGGGGATTGTAATGGGGAAGATCGTCGGATGGGCCTCTGTTGATAGCGGGGTTACTTCTACCACAGAGAATGCAGCAGTAGAGTCGCGGCTGACTCAAATCGACGCCGATTCATTCGAACCGAATACAGAGGATGACAAGACCCGGGAATTCACGTCAAATAGCTCCGACCATGTTGATGATGAGAGCGCACAATTGACATTCAATGACAATGATGACAGCGATGGAACTCTTTGCGTTAGCGCTGAAGTCATTGAAGGCACGGACTCGTGCAGCATGGTTCCAGATGAAGTGGGTGCAAGCGAGTCCTTGAATATCGTTCAGGCCTGTTCTTCAAATCAGCTTGCCATTCAAGAGGGGGATCATTCGCCTGCTGAGCTTACAAAAACAGAACGTATATGCCGAGCGATTGATAATCTAAAGCCCAGCTACCATGCAGATTCATATGGAAACTACTGTGACATCACCGATGCGTCTGACAAGGTGGTTCGCGCGCTCATCTTATCTGTGGACCGTCAGGAACTAGATTTCTTTGCCATTCTGGAGAAGCTCCAGGAAGTCGTCTGTAGACAAGACGAAATAGCAGCGCAGAATACCGGAGTTCTCGAATCGCCCACGCTCAACAGCCTTATTGAATTTGTTGGATCTTTAGCACTGAATAACATGTGTGAGTAACTATGTCGACAAGCGATACTTACATTTTTATCGACACATGCTCACTCCTTGTTTCCTGCTGGGATGTGTTCCGTGATAACACGGTTGCTTATAACCAGGAGAAGGACCAGCGATTCTGGGGCGGGGAAATTTCCACCCTTGAACGGATTGGAACCATCATCCTCACGAAGCGCAATTACGATGAGCTTAAAAAGCTGTCTCATGTGCGTAACGACCCTAGGCGCCCGCAGTTGGGAGAACGCTGCTCTCAAGTGCTTTCACGTTTAGCCCCCTTGCTAGCGAAAAAGACCATTTCGATAGTGGGCGATCCGAACGATCCTTTTGCCGACGCCATCCTTCTTTCGGTGGCGCTCAAATTCCGAACGCAAAAGAACCTACTCTTTCTTACGCAGGATAGAGCGCTTGCCTCAGATTTAATCGCAATCTCTAACTTTCAGTCGGTACGACCGAGAGGCGGTTATGAGCTCAAGGTTCGTCGGCTCAATGCGAGGGGTGCTATCGAACGTTGGCATCTCGGTGGCGTGTCGAGCGGGTGGCAGACGAAGTCGTATTCGAGGCCAAATCAGATCTTCCGGGGCAAGATAAAGCAAGAATCCGATCAGTCGCCTGAACATGAATGGTGGCGATTGCCATGATGGCACCATGTCAACAAAAAGGAAACGTCGCATCAACGGGAAGGCAGATTGTTCTTCAGGGGTCCCTGCCTGGTGAGGGCGTGCAAAAAGGTCAAGCGGTCTCTATAGAGGTGATGGCTGACGATGGTAGTCACAGCAAGCCCATCAAGCTAACAAAGAAAATTGGCGAGGGCGGCGAGGGTTCGGTTTTTGAAACGAGCCTCGGGAAAACTTCTGACTACGTTGCGAAAATATATGCGCGCAGCAAGCTCATCGATACAAAGATCGAGAAGCTCAAACTGATGATGTCGAAATCGATTGCGCTTCGAGGTGTATGCTTTCCCGTTGCCATTATTAAGAACGAGAAAAAGGAACCTGTCGGATTTCTCATGCCGCGAGCTAAGGGTGTTGAGCTTGGGAAATCGGTATTCATGCCGAAGCTGCTGCAGCAAAAGTTCCCCTCGTGGACGAGACGCGACACTATCCAATTGTGCATTACGATTCTTGAGAAAATAGAGCATCTGAATGATCGTGGCATCATTCTCGGTGATATCAACGGGCAGAATATTCTCGTTGTCTCGCCGACCGAGGTGTATTTTGTCGATTGCGATAGCTATCAAATTGGCAACTACCCTTGCCCGGCAGGTACGGTGCACTTTACGCCGCCTGAAGCTCAGGGGAAGGACTACAGTACCTTCTTGCGCACGCAGGCGATGGAGAACTTCGCCATTGCAACGCTGCTCTTCATGATTATGCTTCCCGGCAAATCACCATATGCTTCAGTGGGCGGGGCGAGTCCCGCAGAAAACATCCGAAACGGTGCTTTCGTTTATGAGAGCAACGACAACTCCAAGGTACCGCCGGGAAAGTGGGGGTTCATCTGGAGCCACATGTCATTCAAGACAAGGGAAGCATTTGTTGAAACCTTTCGCAGGGGTGGAGAGCACTTTGCACCTGAGAAACGCATGAATGCCAAGCAGTGGCTCGAGATTTTTAAAGCATACCAGCATGGAATTGACCATATGTTGGCTCGAGACCCTATGGCTATGGACATCTTTCCAACGCGTCCGAAAATGCGAGAGTGTAGACAGTGCGGCAAGATGTATGTCCCTGATCCGTTTCACTACATGCCGATATGTCCAGAATGCGCCGGGAGTAAACGCGCCGGGGCATGGGGTAAGCCCTCCTATAACACCGCTAGGGACATGCAGATTGAAGCTGCGTATGCTGCAAAGCGCGAAATGGATCGGATACAGCGAGAACGGGAAAGAGCTGTTCGCCGAGTGGAAGAAAACCAGCGAAATGTAGAACACCGCAGATGGCTCAATGAAGTTTGGAAGCGTTATCCTTGCAAGAATCCAAAATGCCACAACACAATTACGCTATACAACCGCGACCAGGCAAGATATGTCGGCAACAAGCGGCTTCCGGAGTACTGTAATGATTGCTGGCAGGATACACCTTGTAAAAAGTGCGGATACGTCGCTGCGAAATGGATGCATGATGAGCGCGATGGCCTTTGCAAAAAGTGCTACGAAGAGGAAAAGCGAAAAAGCGCGACAGCACTCACTAGCAGCATTAAGTACCAGCAGAAAAACGTTCAACAGTCTGTGAGCACGACAGCTAAGCCAAGAGTAAGCAATAGTACCTCCAATAACAGCGGCGACAAACCAGATGGCTGCATGATTTTATTCATAATTATTCTCATCTTCATGAGTCCATTGACGTGGGCAATTCTTAGTTCCTGTAGTAGCTCGTTCTAGAACAGAAAGGAGTTCATCATGAACGAACAAGCTTTGATTGAAATGGAAGACCTCTTCGAGAACCCGACTCCGCGCGTTCCTGTTGCGCTCTGTCTTGATTGCTCGGGGTCTATGATGGGGGATCCCATCCGCGAGCTTAACGAGGGTGTGAAAACTTTCTATCAAGCTATCAACGACGACGAGATCGCTCGATTCTCTGCAGAAATCTGCATCGTGACGTTCGGCCCGGTATCGCTTGAGGCCGACTTCGCAACGCTTGATACGCGCCCACAGCCCCCAATTCTCAGCGCATCGGGGAATACCCCTATGGGCGAGGCTGTCGAGCTCGCCATCAACAGCCTGGAAAGGCGTAAGGCTGCTTACAAAGCAAGCGGCGTCGACTATTATCAGCCTTGGCTTGTGCTGATGACCGACGGACAACCAAATGGGAACAATCTTGTTCTTCAACAACAGGTAGCACGAGTTGCGCATATGGCGGAAACCAAAAAGCTGACGGTATTCCCGATCGGCATTGGCTCAGGTGCCAACATGGATGTTTTGGCGTGGTTCTCCCCAGGTCGCTCGCCGCTTAGGCTTCAGGGCCTTAAGTTCTCGGAGTTTTTCTCGTGGCTGAGCAAGTCTGTTTCGCGCGTTTCGCAATCTACGCCAGGCGATAAGGTTACGCTCGATGTGGACGGTATTCGCGGTTGGGCAGAGCTGTAGCGCCGTCTAATACGTTTGGAGAGTCATGAAACGAGTAGTGTGGAAACGAGCTTGCGCTGCGGTGCAGGGCAGGTCTCATCTAATTGACCAAACGCCTTGTCAGGACAGCGTGGCAACAACGTATCGGCGTAACGTCAGTGCGATTGCGCTGTCTGATGGAGCTGGATCCGCCAGCCATTCTCAATTTGGATCTGAGGTTTGCGCTCGGACTCTTTGCGCTATCCTCTGCCGTCATTTCGATGAGATATGGCACATGGATCAGCAGAACGCAAGGTGCAAGATTGTTTCCACGCTGCAGGGTCAGCTGGGCTGCAAGGCGGAGGAGCTTGCCGTCGACGTTTCAGCGCTTGCTGCAACTATTCTTGCAGTTGCAGTCAAGAAAAATCGTTATATTGCGATTCATCTTGGGGATGGGGTTATCGGTGCCGAGGTAGCCGCTTCAGATGGCAGCCATGAGCTTGTAACCCTTAGTGCACCTGAAAATGGCGAGCATTCGAACGAAACGTTCTTTGTCACATCCGGTTCGGCTGAAGCGCATGTGAACGTGTTGCTAGGGAACATTCGCGAACGCGATCGCGGTGATATTACAGGGTTCATTCTCATGTCCGATGGACCCGAAGCTGCGTTGTATCGAAAGGCAGACAGAGCCCTCGCCCCGGCTTGCCTAAAGCTGCTGGGCTCAGCTCGCGGTCTCAAGAAGACCGATTATCGCCATGGGTTGCGAGGAACGTTGGAGCTTATCGCTCGATCTAAGACTCACGATGACTGTTCGATAGCAATCATGGCGCGCGTTTGATGGACGCGATCCCCAATATATTGGGGATCGGTATCCCTTGACAGGGATACCGATATCTTCTCCAAAAATGAAAAGTCAACTCATGCTTGGAAGGTTCGTCTATGTCGGAGAATAATAAGCCTAGTCTGCTGACCTCAGATTTGGTTCACGCCATCCCGATCGTAAACGGGGTTGTCTCCATTCCTGCTGGTTATGATGCTATTGTCGGAGCCTACGAGGGCAACAATGCCATTACGTGCGTGAGATTGCCTGAAGGCATGTGCTGCATCGGGGGTCGTGCGTTCAGTTGCTGCGGAAAACTAGAAAGCATCGACATCCCGGATTCAATAGTTGCTATAGGTGATTATGCGTTCAGCAGTTGTCCCGAACTAAAAGAGGTCGTTCTGCCTTTGGGTGTGAAACGGGTTGGAAAATGTGCCTTTGCACACTGCAAAGGGTTGATGCGGGTATCCCTTCCTCCCAGCATTGAGGAGATCGGGGAAGACACATTTATTGGCTGCTCTTCTGACTTAGTTTACGAAGTTGCAGTTGGATCATCTGCTGATCAATATCTTCAGTCCCTGCATCTGCCCAGAGTTTCGCGAAGGGTTTGGCGAAGCAGTGCGACGAGTGAAGCACTTTAATATCTACTGTTGTAATTAGAGAAAGTATTGGAGACTCACGATGGGTGATTCAAGAGATGTAGAGACTGTCAATAAGATAACGGCTGCTCATGTTGTTTGCGCGGCTGTTGTCATTATTTCGATTCTTGCTGCTATATATAAGATTGTCGATGCGGCGTTTCTGGGTGGGTTTGACGCTCTTTCGCAAATGCTCTGAGAAGAAGGCGCCGGGGAAGGGAATGTATTCTGGCTGGCATTCATCTTTGTTGTTTCAGTAATTCTTGTTTGGCTGTTCGTTGTGTGTTTGGCGGCCTTGGTCTGGGTTTCTTATTTCTTCAAAACCCCAACTGGGGGAGCTGCGATTCTTTTGGTGCTGTTCTGTTTGGTGCTTGGAAGCTTACTTCAGCAGGGATGTGCGGTGGTGCTCAACTTCATTGTGGGGACGTCTGATCCGGATCCTTTTGTCTACTTATGCATAGTCGGCATAGCGGTCTATGGTGCATTCTGCGTGTTCAAGGGGAGTTTTAACTTGCTCGATGAAACGGAAACTTCTTAGAGATGGTCCTAAACCAGAGTGTTGTTGATGATTGGCATCTCTGGTGCAATTGCTCGTTGTCGGTTGAATGTCGTGGGCCTATCAGCGATAACTGGGACTTGACGAGAGTCAGGGCTGTCGTAGCCGTAGCGCATAATGCCGCAATGTCTTTATAGAAGCGGCTGTGGCATGGCTTGGAATAGGAGGCCAGGCCGCAATGCTTGGGTTTCATATCGTATCTGGAATACCTAAATCCCGATTATCGCCAACGCGAAGCTGCAGGAGAGCGCAATCGCGACGACGGTGTCGATGCTCTCCTTATGGCATTTTGCGGCTACACCTATTCAAATTCAATCGAGTGCAGTGCCAGATCGAGATCGTCCGCCCACATATCCGCATCGCTCACGCGATAGGAAAGCGTAACGCGGACGAACCGATCGTTGCAGGGGATGCCATAGACGTCGACTTGCGTGGTTTCGCCCGCATCTCCCACGCGGGAGTAGCTCATGTGAAGGCACGGGGTGCCGTTAAGCGACGTGAACTCAAACGGATACCACTCGATGACCTCGATGCCGTTGCTTGCGAGCTGTGCGCGCATCTCCTGCTCGAAGTAGGCGTCGAGCTCGGATATCTCGGCACTTGAATACAAATCGCCATCGTAATCGCGCTCACGATAGTCGCCCCGCTCGCCCTGGTCATAGCTCACGAGGATTCGCGCATAGGTGTTGTAGGCAACGTCGGCGTCTTCGTTCAGCCCGCGCTGCTGAATCACGAACGTATCCGAGGACGTGCCGGTAAGCGCCTCCTTCATGGCTTGATAGGCACCGTCCTGCACTTCCATGCTGGGAGGGATTTGTATGGAACCGACGCCGGGGATCTCGATACGCTCCCAGTTGGCGGTGGGGTCGGTGGTCTCTTCATCTTGCGACTCTGTCTGCTCCTCAAGATAGGCTTCTTTGGAGTCAGCGGCTGTGTCCGCGCCGCTCGTAGAGGAGCATCCCGTGCAGATCGCGAGCGCGCAGCCAATGGCGATGATGGGGGCGATGATTGCGCGCGATGCGGAGGATTGGATGAGTGCCATGGGGGCTCCCTGTGTTTCGTGCGGCGTCTTCCTTGGATGACGGTGCTGATTCGAGCCGTTTTCTATCATTGTAGGCCTGAGAGATCGGGTGATGAGACAAAGTCTCTGTCTTATTGTCTCAATAAGGAACCTGCCTTTCGTCTGCTATACTGTATACGTGTCTACAAGGAGGCGCATATGGCTACGGCGGTGGTTTCCGGCAGGGTTGACGCGCAGGTCAAGGCGCGTGCGGAGGCGTTCATCCGTGCAGCGGGGCTCTCGGCGGGCGATGTGATCCGCGTGGTCTGGGAGCGCATCGCGCGGACAGGCGAGATTCCAGACGCGGGCGATGATGTCGAGCAGCTCGATGTTTCGCACGATCCGCTGGAGCGGCTTGGTGAGCTTCGCGCGTCATTTGGTTCTTGCGAAGACCTTGTCAGTCTCGATGATGACCAGATGAGGGACATGATTGCGAGCCGCTATGCGTAACTTCAACGATCGGAGGCTGCTCTTCGATACGAACGTCCTGCTCGACGCGCTCGTCGAGGGCAGGCCGCAGTCTCAGGAGGCTTGGGAGGTTCTGCGTCGCTGCAACGGCGGTGGCGACATGGGCCTCGTTGCCTCGGGTTCGCTCAAGGACGTGTACTACGTGCTCGGTCGCGGAGGAAGGGAAGCCGCCGCGCGCGAGGCCATCGGCCTGCTGATGGATCTGCTCGTCATCGCGCCCGTCGGCGCGGAGGAATGCGAGCTGTCGCTCCATGCAGGGGAGCCGGACTTCGAGGACGGGCTTGTGCGCGCTGTCGCCGAGCTCAACGACGTTGATTTCATCCTCACGCGCGATGCCCGCGCGTTCAGGCGGTCGCGTGTGCGGGCGGTGACCTGTGCGGAGTATCTCGAGATCTGCGCCGGGTAGCTTCGAGACGGTATATTGCTTTACATGCTTTACAGCCAATTACTGCTACGTTACTATTTTAGAAAACAACCCGAGGAGGCGGCCATGGCACGGTCGAGCGTCGCGATGAAGAAGCCGGTTCGGAGGAGCGTGGCGAACGCAAATACAAAGACGAAAGCGGGCTCTCGGGGCACGCGTTCCTCACGTCCAGCGCGCGCGCAGACGGAGCATTCGGCGAAGGCCAAGCACAAGCCCGCTCAAGCTCAGGTGAACGCGCGCATCGATGCGGATTTGAAGGCGACGGGAGACGCCGCCCTTGCCGCGGCGGGGCTCACACCCACGCAAGCCGTGCGCATGTTGTGGTCGCTCGCCGTGCGCTACCAGGGCGAACCGGAGAAGCTCCGCGCGGCGCTCGACCCAGATGCCGCCGAGCCCACGCCGGATGAGCTCGCCGAACGGCAGCGCAAGGTGGAGGCTGTGCGCAGAGGCTCCAATCTCATGATGGAGTTCTTTAATGAACGCGGGATTGAGCTGAAGCCGGACCCGGAGCTGCAGAACCTATCCGACCGGGAGTACTTCGATCTTTTGCGGGAGGAGCATTTTCGGGAGAAAGGCTACATCCAATGAAGCGGCCAAGCGTACTCATGATTGATACCAATATATGGATTGATATGTTCGATGGGAATCGTCCGGGGCATCTGCAAAGTACTGCGCTCATTACCGAAGCAACCTCGCGCGGATGCGAGCTCGCCTTTGCGGTGAGCAGCGCGAAAGATATCTATTACACCATGACGATGGCATCGAAGCGCTATTCCCGCCGAGCGGAAGGGGAGCTTACGGAAGAAGCTGCCCGCTTGGCCGAGCATTTTGCCTGGGCGTGCGTCCAAAACATGCAGGAGATCGCCACGCCCGTTGCGGTGGATGCTTCGGACGTTTGGCTTGCGGGGAAGTTCCGCACGCAGCTCCATGACTTCGAGGATGCGCTCGTGGCCGCGGCGGCCTCGCGCTGCCACGCCGATGCACTCGTCACGAACGACGAGCGCTTTCTGCGCCATAGCCCGGTGAACGCGATGGATGCGGCGGATGCGCTCAAATTCGTGGCGCTGTCATCGCTGTAGCCCGGGCATGTCGAAAAACCTCTGGGGTAATTTGACATGGGGGATGGATTGAAGCGAGCCCGTCTCCCGTCAGCCAGGATGCCCAAAGCTTCGGAGTAAGTTACCGGTAACGTACAATTTCTTGCGCACTTTGACAGCGGAATAGCGTCCAGATAGGAAGGAGGGCACGGCCCGCCCCGGTATGATTCGAGTTGCCTAGACAAGAAACATGCTGGAGGTAGACCATGCCCGAGCCAATCGTAACATTCAACGAGGAGAGCCTGAAGACCGACCTTCGCGAGCTCGTCAGGAGTACCGTCGAGGAGATGCTGAACGGCCTCCTGGACGAGGAGGCCGACGACCTCGTGGGCGCCGAGCGCTACGAGCGGACGGCAGGGCGCGAGGCGTACCGCGCCGGCCACTACGAGCGAAAGCTCACGACGACGTCCGGCGAGGTCACGATCCGCATGCCCAAGCTCAAGGGCATGCGGTTCACCACGGCGATCATCGAGCGCTACCGGCGCCGCGAGACGAGCGTCGAGGAGGCCATGATAGAGATGTACCTCGCGGGCGTCTCCACCAGGCGCATCGAGGACGTCTCCGAGATCCTCTGGGGCTCGAGCGTGTCCGCGGCCACCGTCTCGAACCTGAACGAGAAGGCGTTCGCTTCGATCGAGGAGTGGCGTAACCGACCCCTCGAGCGCGCCTACCCCTACGTCTACGTCGACGGGATATACCTCAAGAGGTCCTGGGGCGGGAGCTACGAGAACGTGGCCGTGATGGTGGCCATAGGTGTGAACGACGACGGCTACCGCGAGGTCATAGGCGCCGCCGAGGGGTTCACGGAGTCGGCGGAGTGCTGGCGGGAGTTCCTCTCGTGGCTCAAGTCGCGCGGGCTGCGCGGCGTGAGGATGCTCGTCGGCGACAAGGCGGCCGGCATGGTCGGCTCCATCGCGGAGGTCTTCCCCGGCGCGGCCTACCAGCGCTGCGCCGTGCACTTCTACCGCAACGTGCTCTCGAAGGTTCCGAAATCGAAGAGGCCGAGGGTCGCCGCCATGCTCAAGGCCATCCACGCCATGGAGTCCCGCGAGGCTGCCGAGGCCAAGGCCCTCGAGGTCGCATCCGAGCTCGAGAAGTCCAAGCTCGGGGAGGCGGCCAAGGTCGTGCGCGACGGATACGCCGAGACCCTGGCCTACACGCGGTTCCCACGCGAGCACTGGCGGCGCATACGCACCAACAACGCCATCGAGAGGCTCAACCGCGAGATCCGGCGCAGGACGAGGGTCGTGGGCACCTTCCCCGACGGGAGGAGCGCCCTCATGCTCGTGACCGCCAGGCTCAAGTACGTGGCCGAGAGCGAGTGGGGCTCTCGTCGCTACCTGGACGTGACTCTGCTGGAGGGGTAGCCGCACCGGACGGCGGGCCTATGGGGCTGTCGGAAAGTGCGCAAGAATCTTGACGGTACCAAGTTACCTCACCCACTCCCGCACGCGCTCGCGCATGCCCTCGATGTCCAGCACGCCCTCGGCGAAGCCCTTGCGCACGAGCTCCTTGGGCAGCAGCTCGTCGTACTTGTCGAAGTACGGCACCTCGCTCGGGTAGACGAGCTCGATGGGATTGAAATCCTTCTCCGCTTCATCGGCCACAACCTGGAAGAACGTTTCCTCGTCTGCCTTCATCCTGAACTGCATGTAGTATGGCCGTGCCGGGTCGAGCCCCTTGAGGCCGAGTTCCGCGGCGCACTTGATCTTGAGCAGGCGCTCCAGCGCCAGAAACGCGTAGCTCCCCAGCCACGGGAAGAGCGCCCATGTGTCGCCCCCAAGGTTGATGAGCGGCTGCGTTGCCGCGCTGGAGAGCTCCGCTGTGCGCCGCGCCTGCATCAGGCGTGCCCGCGCGTTGCCGAGCAGGTACGGATACACCTCGTGCTCGCGCAGCACGCGTCGCATGCGCTCCAAGATATGCGTGTTGATATCGCCCGCGCAATCGCCAAAATACGCCGGCACGCGCCCTTTCACCTTGGTGCAGTACACAAGCCGCCGCTTCCAATCGACCTCCTCCACGAGCCAGCACGCGCCAGCGATGGCAATGCGCTCGCCGGGCGGCGGCGGATTCACGATCGTGCCGAGCTCCGCGCTCTCGCACCGCACCGTGAACTCCTCGGTTTCTTGGAACACCGCATAGAACTTGAACGAGTTGGTGAGCCTCTCGCCCGCGAGGCCCACGATGAGGCCGCCGCCCTCGGTGGCCTGGATCTGGTCGGTCTCCAGCAGGTGCCTAAGCAGCACGCGGAAATCGTCTGCGCTCACGCGGTGGAAGTAGGAGAGGGTGAGCACGCGCTGGGCGAGTTCTGCCGGCGAGAGCTCGCCTGTGCTTGCGAGCGTGGCCATGGTCTGGTGATAGAGCAGGCTGTAGGGCAGGCGGTCGAGCGCGGGCGGCTCCACCCAGCGCTCCTCGTGGTAGAGCTGGACGAGCGCGATGCCCTGCAGCAGCTTCCAGGGAATGGTTTCCGGCATGGTCGTGCGCGGTTCGGGCTGCTCCTCGCGCATGACGAAGTGCATCTCGGGCGGCAAATCGCGCCGGCCCGTGCGGCCCATGCGCTGCAGGAAGCTCGAGACGGTAAACGGCGCGTCAATCTGAAACGCGCGCTCGAGGCGGCCGATGTCGATGCCGAGTTCCAGCGTCGCGGTGGTCACGGTCGTGTCGAGTCGCTCGTCGTCGCGCATGATGTCCTCGGCGCTCTCGCGAATGCTCGCCGAGAGGTTGCCGTGGTGGATGAGGAACCGGTCCGGCTCGTGATTGGCCTCGCAATAGCTGCGAAGCATCGTGCACACGGCCTCGGCTTCCTCGCGCGAGTTGGCGAAGACGAGGCACTTGCGCCCGCGCGTGCGCTCGAAGATGTAGCCGATGCCGGGGTCGGCGTTCTCGGGCGCGCGGTCGGTGGGTGCGAGGAGCTCGGTTTCTGTGTGCGTACCCTCGGTATCCATGCGAATCGCTCTCGCTGCCGCCCGTTTATCTTCGGGCGTGCTTTGCGCATGTTCGTCTTTAGAAGCGTTCAAATGTGCGTACGAAGCGCTCGAGCGTGCCAAGGCGAGGTCCGACGAAGATGGCTCGACGGAAAGCACCTCGGCCTCGATCGAGCCATCGGCGCGCACGATGCCCGTACCTGCACCCTCTGCCGCGCGTTCGGCGGCTTGCGGGCCCGTGATGTAGAAGTGCTCCATCGAGAGTCGCCACACCCGGCGCGGCTCCTCGAAGCGCGGGATGATGCAGCCGCGCCCCGTGCCGCTGGCGAGGAAGGCGCCCGTGCGCTCCGGATCGCCGATGGTTGCGGAAAGGCCGATGCGCCGGGGGTTCACGCCCGCCATGCGAGAGAGTCTCTCGATAAGGCAGAGCGTTTGCCCGCCGCGGTCGCCGCGCAGGAGCGAGTGAACCTCGTCGATGACGACAAAGCGCAGGTCATGGAACAGGCGTGGCACGGCCATGTGCTTATGCATGAGGAGTGCCTCGAGCGATTCCGGCGTAATCTGCAGGATGCCGCTCGGATGCTCCAGGAGCTTGCGCTTATGCGAGGCGGTCACATCGCCATGCCAGTGCCAGACGGGAATCTCGGCCTCCTCGCACAGGTCGTTTAGGCGAAGGAATTGGTCGTTGATGAGCGCCTTCAGTGGGCCCACGTAGATCGCGCCGATGCTCGTGGGCGGATCTTCCCAGAAGAGCGAGAGGATGGGGAAGAACGCCGCCTCGGTCTTGCCCGATGCAGTTGAGGCCGTGAGCAGCACGTTCTCGTCGGTGTTGAAGATAGCGTCGCCTGCGGCCACCTGGATGGAGCGAAGGTTCTCCCATTGGTGGTCGTAGATGAAATCCTGCACGAACGGTGCGTATCGGTCAAAGATGCTCATGGCCCTCCTTTCGGGCTCGATTGCTGGCGGACGATTCTGCCTCATCCCTCGCGGCCGGGTTTCCCCTTTCGCAACTCATCACAGGCTATATCTTGAACTCTGCGAATTCTGATGCATCGCGCTGGCCCGCTGCGGCGGTAACCGAAAGCGAGCTTTGCTGCGCACCACCACCCTCGCCTTCGCCTCCGTTTCCGCCAACGCCGCTTAGGATGCTTGCCGCGGGGGTGCTGGGGTTTTGGTAGGCGATATCGAGCAGTTCGATGAAGTCGCGGATGACCTCGCGGGGTGTAAGATGCGTGTCCGCCCCCACGCGTCCGAACTCGATTTGCAGGAATTGCACCAGGTCGCTCTCGTTCAGGCGCGCCTCATACCCAAAGTAGCCGGCGTGGATCTGCTGCAGCTTTTCGATGAGAACGAGCAGCTCCTCATAGGTGAGCGGGTGCAGATGGATGATGGGCGCCAGCATATCGCGCATGCCCTCCGCGGCGAAGCGGCCCTGCGTGAGCCGCGAGCGCAGCGCCTCGTAGCTAAAGACGCCGCGCCTGCGGTCCTCGATGCTCTGTGGCGTTCCTCCCATAATGATGCCCAGGTGATGCGCTTTGCCCTGCAGGGTGTCGTTATACATCGTGAGGATCTTCTCGTAGTTATATTGTCGGGTGACCGAGTTGGGAATCTTGTAGAGATTCACCAGCTCGTCGATGAGCACGAGCATGCCCTGGTAGCCAGCGCCTTTTAGGAACTGCGCGAAGAGCTTGACGTAGTCGTACCAATCGTCGTCGCCGATGATGATCGAAACTCCTAGCTCTTGCCGCGCTTCCGTTTTAGTGCGGTACTCGCCGCGGAACCACCGGGCAACGTTACCTTTGAGCTCATCGTTGCCGTCAACAACGGCGCGGTAGTAGAGGGTGAGGAGCCGGGCGAAATCGAAGCCGTGGACCATCTCCTCGAGTGATGCGACCTGCTCGCGGATGCGCGCCTCGACCGCCTGGTTGAGCGCGGGGTCATTGGGGGTGCCGCCGGGGGCCGCGGCGTCGTTGGATACCGGAGTGCCGCCGGGGGCAGTGTCACCCGCGCCCAATTCACCTGCGACCTGCATCTGCAAGTTCGAGATCCATCGGTCGAGAATGAGCATGAGCGCGCCGCCCTCGGGACGGGTCTTGGTAGAGAGGTTGCGCATGAGCTCGCGGTAGGTGGCGATGCCTTGGCCTTGGCCGCCCTGGAGCCGGCGTTCGGGCGAAAGATCGGCATCGGCTACGACGAAGCCTTCGCCCATGGCGTGCGTGCGGATGGTCTGCAAGAGGAAGCTCTTGCCGCTGCCGTAACGGCCTACAAGGAACCGGAAGGAGGCGCCGCCATCGGCGATGAGCGAGAGGTCGGTAAGGAGCGCGCGAATCTCGGCCTCGCGCCCGACCGTGATGTACGGCAGGCCGATGCGCGGCACCACGCCGCCCTTGAGCGAGTTGATGATTACCGCGGCGACGCGCTTGGGCACGCGCGGCGCAGCTTCGGCTGCTTTCACGTTGTCTGTCATGCGAGTACTCCTCTGACGTCGTCCTCGTAGTCCTCAATTACCTGCGGTCCCGTGGAACCGAATTCGATAGCTGTGTCTCCAAGCAGGTCAAATAGCGCTTCGTTGATGGAATCGACCAGCATGTCCTCGCTTATTCCCGCATGGTGAACCGCTTTCGTCTTGGCATCTTCGTCTTCGGTGAGAAGCGCCTGCAGGTATGCGGCCTGAGCAGGGGAGAGCGGGCTGTCGCTGGGGCTCTCATTCCGCGGCGGGACATTTCCGGCGGGGGCGGTAGCGGCGGCGAGGACAGCTGAGGGCATCGGTGCGCCAGCGTGCTCAGGCTGCTTAGCCTCGGGGTTTCTTGCGGCAGACCGTTTCGCCTCGTCGCCAAGCTCGGCCTCGGAACCCGGCCAGTTCGGGGTCTGCGCATTTTCCTCGACACGTATCGTGCCGTCTTGAGTCGGCGTCTTTTCAACCGCTTCCACGGTGGTGCCCTGATCGCGCTCCTCGTCCGTTAACAGCGCCTCGCGCGTGACAGCGGCGGCGGATCGGATACCAGCGAGCTGAGAGAGGTCGATTTCCACCTTGCGCGGCGCATGCGCTTGCTTCCAGGTGAGCCATGCCTCGATCTCGCGGTCGATTGCCTGCTCTAGGTACTTTGGCATTTCCTTGACCTTGAGCGGATGTGGGTACTCGAGCGCCTCGCGCACCTTGCGATCGACGCCGCGCATGATGCTGCCCAGCTTGGGGCTCTTGTCACGCGCTCCAAAGACGCGCGTGCACGTCCATAGCCCGTTGCGGCACCGGTAGCGATGGATGCGGTCGAGCTCGATATCTGCGGGCCCGTGCCGCTCGCTTTCAAAGAACACAGCGGAGGCGAACATGGTGTAGGGCATGTCTACCAAATCGCCGAAGAGCGATTCGATGAGCCCGCTCTTCCGGTGCTTGCGATAATACTCGAGCATGCGGACAAAAACGGAACAGGCGATATGCCGCAGGTCGTCGGGGTGGTCGCTGTAGAGGCGCGACAGCCGAATTCGGTAGGAGGAAAGCGCGTCGATAGCGGCAAGCAGCCGATCTTCGCGCTCGGCGTTCGGCGGGAGCGGTAAAGCGGATTGCTTTCCCTTGCGTGCGCGCGTTCGCGCCTGAAGGGCCCTGCGCCCGGGGGCACCGCCGGGCGTAGGCGCAACCCCGGGGTCCACGGTGGGGCTCTCCGGTTCATCTAGGAGCAGGAGCGAGGCATCCGGATCGTATGGCGCACTTGCGTCGACAAGGTCGATGAGCGCGTGGTCAAAGGAGAGGGACCGGCTGTCGTGTAAAAGAGATGGTTCGAGCCCGTGGTAGACCACATAGTCGCGCAGCCACACGCGAACGTACCGATCGATTTCGGGGGCAAAGGCCCGGTACGCTTCCCAAAACGTCTTTAGCTGTGTGAAGCCGTCGAGCGGGTTAGCCACACCGATGCCATTGATGAGCTCGTATAAGTAGGTGTAGGCAAAAGACAGCGAGGTTTCTTGGATGTCGCCCTGCCGGACCGCCGTGCGCCAGGTAAAGTAGCCACGCAGCTGCCGGTCGCTCATATCGGCGTAGGTGGGAAAGTATGCCTTGAACGTGCCGTGATACGGGCAGTCGTCTTCAAAGTCTGCCATGAACGTGCCCTGGCGCCAGAAGAGCTCGGCTTCGGTAATCCAGCGACCATGAGGCTCTCCCTCCTGCCAGCGAGATATGGCGCGCATTTCGCGGTACCGATCTGGCAGGTAGGTTGCCATCTGGCGCCCGGTGGTAAGAATGGGTTCGGCGCGGTAGACCGCATCGGAGAAGTGCGAGCTCGTGCGCATCCGCTCGCTTGAGGTGATTCGTTCGATGAGCGCGCGAACATCTTCCGTCTTGTCTCCCATGCTTCACCTCGTTCCGCTTGCCTCACACTGGGGAATGCCTAGTCGTAACCCTACATTTTACTATAGAAACAAACATCTGTTCGAGAAAGAACGCGCCTCCTATTACCAGCACAAAGCGATGGATGTCATTTCTGGTGCCTGCAGGTTGTTTCGCCTGCTGCCCGCCGCCCGTCCCTTCCTGCTATCTGCTGTTTGCAGTGCGTGCCGAGTGCAGCCCGGAGTTTGCGCGCGGCGGAAAGGCAGCAAAACCGTTCCGCATAGCCCGCAAAAAGACGAAAAATAGCCATTATAAGCCGTTGGGCGCTGCGGGCGATTTCTTGGATCGGCCTAGGCGGCCACCCCGGCTCGCTCCCCGTGCCCAAGGCGTGAAACGCGGTGCAGAATTACGCGAATGCCAGCACGACCGCGAACACCACGGCTGGAAGCATGTTGGCCGTCTTGAACGTTTTCTCCCAGATGAGGTTCACGCCCACGCAGAAGATAAGAATCGAGCCCACGAGCGAGAGGTTTGCGAGGGCCTCGGCAGTCATGAGGGGTTGGATGAGCCGAGCGAGCAAGGTAATGGATCCCTGGAACACACCCACGGGCAGAGCGGAAAAGATGCATCCGCGACCCATCGATGCGGTCATGACGCAGACGATGAGTGCGTCGAGTGCGCCCTTGAGCGCGAGGGTGGACCAATCACCGGTAAGGCCGTCTTGAATGGATCCAACGATGGCCATCGCCCCGATGCATACGGTGAGCGAGGCGGTTACGAAGGCGTTCACGAACGCGGGGTCCCCGGCGTTGCCCGTGCGCTCTTTGAGCCAAATTCCGAGCCGCTCGAATTTACCGTCGAGGTCGACGAGCTCTCCAACGAGCGCGCCCGCTGCAAACGAAGCAACGATCAACATGGAGCCACCACTCACGAGTGCGCCGTCCTGGCCAAGCGAAAGCATGCCGGCGAGCGCGCCCGAGAGACCCACGAAGAGCACGCTCAGCCCTGTGGCCTTCATGAGGGTTTCCTGTACGTGCGGGGTGAAAAGCCTGCCGCCAACGGTGCCCACCAAACCGCCGGCAAGAATCAAAGCCACGTTGATGATTGTGCCCAGTCCGATCACGCCGTCCCCGCCTTCCTGCATAGTGCAGCCGGTTCCGCAGAGCAGCAGGCGAATGAAGCCGATATATGGAGCGGCCCTGTGGAGCGGATAGTATGGTTGCGGAAGATAATGTAGCCGCCCTTGGGCTCGCGCGCAAGCTCGGGACATGCGGCTTCGACTGGGTGCTTTCGGGGAAGCTGGTTCAAGAGGCGTGGCAAGCTCGGGGCATGCGGCTTCATCACGCGTCACCCCGCCCCGGCGCGCGGCCGAGACGGGGTGTTCTACGGGCGATGGCTTACGAGGCGCGGCGGGGCCTGGTTTAGCGTTGGTCAGCCGCGTCGCGGTGGCGCAAGATCCACCAGCCGGTTCCTGCTGCGAGCGCAATGGCCGCAAAGACCCCGGCGGCGGAGACGGCTCCCGTTCGGGCGAGCGGCGTGGGGCCGGGGGAGTCGGCGGGAGGGGCGTCATCTTGGGAGGGAGTCTCGACAGGCGCCTGTTCGACGCGGTCGGAATCGTGGTCCTCGAGGCCCTCGTCTTCGGTGGTGTTGCCGCCGTTCCGGTAGAGGTCGACGCGTGCGCTGTTCACGAGCTCCGTGTTGGCGCGGTACCTATCGGTCACCCTCATGTGGAGCACGAGCGGGGCTCGTTCCGCGCCTTCAAGCTCATCTCCCTCGTGGGCTGGCGCGACGTTATCGACGTCGTCGCGCTCGTGCTTGAGGTCGTCGCGTCCCCACTCGTCGGTGCGCGAGGAGAAGCCCTCCTCAACGCGGCCGTACTCGAGACGCACGGCGATCACCCTCTCGCCCTCCTCGAGGCCGAGGTCGGCCACGCTGAGCTCGGTGGCTTCGGTGGCGCTTACGTCCTGAGCCCACAGGCGCCAACCGGTGTAATCGATGGCTCGACTGTCGTCGCCAAGGGCTTCTTCGGTCGTCTCATGATCAAGCCAGGGGTTGGCGTGTCCGTCGGAGCGTGTGGCGTTGGCGCCGCTCGGGTCGATGTAATCAGCTGGCGTGGTGCTTGTGCGGTACCAGACGTTGAGCAGGCCGTCGTAGTCTTCGCCCGCGACGGGCGTCACGATGCCCGTGAGCTCGGCGAGGCCGTCCGATGCAGCGGAGATCTCGTCTGTCACGGTAAACTCGTCGACCCACGTGCTGCTTTCGTTCCGGAAGTCGACGGAATAGTCGTACGAGCCGTCATCGGATGCGGAGACCTCGGCACGCGCGGCGTCCGTGTCGGCATCGGTGTGGGGGTGGGTGGGGTCGGCGACCTCCTGGCGCTTGTCGATAGAGCCCTCGACGGTGATGGGTTCGTCGTACATGACCACGCGCTGCACCTCGCCGGTGGGCTCCACGGTGAAGTCGACCGCGGTCGCCTCGTCGTAGCCGTGCGGGGCCATGAGCTCCACGAGCTTGTATGAGCCCGGCTCGAGCGCGTCGATGCGATGGTCGGTGCCATCGGAGGTCCAGCTTTCCACAACACCCCCGTCGGGGCTGATTACGGCCAGCTTGGCTCCCGTTACCTCGTCCTCGTTGGTGATATCGCGTTTGGAGAGGTCGATCTTGGTGTAGTCGTCCTCGATCTCGAGCGGGAAGCTCTCGAGCCCCTCGGTGAGGCCGTCGTCGGCCATGGTGAAGTAGCGCACACCTTCGTCCACGAGGAAGCCGTCCGGGGCGTCCGTCTCCTCGAGGCGGTAGCTGCCGGGCGAAAGGTGGCGGATGGCGGCGGTTCCGTCATCGTCCGTCACGACCTCGATGTGTTCCTCGCCCGGTTTGAGCAGGTGGCTCGCGATGGTGAGCTTGCCGTCCGCATAGGAGCCGAAGAAGGTCTTTCCGGCGGTAAGCTCGACCCTGCCGGCGCCCTCGCAGCCGATCTCGAGTTCGTATGCGCCGGCGGGGACGTCGGTGGCGATGAGCGCCCCGGCCCCCTCATCGAGCCTGAGCTCGTAGCTCTCCCTCTCGATCCGGCCGCGCGAGATATCGAGCCCGCCGAAGAAGAGGAAGGGCTCGGACCAGGAGACCTTGACGGCCTCGCCGGCCTCCACCTCGAGCTTCGATTCGCCCTCGAAGTCGATGGCCTCGCCCTCGGCGTCGGTGATGGCGATCTCGTAGGCGCCGGGGCCCACGGCGACGGAGCCCTCGACGTCGGCGGAGTAGCCGTCGCGGGAGACGGTCAGCCTGTATCCTTCGGGCACCCCGGCCTCGATCACGGCGTTGTCCACGGCCTCGGTGAGCGTCGCTGTGCCCTCGCCCTCTGTGCGCACGGCGGCCGCCGCCATGCCGTCATCGGGCTCGACGTCGATCTCCTGGCCGGCCTCCCATGCCTGGAACGTGGCGCCGGCGAGCGGGTGGCCGGCCCCCATGATGTCCTTGTCGATCGTGACCTCGGTGTAGGCGTCGGTCACCTCGATCTCGACCTCGACGAGCGCCGTATCGTCGTCGGTGTAGGAGAGCGTGAACTCGTGCGGCGTGGCGTCGAGCACGTGGCCCTTGGGCGCCTTGGTCTCGATAAACGCGTAGGTGGCGGAGCCGTCGCCCAGGTAGAGCTCGTCGGTGGTGGCGGTGCCGTCCTCGCCGGTGGTCACGTGGTCGACAACCTCGCCCTCGGTGGCGCGCACGGTGCCGTCGGGGCTCACGACGTCCTCCATGGCGACGACGTCGAACTCCGCGCCCGCGAGCTCGCCCGCGCAGCCCTCGTCATGCACGTGGCCCTCATCGGAGCCGTCCGGGGCGCTGCAGCGCTTGGCCACGGTGGCGCGGCCCTTCGCCTGCGCGTCCGAGTAGGCGATGACCGCGGTGGGGACCGCGTTCTCATGGTCTCCGGACACGGTGAGCGCGACGTCCTCGCCGCCCGTGAGGTACGGAGGCGCCGCCGCGACCTCGTGCACGGAGTACTCGCCCGGCTCGAGGGTCTCCGGCAGCGTCACGCAGCCGCTCTCGTCGGTGGTGAACTCGGTGAGCTCGACGGGGTTGGGATAGCTGTCCGTCATGGAGACGGGGTCGCCGTTCGCATCGAGGATCTGGAAGGTGAAGCCGGCGAGCGGCACGGCCTGCCCGGTCTCGGCGTCCTGCTTCACGATCTGGATGCGGGTGCTGATCGCCTGGTCGTTCAGGATGTAGCGCAGCTTCGCGCCGTCCACCATCTGCTCGGCGGAGATGGCCCAGTCGCCCACCTTGTCGAAGCCGTCGGGCACCGTATCGTCGACCTCGCGGACGGTGTAGCCGGCGGCGTCGTAGGGCAGGGCGCCGGAGACTCCCTCGGGGCGCTCGCCCTCGCCGAACCACAGCCCGTCCGTCTCGGCGAAGCCGTCCTCGCCTGTGGTGATGGAGCCCACCGCCTTGCCGGTGGTGTTGGAGACGATCTCGAATCGGACGCCGGCAGCCGGCTCCTCATGCCCGTCGCCCTCGTCCCAGGATTCATCGGCGCCCTTGAACTTGGCGACTTCGATGTCGAACGCGATCACGCTTTCCTTGAAGTCGTCCTCAGGTTCGAGCTCAACGATGCCAGATGCGGTCATCTGCTCTGAGCTCACGGTATACGTGTGAACGGTCGAATCGAGCTTGTACCCGGTTGGCGCTTTGGTTTCCACGACCGTGCAGGTGCCGAACGGGATGTCCTGGAAGACGACCAGCCCGTCCTCGTTCGTCACCGCGGTCTGAACGCGGCCGTTCGCATCGGTCAGCCGGTACTCGGCTCCTTCGAGCGTAGCCCCGGGCTGCGCGGCATCAAGCGTGGCGGAATCCCTCTTCTGGATGGTAAGCCGGACCGCACCCGGGCTATCCGCAAGCTCCTCGCTAGAATCGCTGCTTCCGGTGGTGAAGTAGTGGCGCTCGGTGTTGAGTTTGAACCCCTGCGGCGCTTTGGTCTCAACGGCGTAGTAGCGCTTGTCCTGCTGCAGCTGATAGCTCGCTTGTCCGCTCTCATCTGTCGTGATGGTGGCTATCTTCTGGTCGGTCGAGGCATCGTAGATGTCGTAGGTTGCACCAGCATACGCGTACTCGTCGTTGCCGGCGGTTAATTCGGCATCGGCGGAGACCTTGGTGAAGGTGACGCGCACGTCCGGCTTGACGGGGATGATGACGAAGATATTCTGCGCGGACCCGTCTGTTAGGTTCCGCCGCAGCCAGAGCGCGTCGTCCCACCAGCCGGATTGGCCGGCGTGCCCGCGGGCGTCCGCCACGAGGTGCTGGATCTTTGCGAGCTCCGCGGCGTTGGCGACGCGGCCGGTCGTGCTCCCGTCGTTGGTGGAGCGGTAGATGTTCGTGTAGGTGCCGCCGTTGTACATGAGGGACTCACCCTCCACGGAGGCGCCCATGAGGAGGTGCTTGGTCACCTCCCATGCGGCGACGAGCTG
>ENA-ORUF01001472-ORUF01001472.1-human-gut-metagenome-genome-assembly--contig:-NODE-1472-length-24839-cov-3.293173_pt1 | contig 24839 bp, 26 predicted proteins | sample MGYA00242077_ERZ509203 | MGnify/ENA primary metagenome ERZ509203 (study PRJEB26280, sample SAMEA2338834) | human gut metagenome | biome: human gut; feature: human-associated habitat; material: faeces... | reverse complement strand
CGCCTGTACTCGGTCTGGATCTTATCCGAAGGTTTGTCAGCAGCAGCCGCAGTTATTCCCACAGCCGCAGCCATTCCCACAGCCCCCACCGTTTCCACAGCAGCAGCAGAGAATGATGATCAGCACAATGATCCACAGGCAGCCTCCGCCGCCCCAGCCGTTATTGCAGCACCCCATATTGAAGTACCCCCTGAATATGAAGATTTGAGGCGGCGCTGCGCCGCGCTCAAACTATCCTATGTCAGAGGCAGAAAAGGGTTACAGATATAGGCTGCTGAATTTCATCAGGATGGCAGCTACCTCGGCTCGGCTGGCAGGATCCGCTGGCCGGAGAGTCCCCTCCCCTGATGGGACAATGAGTCCCGCGGACACCGCCCAGGAAACCGCATCACGGGCCCAACCTGCTACTTGGCCCCCGTCCCCATAAATAGACAGGTCCGCCGCACCGGTTGGGGTCAGCTTTAGATACTGCCGAGCAAAGCTGTGGAGCATCACTAGGATCTGCTGCCGGGTAACACTCTGCTCCGGAGCAAAGCTCCCATCTCCCATGCCGGCTGTCACTCCCTGAACATAGCCCCAACGCACAAAGGGGGCGTACCAGCTGCCGTCGGCCACATCGGTGAAGGAGGCATCAGCTGTGTTTAACTCTCCCTCTGGGGATCCCGCCAGACGGTAAAAAACCGTCACCAGCATGGCCCGGTTCATGGTGGTCCCGGGGCTGAAGCAGTCGGCACTCATCCCAGAGAACAGGCCGTTTCCGTATACATACTCCACCGCCGGCTGGAACCAGTCCCCCTGAGCCACATCCACAAAGGGCAGGGGATCTCCACCGGTCGGCTCATAACTGTAGCCGCCCTGAATTCCCAAATACATTGCACCAGAGTGCACTGTAATCACAGCAGAGGTGTCCTCTCCTGCAAGATAGCGGTGCCCTGGTGTCAGTCTGCTCCCGGATGGGATCTCCAACCCCTCGCTCACATCGATGAATGCACCGCTGTGTGTTACCTCTCCTGTCCCAGCCAGCGCCAGCACCCCAGAGCCTGTAGGTAACGTCAGGGTGTCCCCTTGGCGGAAGGTTCGGCTGCGTAAGTCGGCACTGTACAGGCCGCTGCTATTGCCGCTTTCCCCCTGACTCTGAGCCAGGGCCTTGTCATAGACAGACTGGAGGGCGCCGTTCATCCGCTCCTCCATCTGATTCTGGGCCTTAGGCAGAAAAATCTCATTTAAATCGCTCAGAGAGATCAGGCTGTCTCCCCCACTGAGGGCTAGAGCCCCTCCGCTAAGCACTGCTGCCAGGATACCGCCGCTGAGCAGCAATCTTACTGTTTTCCGTCTCATGTCTGTCCCCTTCCGTCCTCTCCATCCTCCCGCTGAGAGATCATATAGCTGAGGGCCAGCAGACTGTCGGAGAAATGGACGCTCTCCACCACCACATCCGCCCCCGGGAAGGACACTTCATAATTGGTAAAATTCCAGATCCCCTGGACGCCGGCAGCCACCAGCCGTTCCCCCATCACCTGGGCAGCGGACTTTGGCACCGTGAGAAGTCCCACGCTGGCGGGGTGCTCTGTCAAGAAGTCCTCCAGAGTATCCGCATGATAGACGGGGACGCCGGCGATCTGGGTGCCAACCGTCCGCTCCTGTACATCAAAGGCTGCCAGAAGCTGAAATCCGTTGTTGGAAAATTTAAAGTTCTCAATGAGGGCCCGGCCCAGATTGCCCGCCCCCAACACGACGATGGTGTGTCCCCGATTGATCCCAAGGATCTCACCGATCTGCTCTTTAAGCACATCCACCTTGTATCCGTACCCCTGCTGCCCGAAACCGCCGAAGCAGAACAGGTCCTGGCGGATCTGCGATGCAGTCAGCCCAATGGATTTCCCAAGGGCGCTGGAGGAGATCCGCACGATCCCCTTCCGCTGAAGTTCTGAAAGATGGCGGTAGTAGCGGGGCAGGCGGCGGATCACTGCGGTAGAAACTTTTACATTCCGCTTCATGCACACCCTCCGTTCCCGAAAAAATGGTCCTATGGAACGGAATACAGTTTACCCGATGTGGGGCGTGATGTCAAATCCTCCAACTGGAAATCCATAAAAAATTGCAGATTCCGCTCAGTCCGTTACACACCCAAATCACATCATGCGCAGCATCTCCTTCTTCAGGCGGGCGATGATCCGCTTCTCCAGCCGAGAGATATAGGACTGGGAGATTCCCATCACATCCGCCACCTCCTTCTGGGTACGCTCCTCCTTCCCATCCAGTCCGAAGCGCATGGTGATGATCTTTCGCTCCCGGGGTTCCAGGCTGTCCATGGCCCGGTGCAGAAGCTGCCGATCCACATCAGCCTCGATGGGCCGCATGACCAAATCGCTCTCCGTGCCAAGGATATCAGACAAAAGAAGTTCATTGCCATCCCAGTCGGTGTTCAGTGGCTCATCAAAGGAGAGTTCAGTCTTTTGGGATGAGGTTTTTCGCAGGTACATCAAGATCTCGTTCTCAATACATCGGGAGGCATAAGTGGCCAGCTTGATGCTCCTGGCAGGCTGATAGGTTCCCACCGCCTTGATCAGGCCGATGGTACCGATGGAGATCAGATCTTCGATGTTGATCCCCGTATTTTCAAACCGCCGGGCAATATAGACCACCAGACGCAGGTTGTGCTCAATCAGCGTCTTGCGTGCCTCCTCGTCCCCCTGCTCCAGGTGGGCGATGGCCGCGGCCTCCTCCTCCCTTGGCAGCGGGGTTGGCAGGGTGTCGCTCCCGCCGATGTACATCACCTTGCCGGGGGAGCACAGCCCCAGCCGGGTCAGCAGGCCGGCCAGGCGCTCCGCCAGCGCACTCCAAATCTTCATCACCATTCCCCTTTCACCTTGCGGTCACTCCGCGCCCACCAGCACGCGGTAAGCACCCCCGTCAGACACCGGCGTTGGGGACAGGGCGGCCAGCATGGGGCCCCTGTCCTCCTCCCCCACCTGCACCCGGTCCATCCGCAGCGCCAGCAGCAGGCCCCGCTCCACCCCCACTGCCCGGTAGGGCAGCAGGCGGAACCGCAGCCGCCACGGCCCATCCTCCAGCCGCTCCAGCGCCCCCGCCGGGTCCCGCAGCTCCGCCGGGCCGGGCCGGAGCCCAGGGGGAAGCAGCTCCTCCAGGCTGTCTGCCTCCGCCACCAGCACCGGCCGTCCGGTGGCCGGATCGGTGAGGGTGTTGCCCGTATCCACCAGACCGGTGAGCTCCACCTGCCGCTCCCCCAGGGTCAGCCGCACCCGGGTCAGTTCCCCGGAGGGGCCGCCGTGCCGCCCGATCCCCCGGAACACCAGGGTCAGCAGGCCATAGCACCCCGCCGCCGACAGCAGCACGATCTTCAGATCCATCCCGGAATACAGCACGCCGCCCCCCAGGGCCAGTCTCTGCCCCCCCAGCAGCTCCACCGCCAGCACCCCACCTCCGAAGGCGCAGGCCAGGGCCAGGAAGATCAGCACCTGGCGCAGCAGCCTTCTGCTCCGCCAGAAGGCCAGCAGCACCATCAGCACCGCCGCCGCCCCCCGGCACAGGGGCCGGGCCAGAAAGCCCATCCCCGGCAGGAAGATGGCCACCGCGTACAATCCGCCCAAGATGGCCCCCAGGGCAAAGCGCAGCCGGGCCAGCGGCTCCCCCGCCAGCCGGGCCGAGGCCAGCAGCAGAAGATAGTCCACCGCCGTGTTGAGCAGAAACAGCGTGTCCACATAGATGACCGTCACCCCGGCCCCTCCTCTCCGGCTCCGGGCCGCGGCCCGTCCGCCTGTCCCCCATTATAGGGCCCCAGGTCAACGAAACCGGTCAGAATCCGTTGCCCTGTCCCACAGAATTTTCCCATTCCCCGCTCCCATTCTTGACAATATCGCGTCTCGATATTATAATGAGACCAGATAATATCGTGACGCGATATTGCAAGGAGGTGTTCCAGTGGGAGGCAAGGACCGCGGTCCGTTGACCGAACCGATGTTCTATGTCCTCATGTCCTTTTTGAAGCGGGATATGTGCGGCACGGAGATCACAGAATTTGTCGCCCGCAAGACGCGGGACCGGGTCCGGCTGGGGCCGGGCACGCTGTATACCCTGCTGGGCAAGTTCCAGGAGGAGGGCCTGATCCAGGAGACCGAGGTGGACGGCCGGAAGCGGACCTATCGCCTCACCGGGAAGGGAAGGGCCGTCTTTCAGGAGGAGCTGGACCGGCTGAGGGCCTGTCTGAACGACGCGGAAGAGGAGATCTGACCCGGCGGAAGCGCCGGATGATGCAGAAAGGAGCGTTTTATGAAACAGCAGAGAGACCTTGTGACAAAGAGAGCGCCTGTCAGCGTCCTGGATCTTCCGGGCATGGAGCGCTGGCTGTCCGGCATGGCCGCCCGGGGGCTTTTTCTGGAGCGGCAGGCCAACTTCTCCACCCAGTCTTTCCGCTTCCGCCGGGGAACGCCCCGGAGCGGCCGCCGCTACCGCCTGTGTCCCGCCAAATATGGGGATACCGCCCCCTCTGAGGAGCTGCTGGAGCTGTACGCCGCCCAGGGCTGGCAGTATGTGGTATGCGCCGGCAGAGGCACCATCTGTTTCCACGTCTTTTTTCACGACGATCCCGCCGCGCCGGAGCCCTTCACCGACACCGACAGCCTGATCTATGCCCTGCGCACCCCCATCCGCCGGGGCTCTGCCACCCTACTTTTTTCCGGATACCTTTTGTTCCACGCTATCACACGGCTCTCTTGGGGGCTGGACCGGGGCCCGATCTATCGCCTGGAAGCGATTGGATTCTACGTCCCGATCTGTATCTGCTTCTTCCTTCTGCTCATGGACCGCGGGGTCAATCTGGCCGCACTTCTGCTCTTCCGGCACCGCCTCAGGCAGGAAAAACAACCCCCACTCCCCTATTCCGCCACTCTGTTCCGTGCTCAGACGGTACTGGAATCCTTCATTGTCCCCCTGTTTCTCTTTATCCTGTTCTCCTTTGGATTTTCCACCCTATCCTCCCGCTCCAATCTGCCGCTGACCCGCTGGGACCCGGACTTTCCTCTGCTCACCCTGGCCGAGGTGGATGGCGGGGACGGCTGGACACCCGACGAAAACCGGACGGTCGGCCCTCAGGGCTGGCCGGACAGCGCTCCCCCGCCCCCTTCCTCCGCGTTCCATACGGTCACCTGTAACGATGTGGATATTGACCGTTCCCTCGTCCAAACCCGGTATTTCATCGACCAGAGCGGTTCCGGGGCACGGGGCCGCGCCTCCATGGAGATCCATTATTTCATCGACCCGACTGCCCGCTCCGCCCAAAGTCTGCTGGAGGGACTGGAACAGGCCGCCCTGACCGGGGACAGCTATTACAGTCAACTCCCCGCCTCCCTCCCCTTCCAAAATGCCGCCGTCCCGGGGGCGGACAGCTTCCGCTTCCGCAGGGACGGGATCCACTGGGAGCTTCTGGCGCAGAAGGGCAGGCGTGCCCTGCTCCTCTCCTACAAGGGTCCCCGGGACCTGTCCCAGTGGTTCCCGCAGATCGCCCAAATGCTGGATCCCCTTTGACTGTTGAAAGGAGGTCATCCCTGTGAAACAGAGAGAAACACTGATCCGGAAGATCATCCCCGTGGAGCTCTTTGACATGGCCGGGCTGGAGCACTGGCTGTCCGACATGGCGGCTCAGGGGCTCCACCTGGTAAAGCTGAACCACGACACCGCCCGGTTCCGCCGGGGCGAGCCGGTCTCCGGCGTCCGCTTCGGGCTGGAGATCACCGGCGTTGCGGACATCGACCGGGAGCGCAACGCCGCCTATCAGGAGGCGGGCTGGACCTATGTGACCACCCTCCGGAACCTGTATTATGTCTACCGGACGGAGCGGGCGGACGCCCCGCCCCTCCACACCGACCCGGTGACCCAGAGCGAGACTCTCACCCCCCTGATCCGCCGCACCCGGCGCAGCCGAATTTTCGTAGTGGCCTACTTTCTCTTTTGCTTCCGTAAAACATTGGTGAAGGTGGTCACACAGCCCTGGATACTGGGGCAGTACGCGGTGTTAAAAACGGGGCTGCTTCTCACCCTGATGCTCCTGCTGGCCGTCTGGTTCATTCTCGCCCTACTGCCCCAGACGAACAGCTTGAAGCGTTGGAAGCGGATGCGGCTGCAGCTTGCCGATGGCGTCCCCCTAATGGAGGGCCGCCGGGACCGGGCCCCCATTGTGGTGCTGAACTGGTGCGCCACCGCCCTGTGCCTGATCCTCCCCATTCTGGTGCCCCTGGGCAGCGCCCGGTCCGTTCACAAGCTGTCCGGCCCGGAGGAGTGGACCTTCCCCCATGTCACCCTGGAGCAGGCCTTCCACGGGGAGGCGGACATCACCCTGGACACCCCCCAGATGATGACCCGGCATGACACCAGAACCGCCTCCCTCCTGTGCCCGGAGCAGTATGACTGGTGGAGTTCCGGCGAGGTCCGCTCCGATGGATACACCGGCGAGTCCATCGTCTCTGTGGACTTCTACCGCACCCGGACAGACCGGGCGGCGGAATGGCTGTTTTCCTCCCTGCTGGCGGAGGAGTCCCACGAGCCGGAGCGGTTCCGGAAAAATCAGGAGCAGTTCACCCACCCCACCGTCCTCACCGTCCGCCAGCCCCTCCAGACCGTAGACCACCCCGGCCTGGACCGGCTGGAATACACGGCTCTGCAATACGACGACGCTCCCCCCAACCATATCTACCTGGGCCGCAGGGGCTGTCAGGTCTTTCGCCTGCTCTGCCGGGGCGTCCCAGACCAGGCGGAATGTCTGGCGCTGTTCCTGGCCCAGCTGGACCCCTAAATGCTCAAAAGGAGGGCTCTTTCTATGAAATATGTCAGAAAGATCACCCCGGTGCCCCTGTCGGACGCGGAGGGTTTGGAAAGCTGGCTGGAGGATCTGGCCCTGCAAGGGCTCTATCTGAAAACCTTCCGCCCCCTGTTCTGCACCTTCATCCCCGGTCCGGCAAAAAAGACCCGCTACCGCCTGGAGCCGTACCGGCTCCGCCCGGAGGATGACCTGCCCTGCTCCATGCTGGAGCTATACCAGGATTTCGGCTGGGACTATGCAGGCACGGCGAACAATGCCATGCTGATCTTTTCCACCCAGGACCCGGAGGCCCCGGAGCTCCACACCGATCCGGCGCTCCAGAGCCAGCGGTGGAACAAGCTGTACCGCTCGGCCCGCCGGGGCTTTGTCTGGGACGCGGCCCTTCTCGTGTTGGTGGCTGTTCTGACCGCCCTCCTGCTGGCGGACACGCCCATCCTCCATCTGCTGACCACCTCTGCCGTCCCCCTGATCCTCTTTGGGCTCTATCAGCTGTGCTCCCTGCCCGCCGCCTGGGCCGAGGTGCAGGACCTGTCCCGGCTGGTGCGCCGCCTGGAGGCGGGCGAGCCCATGGACCACCGCGCCCCCTATCCCCGGCGGCGGCTCGTCCCCCTGCTGTCCTTCACGCTGTGTGTGCTTCTGATCGTCCTGCTGGTCCTTCCCCGTTACATCCTGCCCTTCCTGGGGGGCGGCATGAGGCCCATCGGCGAAGTATCGGACTTCTCTCCCCTCTCTCTGGCGCAGGTGGAGGGGCAGGGCTACCGCCCTTATGAAATGGAAGATCCCAACCAATCAGACTACTTCCATTACAGCCAAAGGAACCACTATCTGCTGTGCTGGAACCAGTGGGAGGTATTTCAGGCCGGACAGGCGGACCTGGCCGGAAAGCTAAACTGGATGCAGATCGACTGGTACGACATCCCCGCCCCCCTGTCCTTCCTCTCCGCCCCTCTGGCAGACGAGCTGCTGTCCAAGGCCATGAAGCTGGATGAGGACATCTGGTGGACCGATCAGGAGGACGGGACCTGGCAGGTATCAAAGCATTCTGATCCCCGTGTGAATTTCTTATCCACAGCCCGAAAGGAGCGGACCTTGTTCCAGACCGCAGCTGCCGCCACGGGCGGTCAAGTCGTCCTGGTCCGCTACACCGGACACGGGGACCTGTCCGAGCATCTGGAGGACATCATCCAAATGACAGAGGGCGGCGCATCCTGAATGGCCGTTTTCTTCCGCGATATGACTGATTGGGAGTGAGTTTTATGTCAATGATTCGAAAAATCATCCCCGTCTCTCTGTACGACATCCCCGGGCTGGAGGGCTGGCTGGAGAAATCGAAAAACCTTGTGGCCGAACCGAAGCAACACGCATAACTGGCCCATCATACCTGACTTTCCTTCCCCATATAGATGGAAAAAAGCCCAGCATCCGCTGGGCTTTTTTATACCGAAGCAGCCCGCCCCAAACTGGGACGGGCTGCCTATATTTACTTATGATGCTGATCCCGCTCCCAATCCGGGATCTGCTTGGCCTGCTCATACAGGCGGACGTAGCTGTCGTGGCGGCTCTTAGGGATCTCCCCTGCCTTCACCGCCGCCAGCACGGCGCAGCCCTTCTCTTTGATATGGGCGCAGTCCTGAAACTGGCACTGGTCCCGGTATGGGGCGAACTCCCGAAAGCGTCCAGCCAGTTCCTCCTTCCGGCATAGCTCCATCCGCTCCGTATCAAAGGAGGAGAACCCCGGTGTATCGGCCACCATGGCACCGCAGGACAGGCGAATTAACTCCACATGTCGTGTAGTGTGCCGTCCACGGCCCAGTTTCTCACTCACATCCCCCGTCTCCAGGGCAACACCGGGCTCCAGCGCGTTCAAAATGCTTGATTTTCCAACGCCGGAATTTCCCGTAAAGGCAGATACCTTGTCAGAAATCAGCTCCCGGAGCCGATCCAGCCCCTCCCCCGTCTCAGCGCTCACCTGGACGGTCAGGAAGCCGGCCCGCTCATAGATGGAGGCCAACTCCCCGCCGGAGGCCAAATCACACTTGTTGATGCACACAATGCTCTCACAACAGTTCCCCTCAGCGATAGCGATGACCCGGTCAATGAGGAAGGGATCGGTCACTGGGATGGCCTGGGAGGCCACGATCACCAGCTGATCGATATTGGCCACCGCCGGGCGCTGAAACTGGTTTTTTCGGGGTAAGATGGCGTCAATGGCCCCCTGTCCATTATCCAGAGGGGTGAACTCCACTCGATCCCCTACAAGTGGCGTGATTTTCGCATGGCGGAGTTTCCCCCTCCCTCGGCAGGCAGTAAGAGAGGTCCCATTGTCCACATAGTAGAAGCCACTGAGGGCCTTTCGGATGATTCCCTCCATCATTCGCCCTCAAAATCCACAGTTTTCGTACTGTATGCACTCCCATTCACCAGAAGAGTAAACTCCTCTGTCCCAGAGCCATTCACAGTGACTTCCACAGCCACCTCCAAGTTTGTGTCCCGCTCCTCTGGACCCCAGACCGTATTACCGCTGCTGTCGATCACCTGGACGCTGACGAGCTCACCTGAATCAGGCAGGTTAAAGGTGACCGTTTTGGAACTCTGCTGGCTGCCGCCGGCAGGACCTGTGCTGATAATGATATTCACCTTGGTCCCCGGGGCCACTTCTGCCTTGGGCTCCACAGACTGGAACCAGACCTGTCCGACCGGCATATCACTGCTGGAATGATCCACGGTGCCCCGCTCCAGGCCCAGGCCCACGATGGCCTTCTCCGCCTGCTCCTGCGTCATCCCCCGCAGGTCGATCATGGGGACGGTCTCCTCCTCCTTGCCCAGGCTGATGGTGAGGTAGATCTTGGTCCCCTCGGTGAGGGGCTGATCCTTCGTGGGGATGGTGGAGATCACAGAGTCCTTGGGGATGTGGTCGTCATAGTCGGTACGGGAGGTGAAGTCGATGTCAAACTCTCCTAATCCGTTCAACTGGGACAGCGCGGTCTGAAGAGGCACGTTGATCAGATCGGGCATAAGCACCTCGTCCGCAGGTCCGGAGCTGACCGTGACCCGGATGGTCCCGCTGCTGCTCACCAGACTGTTTCCGCCGGGATCCTGGTCCAGAATGGTACCGGCGGGCTTTTCGCTCTCCGCCTCTCCGGCCTGCTCCAGGGTAAACTCTCCCAGCAGCTCCTTGTCATTTCTGGCCTGATCAAACATCATGCCCACCACAGAGGGGACCCGGATGGAATTCTGGTTCGACCCCAGGGTATCGGAAAAGAGAGAGGAGAACAGAATAAACATCAGCGCCCCTACAAACACCAGAATGGCGGCCACCGCACCGATGATGGGCCAGTTGGGCCGGCGGCGCGGCTCCTCCTCGTCCTCCTCATCCTCCTCCCAGCGGCGGCCGGAGGAGGTCCCGCGGGCGCGCCCGGCACTGCTGTGGTCCAGCTCCCGCCGTCCACCGCTCCGGACGGCATTCACCTGAGCGGCGTTGAGGATCTGAGTGCGCTCCTCGTCATCCAAAAAGTCTCCCGGCAGGTCGCCGGGGCCGTAGTCCAAATTGATATTGGGGTTTTTCCGGAACTCCTCCAGATCGGCCAGCATGGCGTCGGCGGAGGGGTAGCGGTTGTCCGGATTGGGGGCCATGGCCCGCATGGTGATGGCCTCCAGTGCCTCCGGGATGGAGGGATCGATCTCCCGGGGGGAGAGCGGGATGGAGTTGATGTGCTGGATGGCCACCGAGACCGGGGTATCCCCCTCAAAGGGCAGGCGTCCGGTGATCATCTCATACAGGACCACACCGGCAGAATACAGGTCGGAACGGGCGTCGATATGACTGCCCCGGGCCTGCTCCGGCGAGATATAGTGGACCGAGCCCAGGGCTTCCTGGGTCAGGGTGCTGTGTCCTCCGGAGGCCACACGGGCAATGCCGAAGTCGGCTACCTTTACGCTGCCGTCCCGGAGCACCATAATGTTATGTGGCTTGATGTCCCGGTGGATGATCCCACGGCTGTGGGCGTGACCCAATGCTTTGACGATCTGGGTAATGAAGTGGAGTGCTTCCCTCCAATTCAGCTTATTCCCCTTTTTCTGCATATACTGCTTCAGGGTAATCCCGTCGATCAGTTCCATCACGATATACTCAAAGTCGGATGAGCGACTCACGTCGTATACCGCCACAATATTGGGGTGTGACAGCATGGCCACTGCCTGAGATTCATCGTGGAAGCGGCGGCGCAACTCCGCATCCTGGACCAAGTCGTCCCGCAGGATCTTTACCGCCACCAGGCGGTTGAGCCGGTGGCAGCGGGCTTTATACACCCGGGCCATCCCACCCACGCCGATCAACTCCAGGATCTCGTATCGGTTGTCGAGTAATTTACCAATGTACTGATCCATGGTAAATTTTCTCCTTTCCATACAGGTTGGCTCGGACCAGCTGGTCCGGCGCGGAGGCTCAGCACTGGATCAGGACGGCCGTCACATTGTCCGGTGCACCCCGGTGCAGGGCGATCTCCAGCAGGCGGCGGCAGCAAGTGCACGCCTCACCTCCGTGGACCACTTCATAGAGCATTTCTTGCTCCGATACCACATTGCTCAGCCCATCACTGCACAGCAGCAGATAGTCACCCGCTGCCAGAGATTGGCGAAAAACATCGGCTCGCAGCTCCGGCTCGGCCCCCAAGGCTCGGGTAATGAGGTTTTTATGGGGATGTGTACGCGCCTGCTCCCGGGTCAATTCTCCCCGCTGAACCAGATCCTCCACCAAAGAGTGATCCCGGGTCACCCGGACGATACCACCTTCCTCAGACAGATGGTAGGCTCTGCTGTCTCCCTCGTTCAGGATCACAGCCTCCTCACCATCGACCAGGGCGGCCACCAGCGTAGTGCCCATTCCAGCGCAGGTTTCCTCACCTGTGGCCCGCTGAAAAATCCGGCGGTTCGCTAAGGAGGCGGCCGTTTTCAGACAATCCAGGGTACGATCTCCCTCCTCCGCCAGGAACTCATCCATAATAATATCCACCGCCATTGTACTGGCAATGTTGCCCGCCCGGGCGCCGCCCATACCGTCACAGACCAGGGCCAGCACACGCCCGTCAGGCAACACCTGATGGGCAAAGGCATCCTGATTCTGCTCCCGGATCACGCCCCGGTCGGTGATTCCCCAAACATTCATGGCAGTTCGTCCTCTTTCCCGCCGGTCTCCCGGCTGTCTCCCCCGCTCCGTTCCAGGCGAGGCTCTGTCTCCTGCATTGCCTTCCGACGCAGCTGGCCACAGGAGGCATCAATGTCGCTTCCCAGCCGGCGCCGGACAGTCACGGTGACCCCGTGGCGCTCCAGGCGCTTCTGAAAGGCCGCCACTCGGCGGCTGGGCTTCAGCGGGCTCTCCTCCACATCGTTCAGAGGAATCAGGTTCACATGGCCCGGCATCCCCTTCAGCAGACCGGCCAGCAGATCCGCCTGCCGGTCTGAGTCGTTTACCCCGTCGATCATGGCATATTCATAGGAGATCCGCCGCCCGGTGGTCTGAAAATATCGGCGGCACGTGTCCATCAGCTTCCCCACCCCCACAGAGCGGTTAACCGGCATAATTCTGGACCGGGTCTCATCATCCGGGGCATGGAGTGAAACAGACAATGTTAATTGTAACCCATACTGGGCCAGCTTGTCAATTTGTTCCGTCAGGCCGCAAGTAGACAAGGAGATATGCCGCATCCCGATGTTCAGCCCTTCCGGGTGGTTCACTAGGGTGAGGAATTTCATCACCGTCTCAAAATTGTCCAGCGGCTCCCCGATCCCCATAAGTACAATATTGGAGATGGTGGCCCCGCTGTCCAGCTGTGTGAACAGTACCTGGTCGATCATCTCCGCCGGCGTCAGGTTCCGCACCTTTCCCGCCAAGGTGGAGGCACAGAAGGCGCAGCCCATACGGCAGCCCACTTGGCAGGAGATGCACACGGTATTCCCGTGCTGATAGCGCATGAGCACCGACTCCACGCAGTTTCCGTCAGACAACTCCCACAGGTATTTGATGGTGCCATCTAGCCGGGACACCTGCTTTCTGGCCACCTGGGGAGGCGTCAGAAAGGCCATGGAAGCCAGCTTCTCCCGCAGTGACTTGGATAGATCGGTCATTTCGTCAAAGGAGGAAACACCCCGGTAAAGCCAGTGGAAGATCTGCTTGGCCCGAAAGGCAGGTTCCCCCTGCTCCTTCAGCCAAGCGGTCAGCTCCTCCAGCGTCATAGATTTGATATCTGTCACCGATCACCCCTCCTTCCGCAGTTTGCACAGGTAAAATCCGTCCGTTCCATGGATCTGGGGCCACAGGGTAAGCTGTCCCTCTGGAACCTCCCCTGCAGGCCCTGGGAGAGAGATCCCCTCCCGAACAAACTCCGGATGCTCCACCAAAAAGCGGTCGGTGACCTCCTGGTTCTCCTGGCGGAGGATGGTGCAGGTGGAGTAGAGCAGCACCCCACCGGGCTTCACATAGCCACAGGCATTATCCAGGATGGCATTCTGAACTGACGGAAGGGAGGCCAGTGGCTCCGGATCCTTATATCGGATGTCAGGCTTTTTCCGAATCACTCCCAGCCCGGAACAAGGCGCGTCCACCAGTACCAGGTCAAAGGCATCCTCCCACTCTGTTCGGCGAACCTTTCCATCCGCAGTGAAGGCTTGGATACAGGACAGGCCCAGGCGCTCCGCCCCGCGGTGGATCAAGGTCTTTTTATGAGGATGGAGATCGCAGGACACTACCTCGCCCTGATTTTCCATTTGTATCGCAGCAGCAAAAGATTTACCGCCTGGAGCTGCACACACGTCCAGCACCCGCATCCCTGCCGCCGCACCAGAGGCCAGTACCGCCAGCCGGGATGCTGGGTCCTGGATATAGAACAGCCCTCTCTGAAACGCCTCCAATTCCTCCACATTTCCGCTGCGAGAGAGGAGCAGGCAGTTCTCCAGCCAAGGATGAGGCTGTGTCTCCACCCCTTGAGCCTCCAGAGAGGCCGCCACCTCTTCCACCCCTGCCTGGACGGTATTCACCATGGCGGTCATCGGCGGCTGGCTGTTATTCGCCCTTAGGAACGCTGCCGCCGCCTCTGAGCCCAACTCGTCCAGCAGTTCCTGTACCAACCACACCGGGTGACTGTACAAGGTACCGTAGTAGGATGCTGGATCCTCCTGCGGAATGGTTGGAAGCTGATCCAGGCTGCGCTCCATACTCCGTAAGATGGCATTTACCATCCCAGGGGCCCGAGGATTTTTGCAGTGAGCACGGGTGAGAGCCACGGAACGATCCACCGCTGCACTGTGGGGGATCCGGGTGAGGAACAACATCTGATAGGCTCCCAGCCTCAGGGACTGGACCACCTTTCCCTCCATCCGTTTTAATGGAATATTGGAAAATTTCCCAAGATAAAAGTCCAGAAGCAGCTTGTTCTGGAGCACCCCAAAACAGAGCTGGGTCGCCAGCGCCGCGTCCCGGCCATCCAGTCCAGCTGTCGCCAGCTGCTTTTTCAGCGCACCGTCCGACCACCCTCCCTGCCGCTCACAGGCATTCAGGGTCAACAGAGCCGCCTCCCGTGCATCCATCCTGTTCTCCTCCTCTTAACAACTCACACATCTCTTCCCTGCCGGTTCAGTTTTTGCCCCTGCAGAGCCCCAATTCTTATCTTTTAATTTTCAACTTTCAGCGGGTGTCCACGGAGATAATCTGCAGCAGACATCCGTCTGGATCCCGGTGCCTGAAGCTCTGTAATGCGAAGCACCTTGCCATCTCCGCACAACACATCAATGCCATCTTTTCCACCGCCCAGAACCATGCCTGCGGTACCAGACCGCTGGCCCTCCAGCACCTGAGAGCAATAAAGCTTCACGGCCTCTCCGCCCAGCACATCGGTGGAGGCCCTGGGCCACGCCATCAGTCCCCGGATCTGATCATGGATCTCCTGGGCGCTCCGGGTCCAGTCCACTGGAGAAAGATTCTTGGACAACATGGGGGCAAAGGACACCCCATTCGGATCTTGGGGGATTCGCTTGGCGATTCCGGCCTCAATCTGAGCCACCGCCTCCACAAGAAGTGGGCCGCCCAGTTCTGCCAGTCGGCCATAGAGCATCTCCGCATCCTCCTCCGGATAGATTGGAGTGGCTGCCTGGAGGATGATGTCTCCCGCGTCCAGCTCCGCCGCCATGTGCATGATGGTCACTCCAGTCTCCTTTTCCCCGTTGAGGATGGCCCAGTTGATGGGCGCCGCCCCTCGGTATTTGGGCAGCAGAGAGGAATGGACGTTGATACACCCCTTGGGAGGCAGCGCCAGGATGTCATCTGGCAAGATCCGGCCATAGGCGGCCACCACGATCAATTCAGGGGCCAGTTCTTTCAAAACGGCCAGCGCCGTCCCGTCCCGCAGCTTCTCCGGTTGGTAAATCGGGATGTTGTAGCCCGCATCCTGATAACTCAGGGCGCACTCTTTCACCGGAGTAGGCTTAAGCTTATTCTGGTGCCGTCCCACCGGCTTGTCCGGCTGGCTGAACACACCACACACATCATGTCCAGCCTCGATCAGCGCTTTGAGGGAGGGCACGGCAAACTGGGGCGTGCCCATAAAAACGATCCTCATGCCTCGTTTTCCTCCATCAGCTCGTCCAACTCATCACTATTATACAGTCGTTCAGTCAACTCGGTATACAGGTGGCCATCCAAGTGTGCCAGTTCGTGGCAGAAACACCGGGCTGTCAGGCCAGTTCCTTCCACCTCAAAAGCAGTTCCGTTCCGGTCGAAGGCCCGCACCTTCACCCACTCCGGGCGTTTGACATAGCCCCACAGGCCGGGGACAGACAGACAGCCCTCCAGACCGTTCTGCTCCCCCTCCTGAGCCAAGATCTCCGGGTTGACCAGCTCTATGGGCTCAAAGTTCTCGTCCATCACGATCACTGCCCGGCGCAGAATCCCCACCTGAGGGGCTGCCAGTCCCACCCCGTTGGCCTGAGCCAACGTCTCCTTCAAGTCGTCCAGCAGATCCCACAGCTTCTGATCAAACTGGGTCACAGGATGGCACACCTTGCTCAAGGCAGGCTCCCCATCCTTCAAAATTTCACGAATCGACATCTTGCGTCCTCCTTCGTTCTGGTCCTCATTTTGTTCTTTTCATTCCCAATCAATAGGGATTCAGATCCGCATAAAGGGATACCCCCCGGTTTTCACGATCCTGGTGTGCCGATCGGAGCAGCGCAGCCAACAGCTGCCGCAGAGCCCGGCTGTTTTGGGCCGTCAAAGTCAAGCGGTAACGGTAGCGGTCGTTGATCTTGGCCACCGCAGCGGGGGCGGGTCCCAACAGCTGCCACTCCTGGTCCAGCTGTCCCAGTCCCCCCTCCAATGCCTGGCGAAAACGGACGCTCGCCCTCAGCACCGCCCCTTCATTCAAGCCGGAGGCCGTGATCAGGAACACATCCCGGAAAGGAGGATCCCGGCGCAGTTGCCGCAGCTGGATCTCTGTACAGTAAAAACTATCGTAGTCCTGTCGGGCAGAAAAGCGGATCACATCGTGCTCCGGCGTAAAGGTCTGGATCAGAGCTCGACCGACCTTTTCTCCTCGCCCCGCCCGGCCTACCACCTGGGTCAACAGGGAAAATGTGCGCTCTCCTGCCCGAAAGTCGTCCACAAACAGGGATTGATCAGCCAACACTACCCCAACTAGAGTCACGTTTTCAAAGTCCAGTCCTTTTGCCACCATCTGGGTCCCCACTAGAAAGGGTGCCTTTCCCTGGCGAAACTCCTCCAGAATCGCCTCATGGGAACGAGCAGCGGTAACGGTGTCTGTGTCCATCCGCAGCACCAATGTCCCGGGAAAGAGTTCCTCCAGTTCCTCCTGGACCTTTTGGGTACCCACCCCGATAAAATTCAGCTTTCCACCGCAGTCCGGACAGGCGGGCAGCAGTGGCTGGGAATAGCCGCAGTAGTGGCACATCAGTCGGCCGTTGGCTGAGTGGTAGGTCAGCTTGACCGAGCAGCGGGGACACTCCGGCACCGCACCGCACTCTCCACAGGACACCATGCGGCTGGCTCCCCGGCGGTTGAGGAACAGGATGGCCTGTTCTCCCCGGACCAAGATATCCTCCAGAGCCTGCTGAAGGGGGCGGCTGATGGCCCGGCCATTGCCTGCCCGAAGTTCCTCCTTCATATCCACCACCTGCACCTGTGGCAGGGCCCGGCGGTTGAAGCGCTCTTTCAGAGTAAACAACCTGCACCGCCCAGTCTGAGCACTGTACATAGTTTCCACCGATGGAGTTGCCGATCCCATTACCAACAAGGCGCCGTTTTGAACACAGCGATATTTGGCCACATCCCGGGCATGGTAGCGTGGGTTGTTCTCCGACTTATAGCTGGCCTCCTGCTCCTCGTCCAGAATCACAAGCCCCAACTGCTCCAGCGGTGCAAATACTGCCGACCGTGTCCCAATGACCACCCGGGCCTCTCCCCTGCGAATACGCTTCCACTCGTCGTAGCGTTCCCCTGCCCGGAGAGAACTGTGGAGCACCCCGATCTCCCCCCCAAAGTGGGCGGCAAAAATCCTCAGCAACTGCGGAGTAAGGGCAATCTCCGGTACCAACACCAGCGCAGTTCTGCCCCGGTCCAAGGTCTCCTGAATCAGGCGGAGGTACACCTGTGTCTTACCGCTTCCAGTGACGCCGTACAGCAGGGCGGCACCCGTCCCAGCGCGGCTCATATCGTTCAGCCCCCGGAAGGCCCGTTCCTGCTCCTCGTTGAGGCAGATGGGCCCGGCCGGCTCCACATCGTCCAGGGGGATCCTGCGGAACACCTCCTGACGCTCCAGAGTGAGCACCCCGCTTTTCTCCAGGGAGCGCAGTGTCTGCATCGAAGCTCCGGTGAAGTAACACAGCTCCTTGGCAGAGGCGGAGCCAAGCTGGCACAGAAGCTCAGTAACAGAAAAACGAAGCGGCGCCGTCCTGCGTCGGGGAGCAACCAGAGCCATGGCCTCCTCCGCCGGCATAGCCAGCACCGCCAATTTTTCTACCTTATCGCCTACCCCCCGCTGGGCACTGGTCACCCGCTCTGCCACACCACGATCTATCAGGCGCCGGATGGCAGATTCAGGGTCCTTGGGTCCAAAGGCGGCGCGGATCTGTTCCATATCCCCCCGGCCGCCCAGAGCCAGCAGCAGCTCGGCCAGCTGTCGGGCAGGGGCGGAGCCCTCCGCCGCCTCATAGACCGCCGTACGGTCAAACCCTTTTTTCAGAACGATCCAGTCTCGGAGGGAAAAATACAGCCCTGCAGGGAGCATGGCCTTCACCGCGTCATAGACAGTGCAGAAATACCGTTCCCGCATCCAGAGAGCCAGCTGGATGGCTTTCTCGTCCAATACCGGTTCCGGATCCAAGGCCGCGGTGATGGGCTTAAGCCCCTCTGTCCGGTCTACTCCTTCTCGGACAGCCAAAACCAGTCCATCGGAGCCACGGTTACCTGCTCCAAAGGGAACCAGTACCCGCATCCCGGGGCGGAGCCTGGACTCCAGCTCTCCGGGAACCAGATAGTCGTATGGCTTGTCAATGGCGTAAACCGCCCGGGCCACCGCTACCTTGGCCACCATACTTCTGTTCCTCCTCTCCGCGGCTCAGGGTCTCACACCTGGATCTGCTCGATCTGCTGGATCTGCTCGTCCAGCTTGCCCTCTGCCACCTCACGGATCGCAATGCTCACCGGCTTATCATCCAAAGGCTCTCCAGCCATCTCCGCCTCAGCGGAAATCTCGCGGGCGCGGTGAGCCACCATATTCACCATCTGGTAGCGGCTGGGGATTTTCTTCAGCAGATCTCTCATGGCAGGATATAACATCATAACGGCAAAACTCCTTTTCTTGTCAGTTCAGTTTTTCCCGGACTTAGGCAAACTGAGCCAGCATCCGGCTTCGGCTATTCACGCGGCACTCTGCTGCGGTCAGGATGGCCTCGATCTCACTGACCGCATTTGCCACCTTGTCATTGATGACCAAATAGTCATACTTTGGGATCTCACGGAACTCCTGGCGAGCCTTGGCCAGCCGGCCAGCAATCACGTCCTCGCTATCTGTATTCCTCCGGTGAAGCCGACGGGAGAGTTCCTCAAAGGAGGGGGGGATGATGAAGATAAACAAGGCATCCGGACACCGGGCACGCACCTTTGCCGCCCCCTGCACTTCAATATCCAACAACACATCGATCCCCACATCCAGCTTCTCCTGAATCAGCTTCATGGAGGTTCCGTAGTAGTTATCTACATATTCGGCATACTCCAGCAGCTCATCATCGGCGATCATCCGCTCAAACTCTTCCCGGGAAACAAAGTTATAGTTTACTCCGTCCTGCTCCCCAACCCGTGGCTGCCGGGTCGTATAGGAAACGGAGAAGTAGATGTTGTTACGCTGAGCAAACAGTTCAGCAATCACCGTGCTCTTTCCGACCCCAGACGGGCCTGAGAGTACAATTAACTGTCCTCTCTCTTTCTTTTGGTTCATTCCAGTTCCTCCTCTCCGTCGTCGCCCTCTCGCTCGCCGGCCAGACGGTTGGCCACCGTTTCTGTCTGAAGGGCAGAAAGCACCAAATGGTCGTTGTCCATAATGAGCACTGCCCGGGTCCGCCGACCGTAGGTGGCATCGATGAGCACACCCCGATCCCTGGCTTCCTGGATCATACGCTTAATGGGGGCGGAATCCGGGCTGACGATGGCGATAAGCCGCCCCGCTGAGACCATATTTCCAAACCCGATGTTGATCAGCTTCACACATGCGCCCCCTTACTCCATATTTTGGATCTGTTCCCGGATCTTTTCAATCTCAGCCTTGATGTCCACCACATGACGTGCAATCTCAATGTCGCTGCACTTGGAGCCAATGGTATTGGCCTCCCGGTTAAACTCCTGGATCAGAAAGTCCAGTTTTCGTCCCACAGCTCCGCCCTTGTCCAGCATGGTCCGCAGCTGTCCGATGTGGCTGCGGAGCCGAACCGTCTCCTCATCCACTGCCACCTTATCGGCAAAAATAGCTGCCTCTGTGAGGATTCGGGCGGGGTCCAGCTGGGTATTCGCCAGCACCTCGTTCATCCGCGCCTCTAACTTGGCCCGGTACTCAGATACGGTCTGGGGCGAACGCTCCTCCACTCTGGCCACCAAGTCCTCAATGGTACGGGCCCGGGAGAGAATGTCCTCTTCCAGGCGCTGTCCCTCCCGACTGCGCATCTGGTCAAAGTCAGCTAAGGCCAGATCCAGCACCCGGCACATATCCTGGGCCTTCTCCTCCACATCTTCCTCCGCCTTCTCTGCCATCAGAACCTCCGGAAAGCGAGCAAGCGTTTCCGGCGTAATGCGGTAGGCAGTTGGTCCGCACAGCTGTGCCAGCTCTTGCAGCGCGTTGGCATACTGCTGAGCCAAAGGCTTGTTGACAGACACTCTCACTTCCTCCGCCCCGGCGCTATCCAGGGTAACAAACACATCCACCTTTCCCCGGGAAATGGTGTTCTGCACCCGGCTCTTGATGGATTCCTCCGCAAAGAGATATAGACGGGGGATGCGGACGTTACAGTCCAGATAGCGGTTATTCACCGAGCGCAGTTCCACGGTGATGGTACACCCGTTCACCGTCTCCTCCGCCCGGCCATAGCCGGTCATGCTTTTGACCATAGTGGGTCACTTCCTTTTTCCAGCATTGTATTTCATAGATCGCCCATTCTTTGAAAGGCTCTTTTACTTTACAGTCCATGTATTTCCTTGCTTATCTCAGCTTTAAGCGGGCCGTCATCATGCCAATCAACCGAGAAAGCCCCCAATCATACAGGAGAAATACCAAGTTTCCCACTCCATAGAGCAGCCACACCTTCCCAGCCAGCCAGGCAGGCAGAGCCGGCAGGAACAAGCTTCGGAATACCACCCACAGCAAGGTGAGTGCCGCATTGAAGAAAGCCAGTTTCCCTGCCCACTCCAGTGTACGGTTGGCACACTGCTCCAGCCGACTTTTGACCACGGGGTACAGTCCCATAAAGCACAGATACATCAGCGCCACACCCTTATCTGGAAGGATCAGCAGGCCCAGCACAGAAGCTGCCGCCCAACAGAGGAGGCCTGCACCCCGTCCGGCCAGCAGGACTGCACCAATCGGAAACAGCCCCGCCGCAGCAGCTACACCAAGCCTTCCAGTAGGCGTAATGCAGGCCAGCCACAGAATTGCCAGGCTTCCAGCAGCCAGGACACCCCCCAGCGCGGTCCGGCCGCTCTTTGAGGAAAACCGCCCGGCCATGTCAGTTACAGCCTCCGCATAGACAGTTCATACAAAGCATGGTGGTACAGCAGTCCATGCCGTCCACCATCGCCCCACCGCCATAGGGGTGGTATGCCTGCCCTCCCTGCTGCATCATTGCCAGGGCCTGGCGGTACTCCATGTTTCCTGGCTCCAGCTGTACCGCCAGGTTATAGTTCTGCATCGCCTCGTCCAGCCAGCCCCGGCGATAGGCCACACTGCCCATCAGGAAGTACCACTCGCCGCTCTTTTGGGGCACCTCCTGAAGCAGCCGCTCCGCCGCATTCAAATCCCCCATGTTGATGAGGTTCCGCACACGAGCAAAGGTCGGGTTCCCCCCACCATACTGCTGCCGCTGCTGCTGTTGCTGATAGCTGCCCTGATAGTAGCCGGAAGATTGCTGCTGATAGCTGCCACCCCCGCTGCGCTGCTTCTGGATGGCTTCGTAAGCTTCATTGACTTCTTTCATCTTCTCCTCAGCCAAATCGGCCAAGGGGTTGTTCACATAGTTATCAGGATGGTACTTGCGGGCCAGTTCCCGATACGCCTTTTTGATCTCCTGATCACTGGCATTTTGGCTGACGCCCAACACGCTGTACGGATCTCTCATGTGCTGTTTCTCCATATCTTTTGTTTTTGGATCTGTTTCCAGCTCCCATCGAATACGGCACACTGTACCAGAGGGAGCCCCAGGTACAGGATATTTTCAATCAGAGGCCAGCGGCAGCCGAAGTCAGCCAGCTGGGCCGCAGAGTACATCAGGTTCCTGGAATGGTCCAGGGTGCGCGCCATGGCCTCCTGATCCCCCTCCAGTCCAAACCGTGCAGCAACGGGATTGTACCGCTCCGCCGCCCGGTCCTCCTCCAGATCGTCCTGAGCATCCAGCAGATAGATCCACCGGCCCAAGTGATAGAGCAGCTGCTCCATAGCCCGATCCCGGTTCTCCTCCCCGCTGGAGGGAGCCGCCGCCCGAAGCAGCTCGGCAAAAGTATCCGCCGCCCGATCCAGCGATGGACATCGCTCCTCCTCCAGTTCATCCAGCCGCCTGAGCTGTTCCTTCACCTTCCGGTCAAAGTCTGGCCGGCGGGACGCTGCGCGGCGATAGGAAGGGCGGAGCAAGCGGGCCAGCAAGCGGGCTGTCCAGCCCTTCCAGCCCCGATCGTCTCGTGCCTTGTCACGCAGTTGCCACCAAGTCAGCACCACACTCTCATCTGCTGCCACATCCAAGGCGGGCGTGGGCTGGTACATGGTCTTCTTCCGAAAGGGATTGGCATGGCACCGGCCCTGACAAGGAGAGAATACCTCCTCTGGAGGAGCCAGCAGCAGGGCCAGAAAGGTAAAGTCATAGTTTAGAAACATGGGAGCCAACCAGCCGTACCGCCGCCGCATAGCAGCGCACAGCCCACAATAGACCGCCCGGTACAGATCAAAGTCCCTGCATTTCAGTTCGTCCCGCAGGGGACGCACATACCCGAACACAGCTCCCGGTCAGAGGTTCACCCGTCTGGCAACCACAAACTCCGGGGCAGCCCGCCGAGTGATCCATCGATTGACCAGCACTGCCGGGAGAAAACCCACCAGCAGTCCTACCGCAGCCGTACCCACCGAGGCCCCTTCCCCCAGTCCCAAAGCCTGTCCAACCAGATAGCCCAGCGCCAAGAACACGCAAGGCAGGGCAAATACCACCAAGGACAGTCCGATAGAATGTCCCGCAGTAGGTTCCACCTCCACTCGCTCTCCAGGTTGAACACCGATGGGGTCGCTGGCTGTGGCCAACAGTTCTCCTTGGGGCTGCTGAACACAGCCGGCACAATTGCCGCCGCAACTCTCCTTCAGTCCGCACTCCGTCTGCCGCAGCAGGGAAATCTGGACCACATCCTCTTTCAACCGCTTTTTTACCAGTGCATATTGGTTCAAGGGTCTCGCCTCCGAAGGTTTTCTTTTCGTCAGGTTCCGCTGTTCAGCGTTTCCTGACATTTACATTGATCGTATAGGTGCCGACGGGCCCCACCTCATCGCTGGCGTTGAGATACACCGTCGCCGCCACCGGATAGGTCCCGGTGGCCGTCACATCCGACAGGTCGGCCACAATGCGGATCTGGCTGGCATCCAGGGACTCCAGGACACTCTCGCTGCCCCGGATGACCACAACCCGTTCCTGGGTCACTACATCCACCTGATAGTTACCAGGCTGGTTCACCGTCTCAATATTATTCACAGTAAAGGTCTTGGTTGACAGGCCCTTTACCGTCACCGTTACTTGGGCCTCGGTCACACCGTCAGCATTCTCCAAGGTCGGTGAGAGAACAATCGGTTTGGAGACTGTGGCGGTATCCACCACCTGAGACAGGTCGATACTGCCTAGAGAAATCTCTGTCAGCCCCTCCAGTTCCTCCTCGGAGCCCACCACTGTGATGGTGCTGGGAGAAATTTCACACTTAGCCTGTTCTCCTGTGGCGCCGCCGCCAGGCAGCAGATTGACTGTCAGCTTCACCCTCTTGACCACACCCACTGTCATGGTCACATAGGCAGAATCCTCACTGAGTTTCACGCTGCTGTCTGTAATGACCTCTCCATCTTCGTCCAACAGCTTCAAAGGCAGCTTCCCAGCAAAAGACTGATCCAAATCGTCAGCTTCCAAAATCGCTACCACTCTCTTTACTCGGCTCACTTGTTCCGCAGAACCCCGAAGTTCCACAGTCTCTGGATCAGCCACCGGCGTACCAGCCTGGTAACCATCGGCCACACTGCCCTCCAGGCGAACCTCTACATTCATAGTCTCTGTCACCAAGGTGTCCACTGTCACAGTCACTGGATTGGACTGCTCCGGAAAGAAGGCCCCAGTCGTGTCCACATTGTTTGGCAGGATCAGGCGGCAGTTCAACTCGTGTGCCCCTGTTTCTGTGATGGAGGACACATCCACTGATGCAGTAATATTGTTCCGGGTCAGGTTATTCAGTACGCTCACTGGCCCAGTGACCTCCACAGTCAGGCTGCTCTGGGACAGACCGGAAACCGTCAGACCACGCTCCTCCAGCACCCGCTCGTTGGTGATCTGGATCGGTACATTGTAGATAGGACGGCTCATAGTGGGATCCTCCGCATCCCGGATATACAGCCAGAACACCACGGCCAGCAGCACAGAGATCAGGATGTAGACCCAACGACTCTCCCGCAAACGCTCCATCATTGGTCCTCACCCTCCTTTCTCCGGGGCAGCAGCCCGGATATCAGGCCGGACAGAGGACTCCCCCGATCCACATCTTCCTGCTCCGACAACAGCTCATTACGCAGAAGACGCTCCAGCGTTTCCGGTGCCAGGTGCCGCTTGAGCATCCCGCCAGTCGCGGCAGAAATGGACCCTGTCTCCTCCGAAACGATGACCACCACTGCATCAGAGTGCTCACTCATTCCGATACCTGCCCGGTGGCGCATTCCCAAATCCCGGCTCAGGTTCACATTGCTTGACAGGGGCAACATACAGCCCGCTCCTACAATTCGGCCCTCCCGCACAATCACCGCGCCGTCATGGAGGGGAGCTTTGTTCCAAAACAGGTTTTTCAGCAGTTCACTGGTCACTGAGCAGTCTAACGACGTCCCCGTCTTAATCACATCGTCCAGCAGGTCTCCACGCTCAAACACCATCAGGGCTCCCACCTTGTCCCGGGACAGGTCGGTATAAGCCTCCACTGTTTGTCGGATAGCACTCTCCAAATCATGGGGAGAGGCGG
>ENA-ORUF01001463-ORUF01001463.1-human-gut-metagenome-genome-assembly--contig:-NODE-1463-length-25004-cov-5.315684_pt1 | contig 25004 bp, 26 predicted proteins | sample MGYA00242077_ERZ509203 | MGnify/ENA primary metagenome ERZ509203 (study PRJEB26280, sample SAMEA2338834) | human gut metagenome | biome: human gut; feature: human-associated habitat; material: faeces... | reverse complement strand
AGCAGCAGATTTACAGTCTGTCCCCATTGGCCACTCGGGAACACGCCCATATTCACTTTTTGTGTCCTTCGCCGGACGACTTGTTTATTCTATCATGCAGAAAGGCTTTTGTCAACTGTTTTTTTACCTTTTTCTTCAAATGCGTTTTCCGTGCAGAGAAACGGCAGAGCAAAGGCGGGAAAAGCCCTGCAGCCATGCAGGCACGGCAAAGTCGGAGAAAAAAGCCAGCCGGAAGAAATTGATAGGCAAATTGCAAGAAAAACTCGGGACAATATGTGAAAAGTGCAAGACTTTTTGTCTCTACATTGAAAAACGCAGTAAGGCGTGATATATTAAAAACGCAACAAAGTGCAACAAAATGGATGGCGCTTTTGTCACTCTGTGGCAAATCAGGCGGGATAAGTAGAAAAAGAAAGGCATAGCGACAAACCATGACGATTCAGGAATGTTATAGACAGATGGGCGCAAATTATGAGGACGTGCTCAAGCGGCTTTACAACGAAGGCATGATCTGCAGATTTACGCTGATGTTTTTGAACGACGACAGCTATCCGAAACTGGAGCAGGCATTGAAGGAAGGAAATGTGAAGGAAGCATTCCGTGCGGCACACACGCTCAAGGGCGTGTGCCAGAACCTGGGCTTTACCAACCTGTATCAGCCCACCTACGATTTGACCGAGGTGCTGCGCACAGGCACACTGGAAGGTACCAAGGAGCTGTTTGACAGCGTGACCTGCCAGTACAAAATCACCATCAATGCGATCCGTGCGCTCCAGTAAGCTCCGCATTTGGCTCGATCTCCAAACGGCATCCTTCCTTATAAAAAGGCAGGATGCCGTTTTTTATTGCATTCTGCGCAGTTTTATGATATAATGCCGGACGAACTGAACAGAAAAACAGCAGGTGCCTTTTGCCGATGCACTGCACGGCGGAAAGGGTAAAAGGGAAGCGGGTGCAGATCCCGCACGATCTCGTCACTGTGATAAGGGAGTCCGCATCAGGGTGCTTTGCACCAGCCACTGGAGCTTTTGCTCTGGGAAGGAGATGACGGGCGGCGATCTTTCAGTCAGGAAACCTGCCTGCTGTTGGTACGGGGGTGCAAACCCCAGATCACGAGGAATTGGTTGTACCAAAAAGCCCTGAAACAACAGAGGTCTTTTTGTCATGCCATCCGCAGGACAGAAGGGCCTCTTCTTTCATCTTTCTTTCCTGTACCCTTTGTTTGGTTCAAACCGCAATTTATCCAGCAGGAAAGGACAAGACACATGAGAAAAATCGAAACCAAAAAGCTGGCCGTAGCTGTTACGGCTCTGGCTCTGTGCGTCGGCGTGCTCACCGGCTGCGGCGGGGCTGCTTCCGGCACTGCATCCAGCACCGCTGCGTCTTCCGCTTCCAGCGAAGCGAGCAGCGAGGAGGCTGACGAAATGGCAGCAAAGAACGTGGCAGACCTGATCGATGCCATCTATGTGCAGGAGCGCAATGAGGATACCGATGCCCAGTGCGAAGCCGCCAAGGCTGCATGGGATGCCCTGACCGACACCCAGAAGGAACTGGTGGAAGGTGAGAACGCCGACCCCGACTACTTTGGCCGTGACACCGGCGATGCTTCCAAGGACGATGCCCGCAATCAGGACGACATTGGCGACAACGAGCTGCTGGTGGTCTCCTTCGGCACCTCCTTCAACGACAGCCGCGTGAAGGACATCAAGGGCATCGAGGATGCCCTGCAGGCCGCATACCCGGATTGGTCTGTGCGCCGCGCATTCACCGCACAGATCATCATCAACCATGTGCAGGCTCGTGACGGCGAAAAGATCGACAACATGCAGCAGGCCATGGACCGCGCTGTGGAAAACGGCGTGAAGAATCTGGTCGTCCAGCCCACCCACCTGATGCACGGTGCTGAGTACGACGAGATGATGGAAATGATCGACACCTACCGCGACAAGTTTGAATCTGTCGCTGTGGCTGAGCCCCTGCTGGGCGAGGTCGGTTCCGATGCCACCATCATCAATCAGGATAAGGAAGACGTTGCCAAGGCTGTCACCGCTGCTGCCGTGAAGGAAGCCGGCTACGACAGTCTGGATGCCGCTGCTGCGGACAAGGTCGCCTTTGTCTTTATGGGCCACGGCACCTCTCACACCGCAAAGGTGAGCTACAGCCAGATGCAGACCACTATGCAGACTCTGGGCTACGACAATGTGTTCATTGGCACCGTTGAGGGCAAGCCGGAAGAGACTGCCTGCGAGAACGTGATCGAGGCTGTTAAGGCTGCGGGCTACACCAAGGTCATCCTGCGCCCGCTGATGGTGGTTGCCGGCGATCACGCCAACAACGATATGGCCGGTGAGGATGCCGACTCCTGGCTGAGTCAGTTCAAGGCTTCCGGTGCTTTCGACAGCATCGACTGCCAGATCGCTGGTCTGGGTGAGATCGAGGATGTCCAGAAGCTGTATGTCGCCCACACCAAGGCGGCGATCGATTCTCTGAACGGTTGATCAAACGAACCCTCTCCGTCTCGCGGCCGCTTTGCGGCATCCGGTGGAGAGGGTTCATTTTTTATCTGAACAATGGTATAATAAAAGCTGATTTTTATAATGTAGAGGTATTTCCTATGAAACGCGTTTTTTCCTGTGTTGTCGCTGCTTCTCTGGCACTGAGTCTGCTGGTGGGCTGCGGCGCTTCTTCCACGGCATCTTCTGCAGCTTCCAGTGCTGCTTCTTCCGAGGCGGCATCCTCTGTGGCTTCTTCTGCCGCTGAGACCGCCGCTTTGCCGGATGGTGTGTATACCGCCGAGTTTGACACCGACAGCAGCATGTTCCACGCCAACGAAGCCTGCGACGGCAAGGGCACCCTGACCGTGGAGAACGGCCAGATGACCTTCCATGTCAGCCTTGCTTCCACCCATATCGTCAACCTGTATCTGGGCAAGGCTTCCGATGCCGCCGACCACGAGGCCGATTGGCTGCAGCCCACCACAGATACCGTCACCTATTCCGACGGCACCTCGGAGGAGGTGTACGGCTTTGACATTCCGGTCACTGCTGTGGATGCCGACTTTGACCTTGCCATTCTGGGCACCAAGGGCAAGTGGTACGACCATGTCGTCAGCGTGCGTGATGCCGTGGAAAAGGCTGCGGAAGCCGAGACCCCGGCAGACGGCACCTACACCTGTGATGTGACGCTGGAGGGCGGCTCTGGCCGTGCTGCTGTGGACAGCCCCGCAGCCCTGACCGTGGCGGATGGCAAGATGACCGCCACCATCGTGTGGAGCAGCCCGAACTATGATTATATGATCGTGGACGGCGAGAAGTATTTGCCCACTAACACCGAGGGCAATTCCACCTTTGAAATTCCGGTATCGGCGCTGGATACCGCACTGGATGTCACCGCCGATACCGTTGCCATGAGCACCCCCCACGAGATCGAGTATACGCTGACCTTTGATTCTGCAAGTCTGAAGGCTAACGATTGAGAATGCCCTCCGCTCACGCTCTGGGCATACTCAGCGGAAAATCAATTTTTTATTTCGCGTTTGTCGCGGCCCCGACGCTTGTCAGGGCAAAGCCCTTCCATCTGCTATCGCAGATCGCTCGCCTGCTTGAAAGACCCACTGGGGCTTTCATTGCTGCGCAACCGCAGGGCCGCTCCAAACGCCTTTTCACAAGAGGGGTCGGAACGACAAACGTCCGGATATTTGAATGAAAATCACTCGCAACCAATTTCTGAAACTGATCCCTGCTGCGGCGCTGACGCTGACCGGCTGCGGCAGCAAGGCTCAGCCTGCCAATACGGAAAGTCTTGTTTTTTCCCATCATTACAAGCTGGACTATGCACAGCAGTTCACAGCGGACTGCTATGAGGGCGGCTATACCATGCTGACCATCGCGGAGTCAGATGCACGGTTCCTTGTTGTGCCGGAAGATGCTGCGGAGGTGGACGGTCTGCCTGCTGATGTGACTGTGCTGCGCCAGCCGGTGGAGAATATTTATCTGGTCTCCACCTCGGTGATGGATCTGCTTTTACATCTGGACGCACTGGACAGCGTGGCCTTTTCCGGCACCAAGGCCGAGGGCTGGTATCTGCCCGAGGTGAAGCAGGCCATGGAAGAGGGAAAAATCGCGTATGCAGGCAAGTACAGCGCCCCGGATTACGAGCAGATCCTGGCAGCGGGCTGCCGCCTTGCCATTGAGAATACCATGATCCTGCACACGCCGGAGGTAAAGGAGCAGCTGGAACACTTTGGCATCCCGGTGCTGGTGGAGCGTTCCAGCTACGAGAGCGACCCGCTGGCCCGCATGGAGTGGATCAAGCTTTACGGCATCCTGCTGGGCAGGGAAGAACAGGCCGAGCAGGTGTTTTCCGCGCAGGAGACAGCCGTTCAGCCCATCCTCTCGCAGGAACCCACGGGAAAAAGCTGCGCCTTCTTCTCGCTGACCACCAACAACCTTGCCACTGTGCGCAAGGGCAGTGACTATGTGGCCCGCATGATCGAAATGGCGGGCGGCAGCTATGTCTTTGCGGACCTGACGGACAATGGCAACAGCCTTGCTACCATGAACCTGCCGCTTGAGGACTTCTATGCAGGTGCAAAGGATGCCGATGTGCTCATCTACAACAGCGCCATCGAGGGCATGATCGCATCGGTGAGCCAGCTGACCGAGCGTTTCCCACTGTTGAACGAGTTCAAAGCGGTGCAGAACGGTCAGGTGTGGTGCACCACCCAGAGCCTGTTCCAGCAGAGCATGGAGCTGGCAGACCTGATCGTGGATATGAACCGGGTGTTTACCAAGGGCACACCTGCCGCCAGTACCCTGAAATTCCTCACCCATGTGGATTAAAGAAGGAAAATTTTACAGAAAGGAAAGCCTATGACCCGTACCAGACGCCTTGCAGCCGCCTATATTGCCCTTGCGGCAGCCGTGGCTGTGCTTTTTGCGCTGAACCTGTTCTGGGGCAGCGTATCTCTTGCACCGGGTGCGGTGCTGACGGCGCTGCTGGGCAAGGGCGGCGATGCGCTTGCGGGGAACATCATCCTGCAGCTGCGCCTGCCCCGCGCGGTCATGGCGGCGCTGTTGGGGGCAGCCCTCAGCGCGGCAGGCTACCTGCTGCAGACTTTTTTTGCAAACCCCATTGCCGGGCCATTTGTTATGGGCGTTTCCAGCGGCGCAAAGCTGGCGGTGGCCCTGACCATGGTGGTGTTTCTGGACCGCGGGATGCTGACCAGCTCGGCCATGATGATCGCGGCTGCCTTTGCGGGTGCCATGGCTTCCATGGCCTTTGTGCTGGCGGTGGCCCGGCGGGTGCAGCGCATGAGCATTCTGGTCATCTGCGGTGTGATGATCGGCTATATCTGCTCCGCCATCACCGATATCGTGGTGGCCTTTGCGCAGGATTCCAACATCGTCAATCTGCACAACTGGTCGCAGGGCAGCTTTTCCGGCGTGACATGGGCCAATGTGCAGGCTGCGGCACTGGTGGTGCTGCCTGCGCTGGCGGCATCCTTTCTGCTTTCCAAGCCCATGGCCGCCTACCAGATGGGCGAAGCATATGCCCGCAGCGTGGGCGTGAATGTCAAGCCTTTCTCGGCAGCGCTGGTGCTGCTATCCAGCCTGCTGGCGGCCTGCGTCACCGCCTTTGCGGGGCCGATCTCCTTTGTAGGCATCGCGGTGCCGCACCTTGTCAAGCAGCTGCTAGGCAGCGCAAAGCCGCTGTATGTGCTGCCGGGGTGCTGCTTGGGCGGTGCGGCTTTCTGCCTGTTCTGCGACCTGCTGGCCCGCAGTCTGTTCGCGCCCACGGAGCTGTCCATCAGCTCGGTCACGGCCGTGTTCGGCGCACCGGTGGTCATCTGGCTGCTGGTGCGGCGCAATTCAGAGCGGGAGGGCGCATGATGAACGAAAAAGCACTTTGCACTGCGCGGGAGCTTGCCATCGGCTACGGCAAGACACCGCTGCTCTCGGATATTTGCCTCGGGGTGCAGCCGGGCCAGATCCTGACCATCATCGGCCCCAACGGCGCAGGCAAATCCACCTTGCTGCGCACGCTGGCGGGCCAGCTGGCCCCCATGGGCGGCATGGTGCTGCTGGAAGGCAGAAGCCTTGCCGGTTACACCGGTACCCAGCGGGCGCAGAAGCTGGCCCTCATGGCCCCGCACAGCCGCCGGATGGAGCTGACCACCTGCTTTGATTTTGTTTCGGCGGGGCGCTATCCCTACACCGGACGGCTGGGCATTTTGTCTGCCGAGGACAGGCAGCAGGTGCACAGAGCTTTGGAGCTGGTGGGTGCGGCGCAGCTGGCAGACCGGGATTTTAACCGCATCAGCGACGGCCAGCGCCAGCGCATCCTGTTGGCCCGGGCACTGTGCCAGCAGCCGGAAGTGATCCTGCTGGACGAGCCGACCTCTTTTCTGGATATCAAGGGCAAGATCGAGCTGCTCACCATTTTAAAGGAGCTGGCCCATACCGGTCAGCTGGCGGTGATCCTGAGCCTGCACGAGCTGGAATTGGCCGAAAAAATAGCGGACACGGTGGTGTGCGTTTCGCCCGCAGGTGTTTCCGGCGTGCTGACCCCGGAACAGGCGTTTCAGCCGGAGAACATCCGCACCCTGTACGGCCTGACCGAACAGCAGTACACGGCTCTGTTCGGCACACCGGAGCCGGAAGCCGAAAAGGCACCCGCCGGAAAACCTCAGTTTGAGCATTACGTCCGCAGCGGGCAGAAGTTGCTGCGCTGCGGCTATACCACCGGCACCTGTGCCGCGCTGGGGGCTGCAGGGGCGGCGCGTCTGCTGCTGACCGGCCGCGAACCGGAAACGGTGGCTCTGCGCACGCCCAAGGGCATTGTGGTGGAGGTGGCTCCCCTCTGGTGCCGCAGCACGGACACAGGTGCCGCATGTGCCATCCGCAAGGACGGCGGCGACGATGTGGACGTGACCACGGGCCTGCCTGTGATCGCGTCAGTGGTGCTGGAACCGGATGCCCCCGGCGTGCGCATCTTTGGCGGCGAGGGGGTGGGCCGGGTGACGAAGCCCGGCCTTGACCAGCCCGTAGGCGAAGCCGCCATCAACCATGTGCCCCGCCAGATGATTGCCGAAGCGCTGGAACGGGAAGCTGAAAATGCTGCCTACACCGGCGGCTTTGCGGTGACCATCTCTGTGGAAGGCGGTGCCGAGACGGCAAAGCGCACCTTCAACCCGCACATCGGGGTGGAGGGCGGGCTTTCCATTCTGGGCACCAGCGGCATCGTGGAACCCATGAGCCAGCAGGCCATTCTGGATACCATCCAGCTGGAAATGAATCAGGCCGCACTGCGCGCAAAAAATGCCCCCGGCCCCCGGCGGCTGGTGCTGGCCCCCGGTAACTACGGGCTGGATTATCTGGCCAGCGCTCTGCCGCAGTTCGAGCGGTTCCCGGTGGTCAAGACCTCCAACTTCATCGGGGATACGCTGGATATGGCTGCCACGGCCAAATTTGAGGAAGTGCTTCTGGTAGGCCATGTGGGCAAGCTCTGCAAGCTGGCGGCAGGGGTCATGAACACCCACTCCCACACGGCGGATGGCCGCGCTGAAGTGTTTTGCGCCCATGCGGCGCTGTGCGGTGCCGCGCATGAGGTGTGCGCCGCCCTGATGGATGCCGCCACCACCGATGCCTGCCTTGACATTCTGGACGGCGCACAGCTGCGTGCACCGGTGCTGGAAAGCATCCTTGCCGCCATCCAGATGCATCTGGACCGACGGGCAGGCGGGGCGTTCCAGGTGGGCGCGGTGCTGTTCTCCAACCAGCACGGCCCGCTGGGCGAGACAAAAACGGCAAAGGAGCTGATGCAGGAATGGCAGAACTGAAAGGTACATTTTACGGTGTCAGCGTCGGCCCCGGCAACCCGGAGCTGATGACGCTGCAGGCTGTGCGGCTCATCCGGCAGTGCCCGGTGCTGGCCGCGCCGCAGACTGCTTCCGGCCAGATGCTGGCGCTGGACATCGCCCGCAGTGCGCTGGGAGAAGCGCTGGACGGCAAGACCATCGTCCCGCTGTACTTTGCTATGAGCCGTGATCCGGCTGCGCTGGCGGCTTCGCACGAAAAAGCCGCCGCCGCGGTGCAGCAGTATCTGGATGCCGGGCAGGACGTTGCCATGCTGAACATCGGTGATGTTTCCATCTATGCCACCTTTGGTTACCTGCAGGAGATCTTGCAGGCCGGGGGTTATGCCACCGCCATGGCGGCAGGCGTGCCCAGCTTTTGTGCGGCGGCGGCGCGGCTGAATGTGCCGCTGACCGGCGGCATGGATACGCCGCTCACCATTGCGCCCGGCGGCTGGACAGACCGCGTGCTGGAAATGCCCGGCACCAAGGTATTGATGAAAGCCGGCAGGCAATTGCCTGTCTTATTGGATACCCTGCAGCAGGCAGATAAGCTGAAAAAAAGCGTACTTGTGTGCAACTGCGGTCTGCCGGACGAGCGGGTCTACCCGGATCTTTCCCTTGAACGGCCGCAGGAACAGGCCGGTTATTTTGCCACCGTTTTGGTAAAGGAGTAACGTTATGGTACATTTTGTTGGTGCAGGCCCCGGCGCACCGGACCTCATCACCCGGCGGGGCGCGGCCCTGCTGCAGAAAGCCGACTGCATCATCTATGCGGGCAGTCTGGTAAACCCGGCCCTGCTGGGCCTTGCAAAGGCAGACTGCGCCATTTATAACAGCGCTGAAATGACGCTGGAGCAGGTGCTGGATGTGATGCGGCAGATGGAAGCTGCGGGTAAGATCACCGTGCGCCTGCACACCGGCGACCCCTGCCTGTACGGTGCCATCCGGGAGCAGATGGATGTGCTGGACGCCGAGGGCATTCCCTACGATGATACCCCCGGTGTTTCCAGCTTCTGCGGTGCAGCGGCGGCGCTGAACGCCGAGTACACGCTGCCCACCGTCAGCCAGACCGTCATCATCACCCGCATGGAGGGCCGCACCCCGGTGCCGGAAAAAGAAAAGCTGGCAAGCCTTGCCGCCCACGGGGCAACGATGGTCATTTTCCTATCCATCGGCCTTGTGGACAAAGTACAGCAGGCGCTTCTGGCAGGCGGTGCCTATACGCCGGATACCCCGGCAGCGGTGGTGTATAAGGCCACATGGCCGGAGGAAAAAACGGTGCGCTGCACCGTAGGTACGCTGGCGGAAAGCGTTCATGCAGCGGGCATCACCAAAACGGCGCTCATCGTGGCAGGCGGCTTTCTGGGGCGGAATTATGAGCGCAGCAAGCTCTACGACCCGGCCTTTACCACCGAGTTCCGCAAGGGGACAGACCAGTGACCCGCGCCTATCTGGCCTTTACGGCAAAGGGCCTTGCACTGGCCCAAAAACTGGCGGCGGCATATCCCGGCAGTGTGACCCGCTGCGGCCATGAAGCCGGGCAGGTGCACCTTGCCGATTGGACGGCCCGCCAGTTTGCCGGGAGCGATGCCCTTGTTTTTGTAGGTGCTGTGGGCATTGCGGTGCGGGCCATTGCGCCCCACTGCCAAAGCAAGGCGCAGGACCCTGCCGTTGTGGTGCTGGACGAGTGCGGCCGCTTTGCCGTGCCCATCCTCTCAGGCCACCTGGGCGGTGCCAACGACCTTGCCCGGGCGCTTGCCGCTGTGTGCGGTGCGGTGCCGGTGATCACCACAGCCACCGACGCAAACGGTGTGTTTGCGGTGGACGAGTGGGCAAAGCACCAGAACTGCACCGTGCTGGAGCCGGAGCGCATCAAGCTTGTCAGCGGTGCACTGCTGGCGGGAAAAACGGTGCAGTTTGCATCCGACTGGCCCATTGCGGGTGCACCGCCTGATGGGATCACGGCGGGAGATGCCCCGGACTTTGCCCTCACCCTCTGCCCGGCGGGGGATGCGCTGCATCTGGTGCCGCGCATCGGCGTGCTGGGCGTGGGCTGCAAACGCGGCACCAGCGCCGAAACGCTGGCCGAAGCCTTTGCAGCTTTCTGTGCCCAGAACCGCCTTGCGCCGCAATGCATCACGGCGGCGGCAAGCATCGACTTAAAACAAAACGAGGCGGGCCTGCTGACCTTCTGTAAGAGCCACAGCTGGCCGGTGCAGTTTTTAACAGCGGAACAGCTGCGTGCCGCCCCCGGCAGCTTTACGCCTTCGGCCTTTGTGCAGAGCGTTACCGGCGTGGACAATGTCTGTGAACGGTCGGCAGTGCTGGCCGCAGGCGGGACACTCGTTTTTCACAAATATGCCCATACCGGCGTGACCTTTGCGCTGGCCGTGCGGCCCTATGCCCCGGACTGGAGGTGGCAGAATGTTTGACCCGATGGAATTTGAAATCGACGACCCGGAAAAGGTAGTCTACGTGGTGGGCATTGGCCCCGGAGATGTTTACTACCTGACGCAGGAAGCCCAGAACGTTCTGGAACACGCAGATGCCATCTGCGGCTATAAACTTTATCTTGACCTGATCGAGCCGGAGTTCCCATGTGAGGAATATTATTCCACCGGCATGACCAAGGAGATCGACCGCTGCCGCTGGGCGCTGGAAAAGGCGAATACCGGCAGGCGCGTGGTGATGGTGTGCAGCGGCGACGCAGGCGTTTACGGCATGGCCAGCCCGCTGCTGGAGCTGGCCGAGGATTACCCGGACGTTGCCGTAGAAGTGGTGCCCGGCCTTACGGCCGCCCTCAGCGGCGGGGCTGTGCTGGGCGCGCCGCTGGCCCACGATTTCTGCGTGATCTCCCTTTCCGACCGGCTTACCCCGTGGGAGGTCATCGAAAAGCGGCTGGCCTGCGCAGCGCAGGGAGATTTCTGTGTTGCACTCTATAATCCTTCCTCCAAGGGCAGGCCGGACTACCTGCAAAAGGCAGTGCGCATCCTGCGCGCAAACGGCAAGGCGGATGATACCGTCTGCGGCCTTGTGCGCAACATTGGCCGCGAGGGCCAGAGTGCCCGGGTGCTGACGCTGACCGAGCTGGAAAACACGCCGGTGGATATGTTCACCACCGTGTATATCGGCAACAGCAATACCCGCGCCCTTTCGGGCCGGATGGTCACGCCGCGGGGGTACCGTAAGTGAAGGCGGTCGTGTTCAGCGGCACCACCGAGGGCCGTCGCTTTTCCAAAAAGCTGGCAGAGCTTGGCGTTGCGGTAACGGTGTGCGTGGCAACGCCGCTGGGGGCCGAGGAGCAGGGCGAAATGGCGGGCATCACGGTGCACGCCGGGCGGCTGCAGCCGGATGCCATGGCGGCATTGCTGGCGGGAGCTGATCTCTGCGTGGATGCCACCCACCCTTATGCAGTGGATGCCACCAGGAACATCCGCGCTGCAGCGGTGCAGGCGGGCGTGGAATACCGCCGCCTGCTGCGTGCGCAAAGCCCATTGCCGCCCGGCTGTGCGGTGTTTGAAACAGCAGCGCAGGCTGCAGAATATCTGGCCGGGACAGAGGGCAATATCCTGCTTGCCACCGGTGCCAAGGAGCTGGCTGTGTTTGCCGGGCTGGAACCGGCGCGGCTTTACCCGCGCGTCCTGCCCACGCCGGAAGGCATTGCCGCCTGTGAAGCGGCCAATGTCCCGCACCGGAATATCATTGCCATACAGGGGCCGTTCAGTCTGGCGCTGAATAAGGCGTTGATAACACAGTTCCAGATCCGGTACCTCGTCACCAAGGACGGCGGCGCAGCGGGCGGCTTTGCCGAGAAGGTGCAGGCCGCTGCCGATACCGGCGCACAGCTGGTGGTGCTGCGCCGCCCGCCGGAAACTGGCGAGACGGAAACACAAATTTTAGCGTATTGCAAGGAGATTTTGCAATGGTCACACTGATCGGCATGGGCAGCGGAAAATGGGAAGCCCTTTCGGCGCAGGCGCAGCAGGCTGTGCGCAGCGCGGGCCTTGTGTTCGGTGCAAAGCGGCTGCTGGCGGGCCTGCCTGCAGACTGCATGGCCCGGCAGTTCGCGCTCTACCAGCCCGCTGACATTCTGGAAACACTGGCACAAAACCCCGGGCAGGATGCTGCCGTGCTTTACAGCGGCGATACCGGATTTTACTCCGGTGCGTCCGGTCTGCTCACGCCGCTGCGGGCGCTGGGCATCCCCGCGCGGGTGTATCCGGGCGTTTCCAGCATCCAGCTGCTTTCAGCGGCGCTGGGCCGACCGTGGCAGGACTGGAAGCTGGTCTCGGCCCATGGCTGCGCCTGCGACCCGGTGGCCGAGTGCATGATGAACCGTTCGGTGTTCTTCCTCACCGGCGGCACTGAAACGCCCGCCTCTCTGTGCCAGAAGCTGACCGATGCCGGTATGGGCGAAGCCCACGGCGTGGTGGGCGAAAACCTTGGCACCGAGGCGGAAGCCATCCGCTACGGCTCTGCTGCAGAGCTGGCGGGGCAGAGCTTTGCACCACTCAGCGTGCTTCTGGTGGAAAACTTTGATCTGCCGCAGCTGCGTGCGCCGGGCTTCCCGGACGAAAGCTTCATCCGGAGCGAGGTACCCATGACCAAGCAGGAGGTGCGCGCTGCTGCGCTGGCAAAGCTGGCGGTAATGCCCACCGACACTCTGTGGGATGTGGGCGCAGGCACCGGCAGTGTGAGCGTGGAGCTGGCGCTGGCGGCACCCAAAGGCCGCGTTTACGCCGTGGAGTGTGAACCGGATGCCTGTGAACTGATCCGTAAAAACCGGGCAAAGTTCCATGCTTGCAACCTCATCCTCATCGAGGGCCGCGCACCGGATGTGCTGGCAGACCTGCCTGCGCCGGATGCCGTGTTCATCGGCGGCACTAAAGGCGGCATGGAAGCCGTGCTGGATGAAGTGCTCGGCAAGAATCCGAACGCACGCATCTGCATTTCGGCCATTGCGCTGGAAACGCTGGGCGCTGCCATTGCCGCCCTCACGGCCCGGGGCCTGACCGCAGAGGTAACGCAGATCGCCGTCAGCCGCACAAAACCGGCGGGCCGACTGCACCTGCTCATGGCCAATAACCCCATCTTCCTCATTACGGGTACACGTAAATGATGCAATTCCTCATCGCCGCGCCTTCTTCCGGCAGCGGCAAGACCACTGTTGCCTGCGCAGTGCTGGCGGCGCTGAAAAAGCGCGGGGCCGACCCCTGTGCATTCAAAAGCGGGCCGGACTACATCGACCCCATGTTCCACCGCTCGGCTCTGCAGGTGGACAGCCACAATCTGGATCTGTTTCTTTCCAACAGGGATATGGTGCGGGCCATTTTTGCCCGCTATGCCGCCGGGCATGGTGCCGCCGTGTGCGAGGGCGCTATGGGCTTTTATGATGGTCAGGGCCTGACCACCCGTGCCAGCGCTTGGGAACTGGCGGATACGCTGGGCCTGCCGGTGCTGCTGGTGGTACAGCCCAAGGGTGCCAGCGTGACGCTGGCCGCGCAAATTCAGGGCCTTGTGAACTTCCGCAAAAACAGCCATGTTTCGGGCATTCTGCTCAATGATTGTTCCGAAAAGCTGTATAAAATGCTCAAGGCCCTGCTGGAAAGGGAGACCGGCCTGCCGGTGCTGGGCTATCTGCCCCATTTGCCGCAGGCAGCGGTAGAAAGCCGACACCTCGGCCTGAAGACTGCAGATGAAATTGCCGACCTGCAGGAAAAGATCGCCCTGCTGGCCGATGCACTGGTGCTGGATTGGCAGCGCCTTGCCGTGCTGACCGAAAAGCCTGCGCCGGAAGCTTTGCCGGGAGCAGCTGCACCCACATCCGTCCGCATTGCGGTGGCAAAGGACGAGGCGTTCTGCTTTACCTATGCCGAAACGCTGGACGCACTGCGGGATGCCGGGGCGGAGCTTGTGCTTTTCAGCCCGGTGCAGGATGCGGTTTTGCCGGAAAATATAGGCGGGCTGTATCTGCCCGGCGGCTACCCGGAGCTGTACGCCAAAACTCTGAGTGAAAACAAAACCATGCTGGCTTCCATCCGGCAGGCCGTGCAGGCGGGCCTGCCCACAGCGGCCGAATGCGGCGGCTTTTTGTATCTGGGCCGGAGTCTTGAGGATGCCGACGGTAAGGTGTGGCCCATGGCAGACGTTCTGCCGGGCGATGGCATCCGGGTGGGAAGGCTGGTGCGCTTTGGCTATGCCGAAATGACCGCCAAGGCGGACAGTATGCTCTTCTGCGCCGGAGAAACGCTGCCCATCCACGAATTCCACCACTGGGATTCCACCGCAAACGGCACTGCATTTACTGCCTGCAAAAACGAAAAAATGCAGTGGGAATGCGGCTTTGCAAACGAGAATTTCTATGCGGGCTTCCCGCATTTATACTGGGCGGGCACGCCCCTGCCGGGCCGCTTTGTGCGCGCGGCAGAACGATACAGCAAAACAAAAGGATGACCAAAATGACCGAAACGGAACTGAATGCACTTTTGGCGGGTATCACCCCGGCCAACGAAGCTGCCCGCGCGGCGGCACACGCCCACTGGGCCAGCCTTGCAAAGCCTCTGGGCGGGTTGGGCCGGCTGGAGACCATGCTGGAGGATGCCGCCGCCCTTACCGGCAGTGCGGAGCTTGATCTTTCCCGCCGGGTGGTGGTGGTGCTCTGCGCGGATAACGGCGTGGTGGCGCAGGGCGTGAGCCAGACCGGGCAGGAAGTGACCCGTGCCGTGGCCGAAAACCTTGCCATGCGGCGCACCAGTGTGTGCCAGATGGCCCGCACGGCCCACTGCGATGTTCTGCCCGTGGATATGGGCATGGCAGGCGAACCGGTGCCCGGCGTGCGCAGCTGCCGCATTGCCGCAGGCACGGCGGATTTTACCCAAGGCCCTGCCATGAGCCGGGCCGAGGCCGTGCAGGCCGTTGGGGAGGGCATTGCCCTTGCCCGGGAACTGGCAGAGGATGGCTACAGGCTCATCGCCACCGGTGAAATGGGCATTGGCAATACCACCACCTCCAGCGCGGTGGCGGCAGTGCTGCTGGGCCAGCCCGTGGAGCTTATGACCGGGCGCGGTGCGGGCCTCTCGGACGAAGGGCTTGCCCGTAAGGTGGATGCCATCTGCCGCGGCATCCTTTGCAATGAGCCGGACCCGGAAGACACATTGGATGTGCTTTCCAAGCTGGGCGGCTTTGATATCGCGGGCCTGTGCGGTGTGTTTCTGGGCGGTGCACTGGCCGGTGTGCCGGTGCTGGCAGATGGCTTTATCAGCGGAGTGGCCGCGCTGTGCGCCGTGCGGCTGTGCCCGGCGGCGGTAAAGGCTGTGTTTGCAAGCCACTGCTCGGCAGAGCCTGCCGCGCGCATCGTGCTGGAAGCACTGGGCAAGGCACCCATCATTACGGCGGGGCTGCATCTGGGCGAGGGCACCGGCGCGGTGGCCAGCATCCCGCTGTGGGATATGGCGCTGGCCGTATACGGCGGGTGCTACTCCTTTGCGGAGGGCGGCATTGCGCCGTATACGCCCCAATGCTGACGCTGGTTCTGGGCGGCGCGGCCAGCGGCAAAAGTGAATACGCCGAGAGCCTTGTGCTGAAAACCACCGGCCCGCGCTACTATCTTGCCACCATGCAGGTGTGGGATGCCGAGTGTGCCGCCCGGGTGGAAAAGCACCGCAAAATGCGGGCCGCAAAGCAGTTTGTGACGGTGGAGTGCCCCTTGCATCTGGACAATGTGCGCCTGCCTGCGCGGGGCACCGCCTTGCTGGAAGACCTTGGCAACCTTGCCGCCAACGAGCTGTACGACCCGGCGGGAGCAGGGGAAAATGCGGCCAAAGCCATCCTGCACGGGCTGGAAAGCCTTGCAGCCCAGTGCGAAAACCTCATCGTAGTTTCCAACGAGGTGTTCAGCGGCGGGGCCGACTATGCCGGTGACACAGGCCGCTATCTGCTGGCACTGGCGCAGGTGAACAATGCCTTTGCCGCCCGGGCAGATGCGGTGGTGCGGGTGGTATGCGGCATCCCGGTCTATCATAAAGGAGTGGAAAAATGATCGTTTTGCAGACCATTGCGGTGGCTTTTGCCATGTTTTCGGCCATCCCGGTGCCGCAGTTCGACTGGAACGAAAAAAATATGCGCTACGCCATGTGCGCCTTCCCGCTCATTGGTGTCGTTATTGGTGCGGCGTGGTGTGTGTGTGGCGCGATGCCCCTGCCGGGCCTTGCCAAGGCGGCGGGCTTTGCGCTGATCCCGGTATGGATCACCGGCGGCATCCATCTGGACGGCTATGCCGACACCTGCGATGCCCTTTCCAGCTACGGCGACCGAGAAAAGAAGCTGGAAATATTAAAAGACCCCCATTGCGGTGCCTTTGCGGTCATCCGACTGTGCAGCTATTTTCTGGCCTATTTTGCCCTGTGCACCTGTGTGAGTTTTACACCCTGCGTGGGTGTGCTGTGGGTTCTGGCACTGGTGCTGGAACGGGCGCTTTCGGGCCTTGCGGTGGCATCGTTCCCCATGGCAAAAAACACCGGTCTTGCACACACCTTTGCCACTGCAGCAGACAAAACTGCGGTGCGCCGGGTGCTGGCGGTGCTGGCTGCAGTGCTGTGCGTGGGTATGGCGGCGCTGGGCGGCTGGGCGCTGGTGCTGGCAGCGCTGGCGGTGCTCTGGCGCTACCATGCCGTGAGCCGGAAACAGTTCGGCGGCATCACCGGCGACCTTGCCGGATGGTTTTTGCAAAAGGCCGAGCTCTGGATGCTGGCGGCGCTGTGTGCCTGCCAGTGGGGAGGGCTGCTATGATCTTTATTACCGGGCCGCTCTACAGCGGCAAGCGCACCTTTGCGCAAACACTTCCCGGCAAGCGTCTTTCGGACGTGCAGGTATTGGCTGCCGATGCCGCCGACCTGCCTGCCTTGGCAGACAAGCTTGCCCATGAATACGATATCCTCATCGCCACCGAGGTAGGCGGCGGTGTTGTGCCGATGGATGTCAAACAGCGCGCAGACCGCGAGGCGGCGGGCAGGCTTGCCTGCCTGCTGGCCGCACGGGCAGAGTGCGTGGTGCAGATGTTCTGCGGCATCCCCACGGTTTTGAAAGGAGAATTGTCTCAATGCTGATCTATCTTCTGCGTCATGGCCAGACGGAATACAACGCCCAGAAGCGTTATCAGGGCCAGCGCGATATCCCGCTCTCACCCGAAGGCGCTGCTCAGCTGCGCCGGGCAGATTTTGACCCCGATGTGGTCTATGTTTCCACCTTGCAGCGCACCAGCCAGACGGCGCGCATCCTGTTCCCGGAGGCAAAGCTTGTGCCGGTGGACGGCCTGAAAGAGATGTGCTTTGGCAGCTTTGAGGGCCGCAATTTCATCGAGATGGAAAAGGACCCCGAGTATCAGGCATGGGTGAAGGCCAACTGCGAAAGCCCCTGCCCGGACGGAGAGCGCAAGACGGATTTTTCAGACCGCATCTGCCGCACTGTGGCAGAGCTAATCGATAAAGCTCTTGCCGCAGGCGAAGAGCGGCTGGTCATTCTGGCCCACGGCGGCACCCAGATGGCCGCCATGGAGCGGTTTGCCGTCCCCCACAGGGACTATTACGCATGGTGCGGGCCCAACGCGGGCGGCTTTGTTCTGGATGCAAAGGACTGGACGGAAAAGCATCTGCTGTATCTCGTGAAGACCGTCCAGTACACAAAGGAGAGCAGGGCATGATCCTTCAGGCAGTTGTCGGCGGCTTTGTGCTGGACGCGCTCTTCGGCGACCCGGCGTGGCTGCCGCACCCGGTGGTGCTTATGGGCAGATGCATCTCCCGGCTGGAAAAATTCCTGCGTGCCCGCCTGCCCGGCACCCCGCAGGGCGAGCTGCTGGGCGGTGCCGTGACGGCGTTCTGCCTGCCGGTGGGCACCTTTCTGGTCACGAGCCTTGTGTGTCTGGCGGCGGCAAAGCTCAGCCCGTGGCTGGGCCTTGCGGTGCAGATGTTCTGGTGCGGGCAGGCGCTGGCGGCAAGGGGCCTTGCGCAGGAGAGCACAAATGTGTATAACGAGCTGGTCCGGAACGACCTGCCCGCCGCTCGCAAAGCCGTGAGCCGCATCGTGGGCCGCGACACCCAGGACCTGACCGCAGAGGGTGTGACCAAAGCTGCGGTGGAAACGGTGGCCGAAAATGCCAGCGACGGCGTCATTGCGCCGCTGCTGTATATGCTCATCGGCGGGGCACCGCTGGCGCTGACCTACAAGGCTATCAATACCATGGACAGCATGCTGGGCTACAAGAACGAAAAGTACCTTTATTTTGGCCGCGCAGCCGCGAAGCTGGACGACCTTGCCAACTACATCCCCAGCCGCCTTGCCGCCCTTTTGTGGGTGGCCGCTGCGGCCTTTACCGGCAACGATGCCAAGGGCGCATGGCGCATCTGGCGGCGGGACCGGCGCAACCACGCCAGCCCCAACAGCGCCCAGACCGAAAGCGCCTGCGCCGGTGCACTGGGCGTGCAGCTGGCCGGCCCGGCTTACTATTTTGGCGAATATTACCCTAAGCCTACCATCGGTGATGCCCTGCGCCCCATTGAGCCGCAGGACATCCTGCGCGCCAACCGCATGATGTATGTGGCAAGCGGCTTTGCGCTGGCATGGGGTGCAGCAATACGGGGAATTTTGTGAAGACGGTATTTCCGATTTGTCATTGAGCGGCCATTAGCATGCTTGCCCTCTCCGTCATTGCTTCGCAATGCCACCTCCCCCAAAGTGGGAGGCCTTGGCAGTTCACGCAAACTTTACCTCTTTGCCAAGGGCTCTCCCTTTGGGAGAGCTGGCGAACGAATGTGAGCCTGAGAGGGCGAGGCTGCTTGTCCAAAAGCACAAAGGAGAACCTATGAAACCACTGACCCATGGCGGCGACTGGGCGGGCTACCGCGCCGAGTTTGGCCGCGACCCGCTGGATTTTTCGGCCAATGTCAGTCCGCTGGGCCTGCCGGAAGGGGTGGCAAAGGCCATTACGGCAGCGCTTGCCACGGCAGACCGCTACCCCGACCCGCTGTGCCGGGCCCTGCGTGAAAAACTGGCGGTGGCTGAGGGAGTGCCCGCCGAATGGCTGCTGTGCGGCAACGGCGCGGCAGACCTCATCTTCCGGCTGGCGCTGGCTGCAAAGCCCCGCACTGCACTGGTAACGGCCCCCACTTTTGCCGAGTATGCCACCGCCCTTGAAACGGCAGGCTGCACGGTGAAACGGCATTTTTTGCGGGAAGAAAACGATTTTGCGGTGACGAAAGATCTCCTGAACGCGGTGCACCCGGGTACAAATATGGTATTCCTCTGTCAGCCCAACAACCCCACCGGCCAGCTGGCAGAGCCTGCCCTTGTGGAAGCGCTGCTGCGCAGATGCGAAGCCGTGGGTGCGGTGCTGGCCGTGGACGAATGCTTTCTGGATTTTCTGCCGGAGGGCGAAGGCCTTTCGGCAAAGCATCTGCTGAAAAACAGCAAAAAACTGATTATTTTAAAAGCCTTCACCAAGCTTTACGGCATGGCAGGCGTGCGTCTGGGCTATTGCCTGTGCTCTGATACAGAGCCGCTTGCCCGGATGCGGGCAGCGGGCCAGCCGTGGGCGGTTTCCAGTCTGGCACAGGCGGCGGGCATTGCTGCGCTGGACGAGACGGAATATGTGACGAAGGTGCGTGCATTGATCGAAGCACAGCGGCCTGTGCTGGCAGACGGCCTGCGGGCGCTGGGCCTGCGGGTGATCGAGGGCCGGGCTAACTATCTGCTGTTCCGCGCGCCGGAAGCGCTGGGCGAAGCGCTGCGCCGCAAGGGTGCGGTACTGCGCAGCTGCGGCAATTATCCGGGCCTTGATGCCAGCTGGTACCGCACCGCCGTGCGCACAGAAAACGAGAACCGGCAGCTGCTTGCACTGCTGGCCGAAACCCTGCCGGAGGTGGCACAATGAGCAAGGCAAAATGCATTATGGTGCAGGGCACCATGAGCGGTGCGGGCAAAAGCCTGCTGTGCGCGGCGCTGTGCCGCATCTTTGCGCAGGATGGCTACCGCGTGGCCCCTTTCAAAAGCCAGAACATGGCCCTGAACAGCTTCGTCACCCGCAACGGTGCAGAGATGGGCCGTGCTCAGGTGGTGCAGGCACAGGCTGCAGGCGTGGAGCCGGATGTGCGCATGAACCCCATCCTGCTCAAGCCCAGCAGCGATGTGGGCAGTCAGGTGATCGTGAACGGCAAGGCCCGGGGCCAGATGCCTGCCGCCGACTACTTTAAAATGAAGCGCAGCCTTATCCCGGACATTCTGGAAGCCTACAACAGCCTTGCCGCCGAGAACGACATTATCGTGATCGAAGGCGCGGGCAGCCCGGCAGAGATCAACCTGAAGGCGGATGATATCGTCAACATGGGCCTTGCAAAGCTGGTGGATGCGCCGGTGCTGCTGGCGGGCGATATCGACCGCGGCGGCGTATTTGCCCAGCTGTACGGCACTGTGGAGCTGCTGGAAGCCGACGAGCGTGCCCGCATCAGGGGGCTCATCATCAACAAGTTCCGGGGCGATGTGGAGATCCTGCGGCCCGGCCTTGCCATGTTGGAAGAAAAAACGCAGCTGCCCGTGCTGGGCGTAGTGCCGTACCTGCGGGTGGAGATCGAGGACGAGGATTCTCTCTCGGATCGTCTGGAAGCAAAAAGCACCGTCAAACCGCTGGATATCGCCATCCTGCGCCTGCCGCATGTGTCCAACTTCACCGACTTTATCCCGCTGGAACAGCACCCGCTGCTGGGCGTGCGGTATGTGCAGCGCACCCGCCAGCTGGGTGCACCGGATCTCGTCATCCTGCCCGGCACCAAGAACACCATGGACGACCTGCGCTGGCTGCGGGAAAGCGGACTGGAAGCGGCGGTGCTCAGGCTTTCGGCAGCCGGTACGCCGGTGCTGGGCGTGTGCGGCGGCTACCAGATGCTGGGCGAACAGCTCTGCGACCCGGCAGGGGAGGAGAGCGGCACCCCCTGCACCCTGCGGGGCCTTGGCCTACTGCCCACCACGACGGTGTTCGGCACCGAAAAGCACCTGACCCAGACCGCAGCCTGTGTGACCACAGAACCCTTTGCAGGCGCAAAGCTGACGGGCTACGAGATCCACGCAGGCCGCACCGAGGTGCGGGGCAGTGCGTTCTGCATCCTTGCAGACGGCACGCCGGAGGGCTGTGTGCAGGACAGTGTATTCGGTACCTACCTGCACGGCCTGTTCGACACCGGCGAACTGACCGAAAAACTGACCGCATTTTTGTGCAAACGGAAGGGCATCGATCCGGCCGGGGCCGAGCTTATCCCCATGGAGCAGTACCGTCAGCAGCAGTTTGATCTGCTTGCCGATGGTGTGCGCGCGGCACTGGATATGCCCGCTATCTATGCCGCCATGGGAATGCAAAAAGGAGACAACACATGACACCGCAGCATCATCTGCCCGCCGACATTGAACGGACGAGCATCTCCATTATCACAAGGGAACTGGACGAGCTGGGCCTGACCCCGCCGCCGGAGACGGCTGCGGTGGTCAAGCGGGTCATCCACACCACCGCGGATTTCGACTATGCCAAAAATCTGCGCTTTACACCCGGCGCGGTGGAAGCCGCAGTCAAGGCCCTGCACGCGGGTGCTTTCATCGTTACCGACACCAATATGGCGCTTGCAGGCATCACAAAGCCGGGCCTGAAAAAACTGAACGGTGAAGCCATCTGCTACATGGCAGACCCCGCTGTGGCCGAAGCCGCAAAGCAGGCGGGCACCACCCGTGCCGTTGCCGCCATGCACCGCGCTGCTCGGGAGCACCCGGGGGCCATTCTGGCCATTGGCAATGCGCCCACGGCCCTTTTGACCATTGCGGAGGAAATGGAAGCCGGTCTGCGGCCTGCATTGGTCATTGGCGTGCCGGTGGGGTTTGTGAATGTGGTGGAAAGCAAGGAAGTACTGTTTGCCGCCTGCGAGCGATACGGCGTGCCTGCCATCGCCGCCATGGGCCGCAAGGGCGGCAGCAATGTAGCTGCAGCCATCTGCAACGCCCTCATTTACTCTGCCACCGAAATGCTGGACCCCTCTGCCAGAGGGTGGAACGGATAAGGTGGAAATAGCATAATATCAAAAACCCGGAACCCTTTTTGAGCCGTTTTGGCCGAGAAAAGGTTCCGGGTTTTGTTCATGATTTTTTCAGAGAGCTATTTTGCAACAGCCCCATTTTCACGGAAAAGGTCCGAACCGAGCACGGCATCCACACTGCCGGCATCAGGCTGCGGGGAACGCCTTGTTCCACACTTCGATCACCTTGAACTTCGGGGTCCAGCCTTCGGGCTCAAAGCGGTCGCCCTTGGCAGCCATGGTGCCCTGCTCGGTGCACCACTGTGCGGCCTTGGCCATATCAGGGTCGGTCACATCCGCAAAGGCGGGTGCGCACACGCTCAGCACCATGCACAGCGCCACGAGGGCCGAAAGCAGCCTTTGGGTCAGGGTCGTCTGCTTCATATGGAATTCCTCCTTTTTGCTTACAAGGGGGGGATGCGTCCGCCTTAAAAAGGCCATATTTCACCTTCTTTTTCAATAAAACCTGCGTGAAACGCCCCAAAACCTGCGTGAAAAACGTTTTGCACCGCTGTGCGCGCCTTTGCCCCCTCTTGCAATTTGTGCGCAAAGGGTGTAAAATACAGTCACAATCAAATACAGGGGAGCTTGTGAAGCAGGCTGAGAGGAAGTACCTAAACTTCGACCCTTTTACCTGATGCGGATAATGCCGCCGTAGGAAGTCAGAATGGATGATTTTTTGCAGGAGGCACCGCGGAAGGTGTCTCCTGTTTTTTTTGTTGTGTACCTATTACCATTAAGGAGGATGCCTTGTACTTTTCTGCGGAAGTGCCGCAGCGGGCTGAGGGGGAGCGCCCTGAGCTTTGTGACCGTCAGCGATGGGAAGCCGTGTTCCGGCGTGAGAGGAGACCAGAAAGTCTCGACCGCTTCTTATAGTTCCTGCGCCGGGTCTGGCACCGGGTGCGGGCTGTTTGCGGAGGCGCTGTATGGTTTTTGCTGCTTCCGCAGGTTTGGAAAGGAGCCTTGTCTTATGAAAAAACTCTCTGTGAAAAAGCTGGCGTTGGCCGGTATGCTGTGCGCTCTGTGCGTGGTGGGCAGCGTATTCAGCTTCCCCATGTTCGGCAGCAAATGTGCACCCATCCAGCACATGGTCAATGTGACCTGCGCGGTGCTGCTTGGCCCGTGGTGGGGCGTGGGCGTGGCCTTTGTGGCCTCGCTGCTGCGCAATCTGCTGGGTCTGGGCAGCCTGATGGCCTTCCCCGGCAGCATGTTCGGCGCACTGCTGTGCGGCCTTGTGTACCATAAGACCAAAAACATCCTTGCCACCATGGTGGGCGAGGTGTTCGGCACCAGCATTCTGGGCGGCCTGTGCGCTTACCCGGTGGCCATCTTCCTCATGGGCAAGAGCGCCGGCGACATCGCGTTCTATGCCTACATCGTGCCGTTCCTCATCTCCACTGCAGTGGGTTCCATCATTGCGGGCGTGCTGGTGTACAGCCTGCAGCGCTCCGGCGCTCTGCACAGCATGCAGAACAGTCTTTCCTGACGGAGGGGCACCCGAATGTTCAAAACAGAATTCGAGAACCTGCGCTGCACCTGCCCGCTCATCCATAACATTACCAACTACGTCACCGTGAACGACTGCGCCAACATGGTGCTGGCCTGCGGTGCTTCGCCCATCATGGCCGACGATGCCGCCGAGGTGGAGGACATCACCACCATCTGCGGCGGTCTGAACATCAACATCGGCACCCTGAACAGCCGCACCATCACCAGCATGCTGCTGGCGGGCAAAAAGGCAAACCAGCTGGGCCATCCTGTGGTGCTGGACCCGGTGGGTGCGGGTGCATCCCGCCTGCGCACCGACACGGCTTTCCGCCTGCTCAGGGACGTAAAGTTCACCGTGATCCGCGGCAACATCTCGGAGATCAAAACGCTGGCCTCCGGCGCGGGAACCACCAAGGGCGTGGATGCCGATGTGGCCGATAAAGTTACTGAGGAAAATCTGGATTCTGCCGTGGCCTTTGCCAAGGCCTTTGCAGCCCAGACGGGTGCCGTTATTGCCATTACCGGTGCCATCGACATCGTGGCCGATGCGCAAAAAGCCTACTGCATCCGCAACGGCAATGCCATGATGAGCAGCATCACCGGTACGGGCTGCCAGCTTTCGGCCCTGACGGCGGCGTTCGTTACCGCCAACCCCGGCCATCCGCTGGAAGCCGCTGCAGCCGCAGTGTGCGCCATGGGCCTTGCGGGCGAGACCGCCCACAAGCGCCTGACCCCGCTGGACGGCAACTCCACCTACCGCAATTATATCATCGATGCCATTTACAATATGACCCCGGATCAGCTGGAAGAAGGAGCAAACTATGAAGTGCGATAAGCAGAACATGCTTCTGTATGCCGTCACCGACCGCGCATGGGTGGGAAAGCAGACCCTCTATGAACAGGTGGAGAGCGCCCTGAAGGGCGGTGTCACCTGTGTGCAGCTGCGTGAAAAAGAGCTGGACGACGAAGCCTTTCTGAAAGAGGCTGTGGAGATCCATGCTCTGTGCCAGCGCTACGGCGTGCCGTTCTTTGTGAACGACAATGTGGACATTGCCATCCGCTGCCACGCCGAGGGCGTGCATGTGGGGCAGGAGGATATGGCCGCAGCGCAGGTGCGCGCTCGTGTGGGCGACGGTATGATGATCGGCGTTTCCGTCCACAGTGTGGAGGAAGCACGGGAAGCCGTCAAGCACGGCGCAGACTGCCTTGGCGTGGGCGCAGCCTTTGCCACCCACACCAAGACCGATGTGGATGTTCTGCCCCACGAGACCCTGAAGGCCATCTGTGATGCCGTGGACATCCCGGTGGTGGCCATTGGCGGCATCCACAAGGAGAACATCCTGCAGCTCAAGGGCACCGGTGTGGATGGCGTGGCCCTTGTGAGCGCCATCTTTGCAGCAGACGACATCGAGACCGAGTGCAAAGAGTTGAAAGCCCTGTCGGAGCAGATCATCTGACCGATCCCGCGGCAAACCGGGGACACCACCTTGGGCCGCGTTATAAAATTCATGGAGAAAACCAACATGAAAAGCGTATTTTGCGCAGGTGCCGGCATC
>ENA-ORUF01001416-ORUF01001416.1-human-gut-metagenome-genome-assembly--contig:-NODE-1416-length-25829-cov-3.111663_pt1 | contig 25829 bp, 18 predicted proteins | sample MGYA00242077_ERZ509203 | MGnify/ENA primary metagenome ERZ509203 (study PRJEB26280, sample SAMEA2338834) | human gut metagenome | biome: human gut; feature: human-associated habitat; material: faeces... | reverse complement strand
CGGTGCTTCTCCCGATTCCCGTCAGCTGCTCGATCTGTCTGATGGAGATGCCCGCATTCCGCAAGGCACGCAGCACCTCGTCTCGCTTCGCTCGATCAAGGCTCTGTACCTCCCCGAGCGAAGCGAGACGATAGGTTTGCATGATGGGCTTTGCGCGCTCTTTCGCCCTATCGAGGGGAGCAAGTCCGGGAACGCGCGCTTCATAGGTAGAGAACCCTCCGCCCCCCTGCAGGCCCCTCGAGAACCGCACGAAGCCGGCAGGACCGCCCAACATGTTCAGGACAAGATCGGAATCTACGACCTCGAACTCTGATGCCCCTGGATGAGCGTATTCGTCGTAGCTGCTCCATCGGTATTGATCCATCGCTCCCGCGCCCGCTTTCGCGGGATTGGCGTGAACATATGCCACCGCCCTCAGGAGGTAGGCATCGTCCTCGATGGGTGCCGCCGAAAACCGGTCCTGAAACACGTGCCCCACGTGGTTCGAACGCTTATTAAAATATCGAGCATAGGGCGAGAGCAGCGCATGCATCGCATCGCTGAGCCTACACGCCTCATCATGCACGATGAGATGCACATGATTATCCATAAAGCACCAAGCGATGATATGGATATCGCCGGCGCGCATCGCATGCCTCATAAGATTGAGGAACCGATATCGGTCCTCATCATCCTCGAATATCACCTGCTTTCCGTTCCCCCGAACGACTACATGGTAGTATCCCGACGCCGCAACAGCCCGAGGTCCCCGCGTCATATCTATCCCCCTCCCCATGATTTCCCTGTGAGCACGTTATTCCCCGTCGAGCCACGGCTAGTCTTGAGATTGAAACACCCGCGCCATGAGACAGTTGTGCCGGGTTAAACTGTCTCAGTCTGTATCCAGCTGCCTCAGAGACAGATTGACCCGGCACATCTGTCTCCCTTTAAGGTGACAGATGTGTCACGCGGTGGTCACATAGGCGCAAGCAGCAAAGTCCAGTATCGTAGGTGACGTATCCCTTCGACCCAAAGGGGCCACCTATGAACATCCTTTCTGTCGAACACCTCACCAAGGTCTACGGCACCGGCGCCACCGCCGTGCGAGCCCTCGACGACGTCTCATTCACCGTCGAGGCAGGCGAGTTCATCGCCATCATCGGCAGCTCGGGCTCGGGCAAATCGACCCTCCTGCATCTCATGGGCGGGGTGGACCGCCCCACTTCGGGCACCGTGCGCCTGCAGGGGCAGGATATCTTCGCCCGCAGCGACGAGGAGCTCGCCGTCTTCCGCCGCCGCGAAGTTGGCCTCGTTTACCAGTTCTACAATCTCATCCCCATCTTGGATGTCGTTGAGAACATGACGTTGCCCGTGCGCATGGACGGACGCGATGTCAACGAGAAGCGCCTCAAGATGCTCCTTCGTTCGCTCGGCCTCACCGGCCGAGAACACTATCTGCCCAACCAGCTCTCAGGCGGCCAGCAGCAGCGTGTGGCAATCGGCCGCGCGCTCATGAACGCCCCGGCCGTCGTGCTCGCCGACGAGCCCACGGGCAACCTCGACTCCAAGAACTCGGCAGAGATCATGCAGCTCCTGCGCGATTCCAACCGGCAACTCAAGCAAACGCTCATCGTAATCACCCACGACGAGGACATCGCCCTCATGGCCGACCGCGTGCTCGCTATCGAAGACGGGCGCCTCGTGCGCGACGAGCGCCGCCGCGAGGTTCGCACGGTTTCGGTGCGGAGCGAAGCAGGACGTGGCGGGGCGGCCCACAACGCCGCGCATGAGACAGTTGTACCTGGCACAAGTGTCTCACCCGCTGCCCATGAGACAGTTGTACCTGGCACAAGTGTCTCGGGGGTGCGCTAAGATGAGCATCTTTTCTCGCTTCGCACTGCGTTCGCTCAAGCGCAACCGCACGCGCACCATCGTATCGATCATCGGCGTGGCGCTTTCGGTCTCACTCATCACCGCCGTGCTCACCAGCGTCGTATCGCTCACGAACATGCTCATCGAGCGCACCGCGTCCGATGAGGGTTGGTGGTACGCGGAAGCCGCCGGTATCACAGCGGAAGACCTTGAGCGTTTGCAGAACGATCAAGAAGTCACCGACCTCACTGTTATCGCCGACATGGGCACCATCTCGCTCGGCGAGGATAACTCGGACATCTTCGGAAAATACCTGTACGCGAAGACGTGGCCGCATGACCTAGATGCGAGCGAGCCCCTCATCTCAACGCCAGAAATCGTTGCCGGCCGCGCGCCCGAGGCCCCAGGCGAAATCTTGCTCCCCCACCCGCTTCAGAACGCCGAGCTCGCCCCATGCGGCCTGACCACAGCAGATGGCGGCCCGATTGAGGTCGGCAGCCGAATCACGCTCGATTTGGGCACGCGCACGGTCACCAACCGGGAAGACGGAGCGAGCGCCACGGCGACCGCGATACGCGGCGATTACATCGACGAGACCGCTCAGACCGAGACATACGAGGCGGACCTCGGACACATCGAAGGAACCGTTGTGGGCTTCTATCGCGCCTACGGTTACTCGACCATCTATTCGCTCCAAGGAAACATCGCCTACGTCTACGACAATGGCAGCGCCGTCGACCGCGCCATCACCGACGATTCCGCCGCCACCTGGGCGGGAGCGATCTTCCGCACCGCGAACCCCGCGGACGCAGAGCCCCTCGCCGACGAGATCGTCAATGTGCACGAACGGACCACCGATGGTGCGTCAACAGTCCATTCCTCCCTCATCCGCTGGATGGGAGTTACGCCCGACACGGCCATCTGGAACACGCTCTACCAAATCGCCGGCATCCTGGCCGCAGTCGTGGTGTTAGCAGGCGTCTCGCTCGTGTACAACAGCTTCGCCATTTCGGTGGCCGAGCGCACGCGGCAGTTCGGCCTTCTTTCGAGCCTAGGCGCCAGCTCCGCCGCACGGTGCTCATCGAAGCGCTTGCCATCGGCGCAGTTGGCATCCCGGTGGGAATCGCCCTCGGTGTCGCCGGATGCTTCGTAGTGTTCGGCCTTCTTGGCGAGGGCATCGCAGCGCTTTCCGGTGGGACCCAGGCGAGCGTGATCGTGAGCCCCGTGGCACTTGGCATAGCCGCAGTGCTCGGCCTCGTCACGCTCCTGGTAAGTGCATGGATTCCGGCCATCCGCGCCAGCCGCGTCTCGGCTGTAGATGCCATCCGCCAAACACAGGACGTGCACCTTACTCGGCGAGCCCGGCGCGCGCAGCGAAAAGCTGTCCGGCGCAGCACATCCGAAACCACCGAGCGCTCGCTCGGCCTCGCAGGCCGCATCTTCGGCATCCCGGGATTCATCGCCCATAAAAACCTTACCCGCGCTTCCTCGAAGGGACGCGTCACCGTAGCCGCCCTCGCCGTCTCGGTTGCCCTCCTCATCACGTCCGGTTCCATCGCCGATGTCATGAGCTATGCAAGCGGTACGACCGTCGACACCATGGAAGGTCAAGACCTGCTGCTCTATATAGATGTAACCGGCGCCGGCGCCGACCAATCGCTCGCGCTTGCAGACGGCAAGGTCGATGGTCCCGGCATGCAGGACGCCCTCTCGCGCTTCTATGCGGACGTGCAGTCCGTTGATGGGGTAACGCCCAATGGATACATGACAAGCTATGTCGCCGACGCGTTCATCCCTGCGGGTATGCTGAACGATGGCATCATGGGCCTCGACGGAAGCGCACCGCTCCTCGCGAACGGCTCATGGTATGGGTCCGCCTATGTAAACTTCGTCGATGAGGCAACGTGGGAAGCCTACGTAGACTCGCTCGGACTTGACCGCGCCACGTTCTGCGACTCCGCCCGCCCGCTCGCTATCGCGGTGAATTCCTACGATGTCAACAACGGAGAGACATACGGCAACTACCAACCGTTCAAAGCCACGGGAACGATCGAATCCCTTGAGTTTGCCGACCTTAACGGGCATTTCGTTTCCAACATAGAAGACGATCCTGCAGGTGGACTGCGCGCCCTGTATTACGACAACGAAGGCAATCCGGTCTACCTGCCCTATGACGAAGCGGTCGCGAACACGCAGAAGATCGAGGTGGGCGCGCTTGCCAACACCCGTCCTGTATGCGTAAGCTCCTCCGGTACGCTCCAGCTCATCTTGCCCGCCTCCGCCATCGACCTCTCTACGAACACGGGATACCTGCGTGCGAGCATGTCCATCGACACGGGCGGAGACGCCGCAGCCGCCACGCAAGCCCAAGAGACGCTCGAATCGATCGCCGAGGATTACCCCGAACTCGACATCACGTATACGAACGTCGCCCAAGGCAAGCTCCAAGCGCGCCTCATGGCTACCACGGTCAACACCTTCATCTACTGCTTCGCCGTCATCACGGGGCTCATCGCGGTGGCAAACGTCTTCAATACACTCGCAAACGCCCTCATCCTTCGCCAGCGCGAGTTCGCGATGCTCAAATCTGTTGGCATGGGCAACCGAGCCTTCCGTCGCATGATCGCCTACGAATGCGCAAGCTACGCGGTGCGTGGCTTCCTGATCGGCTCCGCCCTCGCCCTGCTTGTTTCCTGGGGGCTCTACCAATCCATGATGCTCTCGTACTCGACCTATGAATTCCACCTGCCCTGGATACAGATCGGCATCGCCGTTGTCGTGGTCATTGCGGTCATCGTCGCGAGCGTGATGTATGCGCTCCGCCGCACCCGCACCGCAAGCGTTGTCGAAGCCCTGCGCGAAGACACCGTCTAGCAGCCATCTAGCGTGCGGGCGCATGGCAAGTCGCTCAACGCCAAGATCGCCTCCGAAGCGGGCGCACGCTCAACGATAATCCGTGCCCGGCCCCGGATAGAATGCCGGGGCCGGGCACCACCCGCATGAAGCATGATTTGACAACTCCGCGGAACGGTAGTATTAGTTTGAATATAAACTGTTTGTATTCAAACTGGATGGACGACCATGACCCCTACCAACCATCACTCGGGAGAGCCGACGTATGACGGCTCTCCAACGCTTGACCAACGCACGAGCAAGGGTTCGAACGCCATCGAGCGCAAACCCCTTCGCACCACCGACCCGCGCAACACCATAGAGCTAGAGCCCATCCATCACCAGCTGCTCGTGGCATTCTCACATTCCAACCGAGCCATGCAGATGCGCACGCGCGCATGCGGGCTCAAGCCCGGACAGCCCAAGGTGCTCGAGCACCTTGCATTCCACGAAGGCTGCACCCAGCAAGACATCGCACGGGCATGTGTCATGGACAAATCGACGGTTACGAGCGTGCTCGGCCGCATGGAGGAAGCAGGGCTCATCGAACGGCGCGCCAAGGCGGAAGACCGCAGGGTCGCCGCCGTCTTCCTCAGCGAGGCGGGCAGATCGGCCGCGTCGAAGGTGCTCGACTGCCGCACCGAAGTGGACACCATCGCATGGGAGGGCCTTGACGAGCAAGAACGCGCCCAGCTCTGCAGCCTTCTCGATCGAGTCATCGCAAATCTCGAGCAAAGCGAGCGAGAGGAGCGCTCATGACGGAAGCCGATACCGCTCAACAGCTGCGTCTCAAAGAGCGGCTACATTCCGAACGCCTGGTGCAGCGATACCTCTGGTTCGTGCTCGGCGTGTGCATCAACAGCTTTGGCGTCGCCTTCATCACCAAGGCGGCGCTCGGCACCTCTCCTATCTCGAGCGTTCCCTATGTGCTCGACCTCGAGCTCCCGCTCAGTTTTGGCGAAACGACCTTTGCTATGAACCTCCTGTTCATCATCGCGCAGGTCGCCCTTCTTCGCCGCGATTTCAAACCCATCCAGCTCCTGCAGGTAGCGGTCAACCTTTTGTTCAGCACGCTCATCGACGTGAGCATGGCGGCGCTCTCATGGCTCAACCCCGCCGAGCTCCCCTTGCAACTTGCCTCGCTCGCCCTCGGATGCGCCATTCTCGGCTTCGGCGTCTCGGTCGAGGTCGCGCCAAACGTCATCGTCGTTCCCGGAGAGGGCATCGTGCGCGCCATCGCCTCCGTTACCGAAAAGCCGTTTGGAACGGTGAAGATGTGCTTCGATTGCACGCTCGTCATAGTGGCGTGCGCCCTCTCGTTCGCATTCTTCGGCTATCTCAACGGCTTAGGAGTTGGCACCATCATCTCCGCGCTTGCCGTGGGACGCCTCTGCAACCTCTTTAACCGGCATGTGCCGCTTCTCGCCCACATTGCACGGCTCACGCGCACCGCCGCCGGCGCCCCGGAAGAGGCGCTCTAGCAATAGCATGTCGAAAAGACTTTCAGGCAGCCCTTTTAGAAGAGATAGCGCTGTAGAAAGGAGCCGACGGCGCCCCAATAGCGGTCAGGATCTACGGTCGAAGAAAGGCCATGCCCTGCACCCTCGATGATCAGCTTCTCCTTCACCGGGCTCGCGCACGCATCATAGACGCGGTCGAGCATCCAGAACGGCACAAACCGATCTTCCGACCCATGGATAAAGAGCATGGGCACCGCAGCCCGGCGCAGGCGGCGCTCCGCCGAAGCCTCCTTGAACCCGTATCCCGCACGCGCGCGGCACACGGCGCTCGCAGCGTTGAGCAAGGGCACCGCGGGCAACTTGAGCTGCATGCCGATCTGAACCGAGAACTCGTCCCACACGCTCGTGTAGCCGCAATCTTCGACAATGCAGTGAACATTAGGGGGCAAGGCAAGACCGGAGGCCATCATCACCTCGGCGCCGCCCATCGAAACCCCGTAGAGCGCGATGCGCGCCGCAGGATCAAACGCCCGGATAAGGTCTATCCATCCAAGCAGGTCGTTCGCATCGCGCCACCCCATCGTGACGTAGCGGTCGTCGTTGCGCTCATGGCCGCGTGCCGCAGGCGCGAGCACTGTGATGCCAAACGAGCGCGCAATCTGCGCCTCGATGCACAGGTCGGATGGGCGGCCGCTGTATCCATGGCACAGGATGCCGAACACCCTGCCTCGGGGCTCCCCTGTAGCCCCGTCGAGCGACTCAAGGGCACGACCATCATCCGATGCCCGGATGCCCTCGACGGGCAGCAGCCACCCCCGAAGGGAACCGCCGTCGGAGGCTTCAATCTGCACACCCTGCTTAGATTCCTCGAACCAGCGCCGCGCTTCAAAACGCCGCGGATCCGACGCAGCCGCCTCGGAATCGAAGCCCTCTGCCTCCCCTGCCCGTAACCGCGCCATCACGGAACGCTCGGAGCGCGGATTCAGGGCGAAATCGAAAAGGGCGCTACCGGTAACGCCCGCAGCGCCCACACCAGCTGCGGCAAGCACCCCGAAAACCGGAATCAGCATGTATGCCCCAACGCCTTCCAATCGTGTGCCTACAGAGCATGACATGAGTAATCGTCATGCTACGTGGTACCCCGTCCACAGGGAACATTGCACGGAGGTCAGTCGGATATCAAATGGAAACCTTTGGCAGCGCAGCGATCAGCGCTTCGGCTTCCTGCGCTTGAGCGCACTCGGCGAAACCGTGATGCCGCCGGAGGTCTGGCGGATGCGCTGGCCGCGATGGCGACGGGAAGGGCCGGCCTGCCGCGACGGTGCCTCGGACGGGGCGGCAGCGCTTGCTTGCGGGGCATCATGCGCGCCCGCAGCCCTCGCGGGCCTCGACGCACGGCGAGAACTCTTCCCGCCGTGTACGAGGCGATCCCAGCGAGCATGAATGCTCGCGTGATGAGACGAGCGCAGACCAAGGAGCGGCGCGCATGCGATCGTAGGACCGAAGAACGTGACGAGACGCCAGACCAGATAGCCCGCCGTGGCGGAAGCGCCGAAGAAGTGCCCCAGGAAGAGCGCGAAGCCACCCTCGGCACCGCCCGTACCGCCCGGCAGCGGAACGGCCGAGGAGAGCAGCTGGATGAAGGCTCCCGCCGCAAGGCAGGAGATGAAGTCGACGTCATGGTTGCCGAATGCGCGCAGCACGAAATACGGCACCATGTACAGGCAAGCGAGCTGCGCCATGGTGACGACCAAGGTGACGCCCATGGACGAAAGATGCACCGCGGCATGTTTGAAGTGCTCGGAGAACGAGTAGATCTCGGTATCCACATAGGTGCGCCACCCGCGCGTGCGGTCGTTCGCGCCGCCCACGCGCTCGGCAAGACCGATGGCCCAATGCGCGACGCGGATCACGAAGCGCGGGCAAAGCGAGATCACGAAGAGCCCTGCGAGCAGCACCACATGGCCGCCGAAGCTGAAGAGGCACAGAAGCGTCATGTCGCCGTAGAGCGAGGTGAAGAACGGCAAGCGCACCGCGAGCAAAATCGCAGCCCAGAGCACCAGACTCACTTGGAATACGATATAGCGCGTGAACTGCGTCGCGCCGGCCTCGCCCACCGGCTGCCCCGCCTTGGTGAGGCGGTAGATCTGGGCGGGGGTTCCACCAACCATCATGGGAGTCAGGTTGCCGAAAAACGTGCCGGCGGCCTCAACCGAGATAAGGTCGCGAATACCCACCGGCGACTCAGGATCGAGCCACACGGCGATCGCGTAGGCAACGACACCGAAGATGATGTAGAACACCATGCAGATGCTCGCGACCACGATCCATGAACCCTGGACGGTCGACATGGCTTCGACGAACTCGGCGAATTGCCCCGTCACCACGAGGTAGACGAGGTAGGCAATGAGAACGAACCCGATGAAGATCGCACCACGGCGGGCGCCCTTGCGGTCGTCCCCGCCCGCGGAAGCAGCGTCAACGCGCGGCTTAGGGACGGTATGTGGGGACTCGGACATGGTCCTCCTTACGTCGGAGCAGCGGACTTCCATTCGTCGGCGGTGCACAAAGCGGCGCCCCTCCCTATTCCTTCTATTGTACGGCAACGGCGTCCTCCCTCCTTTGGGCTAGACGTCTTCTGCTGAACTCCATTCCTCAACCTGACCCCTAGCATTCGCGTCGTATAGGAGCCTCTGGCGGAGCAATCTTCGAGCGAGCGCGCAAACGCGGTGATTCCCCGCAAGGCAATGAGGGTACGATACACGCGAGCAACGCGACTGAGGAGTACCGCATGTCCCATGAACCCTGCAGCCATATCCCGTCTTTCACCGGGTCCTTTCGCGAGAACCTCGAGGCCCTGATCGCCGTGCTCGAACACGGCGACAAAGACCCCGCCGGAAAACGCATCGGCTTCGAGCTGGAGCGCATTCTCATCGACGATCAGGGGCGAACGGTCCCCTTTGCCGGCGAACGTGGTGTTGGCGCGCTCCTCGCAGAGCTCGCCCGTAGCCGAAGCGAAAGCGAGCTCGTCTATATCGACGGGCACCTTCTGGGGCTCGACTACACATTCCACGGCGAGCCTGAGACCGTGGGCGTGACCGTATCGCTCGAGCCCGCGGCCCAGCTCGAGGTGTCTGCCGGCCCCGCGCATTCGGTAAAGGCCCTCTATGATGCTATCTGCGCCTTCGATGCCGAGGTGGAGCGCGCCTGCGCCGCCATCGGACTCGATGTCTCCCTCGTTCCCGTAGGCTACAACCCCGTCGTCTCGAGCCCGCTCGACCTGGAGCTCATCCCCAAGGAGCGCTACCGCGATATGGACGCATACCTCTCGCGCCGCGGACGCTACGCGCGCGACATGATGCGCTGCACGGCATCCACCCAGGTTTCGCTCGATTATGAGGATGAGCGGGATGCGGCACGCATCTATCGCATGGCAACGCTCCTGGGGCCGCTCTTCGCTTTCCTGTTCGACAATGCTCCCACCTTCCGCGGCGAGCCCTCCCCCGGCATGGCTCGCTCACGCATCTGGCACCATGTGGACGTGGACCGCTGCGGCATCGTGCCCGGCGCGCTCGAAGGGCTTTCATTCGAAGATTACATTCTCTGGGTCTCGGGCGTGAAGCCGATCCTCTTCACCGATGCCGAGCACGTGACCACCTCGACCGGCGACTGCTACACGCGAGACATCATGTCGAATCGCCCGCTCAAGCCAGCGGAGCTCATGCACTTGCTTTCAATGGTCTTCCCCAACGTGCGCCTCAAAGGGTTCGTGGAGCTGCGCGAGATGGATTCGCTGCCACCGCGCCTCGCCGCCGCCTGCACCAGCTTTACGGGTGCCCTCTTCTACGATAAGTGCCTTGAACAGAAACTTGCCGAGCACCTGCGCGACTATCTTCCCCACGGGTTTGCCGGCATGGACGAGAACGATGCAGTGGTGGCGCGCCTGCATCTCGAGGAACAGGGATGGGATGCCCAGGTGTACGGCATGCCCGTAGAAGCGCTCGTTGATGCCATGGTTGCCGTCGCATGCGAGAACGTCGCGCTCGGGTGCGGATGCACGGGCATCGGCAAAGATGAACCCGCCAGCGTCACCGTACCCGTGGTGCGCGAGACCGGCCCTGCAAGCGCCTTCGACCTCGAGGGCATCCAGATGCTTGCGCAGCTCTGGGGAAACCGCCTGCTCCCCCGCGACGAAACGGCGCGCGAACTCGGCAACGAATTGGGTTGTGTCCGTTAGAATCGGGAGCTCCTAGCCCATGGGCATAAAGCGTGCCCAATTGGTCCCGGCCCGCCGCCAACGTGCGGCACTAGTAACAAAAAGCCCCAACCGAAGTTGGGGCCTTGCAATCGTTGGTAGCCCGTACCAGATTCGAACTGGTGATCTCCGCCTTGAGAGGGCGGCGTCCTAAACCGCTAGACGAACGGGCCATATGTCTCGCGGGGCGTGCTGCCCTCGCGCAGGTAGACATATTACGGGAACCCCTGTGCCCGCGCAAGCCCCAATGTCAGGAAACGTAAAAGTTGTGGGCATCTCGTGAAATAAGTGCGATACCTGCGGGAACGATGGAGGCAGATCGCAGGCTTCTATCGATGGTAGAACGTGTGGCGCTCGTACTTGGGCTCGCAGCACACATTGATGCCGAGCTTCTTGAGCAGCGCCTCATCCGTCGAGGAGATGATGACCGAGAAGAACGCATCGCAACCCCTGAGCTTCGGCAGGCCCGCGAGCACACGAGCCGCCACCTCGCTCGTTGCCGAGGTGATCGACAGCGCGATGAGCGTCTCATCAGGGTGCAGACGAGGGTTCCTGCTTCCGAGCTGCGCGGTCTTGAGCCGGCTGATGGGCTCGATGGCCTCGTCTGCGATGACCTCGAGCTCCATGTCGACGCCGGTCACACTCTTGAGCGCGTTCATGAGGAGCGAGCTTGCAGCACCGAGGCGCTCCGAGGTCTTACCGGTCACGACCGTCCCGTCGGGTAGCACCATCGCACCCACCGGAGCGCCCGTGGTCTCCTCCTTGAGCAGCGCAGCCGATCGCGCAGGCGAGTAATCCTTGGTGACCCCCGCCTTCTTCATGATGACCTTGAGCTTATCCACCTGCTCCTGGCCGGTTCCGGTGCGCTTGACGTTCACGGCAGCCGAGAAGTAGCGCCGCACGATCTCCATGCGCGCCGCCTCGCGACAGGCCTCATCGTCCTCGATGGCGAACCCAACCATATTGACGCCCATATCCGTGGGGCTCTGATAGGGGCTCTCGCCCAAAATCTTCTCCATAAGCGACTTGACCACCGGGAACGCTTCGACGTCGCGGTTGTAGTTCACCGTCGTCTCGCCATAGGCGTCCAAATGGAAGGAGTCGATGATGTTCGAATCGTCGAGGTCCACGGTGGCCGCCTCGTAGGCAATGTTCACAGGATGGTTGAGCGGAAGGTTCCACACGGGGAAGGTCTCGAACTTCGCATAGCCCACCGAGACGCCACGGCTATGCTCGTGGTACACCTGGGAAAGGCAGGTTGCGAGCTTGCCCGAACCGGGGCCCGGCGCCGTCACCACGACAAGCGGGCGCGTGGTCTCGACGAACTCGTTCTTGCCGTACCCCTCCTCCGAAACGATGAGGTCGATGTCGTGGGGATATCCCTCGATGGGATAGTGCAGCTTGCAGGTGATGCCAAGCATCTCAAGACGGCGGCGGAACACGTCGGCAGCGGGCTGCGCCGCATACTGCGTGAGCACGACCGCTGCGACGGGAAGACCATTGCTGCGGAAGATGTCGGCTAGACGCAAGACGTCCTCATCGTAGGTGATGCCAAGGTCTCCGCGAGCCTTGTTCTTCTCGATATCGTTCGCATTGATAGCGATGATGACCTCAACGTCCTGCGAGATGCTCTTGAGCATGCGAAACTTCGCCGAGGGCTCGAAGCCGGGAAGAACGCGCGAGGCGTGGTAGTCGTCAAAGAGCTTGCCGCCGAATTCGAGGTAGAGCTTGCCGCCGAATTGTTCGATCCGCTTCTTGATCTGCCCTGCCTGCAACTCAATGTACTTCTCGTTATCGAATCCTTGGCGCATGCATCGCTCCCATCGCTCGTTTGTAACTTCGACAGCATACCAGAGCCCGTCTGTGCGCCCACCCCCGGCTTCCCGCACCCCATTCCCCGCACACAATAGGGCGCGCAGAGGCGAAACCCGCCACATAGGACACAGATCGCAGACGACTTTTCAACTTTTGGGCACTCAAACAGCGATGCGCCAAGTAGACAATGCAAAGTGCGCATCAAACCCGCAGGTAAACGATGAGTGATAAACGACCATACTTGAAGGCCCGGGCTTAAAGTGCCCAAAAGTTGAAAATGCCTTTGCTCATGCGAGCGCGAAGCCCGATTCCGCGAAACGGCGAGCACCACAGGCCTGGCAACGCGCCGGACCGGGAACATACAAAGTCGCCCCCTTCCGCGCACGGTACGGAAGGGGGCAGAAAGGTAGGGTCTTACCGGGCATTCGCCCATGCGCATGTCCGGCTCGACGATACGCTTACCCGCTGCGAACCACAGGAGACAAGCGGTGCGCAGGGTTCACGTCGACTAGCGGTGAGAGAGGAGTGTAGAGCCGCTAGAGGACCATAATCGCCACGGTGCAGATGACCGCGGACACCACAGAGAGCACCACAACGATCTTCAGCGCAAACTTGAGCCAGGTGGTCCACTCGATACGGGCGAGCGCAAGGCCACCCATGATGGCGCCGGAGGTCGGGGTAAAGAGGTTCACCACGCCGATGGCCGAGCTGAAGATCATCACCATGACCTCAGGCGAGAAGCCGAGCTGAGCGGCCAGCGGGCCCATGATGGGCATGGACACCGTCGCCATACCGGAGGTCGAGGGGATGAGGAAGCTGAGGCCGAAGTAAAGGATCCACGCGAGCGGCGCGAAGAGGATGCCGGACACGCCGGAGAGCGCGTTTGCCGCCTGCGTGAGCACGTAGGTATCCAGGCCCGTCGCTGCCATGAGGACGGAGATGCCGCGCGCAAGCGCGATGATCAGCACGACGCTCATCATATCGGCGGCACCGGCGATGAAGGTGTTCACGATCTCCTTCTCGGAGAGGCCACCCACGATGCCGATGACGATAGCCATGATGAAGAACCACGTGGAGGCCTCATCGAAGTACCACTGGCCGATCGGGAGGCCGGTAACGATAGCAGACCAACCCTGCGAAGTCTGGACCTCGGACTCAGAGACGCCCTCAACGGTGCCGTCCATGGTGGTCACAGACCCGTTCGAGTCGTCATAGGCAGCGACAAGGTCGTCGCTCGTAATCTCAGTCTCGACGGTCTCATAGGCAGATCCGGCATCGAAGAAGCCGGCAACGTCGGCGTTGAGGTCGCCGATAGGGATGAAGCCCAAGATCATGACGACGAAGGTGAAGGCGAAGATCACGAGAACGCCCTTCTGGCGACCGGTGAGCTTGACGTCCTTGTTCACCTCGGCCGCAGCAGCACCGTGCGCCTCTTCGGCGTTCTGGAGCTCCTGCATGGAGAGAATGGTCGAGCCCTTGTCGGCCTTGACCTTCTTGGCATAGCTCATCACGAAGAAGATGGAAATCGCGGTCGTGACGATCCAGAGGACCGCGCCGAGGCCGATGATGATGGCCTGGTTGACCTCAATGCCCACGCCGCGCAGAGAGTCCACCGCGGCACCGACGGCGAACGGATTCACCGTGGAGCCAAGGCAGCCGCAGCCAGCGCCCAGAAGGACCGTCGCAGCGCCCACGAGCGGATCGAAGCCGGCAGCCATCATGGTGGCGGCAAGCAGCGCGTAGAACGGAACGGTCTCCTCGCACATACCATAGGTGGTACCACCGAGCGAGAAGATGATCATGAGAACGGGGATGATGGCGAGCTCGTTGCCCTTGAGCTTCTTAACGAGCACAGCGATGCCGTTATCGAGGGCGCCGGTCTAGGTCATCATACCGAGGAAGCCGCCCAGGATCATCACGAAGAGGCAGACCGGAAGAGCATCGGTGAAGCCCTTGACGGGAGCGGTGAAGAAGTCGCTCAGCTTGGCCGCCGTTACCTGGTCGGGGGCAAATCCCGCCACGATAACGGTGATGACCGCCACGATGGCGAGCAGGAGAAGAAGAATGGTGAAGGACGATAGCATACCGCGCTTTTTCTTGGTAGCTTCAGCCATAATCATTCCCCTCCTTTCTGTGATTTGGAGAAGATGGTCGAAAAAGCGCCATGGCTGCCGTGCCGTGCTATCCAGTCATGACGCGGAGAGGACGTGCCCGGGCGCGGGGCACAGGTGCGCCCGGGCGACGTCCGAACAGCCAAGACTACTTGAGCGTCGCGTACATCACGGCCTTGATGGTGTGCATGCGGTTCTCGGCCTCGTCGAAGACCTTGGACTGCGGGCCCTCGAAGACCTCGTCGGTGACCTCCTGCTCGGTGATGCCGAACTGCTCGCACTTCTCGGCGCCAATGGTGGTGTTGGTGTCGTGGAAGCTGGGCAGGCAGTGCAGGAAGATGGCGCCCGGGTTGGCCATAGCCATGACCTCGGAGGTGACACGATACGGAGTGAGCTGAGCGATGCGCTCGGCCCAAACCTCGTCGGGCTCGCCCATGGAGACCCACACGTCGGTGTAGATAACGTCGGCACCGGTGACGCCGTCCTTGACGTCGGTGGTCAGCTTGATGGTACAGCCGTTGGCCTCGGCGATGGGCTTGCAGGCCTCGATGACGTCGTCAGCGGGCATGCACTCCTCGGGGCCGCAGGCCACGAAGTTCATACCGAGCTTGGAGCAGACAACCATGAGGGAACGAGCGACGTTGTTCTTGCAGTCGCCCATGAAGACGAGGGTCTTGCCCTTGATGTCGTAGTTGAAGTTCTCCTGGACGGTCAGGATGTCGGCGAGCATCTGGGTGGGATGCCACTCAGTGGTCAGGCCGTTCCACACGGGCACGCCGGACTTAGCAGCGAGCTCCTCGACGTCGTCCTGGGCAAAGCCACGGAACTCGATGCCGTCATACATGCGGCCGAGAACGCGGGCGGTGTCCTCGATGGACTCCTTCTTGCCCATCTGCGACGAACCCGGATCGAGGTAGGTGACGCCCATGCCCAGATCCATGCCGCCGACCTCGAAGGCGCAACGGGTGCGAGTGGAGGTCTTCTGGAAGAGCAGAACGATGTTCTTGCCCTCGAGATAGCGGTGCGGAACGCCAGCGCGCTTCATATCCTTGAAGTTCTTGGAGAGCTTGAGCAGGTACTCGATCTCCTCGGTGGTGAGGTCGAGAAGCTTGAGGAAGCTACGGCCGGAGAGGTTAACACCCATGGTTCGTTTCCTTTCGAAAAAATGAATTACGTAAGTATTAGTGTCGCCCGTTTGACGGGCGAAGCCGGTGCGGCTGTAGGGAGACCGCACCGGAAACGGAAAGACTTAGAGGTCCTCGCGCCAGAAGGGCATGCTCATGCAGCGCGGGCCGCCGCGGCCGCGGGAGAGCTCGGCGGAGGGCACGACGAGAAGGTCCAGGCCCTCCTTGTACAGCACGTCGTTGGTGACGGTGTTGCGGGCGTAGACGCAGATCTTGCCGGGCTCGACGCACAGGGTGTTGGAGCCGTCGTTCCACTGCTCGCGGGAGGCCGCGATCGGGTCGCCGCCGCCGCAGGGGATCAGCTTGACCTGGTCGACGCCGGTGGCGTCCTCCAGGACGTGCTCGAGGGTGTCCTCGATCAGGCGGATGTTCACGTCGCCCGGGTTCTTGCCGGCGGTCAGCTCGTAGACGCGCAGGGTGCCCATGATGGCGGGGTGGATCGTGAACTTATCGACGTCGATCTGGGTGAAGACCGTGTCGAGGTGCATGAAGGCGCGAGAGACCGGGATGTCGAAGGCCAGGATGCGCTCGACCTTGGAGTCGGAGTTCCAGAAGATGTTCTGGGCCATGACGTCGATCGCGGCGGCCTGGGTGCGCTGGGAGATGCCGACGGCGAGGGTCTTCTCGTTGATGTTCAGCACGTCGCCGCCCTCGGTGTGGAACTGGCAGTCGCGGCGGAAGTACAGGGAGACGTCCTTGTAGTCGGGGTGGTACTTGAAGACGTACTTGCCGTACAGGGTCTCGCGGTTGCGGGTGACCGAGTACATGCGGTTGAGGTTGACGCCCTCGCCGACGACCGCGAACGGGTCGCGGGTGAAGTAGAGGTTGGGCATCGGGTCGATGATCAGGTCGGACTCGGACTCGGAGTTGACCAGGGAGTCGAGGGTCGTGGACGCCGTGAGGGGCAGGTCGATCTCGGCCTTGGTCATGCCGGCCATGGTCTTCTTGACGAACTCGAGGTTGTCCTCGATGGAGTCCAGCTTCTCGCGGACGATCTGCGGCATGTGCTGGCCGCGGATGCCGGCCTCGGCGATGTACTGGTCGGTGAACTCGGCGCGGGCGCCGGGGACCTGGTCGAACACCTCGGCGACGAGGTTCTCGAGGTAGAGGACCTCCACGCCCTGGTCCCTCAGGATCTGGGCGAAGGTGTCGTGCTCCTGCTGCGCGACCTCCAGGAACGGGACGTCGTCGAACAGGAGTCGCTCGAGCTCGTCGGGCGGCAGGTTGAGGAGCTCGTCGCCGGGACGGTGCAGGCAGACCTTCCTGAGCTTGCCGATCTCGGAAGGCACGTGCAGACCTTTCGTCATGGCCTCCTACCTTTCTTTCGGGCCCCTGTCAGGGCCGATTCGTTAGCGCCCCTCCGTGTGAGGCGTTATTGCTGACGACATATTTATATCCAAATTCAGTTCATACTTCCACCTCGCCCCCGAACGGTTTTATATGAGGGGTGAACGGCATACACATATACTTCACGCATGGCACACTTTGATTTAATAAAGTGTATTTACGTGCTTAAACGCCTTTTTAACCGAAAAATCGATTGAAACTAATCTTTGTTAAACCACCCTCAAATTGCATATTTCGCGCAATGATATGAATAGAATTCGCAATTCTCGCTACGTCTCAACCATTTTGATTTTTATTCAGAAAAAAGTTCGTCCTATTCATTTTTGGCAAACAGATTACCGTTTACCAGACACTGGATACCGTTCACCGGAAGCTCAGTATAAAGCCCGTCGAATACCCGATCGATCTTGCGTCTCCATTTGTAACAACTTGACTTCTCGGTATAGAAAAAAGGACCCGATCCCCGAGGGAAACAGGTCCGTTTTCGATTATTGTCGGCCAATTTGAATACGGCCTTCGAAGGGAGTCGTGATCCTAGCGATCAAACTCAGCCAGTGCCTCGCCCAGAAGCCTCAGGCCCTCGCGAAGAACATCTTCGCTTGCGCAGTAGCCCAGGCGCGCTCCGCAGGGAAGCTCAAAACGGCTGCCAGGTACCAGCAGCACTCCCCTCTCGGACAGCAGGCGCTTGCAGAACTCCTCGTCATCCTCGGGAATGTCCAGCTGGATAAACGAGGTGGACACACCCTGCGGAGCCGTCCAGGAAACGCGATGCTGCGTATCGATCCAAGCCTGTGCGATATCGCGGTTGCCAAACACGATCTTACGGTTGCGCTCGAGAATCTTGTCCCTGTGCTCGAGCACGTAGGTCGCCAAAGCATCGTTAAACACGCCACCGCAGATCATGGTGTAGTCGCGGTAGGTGCGGATGCGGTTGGACACCTCTTCGTCTGCCACGACCCAGCCCACGCGGGCCGCAGGCGTCGAATAGGTCTTCGACAACGAGTTGGTGACAATGGCATTCTCGTACACGTCAGCCATCGACATAAAGGCCTCGGTGTTCTCAAGCGGCAGGTACACCTCGTCGCACAGCACGTAGGCGCCCACCGAACGGGCGATCTCGGCAATCTGGCCGAGCATATCGGCATCGAGCACCGTACCGATGGGGTTCGATGCGTTGTTGATGCAGATGAGCTTGGTGGTGGGGCGAACCAGGCGCTTGAGCTGTTCGATATCGGGCTTCCAGCCGAGTTCCTCGCGAAGCCCCCAATACTCGACCTCGGCGCCCAGCGTGCGCGGAATCTCGTAGAGCGGCGCGTAGGTGGGCCACTCGGCGATAACATGGTCGCCGGGCTCGACCACAGCCATGATGGCGTTGAGGTTAGCGCCCGTGCAGCCATTGGTCTGCAGAATGTGATCGGGATTGACCTCGCGACGATACAGCTTGGCAACCTCGGCCTTAAACTCCGGCGAGCCCTCGATCCAGCCGTAGTTCATCTTCTCGCGGTCCAGGCGCTCGTAGAACGTGGCGCCGTCCTGTTCATCGAGCGCGCGCAGCTCGCCCATGGTGAGCGACGAGATCGTCGACTGGGCGATGTCCCACGTGGCGCTCTTCTCCCAAACGTTGAGCCATTCCTCAACGCCAATCGTCTTGATGTCCATGGCCAAGCTCCTTACAAAAGCAGTCGTCCAATCGTGTTGACGTTCCTCATACAAGGTTGGGGCGGTGCGAAAACCCGCACCGCCCCAATGGGAGACATCTAATGGCAGCTAGATGTATGTATTATGACCCGTACGAGTCCTTGAAGACCTTAGAGGTCCTCGCGCCAGAAGGGCATGCTCATGCAGCGCGGGCCGCCGCGGCCGCGGGAGAGCTCGGCGGAGGGCACGACGAGAAGGTCCAGGCCCTCCTTGTACAGCACGTCGTTGGTGACGGTGTTGCGGGCGTAGACGCAGATCTTGCCGGGCTCGACGCACAGGGTGTTGGAGCCGTCGTTCCACTGCTCGCGGGAGGCCGCGATCGGGTCGCCGCCGCCGCAGGGGATCAGCTTGACCTGGTCGACGCCGGTGGCGTCCTCCAGGACGTGCTCGAGGGTGTCCTCGATCAGGCGGATGTTCACGTCGCCCGGGTTCTTGCCGGCGGTCAGCTCGTAGACGCGCAGGGTGCCCATGATGGCGGGGTGGATCGTGAACTTATCGACGTCGATCTGGGTGAAGACCGTGTCGAGGTGCATGAAGGCGCGAGAGACCGGGATGTCGAAGGCCAGGATGCGCTCGACCTTGGAGTCGGAGTTCCAGAAGATGTTCTGGGCCATGACGTCGATCGCGGCGGCCTGGGTGCGCTGGGAGATGCCGACGGCGAGGGTCTTCTCGTTGATGTTCAGCACGTCGCCGCCCTCGGTGTGGAACTGGCAGTCGCGGCGGAAGTACAGGGAGACGTCCTTGTAGTCGGGGTGGTACTTGAAGACGTACTTGCCGTACAGGGTCTCGCGGTTGCGGGTGACCGAGTACATGCGGTTGAGGTTGACGCCCTCGCCGACGACCGCGAACGGGTCGCGGGTGAAGTAGAGGTTGGGCATCGGGTCGATGATCAGGTCGGACTCGGACTCGGAGTTGACCAGGGAGTCGAGGGTCGTGGACGCCGTGAGGGGCAGGTCGATCTCGGCCTTGGTCATGCCGGCCATGGTCTTCTTGACGAACTCGAGGTTGTCCTCGATGGAGTCCAGCTTCTCGCGGACGATCTGCGGCATGTGCTGGCCGCGGATGCCGGCCTCGGCGATGTACTGGTCGGTGAACTCGGCGCGGGCGCCGGGGACCTGGTCGAACACCTCGGCGACGAGGTTCTCGAGGTAGAGGACCTCCACGCCCTGGTCCCTCAGGATCTGGGCGAAGGTGTCGTGCTCCTGCTGCGCGACCTCCAGGAACGGGACGTCGTCGAACAGGAGTCGCTCGAGCTCGTCGGGCGGCAGGTTGAGGAGCTCGTCGCCGGGACGGTGCAGGCAGACCTTCCTGAGCTTGCCGATCTCGGAAGGCACGTGCAGACCTTTCGTCATGGCCTCCTACCTTTCTTTCGGGCCTTACTGGCCGAATGTATCAGCGCCCCTCCGTATGGGACGCTGCTTGCTGACAGCTCTAGTTATATCCAAAAACCACCTGCAATTCCACCTCGCCCCCGAACGGTCAGCAAAGTGCGATGAACGGTATATCGCATATGATTCCCCCATGATGCACTTCGGTTCTCTAAAGCAGGTTTTCAAAGGTAAATGTTCTTTTTTCTAAGGAATTAAGCTAGATTGCACAAATATTTTCATGTTTAGGAATTGCATAGCTAAAACGGTTTTCTGCATATAAATGTCGTTTGTCCATGATTCAATTTGGATTCGATTATATTCAGCTCTCAATCATTCTTATTCATACATCCTCACCAGTTGAGTATGGATATAGATTGTTTCTAAACGAGTTGGGCAGTTAGTTGCATGCCTTGGCAGCGTAAGAAGTAGGTAAAGATACCGTTCGCGCGATGCGTCCGTGCCACAGGTCGACTAAATTGAGACAATAGTGATTAGTGTTGGGCTACCGTCCCTTGTGGGGACTGAACGGACAGATGCATATGCCGAGCAAAATCGAAAAGAAGCAAGCCGCCGCAAAGCTGCGCAAACCGCCGCGCGACTTCTCGTACACGCAAAACCGAGAGCTCAGCTGGCTACGCTTTGACAACCGCGTGCTCGACGAAGCCTTCGACGAAACCGTTCCGTTATTCGAGCGACTAAAGTTCGTCTCGATCTTCGAGTCCAACCTCGACGAGTTCCTTATGGTGCGCGTGGGCGGCCTGTCCGATCTGGCGGAGCTCAAAAAACAACCTGTCGACAACAAGAGCAATATGACCGCCTCCGAACAGGTCGATGCTGTCATGGCCGAGCTGCCCGGGCTCCTTACCCGTTGGGAGTCCATCTTTAAGAGCATCGAGGGCAATCTCGACACTCTGGGCGTTCACCGCGCGCAAATCGATTCGCTTACGCCCGAGGAGCGCACTTTTGTAACCCGCTACTTTCAGGCCTACGTGTCGCCGGTCATCTCGCCGCTGGTCATTGACCCGCGCCCCCCCTTCCCCAACCTGCGCAACGGCGCACTCTATCTGGCTTGTGGCCTGGACGGCATCACCGACGAGGAGAGCCTGCTGGGCCTGATCGAGATTCCCGCCTCGATGAACCGCGTGGTCGAGATCCCCTCGCCCACCGGCACCTACTCCTACATCTTGCTCGAGGATGTCATCCTCGCCTGCCTGGACAGCTGCTTTGGCTCCTATAAGCCGCTGGATCGCGCGCTGATCCGCGTCACTCGCAATGCCGATATCGACCCGGACGGCGAGGGCGTCGAGGAGGAAGAGGATTACCGCCAGCACATGAAGCGCATCCTCAAGAAACGCTTGCGCCTTCAGCCGGTAGTGCTCGCCATATCGGGCTCGCTCGAAAAGCCAACGCTCAAGACCATCCGCAAGGCGCTCGAGCTTTCTCGCCGCTCGGTCTTTACCTGCGATATCCCCCTTGATCTGGGCTACGTCTTTGGCATTGAGGGCAAGATTCCCGAGCACCTACGCAACGAGCTGCTCTTTACGCCGTTTAAGCCGCAGCCCAACCCCACCATCGACATGTCCCGTTCCATCCGCGAGCAGGTACTGCAGCACGACAAGCTGCTCTTTTACCCTTACGAGGCCATGAACCCGTTCTTGGACCTGGTACACGAGGCAGCCTACGACCCCGAGTGCATCTCGCTGCGCATCACGCTCTACCGCGTGGCAAAGCAGAGCCGTCTGTGCGAGTCGTTGATCGATGCTGCCGAAAACGGCAAAGAGGTCACGGTACTCATGGAGCTCCGCGCCCGCTTTGACGAGCAAAACAACATCGAATGGGCCGAACGCCTGGAAGAGGCGGGCTGCACCGTCATCTACGGCTCCGAGGGCTTTAAATGCCACTCAAAGATCTGCCAACTCACCTATCGCGAGGGCATGGCGCTCACCCGGCTCACGCTTTTGGGCACCGGCAACTTTAACGAGAAGACGGCCAGGCTCTACAGCGACTTTATGCTCATGACCGCGCATCCCGGCATCGGCGAGGACGCCAACCTGTTCTTCCGTAACCTGTCGCTTGGCAACCTGCGCGGCGACTACCGCTTCCTGGGCGTGGCGCCCGTGGGCCTCAAGCCGCTCATCATGCGCGGGCTTGACCGCGAGATTCAGCGCGCCCTTGCCGGCGAGCCCGCCCGCGTGTTCTTTAAGCTCAACTCGCTGACCGACCGCGAGGTTATCGACAAGATCGCCGAGGCATCGTGTGCCGGCGTGCGCGTAGACATGATCATCCGCGGCATCTCGTGCCTCAAGCCCGGTATTCCGGGCAAGACCGAGAACGTGCACATCCGCTCCATCGTCGGACGCTTTTTGGAGCACGCGCGCGTCTATGCTTTCGGCGTGGACTCGGACATGATTTACCTGAGCTCGGCAGACATGATGACACGCAACACCGAGCACCGCGTGGAGATCGCCTTCCCCGTGCTCGACCCCACCTGCCGCGCCCTGGTGCACGAGTACATGGGCATGCAACTGCGCGACAACGTGAAGGCACGCAGTCTGACGAGTGACGGCACCTGGGTTCCGGTGGAGCGCAAAGAGGACGAGAAGCCCTTCAACTCGCAGGAAGCTCTGCTGGAGCGTGCGTATCGCAACGCCGAGGCCACCGCGCAGCAGCGCGCACAGGAAAAGGAGCACGCGGCCGAGGAAGTTATTCGGGCCGAGGTTGAGCGCGAGGCAGTTGTCGAGCCCATTGCCGAGCCGGAAGCAGTTGCCAAGGCAGAACCCACGCTCGCATCCCAGCCTGAGCCCGAACCTCAGCCGGCCGCTCCCGAGATCCAGAAGGTCCGAGCGACCGTTATCGAGCCCGAACCTGCTCCCGCAGCCCAACCTCAGGCATCCACAACAACCCCCGAGAGCAACGCGCGTCACAAGAAGCCCGTTGGCAAGACCAAGGCCATCGAGCGCCATCGCCCCGGTCGCGTGCGCATGGGACTGGGTCTAATCGGCCTAGGGCTTAAGACGCTCATTACCGGAAAGACAAAATAGACGTTTGTAGAAGCGCCCCGTATTTGAGGAATGCCCCAGATACGGGGCGCTTTTCCCTGCTACCATGGTGCGAACAACAACGCGAATGACAGGCAGGAATATGAAGCTCACTATAGAATCGATGACCTACGGCGCCGACGGGCTGGCGCACGCCGACAACGGCAAGGCCGTCTTTGTGCAGGGCGCCGTGGCAGGCGACACCGTCGAGGCCGAGGTCGTGCAGGACGGCAAGTCGTTTATGCGCGCCCGCACGACCGAGATTCTGGAGCCGAGCTTCGATCGCATTCAGCCCCCCTGCCCCTTCGTGGGCATCTGCGGCGGCTGCTCGTGGGGCAATCTCTCACGCACGGCACAGCTCGCCGCCAAGGAGCAAAACCTGCGCTCCACGCTCGAGCGCATCGGCAAGTTCGCTCCTGAGCAGGTCGATGAGTTGGTACAGCCCATCTGCCACACCAAGGACGACTGGGGCTACCGCAATAAAATCGAGCTCGAACCGACCGTCGTCAACGGTCGCGTGCGCCTTGGCATGCACGGCGTCGACCCCAGCAAGATCGTGACCGTCGATTCGTGCCCGCTGTTCGATAAGCGTTTTCCCAAGGCGCTCAAGTCAGTCGTCGGCGCGCTCAACTATCTGAGCGGCAGCCACAACCTGGGTCTGGAGCGCGTGGGCATTCGTGCCTCGCGTCGCACCAAGGCACTCGAGGTCGCGCTTTGGACGCCCACAGGCTCTTTTCCGCGCTCGCAGGTCTCCCGCGTGCTGGCGGACGCCGCTCATCCCACGAGCATCGTGCGCGTGATGAGCAAGGGCGAAAAGAAGGCCCGCCGTGTCTCCAAGGTCGAAATGCTCGCCGGAGAGGGCTCATGGACCGAGAATATCGCCGAGGGTCAGATGCGCTTGTCTGCCCCGTCTTTTTTCCAGGTCAACACCAAGGGTGCCGAGATTTTGATCGAGCTTGTCATGGAAGCGCTCGACCCGCAGGAAGACGAGCTTGCCGTGGACCTGTACTGCGGTGCCGGCACCTTTACCCTGCCGCTCGCCCGCCGCTGCGACTTTGTCGCTGCCGTCGAGGCCTACGGCCCCGCCGTGCGCGACCTGCGCCGTAACCTGGAAATCAACAAGCTTGATAACGTCGACGTCATTGGCGGAGACGCGGTGCGCGAGTTCCCCGACCAGGATGCCGACGTCTTGGTGGTCGACCCGCCGCGCGCAGGCCTCGCCCCCGAAGCGATCGACCTTATCGCCAGCACGAGTGCTCGCGATGTCGCCTACGTGAGCTGCGACCCGGCCACCCTGGCACGCGATCTCAAACGCTTTGTCGAAGAAGGCGCCTTCTCCCCCGTAAAGATCACGCCAGTTGACCTGTTCCCGCAAACCTTCCACTGCGAGACCGTCGTCCACCTTAGGCGCAACTAGCCACTTAATCATTGCTCAGAAAAATCATTGGAAAATCGAGCGTGGCAAGCGGAGGTCTTCGGGGTATAAGACGGCTAATTGTATGCCGCCTATGAAAGGAACCCTCATGCCCAGCGTTGCCGTTCTCGCCGCCGATGGCTTTGAAACTATTGAATGCTTGACCATGGTCGATGTCATGCGTCGCGGCGGCGTGCGCGCCACGCTCGTCTCGATCATGCCCACGCGTGAGGTCGTAAGCTCGCTGCAGATCCCCGTGACCTGCGATGCGCTCTTTGATGAGATCAACTTTGACGAGTACGACTGCGTCGTGCTGCCCGGCGGCCTGCCCGGTGCCACCAACCTGCGCGCAGATCAGCGCGTCTGCGACGTGGTCTGCGAGTTCGCCGCAACCAAGCACGTCGCCGCTATCTGCGCCGCCCCGTTTATCCTGGGCGAGCTCGACCTGCTCGAGGGGCGCCATGCCACGTGCTTCCCTGGCTTTGAGAAAAGCTTCCCCGAGGGCGCTTACACTGGCGAGAAGGTCACGCAAGACGGCAATATCATCACCGCCAGCGGCATGGCACAGTCACTCCCCTTTGCCTTAAAGCTGCTGCGCACGCTCGCCGGCGACAAGGCCGTCGAGAAGGTCGCCGAGGGCATCCAACTATGATTTTGGCTTCGCAATCGCCGCGCCGCAAAGAGCTGATGCGCGAGGCAGGCTACAACATTCGCGTGATTCCCGCGGATATCGACGAAACGCCCTTTGATGGCGAGGCCCCGCTCACGCTTGTCGAGCGCTTGGCACGCGCCAAGGCGGCTGCCGTTGCTGCCGAGTATGCCGAGCCCAATGAGCTGACGGTCGCGGCCGACACCATCGTCACCTTTGACGGCAAGATTCTGGGCAAGCCGGCAACCGAGGACGAGGCGCGCACCATGCTCCGCGAGCTTTCGAGCCGCACGCACCAGGTCGCAACCGGCGTCTGCATCGTTAAAGCCGGCGACGCTACAGCCCCGCATGCCGCCGAGAGCCTGTCCTTTGTCGATGTGACCGACGTGACGTTCTACGAGCTCACCGACGAGCAGATCGAGCACTACGTCGCCTCGGGTGAGCCCATGGACAAGGCCGGCGCCTACGGCATTCAGGGCACAGGCGGACGCATGCTCGTGCACGATATTTCGGGCGACTTCTATAACGTGGTGGGCCTACCCATCGCCCGCGTCGCGCGCGCGATTCAAAAACTCTCGTAATTGCATCTGGCGCTGGGTATTCCCCAGCGCCTACAATTTTGGCGTACCGTACGGATCCCGACCGGGCACAAGGCGCGGCGGAAAACCGATAGGAGTTAAACATGGATACACTGCTCGAGGCCATTGACGTCTGCGATGTCGATGGCTTTTGCTATGGCAACTAT
>ENA-ORUF01001410-ORUF01001410.1-human-gut-metagenome-genome-assembly--contig:-NODE-1410-length-25910-cov-4.280797_pt1 | contig 25910 bp, 20 predicted proteins | sample MGYA00242077_ERZ509203 | MGnify/ENA primary metagenome ERZ509203 (study PRJEB26280, sample SAMEA2338834) | human gut metagenome | biome: human gut; feature: human-associated habitat; material: faeces... | reverse complement strand
CGCCAGGGCGGTTCTTTGTTCACTGCAGCTCGTCCAGGGTCAGGGAGAAGCTGTCCATAAAGGTCTCCAGAAAGTACGTCACTTCCGGCAGTTCGTAGCCCTCCAGGGCTTTCCGGGTCTGGCCGGCGGCCTGCCGGAATTCGTTGTTGCCGGCTTTCAGCTCCTCTACACACTTGATATAAGCGGAGAGCTTGTCCGCCGCCTTCACCACCTGCCGCACCTCCGGGTCGGACTGCGTCAGGATGGGCCCGTACACCCCCTGAAGCTCCGGCGGCAGCATGTGGAGCAGCTTGCCCTCCGCCACCGCCTCCACGTCCTTGTAGGCGTTTCGGATGGCCGGGTTGTCGTACTTGATGGGGGTGGGCATGTCGCCGGTCAGGATCTCGCTGGCGTCATGGTACAGCGCCGCCACCGCCACGGCGCCGGGGTCCAGGCGGCCGCCGAACTTCTCGTTGCGGATCACCGCCAGAGCGTGGGCCAGGACGGCCACCTGATGACTGTGCTCCTGGACGTTCTCCGGCGCGGTGTTGCGCATCAGGGCCCACCGCTGGATGAACCGCATCCGGGAGATGTAGGCAAAGAAATGGCTCTTCATGTCAGTCCTCCAAAAGCTCACCCAGCAGGGATGCTCCGTCAGTGCCGGTGACTTTCACATTCCGCACCTGGTTATGCAGGTCCGTCCCGTCCGCCAGCACCTCCATATAGTTGGGTGCGTGGCCGAAATACCTGCCGTCCTTGGGCTGTTCAAAGAGGACGGGATACACCGCTCCCACACAGGCCGCGAGATAGTTCCGGTGGAGCGCCTCCGCCACCGCCGCCGCCTGGCGGGCCCGCTCTTCCTTCACGGCCTTCGGCACCTGACGCATCTTGGCCGCCGGGGTGCCGGGCCGGACGGAGTAGGGGAAAATGTGCATCTGGGCAAAGCCGCACCGGCGGATGAAGTCCAGCGTCTGGGCAAATTCCTCCTCCGTCTCCTCCGGAAACCCGGTGATGAGGTCCGTGGTGACAGCGGGGTGGTCAAAATATTGATTTAAAAGTGCAACGGACTGCGCATATCGAGTGGTATCGTATTTCCGGTTCATTCGCTTCAGGGTGTCGTCGCATCCGGACTGCATAGACAAGTGGAACTGGGGGCAGAGGTTCGGCAGGGCGGCCGCCCGGCGGCAGAACTCCTCTGTGATGGTCCGGGGCTCCAGGCTCCCCAGCCGGATGCGGACAGCCGGTGCGGCGGTGCAGACAGCCTCCAGTAGGTCGATCAGGGTCTCTCCGTTCTTCAGGTCCTGGCCCCAGGAGGAGATCTCGATGCCCGTCACCACGATCTCCCGGTAGCCCTCTGCCGCCAGGGCCCGAGTCTGCTCCACGGCAGTGGGGACGGGCAGGGACCGCACCCGTCCCCGGGCGTATGGAATGATGCAGTAGGTACAGAAGTTGACGCACCCGTCCTCCACCTTCAGCATGGCCCGGGTGCGGCCCCCCAGGCCGCCGGCGGGCAGGACCTCGAACACCCGCCGCTCAAAAGGCTGGTCGATGGCCTCGATCTGCCGCTTCTCCGCCGCGGCCTCTTCCAGAAGGCGGATAAAACCCGTCCGGTCGCCGGTGCCGGAGATCAGGTCCACCCCCAGCTTCCGCACGTCGTCCGCGTGGGTCTGGGGATAGCAGCCGCACACCGCCACCACGGCGCCGGGGTGCTTCCGCTGGACGCCGTGGATCACCTGCCGGGACTTCTGGTCGCTGACTGCCGTGACGGAGCAGGTGTTCACAATATAGGCATCCGCCTCATCGGAAAACTCCGTGAGCGTGTGCCCCCTTGCCAGCAGCTCCTGCTCCATGGCCTGAGTCTCATATTGGTTCACCTTGCAGCCCAAGGTATAGATGGCAACTTTCATGGAATCTCCTTGCACTTTCCGCAAAACCTTTATATAATAACTTGATGCGTTTCGATTATACTGTAATTTTTACTGTTGGGCAAGGCCCAACTGCAAGGAGATCGTTTTTCATGATTTATCTGGACCACGCCGCCACTACGCCCGTTCCCCGGGCGGTGGCGGATGCCATGTATGAGGTGCTCACCGAACAGTTCGGCAACCCCAGCTCCCAGTACCCCATGGGGCTGGAGATGAAGCGCCGGGTGGAAGTCTGGCGGAAGACCGTGGCGGACGCACTGGGCTGTGGGGCCAAGCAGCTGTTCTTCACCTCCTGCGGCACGGAGGCGGACAACTGGGCTGTCACCGCCGCCTGCTGGCAGAACCGCCACCTGGGCCGCCACATCGTTACCACCGCAGTGGAGCACAGCGCCGTGCTGGAAGCCTGCCGCTGGATGGAGCGGCAGGGATACGAGGTGACGTATCTTGTCCCGGCTCAGGACGGCTCCCTCTCTGCGGAGCAGGTCCTCGCCGCCGTCCGGCAGGACACGGCGCTGGTGTCCTGCATGCTGGTGAACAACGAGCTGGGAAACATCTATCCCATCGCTGAGATCGCCCGGGGCCTGGCGGTGAAGAACCCACAGACGTTGCTGCACACCGACGCGGTCCAAGGCTTTTTGAAGGTCCCATGCTCCGCAAAAACGCTGGGGGCGGACTTCCTCACCATCTCCGCCCACAAGATCGGCGGGCCCAAGGGCATCGGCGCTCTGTACATCGGTCCCCGGGTCCGGAATCCAAAGCCGCTGCTGGCCGGCGGCGGGCAGGAGGGCGGCCTCCGGGCCGGCACCGAAGCCACGGCCCAGATCGCGGGCTTTGCCAGGGCTGTGGAGCTGCGGCGGGAAAATTTGGAGGAGAAACTCCTCTGCATGGCGAAAATCCGGGACTATGCCGCAGAGCGGCTGTCTGCCATCCCCGACTTGAAAATCCTCTCCGCTCCCGGCGGCGCGCCCCATATCCTCTCCATCTCTCTCGTGGGCTGGCCCAGCCAAAATATTGTCAATGACCTGGGCAGCCAGGGCGTCTGCATCTCCGCCGGCTCCGCCTGCCATCAGGGCAAGCCCAGTCACGTGATCGCGGCCTTGAAGCTATCCAAGAAGGTCTCCGGCGGGGTGATCCGCCTGAGCTTCGGCCCGGAGACTGACAAGGGCGACATCGACGCCTGTGCGGACGCCCTGCGGCGCCACCACGACACGCGGATGCCCATGCTGTAAGGCAATTTTACTTTTCAGTTTCAAGAGGTTTCGTCTTTTATGTTTCGTCATCTTCATCGGGAGCCCGGCTTCTACAAGCGGCTGTTCTTGCTGGCTCTGCCGCTGATCCTGCAGAATCTCATCACCACTTCCCTGGGATTTGTGGACACCTTCATGGTGGGTATGCTGGGGCAGAATGAGCTGTCCGCTGTCACTGCCGCCAACACGCCCATCTACCTGCTCCAGATCATCATCCTGGGCCTGCTCAGCGGACTCTCCGTCCTGGCCAGCCAGTACTGGGGCAAGGGGGACACCGACAGCATCAACCGCTGTATGGGCGTCAGCCTTTACGCCGGGCTCATCATTGCGGTTTCCGTGGCCGCTGTGCTGTTCTTCTTCCCCCTCCATGTGATGGCTCTGGTGACCAACAACGACCTGCTCATTGAGTTGGGCGCCCCCTATCTCCGGATTGTTGGCCTCAGCTATATCTTCAACACCATCAGCTCCGTCTACATCGGCATGCAGCGCAGCACGGAGAATCCCGCCATGGGCATGATCGTCTTCGGCATCTCCATGCTGACCAACACGGGCTTGAACTACATTCTTATTTTCGGCAAGTTCGGCGCGCCTGCGCTGGGGATCACCGGTGCTGCCATTGCCACCCTGACCTCCCGGGTGCTGGAGTTCGTGATCGTCGCGGTCTATGCCCCCCGCTACCGCCGAGTGCCCCTGATGCTCCGCCTGCTGCTGCGGCCCGGCGGGGCCATGGCGCGGAGCTTCCTGAAATACGCCACCCCCGTTCTGGTGAACGAGGTGCTGTGGGGTCTGGGCGTCAGCGTTATGACCGCCGTCATGGGCCACATGGCCATCAGCACGGATATGCTGGCGGCCCACGCCATCATGGGCAACATCGACAAGTTCTCCACTGTGGCCTGCTTCGGCATCGCAGGCGCCACCGCCGTGATTGTGGGCAAGCGGATCGGTGAGGGCGCCGGCCGGGAGGAGGTCTACTCTCTGGGCTGCTGCCTGCTGACGGTCTCCTTCGGAGTGGGTCTCGTGGTGTCGGTGTGCCTGGCGGTCCTCCTGCCTACGGTGTTCATCCCCTATCTCTATCCTCTGTTCCATTTGGAGGGGCTGGCGCTGGAGATCGCCGTCACCATGTGCGTCGTATATCTCTTCATGCTGCCGCTGAAGGCCTTTGACATCACCAACATCACCGGCCTGCTTCGGGCGGGCGGCGACTCCCGCATGGCCTCCATCATCGACCTGAGCTGCCAGTGGGTCATCGCTGTACCTCTGACCTTCCTGACTGCCCTGGTGTTCAACGCCCCGGTAGCGGTGGTGTGCCTATGCATCCAGTCGGAAAATGTGTGCAAGTGCCCCTGGGGTATCCTGCGGCTGCGGAGCCGGAAGTGGATCAACGATGTGACGGGCGAGGACACGTGATGGAAAGTCTTTTCCGCTGCCCCGTCTGCGGGGCGCCGCTGGACCGCGGAGACCGGGCCTATCGCTGCCCGGCCGGACACAGTTATGACATCGCCCGGGAGGGCTACACCTATCTGCTGCCCCCCAATCAAAAGCACTCCGCCGCGCCGGGGGATGACCGGGATATGGCCGCCGCACGGCGGGATTTCCTCTCCAAGGGGTATTATGACCTGCTTCTCAATACGCTCTGTTGTCAGATTTTGTCTCTTTCCGGCGAATCGCCGGTGATCTGGGACGTGGGCTGCGGCGAGGGATTCTACACCTCCGGCATCTTCCGGACCCTGGCCGCCGCGGGAAAATCCCCCCGGATGGCGGGAACCGACATTTCCAAGCCCATTCTCCGATCCGCCGCCAAGCGGGAGAAAGGCATTGCGTGGGCTGTGGCCTCCTCCTTCCACCTGCCGGCGGCGGACAGCGCGGCGGACATTCTGCTGGACTGCTTCTCCCCCCTGGCGCTGGAGGAATTCCGGCGAGTGCTGAGGCCGGGCGGGCACTTCCTCTACGTGGTGCCCGGACCGGACCACCTCTGGGAGCTGAAGCAGGTCCTCTACGACCGTCCCTATCCCAATGAGGAAAAGGAGACCCCCTATGAGGGGTTCGCCTATCAGTCTATCGTGCCGGTGGAGGGCACCATCACCCTCCCCTGCCAGGCAGACATCCGCGCCCTGTTCCAGATGACGCCCTATTACTGGAAGACCCCCAAGACAGGTGCAAAGCGTCTGGCGGACCTGGAGTCTCTCACCACCCGTATCTCCTTTCGCATTCATATTTTTCAAAAACTCTGACAGGAGGTTCTGCTGATGAAACCCAATCCCACCCGCTCCGCCCTGCTGGTCATCGATATGGAAAACGGCTTTGTTCATCCGGAGGGCGGACACTGGATCCGCTTCGCCCAGTCCATGGTCCCCAACTGCGTCCGGGCCGTGGAGCTGGCCCGGGCCAAGGGCATTCCGGTATTCTTTGTCAAGCGGCTCTACCGCGCTGACGGCAGCGATGTGGAGCTGACCCGTTACCCCGGCTGGGTCGCTGGCGGCCGGGCCTGCCGCCCCGCCTCCACCGGTCCCAACAGCGCCCAGGCACCGGAGGGCCTGCGCCCCCAGCCCGGGGACTACACCATCATCAAGCCCAGGTGGAGCGCCTTTTTCCAGACGGAGCTGGACCTGATCCTCCGGCGGCTGGACGTGCGGACGGTGATCCTCACCGGCACCACCACCCCCAACTGCATCCGCACCACCTGCTATGACGCCATCGCTCTGGAGTACAACACCGTGGTGCTGACGGACTGCTGCTCCTCCCATACCGAGGAGATCCAGCGGGTGAATCTGGAGGACATGGCCCGGGCGGGCGCCATTTTGATGGACTCGGCGTCCTTTGCCGACTACGGCCCCGGCACAGTGGAGGACCTCTCCGCCGCCATCCGGGCCCGGATGCTGGAAGAGGACACGGTGCCCGAGCCCTTCCGGTCGGAGGACGGCCAGGTATTCTGGCCCGACCTCTGGTAATCGCAAAGGAAAACGGACGCCCTCCGCACAACTGCGGAGGGCGTCTTCTTGTTTCGAGTCATTCCCTCCGGATCCGGATGCGCCGGGTGGCGATCTCGTCGCAGAAGCGGGCGTCGTGCTCCACGAACAGCAGGGTCGGCCGACAGGCCAGCAGCAGATCCTCCACCTGCATCCGGGAGATGACGTCGATAAAGTTCAGCGGCTCATCCCACACGTACAGGTGTGCCTGTGTGCAGAGGCTTGCGGCCAGCAGCACCTTTTTCTTCTGGCCGCTGCTGTAATCTGCCAGGTCCTTCTCAAACTGCTCCCGTGGAACATCCAGCTTCCGCAGGATGGTCCGGAACCGGCTGCCGTCCAGGCCCTGGGTCCGGGCAAACTCCGTCAGGCTGCCCCGCAGGTGGTCTGTATTCTGGCTGACATAGGACACCACCAGGCCGCTCATGGTCTCCACCGTGCCGCTGTGGGGGATCTCCTCCCCCAGCAGCAGCTTCAGCAGGCTGGACTTGCCGCAGCCGTTTGCGCCCTGGAGGGCGATCCGCTCCCCCGCCAGCACCTCGAAGGTGATCTCCCGGCAGACCGTGCGGCCGTCGTAGCAGACGGCCACGTCCCGGAACTCCGCCAGCCGCGCACCCGCCCGGCAGGGCAGGGGCGTGACTGCCAGCGCCTCCTGCCGCTCCAGGTTCTGCAGCAGCTGCTTCTTCTCCTCCACTGCCTCCTCCCGGCGGCGCTGGATGGATTTGGACCGCTGCATCAGCTTGGCCGCCTTGTGGCCCACAAAGCCCCGGTCCGCCGCCTTGGCCCCGGTCTTGTCCACGCCGAACTTACTCTTCTCCGTCCGGTCCGACCAGCCGGAGGCACGGCGGGCGGACTCCGTCAGCCGCCCGATGTCCTTCTGCAGCTTCTCCTGCCGGGCCAGCTCGAAGGCGTCCTGCCTCCGGCGGTTCTCCCACCAGGAGGAGAAATTCCCCCGCTGGATCTCAATATTGGTCCGGTTGATGGCCAGAATGTGGTCCACACACTGGTCCAGGAACGCCCGGTCATGGGACACCAGCAGAAAGCCCCGCTTCCGGGCCAGATAGCTCCCCAGCTTCCGCCGTCCCTCCAGGTCCAGATGGTTGGTGGGCTCGTCGATCAGCAAGAAGGCATTCTCCTTCAAAAACATGGCCGCCAGCAGCACCTTGGTCCGCTCCCCGTTGGAGAGGCTGGAAAAGGGCAGCTCCAGTGATCTCTCTGCCAGGTCCAGAAGCCCCAGCTCCCGCTGGATCTCCCAGTCCTCCGCCTCCGGCGCGATCTCCCGCACCACCTCCAGGCCCGTCCGGGACAGGTTCGCCACCTCGTAGGGAAAGTACTCAAATTCCACAGAGGCGGAGATGGTGCCGCTGTACGGGTACTCCCCCTGGAGCAGCCGCAGGAAGGTGGTCTTTCCCCGGCCGTTCCGCCCGGTAAAGCCCAATTTCCAGCTGCTATCGATCTGAAAGCCCACATGGTCAAAGATGAGCTCCGGACTGCCCTCGTATCCAAATGTCAGATTCGAGACGTCGATCATGGACATATCGCATTCCTCCTTTGCGCAGACCCTCATGTGCGGTCTGGCGCACCGCAGACTTCGGCAAATGCCGCGCACATGAGCGTCTCATCCGTCATTTCCGATTCGCCGTGCTTTTGCGCAGCAAAAAACGGCCGCGGGAGAGCAGACCTCTCCCGCGGCCGGGCATACGGCATTCACCCCGCATCCGGGGCTGTGCGATACCTGGGTGAGATCAGCGGTCTGCCTTCCCTGCAATGGCATGGAAAAAGACGCTGCGTCTTCGCCGCAGCAACCCTCTATGCCAAAACACGAAGGTCAGATCCGCATCTTCACACCCCTCCAATCATTCATCAATCTCCGGTTATCCTAGCACACTTCCGCCGGGATTGCAAGCCCCCCTCATGCTCCCGCCTTCGGAAAGGTAAGCGTAAAGGTGCTGCCGTGGCCCGGTTCGCTGTGGAGCTCCACCTGGGCACCCAGATAGGCCGCCCCGTGCTTGACGATGGAGAGCCCCAGTCCCGTGCCGCCGGAGGAATGGCTCTTGTCCACCCGGTAAAACCGCTCGAATACCCGGCCCTGGGCCTCCCGGGGAATGCCGATGCCAGTATCCGCCACCGTGATCCGAGGGCCGAAGGCGGTATTTTCCACTGTGACGGTGACGCTGCCGTTCGCCCGGTTGTAGGCGATGGCGTTGTCGCAGAGGTTGTAGACGATCTCCTCCACGATCTGGGGCACGCCCCGCACCAGAGCCTCGCCGCCCTGGAGCCGGGTGGTCACCTGTTTCCGCTGGGCCGCCGGAGCCAGCTGCTCCAGGACGGCCCGCGCCTCCTCGTACAGATCCACGGTCTCCCACTGGCCCAGGCCGCCGCCCTCGTCCAGGCGGGACAGCTTGATGATGTCGTTCACCAGCCCGATGAGCCGCTCCGTCTCCCGGTGGATGTTCCCGGCGAAGTGGGGGACGTCCTCCGGCTTCACCAAACCGTTCTGCAGGATCTCCGCCGTACCCAGGATGGAGGTCAAGGGCGTCTTCAGCTCGTGGGAGACGTTGGCGGTGAACTCCCGCCGCAGCCGCTCCCGCTGCTCCTTCTCCGTCACATCCAGGATCACCAGCACCGCACCCGCGATCTGGCCGTCCTGTTCCACAGGACTGGCGATGATCTGGCGGCAATCATCGTCCTTTTCCAGCAGCTGCTCACACCGCCGACCGGCCAGAGCCTCCTCCACGCAGCGGCGGAAGCCCGCCTCCCGGTTCAGGGCGTAGACGCTCTCTCCCTCCTCTGTGGGGACCTGCGCGTAGAGCAGCCGCAGCACGGCGGAGTTGTAAGTCAGCACCCGCGTCTCCTGGTCGATCACCAGGAAGCCCTCGCTCATGTTCTCCGTGATGGCGGTGAACTCCTCCTGCCGGCGCTTTAAATCCCGCATCTGCCGCTGGATCTGCCTCTGCTGGCTGCGGAGCTTGGACAGCAGGGGCGTCAGCTCCTCATAGGTCTCGCTGCCGGCGGGGTCATTGAGGTCGATGGCGTTGATGGGCTCCACCAGCTGCCGCGCCACCCGGGAAGCCAGCGCCATGGCCAGGATGAAGGCCAGCAGCATCATCAGCGCCACCGGCTGCAGCGCCTGCAGTACCAGGACCCAGACGGAATACTGGGCGCTGGACACCCGCAGCACCGTTCCGTCGGCAAGCCGCTGGGCCGCATACAGCGTCTGCTGGGAAAGCGTGTCCGAATAGCGGACCGCATGTCCCTTCCCCAGGATCAGCGCCTCCCGGATCTCCTCCCGCTGGGCGTGGTTCCCCATCTCCTCCGGGTCCTGCCGGTTGTCGAAGAGCACGGTGCCGTCCGCATCCACCCAGGTAATCCGGTAGCTGCCGGGCAGATCCTCTGTGAGATAGTCCGTGCCATTCTCCTCTACCCCATGGGCGATGTACTCTGCCAGACTCTCCAGCTCACCGGAGACCCGATCCTGGAAATAACCGTGGAGCACGCCCACGATCAGCACCAGGCTGGCCAGCAGCACTGCCAGGGACACGCCCAGGATGGAGCGAAAGATCCGTTTCGTCATGTCTCTCCAGCCCTCCTGTCAGTTCACAGGGCTGATCTTGTAGCCATAGCCCCGGACCGTCTCGATGTAAGCGCCCGCCTCCCCCAGCTTCTGGCGGAGGGTCCGCACGTGGACGTCCACGGTCCGGCTCTCGCCGGTAAAGGCGTAGCCCCAGACGTTCTCGATCAGCTGCTCCCGGGAAAGCACCTGGCCGGGGTTGCGCAGCAGCAGGCACAGCACTTCAAACTCCTTCTGGGTCAGGATGGTCTCCTGTCCCCGGACCCGGACGATGTGCTGCCCCGGATCCACCTCCAGAATGCCGCAGCGGAGGGTGCCGTTCTCCGTCTCCGTCCGCCGCAGCAGCGCCCGGATGCGGGAGAGCAGCTCCATCATGCCGAAGGGCTTGGCCACATAGTCATCGGCGCCGCCGTCCAGACCCACCACCTTGTCGTACTCCGTGCCCTTGGCCGTCAGCATGATGACCGGCAGCTTGGCCGTGCGGGGCGTGGCCCGGAGCTTTTTCAGGACGCTGAGTCCATCCTCCTCCGGCAGCATGATATCCAGCAGCACCAGGGCAGGCATCTGCTCTCCCACGGCCTGCCAGAACAGGGAGGGCAGCGGAAAGCCCCTGGCCTCCATACCCTGGCTGTTCAATGTATAGATCACAAAATCCCGGATACTGTCGTCATCCTCCAGCAGATAGATCACAGATATCCCTCCCCATTCAATCTCTCCGCCCCGCTGGAGGGACGGAGGGTGTCTCCCTCCGGCGGCCGGTCAGATCAGCTGCTGCTCGTTAATCATCAGCTTGAACTGCAGGCCCAGCTTCTCCGCTGCCTTTCGACAGAGGAGCATCCGGCCCATGAAGATCTCAAAATAGTCCATGACAGAGCCGTACTTCGTGTCCACGGACAGCTTCAGCTTGATGAGCGTGTGCTCCTCGTTGATCTTCAGGACGGACTTCTTCACCGAGTAGTTCACCCGGTCATGGATGTCGAAGCTGGCCATATCCGGATTCCGGACCCGGCTGCGGCGGACGTCGGACTTGTCCGCCAGGATCAGTGCCGCCGCCACGGCGTTCACCGGCATGCCGGTGCCCTCGTCGTGGTTGCCGATGGCGGTGACGATGGTGGCGATCTCCTCCGGAGGACAATCCATGTTGTCCAGAATGCGGAAGGCCATGACCGCACCGGACTGGGAGTGATCCACCCGGTTCACCAGGTTGCCGATGTCGTGAAGAAACCCGGCGATCTTTGCCAGCTCCACCGTCCGCTCCGGATACCCCAGGGTGGAGAGGATATAGGCGGCGTTTTCCGCCACCGCCGTCACGTGGGCAAAGCTGTGCTCCGTATAGCCCAGAGCGGTCAGAGACTCGTCCGCCCTCTGGATATAGGTCCGGACCGCAGAATTGTTTTTCACATCCTCATAGGTAAGCATGGCCCCTCCCCCTTTTCAATATCGGCGCCGCGCCTGTGCGCAGGCCGCTCAGTTGTTGGAGGGGTGATTCCCCGTAATGGAGTACTCCACCCACTCCGCCACGTTGGTGGCGTGATCGCCGATCCGCTCCAGATACTTGGCCACCATGATGAGATCCAGCCACAGCTCGCCGGAGTCGGCGTCTGCGGCGATCAGCCCGATCAGCTCCTTTTTCACCTGGTTGAACAGGTCGTCCACCTGGTCGTCTTCCCGGCAGACCTCCCGGGCCAGCTCCAGATCCCGCTTTACAAAGGAGTCCACACTGTCTGTCACCATCCGGATGACGGCCTTGGACATCTCCTCGATCCGCTGGCGGCCGGGGCCGTCCGGCAGACGCACGAACCGGGTCAGCTCCGCGATGTCCGCCGCCTGGTCCCCGATCCGTTCCAGATCGGAAATCATCTTCAGCGCAGAGGAGATCTCCCGCAGGTCCCGTGCCACGGGCTGCTGCTGCAGCAGCAGCTTCAGGCAGAGGTTCTCCACCTCCCGCTCCTTCTGGTCGATCTCCCGCTCCGCCTCCCCGGCGGCGCGTGCCAGGTCCTCGTCACCCTTCATCAGGGCCTGGGCCGCGGCAGAGATGGCATCCTCACACAGGGCGCCCATCTGGATCATTTCCACGTGCAGCCGCTCCAGCTGCTCGCCAAATCTGTTTCTCACCTTACGTCCCTCCTTAGCCGAACCGGCCGGTGATGTAGTCTTCTGTGCGCTTGTCCGTGGGGGTGGAGAACAGTGTCTCCGTCCTGCCGAACTCCACCAGATCCCCCAGCAGGAAAAACGCCGTGTTGTCGGAGACACGGGCGGCCTGCTGCATATTGTGGGTCACCATGATGACAGTATACTTGCTTTTCAGTTCCACTGCAAGGTCTTCGATCTTGGAGGTGGAGATGGGGTCCAGGGCGCTGGTGGACTCATCCATCAGCAGGATCTCCGGCTCCACTGCCAAGGCACGGGCAATGCACAGCCGCTGCTGCTGGCCGCCGGAGAGGCCCAGGGCACTCTTCTTCAGCCGGTCCTTCACCTCGTCCCAGATGGCGGCGGAGCGGAGAGAGTTCTCCACGATCTCGTCCAGCTTGGCCCGGGAGCGGATGCCGTGGGTCCGGGGGCCGTAGGCCACGTTGTCATAGATGCTCATAGGGAAGGGATTGGCCTTCTGGAACACCATGCCGATCTGCTTGCGCAGCCAGGTGGTGTCCACATTGGGGGCGTAGATGTTCTGCCCGGCGTAGTTGACCTCCCCCTCAATGCGGATGCCCGGTACCAGGTCATTCATCCGGTTCAGGGTCTTCAGAAAGGTGGACTTTCCGCAGCCGGAGGGGCCGATCAGGGCGGTGATCTCATGCTCCGGAATGTCGATATTCACACCGTGGAGGGCATGGTGCGCCCCGTACCACAGATTCAGGTCCTTTACTTGAATGATGGTGGACATTTCGTATCCTCCTCGTCAGTTTTTCTTCAGCTTCCGGCCCACCAGATTGGCGGGCAGGTTGATGACCAGCGTCAGCAGCATCAAAATGGTGGCGATGGCGAAGGCGATGTCTGTCTCGCCCCGCTCACTGGCATACACATACAGGGCCACGGTCAATGTGGCGGAGGAGGATTCCAGCGCAGTCACAAAGTTATTGAGCACCAGGCCGAAGCCGGCGGTGTACAGCAGCGCCGCGCTCTCGCCCACAATGCGGCCCACCGCCAGGATGCAGCCGGTGACGATGCCGTCCACCGCGTTGGGCAGCACCACAGTGCGGACCATGTGCCATTTACCGGCGCCCATGGCCAGGGCGCCCTCCCGGTAGGAGTCCGGCACGGTCTTCAGGCTCTCCTGGGTGGTGCGGACGATGGTGGGCAGGATCATCACCACCAGGGTCAGGCCGCCGGCCAGCACACCGGTCTTCAATCCCATCATCTGGATGAAGAACAGCATACCCACCAGGCCGAAGATGATGGAGGGGATGCCGGTGAGGGTCTCGGTGGCGAACTCGATGACAGCCACCAGACGCCGGTTGGTGGCGTACTCCGTCAGATAGATGGCGGCGCCCACGCCCAGGGGCAGCACGATCACCATGGACAGCAGGATGATATAGAGCGTGTTGAGGATATTGGGCAGGATACCGATGGTGTCGTTGATATAGCTGGACTGGGTAGACAGCAGCTCCCAGCTGATGAATGGGACGCCCCGGTAGAAGATATAGCCGATGATCAGAACCAGCAGCGCGCAGGTGAGGAAGCCGCAGAAGTACAGCACCACCCGCAGGCCCTTGTCGTACAGCTGGCGCCGGGGGGACAGGGTATGAGATTCCATGTTCGGTCAGTCCTCCTTTTTCCGCTTGATAAAGACGTTGAGGAACACATTGATCAGCATGATGAAGAGGAACAGCACCAGGCCGATGGAGAACAGGGCATTGCGGTGGAGGGAGCCCACGGAGGCGTAGGACATCTCCGAGGCAATGGCGGTGGTCAAAAACCGCACCGGCGTCAGCAGGCCCGGCATATTGGCCACATTGCCCGCCACCATAATGATGGCCATGGCCTCACCGATGGCCCGGCCGATGCCCAGCACAATGGCGGTGGCGATGCCGCTGCGGGCAGCGGGCACGCTGACGCGGAACACGGTCTCGATATGGGTGGCCCCCAGGGCCAGAGACGCCTCCTCATACTCCCGGGGCACGGCGCGCAGCGCCGTCTCCGACACGGAGACGATAGAGGGCAGAATCATCACCGCCAGCACGATGATAGCCGCCAGGAGCGTGGCGCCGGAGGGCAGGTCAAAGGCCACCCGGATGGCGGGCACCAGCAGGATCATACCCACCAGGCCGTACACCACGGAGGGGATGCCGGCCAGCAGTTCCACTGCCGCATGAACTACGGCGGCAAACTTAGGCGGCGCCACCTTGGACAGGAAAATGGCCGTCATCAGGCCGATGGGCACCCCCACGAGAATGGCCCCCGCCGTGCCCGCGAAGGAGGTGAGGATGATGGCGAAGATGCCGAAGTCTCCGGTAGAGGCATACCAGCGGGTCCCGAACAGGAAGTTGATGGGCCCGATCTCCAGAATGGCCGGCAGGCCCGAGATGATAAGGTAGATGCTGATGAGGAGCACGAACGCCACAGCCACCATGCCGCAGATAAAGAAGAGGGCATTCATCACCCGCTCCATGGCCTTCAGGGCTTTTTTCCCGGTCATGGGCTCCTTTTTCCTGTCGGCGGTGCCGACCAGCGCGCCGTCCATGGCGGCCTTCACAGCCTGCCCCGCGATTTCATGTTCCATAAGGTTCTCCTTTGTTCCCGGACAAGGCGTCCGTCCAGATTTCAGCGGAACGGCCGCCGCCCCAGTGGTGGGCACGGCGGCTGACCGTATATATGAGGGTGGAAAACAAGCGTTGTCTTACTGGGCCACGGGCACGGCGCCGGCGTTGGCGATCAGGTCGCTGGCGGCGGTGGAGGTGGCGAAGTCGAAGAAGGCCTGGGCCGCGTCCGACAGGGCCTCATCGGTGCGGGTGGCGAACACGAAGGGACGCTGAATGGCATAGCTGCCGTCCAGGACCGTGGCCTCAGAGGGAGCCACGCCGCCCACAGTCAGGACCGTGATGTCCTTCTGATCCTGCACGGCGGAGAGGGAGGCATAGCCGATGGCGCCGGGGGTGGTGCGGACCGCCTCGATCACGGCGCCGGTAGAGCTCAGCTCCTGGGCCAGCACGCACTGGTCCTCAGTGCCGGTGATAGACTCGAAGCCGTCACGGGTACCGGAGCCGGACTCACGGCCGATCACGGCGATGGCGCCGGCGTCGCTGCCGAACTCAGACCAATCGGTGACAGCGCCGGTGTAGATGGAGGCGATCTGCTCCAGGGTCAGGTCGGAGACGGGGTTCTCAGCGTTGACGATCACGGCGATGCCGTCCAGGGCCACGATGGTCTCAGTCAGGCCGCCCGCCTTCTCGTCATCGGTCAGTGCGCGGGAGGCCAGGCCGATGTCGCAGCTGCCGTTGGACACGGCCTCGATGCCGGCGCCGGAACCGGTGGGGTTGTAGGTGACGGACACGCCGGAGTTGTCGGCCATAAACTGCTCACCCAGGGCGCCGATGACCTCCTCCATGGAGGTGGAGCCGTCGGTGGCCACAGTGCCGCTCAGCTCAGCGGTCTCCTCCTGGGCGGCGTCGTTGGAAGCGGTATCATCCGTGGTGTCGTCAGCCGTGGTGTCACCGCCGCAGCCGGCCAGCAGAGCCATGACCATGGTTAGGGACAGCAAGAGCGAAAATACTTTTTTCATATCGAAGATTACTCCTTTTCCTATGTCTGTTGCTCAAGGGACGGTCTTAGTATAAACAGCCGGAAGTAAAATCCGACACCAGGACTCTGTAAAGTCTATGTAAAATCCTTGCAAGCGCATACAAAGGCAAAAAAACAGCTCCCGGATTGCTCCGGGAGCTGTTTTCAAAAACGAATCAGGCATTTTCAGGCAGCGGGGATGGTCAGCACCTGCCCGATGTGGATCATGCCGGGGTCACGGATGGTATCCCGGTTGGCCTCGTAGATCACAGTCCAGCGAGTGCCGGTGCCGTACACCTCATAGGCGATGTTCCACAGGCAGTCTCCCGCCTCCACGGTGTAGGTCTGGGCCTGGGGAACAGGCTCCTCCGGCGTCTCCTCCGCGGGAGCCTCGGTCTCTACCGTGTAGTCCTTAGCCAGGTTCGCCTTCAGGGCGGTCACCTCGTCTGCGGTCAGGCCGGCGTCCAGCATATAGTCCTCTGCCGCAGCGGCCAGATCCACAGTGGTCAGATCCGTGTCCTCCGCAGCGCCGGTGATGTTGGTGAGGATGGAGACGATGTTGCTGTTCTTCACCGCCTCATACTGCTCGCCGCCTTCTTCCAGGTGATAGTAATTCACATAGGTGGTCATGTAGTCCGCCACAACCTCGTCATAGGTGGCGCCCATCAGGCACTCCAGCAGGGCGGAGACAAAGCCGGCCCGGTCCTTGCCCTCGGTGCAGTGGACCAGATAGGGCCCCTCATTCTCCGCGAAGAAGCGCAGGCCCTCCGCCAGGCCGGACTTGAAGTCGGCAGCGGTGAAGTCCACGCCCAGGTTCAGGGCCTTCACCTTCCCCGCCTCGTACAGAGACTGGTAGTAGGAGGAGTCGAAGCCCTCGGCGGCGATGTAGCCCTCGATCAGCTCGTTGGAATCCGCCAGATTCATGACCGCCTGGATGCCGCTGGCCTCTGCCAGGTCATCGGCATAGGAGGCGCGGCCCAGCTCGTTGTTCACGGGGCTGCTGCTGCGGAAAAAGGCGTTCTCCCCCAGATCGCCCACAGCCACGTTGCGGAAGTTGGCGAACACCGCGTCGGAGGCGTAGTCCGCCCGCTCGTCGGTGCGGGTCAGCTGGTGGATGAGATACTGGTCATAGTAGCCGCCCTGCTCCTTCATGGAGATGGAGACGGTGATGCTCTCCAGGGACTGGCCCTCGGGGAACTCCCAGGTGTAGGAGCCGTCCTCTGCGGTGACCTTGGCGGCCAGGCCGTTGCTGGTCGCAAAGTCCCCCATGTTGATGGCGGCGATCAGCACACCCTCGCTGTCCCGCAGCACCAGCGCGCCGGTGTCCACATCGGAGTAGTTGGTGCACAGGGGCATGTCATACCCAGTGCCGTTGACGGTGACGGTCAGCAGGTCGCCGTATGTGTAGCCGCCGTCCTTCAGGTCCGCCGGATCGATGTCCAGGACGATGTTGCCATACTTCTGGATCTCGGTTACGCCGCCCTCCAGGGTGGGGTACTCCGTCTCCGCAGCGGATGCGGGCAGCGCCAGGCTGAGCATCAGCACCAGGGACAGGAGCAGGGACAATGTCTTCTTCATACGCATTCCTCCCAAATTCTCGTCGGTCCTGTTGCGGGACCTTCTGTTTCGTATCATAGCACAGGCGTTTCCGCTTTTCCAGAGGGTTCCCTCCTTTTCACGCATTTTTTCAGGTCTTCCCGGAGCTGGCATCCGCTCTTGCGGTCCGCTTTCGGGTTAGATATAATAGAGGGGTATTTCATGGAACCTGGGAGGCACGACTATGGACTTCACGGAACTCCGCCATTTGGCGGAGCAGATCGAGACAGAGTGCGGCAAGGCCATCATCGGCAAGGGTGAGCAGATCCGCCTGGTACTCACCAGCCTGTTTGCCGGCGGGCACGTGCTGATTGACGATATCCCCGGCGTGGGCAAGACCACGCTGGTGAAGGCCCTCTCCGCGGTGCTGGGCTGCGGCATGGTGCGGGTGCAGTTCACCCCGGATCTGCTGCCCTCAGACATCGTGGGCATGAACATTTACAGCCAGAAAACCGGGGAGATGGTCTTCACCCCCGGCCCCATCATGACCAACATCCTGCTGGCGGACGAGATCAACCGGGCCATCCCCCGCACCCAGTCCGCCCTGCTGGAGGCCATGGAGGAACGGCAGGTGTCCGTAGACGGCGTCACCTATCCCCTGGCCCCACCCTTCATGGTCCTGGCCACCCAGAACCCCGTGGAGACGGAGACCACCTTCGCCCTGCCCGCTGCCCAGCTGGACCGCTTCCTCTTCAAGCTCTCCATGGGCTACCCTACCCCCAGGGAGGAGGCCGCCATGCTCCGAACCGTGGGAGATGGAGCCGCCTTTGCGGACCTCCGCCCCCTGCTCTCCCCAGAGGAAATCAATCGGTTCACCCGGGAGATCCGGCAGGTCCGCCTGTCCGATCCGGTGGTGGCGTACATCGTGGAGCTGGTCCAGGCCACCCGGGAGCAGCCGGAGCTGGCCTGCGGCGCCAGCCCCCGGGTGTCCCGGGACCTGTTCCGGGCCTCCAAAGCCTATGCCGCCCTCTCCGGCCGGGACTATGTCACCCCGGACGATGTGAAGTATCTGGCCCGCTACGTCCTGCCCCACCGGGTACTGCTGTCCCATCAGGCGGCGCTTTCCGGCCTGGAGGCGGCCGGCGTGGTGGAGACCGTACTGGCCCAGGTGCCCTGCCGGGAGACCGGGGAGGTCCTTGCCCATGGTCAGAACGCCTGAGTCCGCTGCAGTGGACTTCGCCGAGTCCAGCCTGTTCACGGGGCGCTTCTCCATCCTGGCCCTGGCAGCCTGCGGAGTGGGCTTCGGCCTGAGCGGGCGGCTGCCCGCCGCCATCTTCTCTCTGGCGGCCGCCGCCGTGGCCGCCGCCTCTGGGCCCGCCATGTGCTGGACGGCGTGAACGCCGCCCTCCAGGCGGAGCGGAACTGCGTCTTCCCCGGGGAGCCCTGTCCTCTGCGGGTGACGCTGGACAACCCCAAGTGGCTGCCCCTGGTCTGGCTGACGGTGCGCTTCCCCCTGGAGCCGGGCGGCGCCCTCCGGCCGGAGCACCGCTGGGAAACCGTGGAACTCCCGGAGGGGGGCGTGCAGAAGCCCTATTATGAAAAGAACGTCTCCTTCCTGCTGGGGCATCAGCGGATGTCCTACACCAGCCGCCTCCAGGCGGAGCACCGGGGCCTGCTGTCCTTTGACCGGATCCGGCTGCTCTCCGGCGACGGCCTGTGCCTCTGCGTCCGGGAGAAGGAAATCCCGCTGCCCAGGCCCGTGACGCTGGCGGTGTTTCCCCGGCTGGTCCCCGTGTCCACCCGCTGGTTCCTGCGCAACAGCTGGGAGCTGGAGACCGGCGCCCGGGGCTTTCAGGATGACCGGACCGTGATCCGGAACGTCCGCGCCTACCAGCCGGGGGACAACGCCCGGTCCCTGAACTTCCGCCTGATGGCCCGGGGGCAGGGCGCCATGGTGAACATCTACGAGAAAATCTCCCCCCGCCGGGCCGCGTTCCTGCTGGACGGTGCCTCCTTCGCGGGCCTGCCGCCGGAGGACTTCGAATCCGCCCTGGAGATCCTGGGCTCCCTGGCGGCGCAGCTGATGGAAGAGGAGGTGGCCGTGTCTCTGCTCATCTCCCGCCCCGCCGGGCGGCTGGAGCAGTTTGCCGCCTGCCGGGACCGGCGGCAGCTTCCCGCAGTCCTGACGCTGCTGGCCGCCGCAGACACCGCTGTCTCCATTACGGCGGACGAGATCCTGCCGCGCCTCCGCACCCTCTCCGGCGCCTTTCTGATCTGCGGGGATGTCCGCCGCCTGGACGCCGGTACCTGTGCGCTGCTGGAGCGGCACCGCGTCCCCCTGCTGGCCTGGGGGGAACAGTCTCACCCCCTCCTGCGGGTCCTGGACCTGAATGCCTTTCGGGCAGGAGGCGGCCTATGAGACATGGAAAGACCACCGCCCTCAAGTGCCTGCCGCTGGCCACCGAGCTGCTGATTGTCTTCCTGACGGCCGATATTCTGTGGCAGCTCCTATGTGGCCGGCCGCCCTTCTCCATGTGGGGGTTTCTGCTCTCTGGCGGGCTGATGACCGCGGGCAACAGCCTCTTTCTCCAAAAGCCCCGCCGCTTTTGGCAGATTCTGCTGCTGAACGTTCTTCTCTGCGCCGTCTGGATCCCCCTGCTCAGCCGCACGCTGGACCTGACCTATCCGCCTCTTCTGGTGATTCAGGTGCCCCTGTACCTCTTCCCCCTGTGCCGGGGATACCACTGGGGCGTCACGCCTGTCACGGTCCGCCACCTCCACGGGGCCGGGGAGTACATGGGCCTGTATGGGCTGTTCTATCTGATCGTGGCCTCCTTCGCCCCTCAGCTGCTGGACCGGGTGCCGGTTCTGTTGGCGCTGCTGGCGCTGGAGCTGCTGGCAGTGGTGGGGATGCGCACCTCCGGCCGCAACACCATTCGGGCCGGTTCTCCCTTCGGGCGGCTTCCTGTTCTGCTGGTCCCAGCGGTCCTGGCCTTGCTGGCTGTGGCCGCCTGCGCTCTGCTGCTGGCCGCCAGGGGGGAGCTGATCCCCATCTTTCAGGCCGTCGGCAGCCTTCTGGAGGGCGCCCTGATCGCTGTATTCCGGTTCCTGACGTCTCTCTTCCAGGGCCGCTCCGCCGGGTCCGCAGGGATGTCCTCCGCCGCCGGAGGCGGCAGTGAGGCCGCTCTGCCTGTGGAAAGCGCCTCCGGCCCCGCCATCGCCCCTCAGCTGGTGACGGCGTTGCTGCTCCTGTCCCTGGCCGCGCTGGTCCTGGCCGGAGTGGCTGCCCTGGTGCGCTGGCTCTGGCACAGCCGCAGCCGCATCAGATTGCCGGAGGAGGATGATGACGACGGGCTCGTCAGGCAGCGTCTGGGCCGCCGTGGCCTGCTCTCCCGGCTGGGCCAGCGCCTGCGGGTCAGGGCATTTCTGCTGCGGTACGCCGGAACCCCCCGTGCCGCCCTTCTGGAACTGGAGCGCTGGGGCGCCCGCCGCCGCTGCCGCCGTCAAAGCCAGGAGACCCCCCGGGAGTATCTGGAACGTCTGGCAGGGGGGCCCCTCCGGGACGCGCTGGATGCGCCCATGCAGGCTCGGTACAGCATTCTGGTGGACGATGTGGAGCGGAGCTTGTACGGCACGCTTCCGCCCCGCCTCTCCCGGGAGCAGGTGCGGGAGCTGCTCTCCACTGTCCATAGAAGCGCCCGCACGCCTCCTGCACGTGCGAAGTGACCGCCGACCGGTCCGCGCCTCCAGAAATGCCCGAGATTCCCGATAACCGAAAATTCAAGAAGGCAGCCGTTCGCATGAACGGCTGCCTTCTTTGTATCCAGGTCGAACCTCGGCACCGGGCATTCCTCTCCGGAGTCTGAAAATACAGCCGACGCCCGCGCTTATGTAGAGGACAGCGCCGGACGGGGCGAACCGCCCCGGGTCTTTTGGGGTGCCGGTTCCACACTAGCTGCGGAATGCTCCGCCTCCGCGGTCTGATTCATGATGAGCATCTGGAGCCGGTTCTCCACATTGGCGTAGCTGGTGTCCGGATCCAGGTCCAGGGGCAGGAGCTGCACGCCGGGGAACTCCTCCTTGAGCCGCTTGGTGACGCCCCGGCCGCACACGTGGTTGGGCAGGCACCCAAAGGGCTGGAGGATGATGAAGGACCGGACCCCCTGGTGGGCGTAGTGGGCGATCTCGCCCGCCATCAGCCAGCCCTCGCCGCAGGTGAGGGTCTTGGGGATGAAGTGCTCCACGTCACTGTACAGGTCCTGAGGCCGGGCCGCCGGGTGATACAGGGGATGGGACCGGGCAATGCGCTCCAAAAACCGCTGGATGAACTCCACGGCGCCGTCCAGGGCGAAGGGATAGGGCGCCAGATGGGCACCGAAGTCCCGGATCTCGCTGATGGCCGCCTGGAAGTCCTTGCGGAACTGGTAGGTGATGCGGGGCAGGATGACCTCCATGTCGTTGCGTTCCAGGTACTCCTCCACGTGGAAGTTGGTGCCGGGATGAAAGTTCACCAGCAGCTCGCCGGTGACCAGCACCCGGGGCTTGCGGCGGGAGCGGTCATAGCGGAGCCCCCGGAATGCCTCGATGGCCCGCCGGAAGGCACCGATCATCTTGCCCAGCCCCTGCTTGGATGCGGCGGCAATCCACTCCACACATTCGCTGAACACGCGGTTCGTCTCGCCTGCCGCCGTCTCATAGGGGCGGATCTTCCGGCACAGCTCCTCCAGAATGTCCAGCATGGAGAAGGCCCACGCCGCCAGCAGCACAGACCGGGCCCCCAGCATGGACACGCCGGGGTGGATACCCTTGGTGTCGCCAGGGTCTGTGGTGAGGATGGGGACGTTTTCAAATCCGGCGCTGTCCAGCGCCTTGCGCAGAATCGCGGTGTAATTGGCCATCCGGCAGTCGCAGCTGAGCTTGGCCATGCCCACGGCCACGGAGTCCTCCGGATAGTTTCCCTTCTGCAGGGCGTCGATCAGCTCGCCGATGACCATCTGACAGGGGAAGCAGATGTCATTGTGGGTGTACTTCTTCCCCACCCGGATCTGCTCCACGCCGCCCACCGGCAGGCTCACCGCCCGAATACCCTCCCGGTCCATCAAGGCCGTGAGAAGAGTGGACACCGGGGCGGAGATATTTGGCACCAGCACAGTCCGCAGGCGCTTGTCCTCCCTCCAGTACTTCACGGCGTAGGGCTCCGGCAGGCGGCAGGCCGCCTGCTCCGCCTGGGCAGAGCGGCGCAGCTGTACCGTCTCAATAAAGGACTGGACCCGGATGCCGAGAGACCCGGCGGCCTCGCTCTCGTCCACCTTCAGGATCAGGGGCGGCTTGCCGCTGCCCTCCCCCAGCAGGCGGATGATCTCATCGGACAAAATGGCATCATGGCCGCAGCCAAAGCTGACGATCTGCACGTACTCCAGGCAGGGCTGCTCCGCTGTCACCATGGCGCCGGAGAGCATCCGGGCGTGGAAGTCATTGGTGATCTCCACACGGGACCGGCGCAGGTCCGCCTTCTCCAGTCCGGGCAGGCTATCCACCGTCAGCACCGGGATGCCCCGGCGGGTGAACATCCCGGACAGGTCGTGGTTGATGAGGGGGTCCGTGTGATAGGGCCGTCCCGCCAGCACCACGGCGAAACCGCCCGCCTTTCCGGTGTCCGCGATGACCCGCTTTCCCTCCTCCACCAGCTGATGGCGGAAAGAGAGGATGGCCGTCTCCGCCTGACGGTAAGCGGCCTCCGCCTGCCGCTTTGTGGCGCCACAGTGTTCCACGGCATACCGGCAGATCTGCCGCTTCCGGTCCTGCTTGCTGAACCAGTGGAACACCGGCGTCTCAAAGCCCACGGAGAAGTGCTCCCCGGGGGACTGGAAGTTCCGCACCACCATGGAGTAGCCCATGATGACCGGGCAGACGTAGGGGCTCTTCTCCCCTTTGTTCTCTGTGGGCATGTGGAGGATATAGGGCAGGAAAATCCGGTCTACGCCCTGTTTGGACAGGTCCAGCACATGGCCGTGGACCAGCTTGGCCGGAAAACAGATGGTGTCCGACGCCACGTACTGTAGTCCGCTCTCATACTGTCTGCGGCTGCTGGGATGGGAGAACTTCACCCGATACCCCAGAGCCCGGAAGAAGGTACTCCAGAAGGGCATGCTGTCCCAGAACTCCAGCACCCGGGGCAGGCCCACGGTCTGGCTCTGCTCCTCCCGCACGGGGGATACCGGATATGTCTTGAACAGCAGCTCCTGCCGCAGCCGGAACAGGTCCGGCACTTCCTGGGCCTTATGGGCAGGTGCCGCCTCCATCACAACGGCGCCCCGGTCGCACCGGTTGCCGGTGACATAGCAGCCACCGTCCGGGAAATGCAGGATCGTCCGGCTGCAGTGGTTGGCGCAGTGGGGGCAGAGTACACCGCTCTCCCGGGTGTATTGGAAGTTTTTCACCGCGTCAAAGCCGATGAAGGCGGAGCAGCGGCCGTTGGCGTAGCCGTGGGCCTCCACCTCCTGCTTCACCGCGAGAGCCGCACCCAGAGCGCCCATCTCGCCGGGATAGGGGGCCAGGGTCACGTCCCGGCCCAGATACTCCTCCAGGGCCCGCAGGACGGCGAAGTTTCGGAAGGTGCCCCCCTGGACCACTACCCGATCCCCCAGCTCCGCCACGTTGGCGATGCGGACCACCTTGGTGAACACGTTCTCGATGATGGACCGGCACAGCCCCGCCATCAGGTCGTCAGGCTGCTTGCCGTTGCGCTGCTCGTTGATGATGGTGCTGTTCATGAACACAGTGCACCGGCTGCCCAGCTCGGCAGGGGCCTGAGATCGGAAAGCGGCGTCCGCCACCTGGTCCACCGGCATCCCCAGGGTGGCGGCGAAGTTCTCCAAAAAGGAGCCGCAGCCGGAGGAGCATGCCTCGTTCAGCATGATGTTCGTGACCACGCCGTCCTTCAGCCAGATGGCCTTCATGTCCTGGCCGCCGATGTCCAGCAGAAACGTGGCGTCCGGGAAGAAGCGGCGGCAGCCCCGGGCGTGGGCCACGGTCTCTACTGTGTGGTAGTCGGCGTGAAAGGCAGCAGAGAGCATCTGCTCGCCGTAGCCGGTGGTGCCCAGGCCCAGCACCTCCAGCTGGATGCCCAGCTTCTCATACTTCTCCGCCAGGGCCAGCAGGCCCTCCCGGACCACCTTCAGCGGCTCCCCCTGGTTGTTGTCGTAGAAAGTGTCCGTCACCTGCTCGTTCTCGTCTATAAAGACGAACTTGGAGGTGGTGGAGCCGGAGTCGATGCCGATGTACCCCCGCAGAATCTGCCGGTCCGCGGCATCCACCGGCCGGCGCAGCTCCGTCCGGTGGCGGCGGAGAAAGACCTCCCGCTCCTCGTCGCTGGCAAAGAAGGGCCTGCCGGTGCCGGAGGGCCCTTCGGTCTGGGCCGGGGCCTTGTCCAGCCGCTCCATGGCCTCTGCCAGGGTCATGGCGTCCTCCTGTCCGGGGAACAGCTCGTCGATGGCGATGGCGGTGCCCCGGGCCACGATGGTCTCCGGGTGGTCCGGTCGAACGATATCCCTTTCCTCCAGATTCAGCCGCTCCGCAAACACCCGCACCAGCGTAGGGTTGAAGGTCAGCGGGCCTCCCTCAAAGATGATGGGGGCCGTCAGCTCCTGTCCCTGGGACAGGCCGCCGATGGTCTGCTTGGCGATGGCGTGGAAGGTGGAGAGCGCGATATCCGCCCGCTCCGCCCCCTGGATCAGCAGGGGCTGGATGTCTGTCTTGGCAAACACGCCGCAGCGGCCGGAGATGCTGTAAACGGTCTTCCCGCGGGCAGCCAGCTGCTCGAACTCGTCCGCCGGCACGTTCAGCAGCGCGGCGATCTCATCGATAAACGCGCCGGTGCCTCCGGCACAGCTGCCGTTCATCCGCATGTCGGAGGTCTGGAGCTTTCCGCTGGCCTCGTCATAGCGGAAGAAGATCACCTTGGCATCCTGTCCGCCCAGTTCCACCGCGGTGCGGACCTCCGGATACAAGGCCCGGACTGCCGCCACGTTGGCCACCACCTCCTGGACATAGCAGGTCCCCAGGGCGGCGGCAATGGGCCGTCCGCCGGACCCGCACACGCCGATACGGAACCGCATGCCGGGAAAGTGACCGGCCGCCTCCTCCAGCAGCTGCCGGACGGTATCCGCCTGATGGGCGTTATGCCGCTGATAGCGGGTGAACAGTACGCTGTTGTCAGCCGGGTCCAGGGCCACTGCTTTGACGGTGGTGGACCCCACATCCACGCCGAGGCGCAGAATATCCGAATTGATATGTGCCATATACACTCCTTCTAGGGAAAACGCCCCAGACCCGTACGGCAGCCTGGAGGGCGCGCCGGCGGATCGGGGGCTGGTCTCCCACATCTCTGTTTATTCGAACTCATTATAGCACGTTTTTCTCACAGGCTCTTGTATATTTTTCGTAAAGAATTTGCCGTTTTAGCTATCTTTTTCCCCAAAAAAGTCCGCCATCTTCCCATCCATTTTCGTCAAAGCAGCATCCGCAGGCACACGTCCCCGCAATCGAATCGCATAGGCGAGCGGAGCCGTATTCTTTGCGGTCCGATTGCGGGGCAGAGCCTTTCCGCCGTGCGGATGGTTCCGCTGAAAAAGAAAAGCGGGCACAGGCGGAATCCAATCCCCTGCGCCCATGAATGCATTTAGACAAAAAAACAACCACATCTTTTCGATGTGGTTGTTTTTTTGGAGGTGACACCCGGATTTGAACCGGGGAATCAGGGTTTTGCAGACCCTTGCCTTACCACTTGGCTATGTCACCGTTGCTTCTATTTTATTATATGCAGTTTGAACCGAAATGTCCACTGCTTTTTTAAATTTTCTTTTCCACTGAGAATGCCCACACAAGATCGTGTGGGCATTCTCAGTGGAGCGGGCAACGAGGCTCGAACTCGCTACCTCCACCTTGGCAAGGTGGCGCTCTACCAGATGAG
>ENA-ORUF01001402-ORUF01001402.1-human-gut-metagenome-genome-assembly--contig:-NODE-1402-length-25984-cov-4.033013_pt1 | contig 25984 bp, 20 predicted proteins | sample MGYA00242077_ERZ509203 | MGnify/ENA primary metagenome ERZ509203 (study PRJEB26280, sample SAMEA2338834) | human gut metagenome | biome: human gut; feature: human-associated habitat; material: faeces... | reverse complement strand
GGCAACCTTGTCGCCGGTGAGGTCGATGCCCTCAGCCTTCTTGAACTCGGCAGCCATCCAGTCCATAACGCACTTGTCAAAGTCATCGCCGCCCAGGCGGTTGTTGCCGGCGGTGGCCAGCACCTCGATGACACCGTCGTCAATGTCCAGGATGGACACATCGAAGGTGCCGCCGCCCAGGTCATAGACCATGACCTTCTGGGCATTCTCCTTGTCCACACCATAGGCCAGAGCCGCAGCGGTGGGCTCGTTGATGATACGCTTCACGTCCAGGCCAGCGATCCGGCCGGCATCCTTGGTGGCCTGACGCTGGGCATCGGTGAAGTAAGCAGGAACGGTGATGACCGCCTCGGTAACCTTCTCACCCAAATAGGCCTCAGCATCTGCCTTCAGCTTCTGAAGGATCATGGCGCTGATCTCCTGAGGCGTGTACTTTTTCCCATCGATGTCTACCTTATAGTCAGAACCCATCTCACGCTTGATGGAAATGACAGTCCGGTCGGGGTTAGTGATGGCCTGGCGCTTAGCCACCTGGCCCACCATGCGCTCTCCGTCTTTGGAGAAAGCGACCACAGAGGGGGTCGTACGGTTGCCCTCTGCGTTGGGGATGACGACAGACTCGCCGCCCTCCATTACAGCCACACAGCTGTTGGTAGTACCTAAGTCAATACCGATGATCTTGGACATAATGTTTTCCTCCTAAATATATGAAAGATTGTCGTTTATAAAATGAGTTTTGGATCTGGCTGCCATGCTGCGGCGATACACTTCGCTTTAGTTGGCCACCTTTACCATGGAGAACCGGATAACCTTGTCTCCCAGCTTAAAGCCGGCCTGGAACACCTCAGCTACAATATTCTCTCCCAGGCTCTCATCCTCCACATGCATCACTGCGTTATGAATGGTGGGATCGAAGGGCTGTCCCAAGGCGGGGATCTCCGTAATCCCCAGTTTCTCCAGCACGGACCGCAGCTGGGTCATGGTCATTTCCACGCCCTTCTTATAGGCTTCATCGGCGGTCTCCTGCTTCAGTGCCCGCTCCAGGTTATCATACACCGGCAGGAAGGCCGATGCGGCGTCCGCCTTAGCGTCGTTCCAAATAGACTCCTTTTCCTTGGTGGTACGCCGGCGGTAGTTGTCGTACTCGGCCGCCAAACGGAGGTATTTGTCCTCCTGCTGGGCCGCCTGATCCTTCAGAGCCTCCAGCTCAGTCAGCAGGGGATCTGTCTCCGCTCCGCTGGCCTCGGAGGCCGGCTGTTCGGTCTGGACGGACTCCGCCGTCTCAGGGGCCATCTGCTCCTCGGCCATTGTCTCCTCCGGCCGTTTCTCTTTCCTGCTCATGGACTATTGTTCCTCCTATTCCTGATCCTGTCCGTCCCCGCCATCACTGCCGGCTGGGAGCTCCCCCTTGCCGAACATCCGGGTCAGGCTGTCGGCAAAGTAGGACAGGCGCGCTGTCACTTTGGCGTAATCCATCCGGGTGGGGCCTACCACCCCGATGACGCCCCGCATATTATCTCCAATGTCATAGCTGGCCATGACCACACTGGTGTCCTTTAAAGCCTCGTTCACGTTCTCCGGGCCAATGAGGATATTCATGTTCTGGCCATCTCCCAAGGTGACCGGGAGACGGGAGGCCTCTTTTTCCTCCGCCAGGTAGTTCATCAGCGGCTTGGCCTTATCCAGGCTCCGGTACTCCGGATGCTCCAGCAGGTGGGTGATCCCCGCCGTGTGGACCGGCTGGTTGCGCTGCTCGCCCAGGACCTCGATGGCGAACTGAACCACCATGGAAATCAATTGGAATGCACCCGGGGCCGAGCGGGTCTCCATCCGATCCAAGGTGTCCTCCATTTCCTCCAGGGTCAGTCCCACAAAGGAACTGTTCAGCACCGTGGAGAGCAGCTGGAGCTGGGTGTCGGAAAGGGTGTCCGGGATGCGGACCAGCTTATTTTTCACCACACTGTTGTCCGTCATCACCACTGCGATAAAGGCATTTTCCTCCACCATCAGCAGATCGTACCGCTTCACTGTCACCCGCATCCGCGGGGCAGCGGCGGTAAAGACTGGGTAGTCACTGATTTGGGAGAGCACCTTTCCCGCCTGATCCAGGCACCGATCCAACTCCTCCATCCTCAGGTTCAGCGCCTCGTTGATCCGCTGAGTCTCCTGGATGGTCAGCTGGTGCTCACCCATCAGTTCATTGACATACAGCCGGTAACCAACAGGGGAGGGCACACGTCCAGCGGAGGTGTGGGGCTGTTCCAGATAGCCCATCTCAGTAAGGTCGGCCATCTCGTTGCGAATGGTGGCGGTGGAGATGTCCAGGCCAGCCTGCTGGGCCACAGCCTTGGAGCCTACTGGCTCCGCTGTGATAATATAAATCTCTACGATCGCTCTCAGGATCCGCTTTTTCCGGTTGGTCAGCTCCATACGCTCACCTCCTGTACTTCGTTTGGTTTCTTTAGCACTCATCATCCATGAGTGCTAAAGATAATGTACCACCTACCCCCGGGATTGTCAATAGGCACTTTATGAATTTATTATAAACAAACACTAAGAAGCACATTCTTTTCAGGATTTGCAGAGAAATCATCTCTTTGCTAATCCACAGCCGACCTGGGTCCCCCACGGCAGTTCAAAGGAACTCTCCGGCAGAAATTAGCTTCTGAGCGATCAGGCGCCCCGTTTGGTCCAGCATCCCAGTCCGTCCTGATTTCGGACTGACAGCAGGAGCAGCAAGCCCCTCCCCTACCATCTCTCAGAATATGAACCGCCTCTCATAACGAAACAGCGGAAGGGACAGGCCCTTCCGCTGTTTGAAATCGAAATAAAAAGATGCCACACTCAGTTCTTCAGACTCTGCATAGGGGCGGGGATCCGTCCCCCCCGCGCCACAAAGTCCCGGGCGGAGAAGGGGTGGACCGGCTGCACCGGGGCAGAGCCCAGCAGGCCGCCGAACTCCACCAGGTCGCCCACCTGCTTGCCAGGGGCGGGGATCAGCCGGACCGCAGTGGTCTTGGAGTTGACCATACCGATGGCCGCCTCATCGGCAATAATGGCAGACAGGGTTTCGGCGGAGGTATCTCCGGGAACCGCAATCATATCCAGTCCCACCGAGCACACGCAGGTCATAGCTTCCAGCTTATCCAGGGTGAGGGCCCCGGAGCTGGCGGCGGCAATCATGCCCTCATCCTCACTCACCGGGATAAACGCACCGGACAGGCCACCCACATGGGAGGAAGCCATAACACCACCCTTTTTCACCGCGTCATTGAGCAAGGCCAGGGCCGCAGTGGTACCGTGGGTACCGCACACCTCCAGACCCATTTCCTCCAAAATCCGGGCTACGCTGTCACCCACCGCCGGGGTGGGAGCCAGGGAAAGATCCACAATGCCGAAGGGGGTGTCCAGGCGGCGGCTGGCCTCCTGCGCCACCAGCTGGCCCATGCGGGTGATACGGAAGGCAGTCTTTTTAATGGTCTCCGCCACCACGTCAAAGGGCTGGCCCTTCACCGCCTGAAGGGCATGGTGAACCACGCCGGGGCCGGAGACCCCCACGTTGATGACCTTCTCCGGCTCACCCACCCCGTGAAAGGCACCAGCCATAAAGGGATTGTCCTCCACAGCATTGCAGAACACCACCAGCTTGGCACAGCCAAAGCCACCCTGATCCGCAGTACGCTGGGCCAGGTCCTTGATGGTGCGGCCCATCAGGGCCACCGCATCCATATCGATGCCCGCCTTCGTGGAACCCACATTCACACTGGCGCACACCAGGTCCGTGGTAGACAACGCCTCAGGGATGGAGGCGATGAGCTTCCGGTCGGCCTCCGTCATCCCCTTCTGTACCAGGGCGGAGAATCCGCCAATAAAATTGACGCCAGTGGCCTTGGCCGCCCGATCCAGGGCGGCAGCAAATGGAGCGTAGTTGTCGGTCTCTGCGGCAGCGGCCACCAAGGCAATAGGAGTGACGGAGATCCGCTTATTGACGATGGGGATGCCAAACTCCGCCTCGATGGCCTCTCCGGTGGCCACCAGCTTTTCAGCGTACCTGGTGATCTTATCATAAATCGCATCGCAGGCCGCCTTTGGATCACTGCGGGCACAGGACAGCAGCGAGATCCCCATGGTGATGGTCCGCACATCCAAGTGCTGCTGGTCGATCATTTGGATGGTCTGCATGATTTCGTGTTGACTGAGCATAAATTGCCCCTCCTAATTGTTGTCGCATAACTGCGGTTGCTCCGCTCTCCTGCATGCTTCTTTTTGTCACGCTGCGGATTGGGCGCACAGACGGGGAGACAACTCCTCCGACTCCGGGCAGCCCCGGTCCCGCCGTTGGCGGCCCCTGGGCTCTGCCCATCCGCTCCGCAGTCTGTCTCCCCTGCGCGCATATCCTCCGCGCTTCTCTTTGTCACGCTGCGGATTGGGCGCACAGACAGGGAGACAGCTCCTCCGACCCCGGGCAGACCCGGTCCCATCGTTGGCAGCCCCTGTGCACCTATCCTCTGCGCTTCTTTTTAGATTCGATGCATTGCATCAAAAATATCCTCCCGCTGGATACGGATAGACAGCCCCCGCTCCTGACCAGCCTGTTCCAACAGCCGAGAGATCTCTACAATGGACTTGTCGCAGGCTTCAGTGTCCACCAGCATCACCATGGTGAAATAGTCCTGCAAAATGGTCTGACTAATGTCCAGGATGTTGATACTGTGCTGAGCCAGCAGGGAACACACCGCAGCGGTGATCCCCACATGATCCTTGCCAATGACAGTTACGATCGCTTTCATAGGTATATCTTCCTTCCTTATTCATATCACACTACGTCCGCCTGCAGCAGCCCAAACGCCTAATTCAATTCATCCAATGTCAATTCAAAACCATCCAAAAAATGCTCCATGAAATAACTCAGAGCCGGGATCGGCTTCTGGCACAGGGCCGTATACGTCTGCTCCCGGGCCTTTTTGAACTCCAAATTTCCCGCCTTCAGTTCTTCCACACACTTAAGATAGGCAGAGAGTTTGTCCGCAGCCTTGACTAAGGCCCGCAGTTCCGGATCCGGAATGGTCAGCGCCTCCTCATAAGCGGGGCGCAGCTCTTCCGGCAGCATGGACAGCAGCTTTCCCACCGCCACCGCCTCCACCTGCTGGTAGGCACTCTGGATACCCGGGTTGTCATATTTGATGGGGGTAGGCAGGTCACCGGTGAGGATCTCGCTGGCATCGTGGTACAAAGCAGCCACAGCCACCTGGCCAGGGTCCACATTTCCGCCGAAATACTGGTTCTGGATCACAGCCAGGGCATGGGCCAGAACCGCCACCTGGTGGGAGTGCTCCTGAATATTCTCCGGCTGGGTGTTGCGCATCAGTCCCCACCGGGAGATATACCGCATCCGGGCAATCATAGGGAAAAAATTATGGGCCACCGGGTCCCGCCTCCTTCCTTGAGATGGTTGCTATTTTATCATAGCCAAGGGCCGTTTGTAAACCGGAAACGGCATCGGCCACGCATTTACACTTCACCGCTCAGGATGCGATCCTGTATTGAACAGGCTGAAAACTATTGACGGCCCTATCTTACGCCTTTTATTCCATTCATATCTCCATTCCATGTCTCATCATGTGGCAGCTGTAGCATTCCTCCACCTGAAATGAAGCACACCAGAGCGGCAGTCGGGAAGCTGCACGTATTTCCTGTTTACTCCCGACGGATTTTGCGGTAAAATGGAACAGATCAAAACAGAAAGGGAGGGCGGAGAATGGCCCAACTGTTGATGCCGGGCAGCGTGGTCGCTATGACGGACCAGGCAGCTGACCGGCTTTTGAAGCTGGACAGCGGCGACGCCGCCCTGCTATATCTGCATCTGCTGCGCCGGGGCACGCCGGACGGCCTGCGCTGGCCGGAGGACCGAAAGCAGCGGGCACTGGATCAGCTGAAGGAGCACGGACTGGCTCCAGCCGCCCTGTCCGCCGCCCCTGCGGCTCCTGCCGTCCCCGCGGAAACCCCTCCTCCAGAGTATGGGGCGGAGGATATCACTGCCGCCCTCAGCGACCCGGCTTCCACCTTCCCGGCCCTGGCCGATGAGGTGGAGCGGCGGCTGGGCAAAAAACTCACCGCCAACGATTTAAAGATCCTGTACACCCTGTATGACCACCTGGCCCTGCCCACCGAGGTCATCTTTCTTCTGGTCAACTGGTGCGTGGAGGAGATGGAGCGAAAATACGGCCCCGGCCGCAAGCCCTTCCTCTCCCAGATCCGCCGGGAGGGCTTTGTCTGGGCCCGGAAGGGGATCGACACAGTGGAGGCTGCAGAGCGCTATCTCCAAACCCTGGTGCGGCTGCGCGGCCGCGGAGCAGAAGTGCTTCGGCTGCTGGATATCCCGCCCCGGCCTTTGGTGGAGCGTGAGAAGAATTATATCGCCGCCTGGGATCAGATGGGCTTCGACGATGAGGCTCTCCGGGCGGCCTACGAGCGCACGGTGATGAAAAAGCAGTCCATGGACTGGAGCTATATGAACGGCATCCTCCGCCGGTGGCACGAGAAGGGCCTGCACACCCTGGCGGCCATCCAGGCCGGGGACCGGGACCCCAGGCCGGTGCAGGCCGCCGCGCCATCCTCTCCCGCTGCCGCCTCCCGGGAGGCGGAACAGGCCCGGGAGGATATGGAGCGGATGCGCCGCTTGATGGAACAGATGAAGCAGATGGAGGGCTGAACCCATGGCTTACGATCCCAATGTATTGCGCCGGGCCTCTGCCCGGCTCGAGGAGGAGAAGCGCCGCCGCGAGGATGAGCGTGAGCTGCTCCGGCGGCAGACCTATGCCAAAGAGCCCCGGTTGGCTCAACTGGACCGGCGTCTTCAGGGCACCATGGCCGAACTGGTAGCTGCTTCCCTTCGAAAGGGCGAGAATGCCGGTGACGCAGTGCGCGCCATCCGGGACAAAAACCTGGAACTTCAGCAGGAGCGTGCCGTACTGCTGGGCGCGCTGGGCCTGCCCGAGGACGCCCTGGACGACAAACCCGCCTGTCCCAAATGCGGAGACACCGGATGGAGGGGGGCCCAGATGTGTGACTGTCTAAGATCTCTCTGCACCCAGGAGCAGATCCGGGAGCTTTCCAAACTGCTGGATTTGGGAGAGCAGTCCTTTGACACCTTCCGTCTGGACTATTACAGCCAGTCCGTGTGGCCCGGACGGGGCACCTCCCCTCGGGAGAATATGGATCTGGTATACGAGGTGTGTCTGAACTATGCCCAGAAATTCGGCCGTTTTTACTTCAAAAACCTGTTCCTATCCGGCGCTCCTGGATTGGGCAAGACCTTTTTGTCTGCCTGCATCGCCCGCTCCGTGTCAGAGCAGGGCCGTTCTGTGGTGTACGACACCGCAGGCAATATCTTTGCCCAGTTTGAGACCCGGAAGTTCCAGCGGGACGCAGAGGGCGTGCAGACTGCCCTGGATGAGACCCGGCGGTATCTCACCTGTGACCTGCTCATTCTGGACGACCTGGGCAGCGAACTGACCACCCAGTTCGTTCAGTCCGCCCTGTATGAACTTCTGAACACCAGGCTGGTCGCCAACCGGCACACGGTGATCTCCTCCAACCTCACCATGGAGGAAGCCGCCCGGCGCTACTCTCCCCAGATCGCCTCCCGCCTCATCGGGGAGTATCATGTTCTCCACTTCTTTGGGGATGACATTCGTCTGTTGAAGAAAAATAAACTCTGATATACGCATATATCCCCCTGGCTGTCCATAGGCGGCCAGGGGGATATATGCTTCTGGTACGGACAAAAGCCGGGGATCCTATTTCGCCGCACCCGCGCCGCTCACCGGCCGGCTCGTCTCACGGCTGGGCTGGCCACCCCGCATCTCCTCCATCTTCCGGCGTCGGCCACGCGCCTTGGCCAGTTCACAGATGGGAATGGGGGCCGAAGCCAGCAGTAAAACGGTGATCCACTGTCCTCCATCCATGGAAACCACGGAAAACACGCTTCGGAGTGGCGGGAACAGAAGCACCGCAAGCTGCATGGCGGCCCCGGCCAAAAATGCCTTGTTCATGGCGGGGTTGGACAGCAGGCCCTGCTCCAGCAGGGAGCGGTTCTCACTGCGGACATTGAAGGCATGGAACAGCTGGCACAGGGTGAGGGTGGCGAAGGCCATGGTGTTGGCCACTGCCCCCTCCAGACCCGGGGCAGCCAGTCTGGTAAAGCCCAGAAAATAGGCGGTCAGAGTCAGTCCTCCCACCATCAAACCCTGCCAGGCCAGTCGAAGGGAGAAACTCCGGTCAAACAGCCCACGGTCTGCCGGACGGGGCGGCTGCTCCATGACGCCATCCTCCACCGGTTCCACTCCCAGCGCCAGCGCCGGGAGGGAATCCGTAACCAGATTGAGCCACAGAAGCTGCACCGGCGCCAAGGGCATCTGTCCAAAGTCCAGAAGGGTAGCGGTAAAAATAGTAAGGATCTCTCCAATATTGCAGGAAAGAAGGTAGTGGATGGCCTTGCGGATGTTGGACCAGATCCCACGCCCCTCCTCAATGGCAGATACGATGGTGGAGAAGTTATCATCGGTGAGGATAAGGTCAGCCGCCCCCTTCGCCACATCAGTACCAGAGCGTCCCATCGCGCAGCCAATGTCTGCCGCCTTTAGGGCCGGGGCGTCGTTTACCCCATCCCCCGTCATGGCTACCACACACCCCCGCTTCTGCCATGCCTTTACAATACGCATTTTGTGTTCAGGAGACACACGGGCGAATACAGAAAAGCGGTGGATATCCTCCTCCAAAGCCTCCTGGGGCAGAAATTCCAGTTCCGCCCCGGTCACTGCCAAGTCTCCCGGCCGGTAAATATCCAGTTCCCGAGCCACCGCCAAGGCTGTGGCCTTATGATCCCCGGTGATCATCACTGGCCGGACTCCGGCCCGGTGGCACAGAGCCACCGCCCCCCGCACCTCAGGACGAGGAGGATCCATCATGCCAAATAAGCCCAGAAAGGTCAGCCCGCTCTCGATGGCCGCAGGTGTCACAGATGGCGGCAGAAACGCCAAATCCCGGCTGGCCACCCCCAATACCCGCAGGGCCCGCCCAGCCATCTCCTCATTGGCCCGCAGGATTCCTTCTCGCTGCCGCGGGGTAAGAGGCCCCTGCGGGCCGTTGGTACAGCATTCCAGCAAAATGTCCGGCGCACCTTTGACAAAGATCCGGAAGCCCCCCTCCGGTTTTGGATGGATGGTAGACATAAGCTTCCGACTGGAATCGAAGGGAAGCTCCCCCTGTCGGGGCCATTGTTCCTCCAGCTTGTTCCGATCCAGCCCCTCACGGGCAGCGGCCACAACGAGTGCCCCCTCTGTGGGGTCTCCCTGTGCAGCTGGGGCCCCCGCCCTCCACTCCAGTCTGGCATCGTTGCACAAAGCCCCAGCCAGCAGCGCATCTCTTCGCCGTCCACCAGCAGGGATCCACACCTCCTGCACCGTCATTCGGTTCTGGGTGAGAGTCCCGGTCTTGTCGGAGCAGATCACTCCTGCACACCCCAATGTTTCAACCGCAGGCAGTTTTTTGACGATAGCGCCCCGAGCGGCCATCCGTCCCACTCCAAGCGCTAGTACAATGGTAACAATGGCGGGCAGCCCCTCCGGGATGGCGGCCACCGCCAGAGACACAGCAGTAAGGAACATATCCAGCATCCGCTTCCCTTGGATCAAGCCCACCCCAAACATGACCGCACAAACCGATAAACACAGAAAAGACAGAGTTCGGGAGATCTCTCCCATTTTCTGCTGAAGAGGGGTGTCCGTCCCCTCGTCTCCCAAGAGCAGTCCAGCGATATGTCCCATCTGGGTGTCCATCCCGGTCGCACACACCAAAGCAGTCCCCCGCCCTGCGGTAATCAGGGTAGCGGAGATCACCATGTTGGTCCAGTCTCCCAAAGGTGCTCCCTCTGCCAAAACATCGGCAGGCGCCTTTTCCACCGGAATAGACTCTCCCGTCATGGCGGACTCATCTGCCTGAAGCCGGCTGCACTCTAAAATACGCGCATCGGCCGGAACCAGATCACCAGCCTCCAGCAGAATCACATCTCCAGGGACCAGTTGGGCCGCAGGAAGCTTGACCGGACGTCCGCCCCGCAGAACAGTAGCCTGAGGTGCGGACAGCCTGCGCAATTCCTCTAAGGCGTGCTGGGCACGGTCCTCCTGAAAGATAGAAATTACGCTGTTGACCGCCACAATCACAAGGATAATAGCCGCATCCAGCCACTCCTCTCCTCCGCTGGCTGCCAGGGAAAGCCCCGCTGCCCCCAGCAGCACCAGGATCATGGGATCCCGCATCTGTTCCAATAGCCGCCCCAGAAGCCCCGCCTGAGGCGGCGGCTCCAGTTCATTTGGCCCTGTGCGCCGCAGGCGCTCCTCCGCCTGGTGCTGAGACAGTCCGCTGGGACGGGCATCCAATTCCTCTAAAAGCCGCGGCAGCGGCTTGCTGTGCCAGCTGCTCATACCATCACACTCCTTCCATGTTTTCCCATTATAGCAGGGGACTTGTCCGCTTTTTGGGGAAATCTAGGAATAGAGCTGACCCGTTACAAGAAAATTGAGTTCGATCAGATGAATCTATACAACTGTGTGGACTATTTCCCCTTTTAGGGCAATTGGAAAAGGAATCCACGGGCCAGGAATGTGTAAGGACAGAACACCATCTATGCGAAAAAAGAAGTCGCTGTGGAGTTGCAGTTCCACAGCGACCAACGCTTTTAATCTGATACAAGAATATGGGATCGCACCGCAAGGCTTCTGGGGCAGATCGGGCAGCCCGCAGCAGCCTACCAGCCTAACACAAACATCTGGTTTCCTTCTGCTGTAAAGTTCGCAATGCTGTACAGCACCACAACAGAGTCGATTTGATTCTCCTCCACATAGCCCTTCACGCTGGTTAGATTCATGCGCGGATCAAACAGATGGATCTCAGAAAAATTCTGCGTAAGGAACGGAGCCAAACTGTCTGTATAGGAGTCTCGAATCACAAGCACCCGAGGGGCATCTGTGTGCTCTGTCTGGATCACACATAGAGGCTGATTCCCGCCCAGGAAGGAGGAATACTGATCCTTCTCCTGTAAAAACTTGTCCACATAGAGGCTGCTCTCCACAGGGAAACCCTCAGGATAGGACATGACTTTCACTCCGTCCTCGGAGACATAACGATCGATTTGATCTGGTGCGACCCAGCGGACCCCAGAGCGAGAGAACAGCGTGCCGTAGAAGGAGTCAGACACGGTGACTTTCCCTGCCTGATCCAACGGTTCAGCCTCCAGCCCCATAGCCTCCATCAGTGCAGTGTAGCCGTAGTAGGCACCCAGGCTGGTCCAGTGGTGGTCAGTGCGGTAATAGAGATCCTCCTCCCGATGGGCATTCAGCGGCGTGCAGAGGTCCACCGTCTGTGCCTCGACCGACCCGTACATCTTCTCAATGATGGCCTGCTCGTCGGCAGTGGGCGCCCCTGCCGGGAGACGGTCTGCCCACACTTCGGCCGCAGAGGGGATCAGTCCGAAATAAACCGGAACAGACACATTCCCCACCAGCTGGTTGATATAGCCGGCGTTCTGGGCCAAGGTCTCCTGAGAGGGAGTATCCAGATGGCGGATCAAAGTATCGTCTCCAGCAAAATAGATGCCGTTATTCTCCTGCTTTCCGGAGAGCCGCTCACTCCATGCCTTCATCGCTACCCACAGGTCACGGCCCATAATCTGGTCGTTGACATAGCTTTCTGCGTCAGACATAAATTTCCCGCTTTCCAGGTTCTCCAGAGAGATCTTGGGCGGCTTGGCCAAGTTCCGGTTTTCTACGGGAGAAAACGCACGGTCAGGGAGCAGCAGACTGCCCACCAGAATCCCACCGATGAAGAGCGAGAACAGGCCGGTCAAAAAGATGCTGTATGCTTTTGTCATATAGCGACCTCCTTAGAAACGGAAATACAGGAAGGGATTGTACGTCCCATCCACCAGATATGCAGTACATACCACCAGGCTGGCCAGCACCAGAATCGCACACACCGCCTGCGCGGCACGCGGCTTCAACCGGCGGTACAGAGAGGCTCCCAGAGGGGTGGAGGCCAAACCAGCAATGCAGAGAATGGGCAAATAGCTGGTGAGATAGTAGCCGAAGGCGGAGTCTGCCAGCGGGACACCGCCCAGTCCAAACATGACCCGCAGATAGCCAGCCAGATGCCCGGCATCCTCAATCGCAAAGATGGCCCAGCTCACCAGAACGAAGAACATGGTGTAGATGTGGCCCACGGCGGCAGGTGCACGGTTCAGCCGGTCCAGAAGGAAGAACTTCTCCACCATCAGCAGGACAAAGAAATACAGACCCCAAATCAGATAGTTCCAGCTGGCTCCGTGCCAAATTCCAGTGGCCGCCCACACTACCAACAGGTTAAACATCCACCGTGGCTTAGAGCAGCGGTTGCCCCCCAGGGGGATATACAAGTACTCCCGGAACCAGGTGGACAGGGAGATGTGCCAGCGCCGCCAGAACTCGGTGATGCTTTTGGAGATATAGGGGTAGTTGAAATTGGGCAGGAATTCAAAGCCCAGCATCCGTCCCAGTCCGATGGCCATATCAGAGTAGCCGGAGAAGTCAAAGTAGATCTGGAAGGTGAAGGCCAGCACGCCAAGCCAGGAGCCCGCCACCGTCAGTTCGCCTAGCGCCATGGCCTTATAGCTCTCCCACAGCATTCCCACATTGTTGGCAATGAGCACTTTTTTTGCCATGCCCACCATAAAAGTCTGTACACCGGAGGCGAATTTGTCCGTGGAACAGGTCCGCTGGTCAATCTGATCGCCCAGATCTTTATATTTGATGATCGGCCCGGCAATCAGCTGGGGGAACAGCGTAACGAAGGTACCAAAGTTGATGATAGACCGCTGGGCCCTGGTATCACCCCGGTACACGTCAATGGTGTAGCTCATGGTCTGGAAGGTGTAAAACGAGATGCCGATGGGCAGATGGATGTTCAACACCGGCATAAAATTCAGGCCCACCGACTGGAGGGAGACCGCCAGAAAGTCCCAGTACTTGAAAAACAGCAGCAGAGCCAGGTTGAACACAATGGAGGAGGCCACAGCCATCCGTGCGCCCCGGTCATTCCCCCGTTCCTTACATCGTTCCACCAAAAGGCCATGGACATAGTCGATGGCGGTGGAAAGGAACATGATGGACACATACATTTGTTCACCCCAGTAGTAAAACACCAGGGAAGAGAGCAGCAGTACACCATTGCGCAGCTTCCGGGGAACCAGATAGTAAACCAGCAGCGTCAATGCCAGAAAATAAAATAAGAAAATGGGGGTGGAAAAGACCATGTGGTGTCCTCCTCAAATCAGCTTACAGAAATCAGAGTTGGGCGGGAGGCCCCGCCCAACTCACGGCAGTTGAACTCCCATGCACCATCTGTATGGCAGTTCTGAATCAAACTGTGGACGCACAAGGGGCCAGCCGCCCTGTGCAAAAAAGATCAGGTGCTTAGAACAATGCGTTAAATTCGTTCACAATGGCATCACAATCCTCATGGACTACCATCATCACATAGTTGCCTTTGGAGACCACCCGGGAATTGTTCTGCCACGCCTCAATGGCGCTGGGATAAAAGGCGCCGCCGGCAACCTGAGCGTCGATACGGTCCTGGAAAACTCCCTTTACCGTATCCACATCACCGCTGCTGGCCACTTCCACCAGGGCGATCTCACCGGAGTTCATGGTCATCATATTGATATAGGGCAGGCACTGGTTCGTTTTGACGTCAGACAGGCCGGGATAGACATCCTTGATCATGTTCGCATCAGCCAGCGACAGCATGCCAAATTGGTGATTGGAGGTAACAGTGCTGTAAAAAGCAGACAGATCCACACTTCCGCTGTTAGGTGTGCTGACAGAACCAGATCCGGAAGAACTATTTCCGCCACTGGAAGAACTGCCGCTTCCGGAGGACGCACTGCCGCCGGAGGCGGGCTTGTCCGCTTCAAACTTACAGCGGACGATGCAGGAGGCAGTCAGCCCGGTCTTGCTGTCGGTGACTGTAATGGCGGCATTGCCGGGAGCCACGGCGGTAACCAACCCCTTGTTGGAAACTTTCGCCACAGCCTCATTGTCGGAAGTCCATGTGTAGGTGCCCTTTTCAGGTTTAGACTCAGCTTTCAGCTGATAGGCGGCGCCCACCTTGAACAGAGAGAAATCAGAGGAATTCAGGGACAGGCTTTTCTTTGCCACAGGCTCCTCCACGGGAGGATTCTCACTGTCCTCCTGATTCTTATCCGGCAGAGAAGCATCAGGCTGGGACGCATCGGGCTGAGAGGACTCCGGCAGGGACAGGTCAGGCTGAGACTGCTCAGGGATCGAGGCACTCCCCTGGCTGGAGGAGATGGAGCCATCCGGATTGGACTGCGCATCGTTCTCCTCCTTGGGGCCGCAGGCAGTCAGAAGGGTCAGAGAGAGGGCCAGCGCTGCAAAACGTGCATAGGTGCGGTATTTCATGTGATAAACTCCTTTATGATCAAAAGAAATATTCCATACGCGGAAATCGGTTTCAAGGGTTTTGACGCAGAACATAGAAAAATGTTCCCGAAAATTTCAAAAAGTTTTCCTCTGGGCTCTATGCCACAAAAGCCGCATTATTATATCAGGATTTCGCCGGAAATACCACCCCGATCCATGCTGGAAGAAAAATTTTCAGTTCTAACCCCTGATTATTTACATGCCTCTCCCACAAAACACCTTGGCAGGGCAGTCCGAACATACAGAAAGTAAACTCCCGGCCCCCTGCATCGCAGGGGGGCGGGAGTTTACTTAGGGAGATGGTTTTATGAGAGTTGAAACTGTCCGGTATACAGCCGATAATAGCGCCCTTTTTTCTCCATCAGCTGATCATGGTCTCCCTTCTCTTCAATCTGTCCATGCTCAATGACCACGATACAGTTGGAGTTTCGAACGGTGGAAAGACGGTGGGCAATGACAAACACTGTCCTGCCCTCCATCAGTGTGTCCATTCCCTGCTGGATGAGCGCCTCTGTACGGGTATCGATGGACGAAGTAGCCTCATCCAGGATCATCACCGGTGGATCGGCCACTGCCGCCCGGGCAATGGCCAGCAGCTGCCGCTGACCTTGACTCAGGTTGCCGCCGTCACCAGTGACCATCGTCTGGTATCCATTGGGCAGGCGTCGGATAAAGGAATGGGCGTTGGCACTCTTGGCTGCCGCAATGCACTCCTCGTCCGTAGCATCCAGCCTGCCGTAGCGAATATTGTCTAAAATAGTGCCGGTAAACAGGTGGGTATCCTGGAGCACCGCCCCCAGGGAACGGCGCAGATCGTCCTTCCGAATGGCCTTGATGTCAATGCCATCATAGGTGATCAGCCCACCCTCGATCTCGTAAAATCGGTTTATCAGGTTGGTAATGGTGGTCTTACCCGCTCCAGTGGAGCCCACAAAGGCGATCTTCTGCCCCGGATTGGCATAGACGGATACATCCTTCAGGATGCGTTTCCCTGGCACATAGGAGAAGTCCACATGGTTGAAGCGCACTGCACCCCGCAGTTCTGTGAGGTAATATTCCTCCCCAGGCACATTGCGCACCGTGCCCCGGATGAGATGGAGCGAGGGCGCCCCCGTGTGATCGGGATACTTCCAGGCCCAGCCGTGCCCAGCCAGGGAGGACAGATCCTCCACCTGGGTCAGTGCGCCGTCCGGGGCCACCTTGACCCAGATGCCATCGTCGGAATCAGTCCCGGGCGGGAGAAGCTTCAGCCCGCCCCGCTCCCGGACGGCCTGCCCCAGTTCGGTGAGGCTCTCCCCCTCGGCCAGAACAGGGACCAGGGCCATACCGCTGGACCGGGGCGTTTTCCAGGCCCAGGTGCGGGAGTGCCCTGTGCCGGAGAATGGGGTCAGCGTACCATTGGCATCCTTCTCCGCTTCCACCAGGGTAACTTGTCCCTGGTCTTCCTCGGGCTGAGTGTCCATCACATCAAAAATACGTTCAGCTCCAGCCAGAGCGGAGAGCAGAGTGGTCATCTGCTGAGAGATCTGATTCAGGGGCTGTCCCACCTGCTTGGAGTAGTTTAAATAGACCACCAGGCCGCCCAGGTCAAAGCCCTGGAGCACAGACAACAAGCCTCCAAAAGCCGCAGTAAGGGCATAACTGATGTTCATCAGATTCCCTGAGACTGGCATAATCATAATGGAGTAGAAATTTGCCTTCTGCGCAGCATCCCGGTAGGCGGTATTCAGTGCGCGGAAGTCCGCCTTAGCCTGCTCCTCATGGGTAAATGCCTTGACCACTTTCAAGCCCTCGATGATTTCCTGGATCTCACCATTCATGTCACCCAGCGCACTCTGCTGGGCGCGGTAGAATTTTCTGCTGCGGCCACCCAAAGTCTTGAACAAAGCGATGGTAACCGCCAGCAGAAGAGCTGTGACCAGAAAGAGCTTCCAGTTGATAAAGAGCATCATACTCACCAGGCCGACAAACATCAGCACACTGGAGCACAGGGAAACTACGCTCTGCTCCAAGGCCATCTGTACGTTGTCCGCATCGTTGGTAAACCGGCTCATCAACTCTCCATGGGGATGCTGATCAAAATAACTCAGCGGAAGCGCCTGGAGTTTATCGAACAGATCCTTTCTCAGTCGGTTGACCCCTCTCTGGGCCAGGCGAACCATCACAGCGGACTGTCCATAGGCCGCTGCACAGCCTGCTACATAGACCACCACCAGGGCCAGCACCGCCTGAGCCAAGCCAGAAAAATCGGTACAGCCAGACCAGATAAAGTTGTTGATGATGGAACGCATCATGTAAGATCCGCCCAAATTGCTGCCCACCGACAAAACCAGAAGCAGCAGCACCATCAGAAGCGGAAGCTTGCTCCTGGTAAGATACCCAACTAGGCGGCGGATGGTACGGCCCATATTTTTAGGTTTGACATAGCCCCCTCTTGGGGCGCGGTTGGGTCCCGGCATCAGCCATCCACTCCTTCCTGCTGGGATCGATAGATCTCTTGATAGATTGCATTTCCGGCAAGCAGCTGCTCATGCGTGCCACGGCCCGCGATGCGGCCGTCATCCAAAATCAGAATCTCATCGGCGTACTGCACCGAGGAAATCCGCTGGGCAATGATGATCACAGTCGTGTCCTTCAGATTGGCGGCAAAGGACTGCCGGATAGCGGCCTCCGTGGCGCTGTCCACAGCAGAGGTGGAGTCATCCAAAATGAGGACTGCCGGCTTTCTCAGCATCGCCCGGGCGATGCACAGCCGCTGCTTCTGTCCGCCGGAAACGTTCGTGCCGCCTTGGGTCAGAACAGTGTCAAACCCGTCGGGCAGACCCATAATAAAGTCATAAGCCTGGGCATCCTTAGCCGCCTGGATCATCTCCGCCTCTGTGGCCTCCGGACGGCCCCAGAGGAGGTTTTCCCGGATGGTTCCGGTAAAGAGCACGTTGTTTTGCAGCACCATACCGATGCGGGCCCGCAGCTGTTCCAAGGGATAGTCCCGCACATCCATCCCGTCCAGAAGCACAGCGCCTCCTGTGACGTCATAAAATCTGGGGATCAGATTGACCAAGGAGGACTTGCCCGTCCCTGTGCCGCCCACGATGGCCACAAACTGGCCAGGCTCCACAGCGAAGCTGATCTGGGAGAGCACATCGTCCCCAGTTCCGGCGCGGGCGTATTTGAAGGAGACGTCCCGGAACTCCACCCGGCCCCTGGGCGCCGGGAGCCCATCCTGGGAGGGGAGCTGCACCTGGGGCTTATTTTCCACGGAAGGTTCTGCGGAGAGGACCTCGTTGATCCGGTGGGCGCAGGCCTGGGCGCGGGTGAGCTGAAGCAGCGCCATCGCAACCATCATCACGCTCATCAGGATCTGGAAAATATAGTTGATGAACGCCTGAAGGTCTCCCAGCAGGAATCCCTCAGCCATGACCATTTTTCCGCCCAAATACAGCACAGCCACAGTGGCCCCGTTCATCGCCAGCATCATAATGGGCATAATGGCAATGATCTTCATGCCTACATTCAGCCCAGCCATCATCAGCTCATCATTGGATCGCTGAAATTTTTTCCGCTCGTGGTCCTCCCGAACGAAGGCCTTGACCACCCGGATGGCCACCAGGTTCTCCTGAAGCGTATTGTTCAAGCCGTCGATCTTGGTCTGCATCACTTCAAAGAGCTTAGTACAGATCTTCATTAAAATGCCGATGGCCAGCATCATCAGCGGGATGACCACCAGCAGCACCACAGCCAACCGTGGATTGATGGAAATGCTGATCCCCAGGGCGGCAATGAGCATCACCGGGGCCCGCACCAGCATCCGCAGGCCCATATTCAGCATCATAGTCATGGCATTGACATCGTTGGTCATGCGGGTAATGAGGGAGGCCGAGGAGAAGCGGTCAATGTCCGCAAAGGAGAACTCCTGGACTTTATCAAAAAGACATTGGCGCAGATTCGCACCGAACCCCTGGCTTGCAAAAGTCGCATATTTAGCAGATAGAACTCCAAAAGCCATGGACAACAGGGAGAGGGCCAGCATGATTGCCCCCAGCCGGAAGATATAGGCCGTGTCTCCGGCAGGGATGGCCACATCTACGATCTTTGCCATGATCAATGGCAGGATCAGCTCGCAGATAACCTCCAAAGTGATAAAGATCGGGGAGCGCACTGCCTGCCGCTTATAGCCCTGAAGATGAGTAAGAAACAGGGAAAGCAACTTAAAGTTCCTCCTTTGCTGTGGAATGAGGGGTACTGTTTCCCCGCAGATTTTCCAGCATCCGCAGATAAAAACCTCTCAAAATGGCCTGTTCTTCCGTGGACAGGCCGGTAAACGCCCGGCGTGTCACCCGCTGGAGACAGGCAAAGCAGTCATCCACTGCCTGCTGGCCCTTGTCGGTCAGCGTGACCCGGTTTCTCCTGGCATCTCCAGGCTCCGGTTCCCGGCGGATGTACCCCTTTTTTTCCAGGGACTTTAGCGAGGTAGCCACTGCGGCAGGCGAGACATGAAGCAGCTGCGCCAACTCCCGCTGGGTCTGGCCATCCGCCCCCTTAGCTCCTGCGGTGCGAAGGATACACATAAGCATGGGATGTCCTACTTCTTGAAGTCCTGCTGCAGCCAATTCGGTTTGGATGGCGTTTTGGCGGGCCAGATGGAGTTGATGCTCCAAGAGGCCCAGATCGAAATCAAAATTTGCCATTGTTCCTCCTCTTCTTCCTTTGAATCGTTAACCCATTAACCATTAACGCGTTTACATTTTAGCACCTTTCCGGAAAATGTCAAGGGAAGGGCAGTAAAGATTCACAATTGATTCACAATGCGCCGCAACCCGCCTCATTTTGGAACATTCGTTTGACTTTCTGGGCTGGATATGCTATAATACCATTAAAAAGAACGAACAAACTGGCCTTATGCGCCGCCACAGCGTGACTGCGGGAAGGAGCTTTACTATGGGAACCATCACCCCAAAGCAACAGAAGATCTATGATTTCATCCAGACCTTCGCCGCGGAACACGGTTATCCCCCTTCCGTGCGGGAGATCGGCGCAGCTATGGGGTTGAAATCCCCCTCCACTGTCCACTTTCACCTGAAGGGTCTGGAAGAAGCCGGTATGATCATCAAGGCCGAAGGAAAGACCCGGGCCATCACCCTCCCAGCCGCCGCCCATCGCGCAGTGGCTGAAGAGGCCAGCGCCCGTGCCAATCGCATCCCGGTGGTAGGCAGTGTAGCTGCCGGCTCCCCCATTTTGGCGGAGGAATGCATCGAGGATTATCTTATGTTTGATACCCAGGGGCTCAGTGGAGAACACTTTGCGCTGAAAGTCCGGGGTGAGTCCATGATGGGAGCTGGCATCCTCCCTGGCGACTTAGTGGTGGTCCACCGCCAGCAGGAGGCCCACAGCGGCGAGATCGTTGTTGCGCTGTTCGAGGACGAGGCCACTGTAAAAACCCTGCGTCGCAGGGATGGACAGATCTGGCTGATGCCAGAAAATCCGGCCTATGAACCGATTGACGGTACCCATGCCCAAATCGTGGGCAAGGTCGTTGCAGTGGTTCGGCGCTATTGAGCCAAACTAGTTGATATAGAATATGAAACCGGGGCCTCTATCTGATCTGAGGTCCCGGTTTTCTGTCAAAAGATCGCCAAATATTGACGGGAGTACTCTTCCTGCTTGAAACGCGCAATGAAATGATTGACACAGCGTTGTGAAACAGGTTACACTATAGGTACAACTGAATGAGGCAAACAGCCGGTGCCGCCGCCCCGGAACCTAGACACAGCATCCGACGGGCGGAGGTTAAAAGGGAAACAGGTGCAAAACCTGTGCGATCTCGTCACTGTAAGCAAGGAGTATATCGCCAGCGCAATATGCAGCCACTGATGAAAATTGGGAAGGCGGTGATATACGAAGATTTGCGAGCCAGGAGACCTGCCGTCTGTGGGTACGGGAAGATACTTCCAGATCACGAGGAATTGATTGTACTGATGCGGCCATCTGCTTCCGTGATCCTTTTGCCCTTTTAAAGGGAAAAAGGATCTTGTTTTTCCTGCCCTTTTGCTGAAAACAGATGTTTTATATAGAAAAAGCTTCAATCTGACTAAGACAAGCATGAAGGAGGAAAAACCATGAAAATCAAAAAAATGCTGTCCCTGCTGCTTTCTGCAGCCCTGCTGATGACCCCGCTGGCCGCCTGCGGCACCGGAACTTCTTCCACTTCCGGAAGCGGCACTGAGTCCGGTGTTGAAAGCAGCACAGCCCCAGATCACTCCCAGGATGCAGAGGGTGTGGACACCGGAGACGCCAGCCTGGACGATCCCCGAAACCAGGACGAAATCGGGGAAAAAGAGCTGCTGGTAGTCAGCTTTGGCACCAGCTACAACGATAACCGCCGCCTGACCATCGGCGCCATTGAAACCGCCCTGGCAGAAGCCTTTCCGGATTGGTCGGTGCGTCGAGCCTTCACCAGTCAGATCATTATTGACCGGGTGCGGGAACGGGATGGCGTGGAAATTGACAATGTCAAGGCTGCCCTGGACCGAGCCGTGAACAATGGTGTTAAAACATTGGTTGTCCAGCCTACCCACTTGATGGACGGCCTGGAGTACGCCGATTTGGTGGACGAACTGGCGCAGTACTCTGACGCCTTTGAACACGTTGCCGTAGGAGCACCCCTGTTGACCAGTGAGGGAGACTTCCAAGCGGTGGCTGAAGCTATCACACAGGCGACGGCGCAGTATGATGACGGCGATACCGCCATCTGCTTCATGGGTCACGGAACCGAGGCGGAGTCCAACCGCATTTATGGAGAGATGCAGCAGGTTCTGACCGCAGGCGGATACAATCACTATTATGTAGGAACCGTGGAAGCAGAGCCTACACTGGATGATGTTCTGGCCGGAGTGAAGGACAGCGGGGTACACAAAGTAGTGCTCCAGCCTCTCATGATTGTGGCCGGTGACCATGCCAACAACGACATGGCGGGTGATGAGGAGGACTCCTGGAAATGCTCCTTCCAAAATGCCGGTTATGAAGTACAGTGTGTCTTGAAGGGTCTGGGGGAACTGGAGGCTATCCAGCAGCTTTTCGCAGCCCACGCCCAGGCGGCCATGGATACTTTGGAAAAATAAGATGACGACATGGGCGGGAACGGCCTGGAGCGGCACTCCGGGCCGCTCCCGCCCATTCAAAAGAGAAAAGAAAGGATGTCTGAGATGAGAAAAAAGGGGATCGCTCTGCTGCTGAGCCTCTGGCTGCTGCTCACCGTAGGATGCAGCCAGGAACCTTCTGTCGAAGCGCACTCTGTTCCAGATGAGAGCAGTCCGGTCGCTTCCGGCAGTGAATTCGCTGGCGCAGCCGATGTGGTGGAAGAGGGAATGGAGCCTATCTTCGGGGAAAACCTGAAAAATGGGACTTATCCAATTACTGTGGACTCTAGTTCCTCTATGTTCCGTGTGGTCCACTGTGAACTGACCGTTTTGAACGGAGAGATGACGGCAGAAATGACCATGGGAGGCACTGGCTATCTCTGGGTCTTTCCCGGAACTGGCGAGGAAGCCGCTGCGGCGCCAGAGACAGACTGGATCTCCTACACCCAGCAGGCAGACGGAAGCCATGTCTTTACCGTACCGGTAGAGGCGCTGGATCAGGGACTCCCCTGCGCAGCCTTCAGCAAGAAAAAGGAGAAGTGGTATGACCGGACTTTACTCTTCCGGGCAGACTCTCTTCCTTTGGATGCGTGGAAAGAGGACGCCGTGGCCACCCCGGACAGTCTGGGCCTGGAGGATGGAAGCTACTGGGTGGATGTAGCCCTGGAGGGGGGCTCCGGCCGTGCCAGTGTGGATTCTCCTGCCAAGCTGACCATCCGGAACGGTCAGGCAGAGGCGGAACTGCTATGGAGCAGCGGGAACTATGACTACATGAAGGTGGATGGTGTACAGTATAACGCAGAGATGGTGGAGGGCCGCTCTTGTTTCGTGATCCCGGTGGTCTGCTTCGACCGCGCCCTGTCGGTCCAGGCAAATACCACCGCCATGAGCACCCCCCATGAAATTGAGTATACTCTGACATTTGATTCTAACTCTTTCAAGGAGGCGGAACGTTGAGCCCTATCCGACGGCTTGGTGCAGCACTTCTCTCGGCGGCTTTGACTGCCCAGCTATTGACGGCTTGCGCTCCGGGAAACGCCGCCCCCGGCGGCGTGGAGGGCCCCCGCTGGGAGGATCTGGAGTATGACCGAAGTCTAGAACTGCAATATGCTCAGCAGTTCTCTGTTGATTACTATCAGGACGGATATTCCCTGGTAGAGATCCAGGAGGTCGGAACCTATCTGGTGGTCCCCCCAAAGGCAGCAGTGCCTTCTGGACTGGACGAGGGGATCACGGTGCTCCGGCAGCCCCTGGACCGAATCTATCTGGCGGCCACCTCAGCCATGGATCTATTCCGGGAACTGGATAGCCTGGCTGCCATCCGTCTGTCTGGAACAAAAGCCCAGGACTGGTATGTAGAAGAGGCCCGGACTGCTATGGAGTCAGGCGAGATTCTGTATGCCGGGAAATACAGCACTCCGGACTATGAGCGGATCTATGCCGAGGGGTGTGACCTGGCGGTAGAGTCCACGATGATCTATCACACTCCAGAGGTAAAGGAGCAGCTAGAGGAACTGGGTGTCCCAGTTCTGGTGGAGCGCTCCAGCTATGAGAGCCATCCCCTAGGGCGCATGGAGTGGCTGAAGCTTTATGGAGTTCTCTTAGGAAAGGAGCCCCAGGCCCAGGCGTGTTTCCAGCAGACTCTGGACCGCCTGGCTCCCGTTTTAAAGCAGGAGCGCACTGGGAAAACAGTTGCATTTTTCTATATCACCTCCAACGGAGGGGTCAATGTACGCAAACCTGGGGACTATATCTCCAAGCTGATCGGGATGGCCGGCGGGGAATATGTGTTCCAAGACCTAGGTGGGGAGGAAAATGCCCTGTCCACGATGAACCTCCAGATGGAGGCGTTTTATGCCGGGGCAAAGGACGCTGATCTCTTAATTTATAACAGTGCTGTGGACGGCGGCCTGCGCACCCTGGACGAATTGCTGGAGAAAAATGAGGTACTGGCTGAATTCCGGGCGGTGCAAGAGGGGAACGTCTGGTGTACCGGACAGGACCTGTTCCAATCCTCCATGGGACTGGGGGACCTGCTGCTGGACATCCATACCGTTCTGACCCAGGAGGATCCGGAACCAGGATCACTGACCTATCTGTATCGTTTGACAAAGGAGTGATAAACCATGGAGGAGCCCCGTATCCGGCGCTGGTGCATGGCCTTTTTACTGCTGCTTCTGATGCTGGCCGGCCTGTTTCTCTGGAGCCTGAACGCCGGCAGCATTCCCCTGACAGCAGGTGAGGTGTGGGACATTCTAATTCATCGGGACGGGGATTACGCCGCCGTGATTTGGAAGCTCCGCCTGCCTCGGACCCTGTCCGCAGCCCTGATGGGAAGCGCCCTGTCGGTGTCCGGCTTTCTCCTCCAGACCTTCTTTGCCAACCCCATTGCCAGCCCCTTTGTACTGGGGATCTCCTCTGGGGCCAAGCTGACCGTCTCCCTGGCTATGATCGGCCTGCTTTCCCGCGGGGTCGTGATGAGCTCTGGAGGGATGATCCTGGCCGCCTTTGCAGGCGCCATGTTATCCATGGGCTTTGTACTGCTCCTGTCCAAGTGGCTGCACCAGATGTCCCTGTTGGTGGTAAGCGGGGTCATGATCGGGTATCTCTGCTCAGCGGTCACCGAGTTTGTGGTCACCTTTGCCAGTGACGCCAACATCGTCAACCTGCACAACTGGTCTATGGGTAGTTTTTCCGGGGTATCCTGGGCCAATCTCCATGTACTCCTGCCAGTCATAGGAGCGGCCCTGATCGGGAGTTTCCTGCTATCCAAACCTATGGGGGCCTATCAGCTGGGGGAAGGCTGTGCCCGGAGCATGGGGGTAAATATCCGGGCCTTCCGCACCGCGCTGATCCTTCTGTCCAGCGTTCTGTCCGCCAGCGTGACCGCCTTTGCAGGCCCCATCTCCTTTGTGGGTATCGCGGTTCCTCACTTGGCAAAGGGGCTGTTTGGCACAGCGCGGCCCATTCTGATGATCCCAGCCTGTTTTCTGGGGGGTGCGGCCTTCTGTCTGTTTTGTGACGGGTTGGCCCGGACAGTATTTGCCCCCACTGAACTGAGCATCAGCGCAGTGACCGCCGTACTGGGCGCTCCCATTGTGATCTGGATCATGCTGCGCCGGCGGCTCCGCCCCGGCGAATGAGAGGAGGAAACACCCTTATGAGTGAACCCATGCTGTCTGCTCAGAATTTGGTTGTGGGTTACCACGGGCGGCCTCTGCTCCGGGAGATCTGTCTTCAGGTGCGTTCGGGGGAGATCCTGACCCTCATCGGTCCAAATGGTGCCGGGAAATCCACCATCCTGAAAAGTCTGATTGGACATCTGCGCCTGCTGGGCGGGCAAGTCAGCTTGCTGGGACGTGATATGGTCCAGCTGAGCGAGCGGGAAATCGCCCACAGTCTGTCCGTTATGATGACCAGCCGGACACAGCCGGATCGGATGACCTGCTGGGAGGTTGCCGCCGCCGGCCGCTATCCCTATACCGGACGGCTGGGGATCCTCGGCTCTGGGGATCGGGCCGCAGTACAGGACGCCCTGGAACGGGTCCACGCCCTGGATCTGCGGGACGCGCTCTTTGACCAGATCAGTGATGGTCAGCGGCAGAGGGTTCTGCTGGCCCGGGCCATCTGTCAGGAGCCGGAAGTCCTGGTCCTGGATGAGCCCACCTCCTTCCTAGATTTGCGCGGCAAGCTGGAGCTGCTGGCCATTTTGAAGGAGTTAGTACGGGAACGCCAAGTGGCTGTCATCCTCTCCCTTCACGAATTAGACCTGGCACAGCGGATCTCTGACCGGCTCCTGTGTATCCGGGGCAATGGGATTGACCGTTGCGGAACACCGGAGGAGATCTTCTCCGGAGGCTATATCCAGCAACTGTACGGCGTGGAGCGGGGCAGCTACTGTGAGTCCTTCGGCTGCCCAGAACTGGAGCCCGTCCGGGGCAAGCCTCAGATCTTTGTCATCGGAGGAAACGGCAGCGGGATTCCGGTTTACCGCAGGCTCCAGCGGCAGGGGGTTCCCTTCGCTGCCGGGATCCTCCCGGAGAATGACGTGGATCATCCGGTAGCCTTCGCCCTGGCCGCAGAGGTGATCGCCCAGCGGGCCTATCACCCAATCGGTGAGGATACCTTCCTGCGGGCCCTGTCTGTTTTGGAGGGATGCAGACAGGTGCTCTGCTGTCTGCGGGAGTTCGGCCCACTCAATGAGGCCAACCGCCGCCTGGCCCAGGCCGGCGGGGACCGGACCGTCTATCTGGACGTCTGACCGGAGCCCAAAGCTTGATTTTTTCCAATAAAACCCCCGGCCTGCCGTAAAAG
>ENA-ORUF01001394-ORUF01001394.1-human-gut-metagenome-genome-assembly--contig:-NODE-1394-length-26093-cov-2.900799_pt1 | contig 26093 bp, 16 predicted proteins | sample MGYA00242077_ERZ509203 | MGnify/ENA primary metagenome ERZ509203 (study PRJEB26280, sample SAMEA2338834) | human gut metagenome | biome: human gut; feature: human-associated habitat; material: faeces... | reverse complement strand
CCCCCGGCGGCGAAATCATTTTGAATTCTCGGTCCGAATTGCTAACTTGGGCGGATAAAACCGTTATACCAATCTGAACGATATGAATGAGAAATCCAAACTGACCCGCCGCGACTTTCTGAAAGTCTCGGCGCTGGGAGCCGCAGGAGCCGTACTGATGCCGTCGGCTCTGGCTGCCGCCCCGAAATCCGCGAAAAAGAAAAGCTCGGCCAACGATACGATCGGCATCGGCTTCATCGGTCTCGGTCAACAGGCGATGCACCTGCTGGCGGGCTTCCTTACGATCGACGGCGTCCGCGTGCTGGCAGGATGCGACGTCTACGACGTCAAAAGAGCCCGCTTCGAGAAGCGCGTGAAGAAATATTACGCCGAGCACGGGCAGAAATGCAAGGTCGACCTGTACGAGGACTATCAGGACCTGCTCGCGCGGGACGACATCGACGCCGTCGTGATCGCGACACCCGACCACCAGCACGCGCTGATCGCGATCGCAGCCTGCCGGGCCGGCAAGGACGTCTACCTCGAAAAGCCGCTGACGCTGACCATATACGAGGGACAGCAACTGCGCAAGGCCGTGCGCGAACACTGCCGGATACTGCAGGTGGGAAGCCAGCAGCGGTCCGATGCCGAATTCATCCATGCGGCCAACCTGGTCCGCGAAGGCGAGCTGGGGCGCATCGAGCTGATCAAGGTGCACGTGGGAGGCTCCCCCACCCCCTATACCCTGCCCCGACAGGAAGTTCCCGCCGGGCTGAACTGGGACAAATGGCTCGGCCCGCTGCCCGAAACGATATATTACAATTCGGACCTGAACCCGGTCATCACGCTCGAGCCGGAGCAGAACGAGCAGCTTTGGGGCGCATGGCGCTGGTACAAAGGCATGGGCGGCGGCCTGATGACCGACTGGGGAGCCCACATGTTCGACATCGCGCAATGGGCCATGGGCAAGGACCGCAACGGTCCCGTCAAAATCATACCCGCCGGGTACGGTCCCTACGAGCATCTGACCTATTTCTACGACAACGGCACCCGGGTGACCGAGCAGGAGTTCGACGGAGGCAAGCAGGGCGTCAAGATCTACGGCGAGAACGGAGAGTGGATACAGGTGTGCCGCGGCGAGTTCCTTGCCTCGGACCCGAAATTCATGCCCGAGACGAAGAAAAAAGAGAGCGACGTACCCTACGAAACGCAAGTGGGGCACTATCAGACCTTCATCAATTCGATCCGCTCGCGCATCGACCCGAACGTGCCGGTCGAAGTGGGACACAGCTCGAACACGATGTGCATTCTGGGCAACATCGCCAACGAGCTGGGGCGGCCTGTCGTCTGGAACCCGATCGTCGAAAAGTTCATGCACGACCCGGAAGCCGACAAGCTGACGCACTACCAGTACAGAGACGGGTACAAGCTGTAATCTCCGTCGCTACGAAAATAAGAGTCGCCGGTCACATGAGTGGCCGGCGATTTTCGTTTTTTCCCCGATTATATGCTGTATTGTACCGGTTTTCGAGTTCCCGATGTTTCCGGCCTTCCCGTATGCAGCCCCCTTTCGACGGAGAGGACCCGCCCAATAGAAGCCTAATCGAATAGGCAGCTTATGACCGCAAATCGCGGCCAACGGTCGTTTGAAATTCCGGATGCGAACATGCTCGGTACGCTGAAGTATATAACTGTCCATTGCCCTCTCCGGCCCGGCCCCATCATGAGACGAAGCAATGCGAGCACTGCCGGCCGGACGCTCGACGGTTTCGCCGTCAAGCCGTCCCGGCGAACGACGTAAACGAAAGATGCCGAGGCATCCGGCTCCGTCGTCCGCTACGCTCCGGGGACAAGTCCGGACAAGTCGATCTCGGACCGAGAAAAGACAGGGAGCGAGTCCGGCCATCGCGCAAAACAGCCGTGGCCGGTTCCTGCTCAAAACCCGCCGTCGCCCGTCGTTTCCGCGCCTCGCATAGGGCAAGTGCATCGCCTGTCCGCAATTCCACGACCGGAAACCGTCTGTCAACCGGCAACGCAACACTTTCGGCAAAAAGAAACGGATAAACGCGAGCAGGCCGCCGAACAGACCGACGAATCGCCGATCGCCTGCGGCCGGAATACGAAAGCCCGCCCGCGACGCTGCCGGCAACACGTTCTCGTTCCGACAGCAGGAACCCGCCGGAGCGGCACCTCATCCGCCGGAAATCACCGAGAGACGGTTGCAAAGACACACCCCGAAAACAGACCGACGAATCGAAAAATCCGCCACGCAGCACGGCCGACGATCCGCTCTCGCCCCAACGACAAGACCCGCCGGAGCGGAATCTCATCGGCAACAAATCGCGGAACAGCCGTAACGACACGTACCGAAAGCAAACCGGCGAGCCGAGCGGCGCCGACGGCAAGCGGAAAGACAGCCGCGCCCGAATCAGAGATACACTTTCGTAAAAGAGAGCGTCCGGTCGTCGCTCAGCAACGCCTGCCGGTCCGGAATCAATTGGAAGGACATCCTGTTACCCGCCTCGCAGTCGAGCAACAGCATCAGCTCCGAAGCCAGTCCCCAAGAGCCGGTCGTGTGCGATTCGGTCCCGTCGCCGAAACGGGTCAGCAGGAAAGTCCGGTCGGGACGAAGGCGCAGCACCTGCCTGTGCCGAGGATCGTCGGACTCGTACACGCCCGACAGCTGATACTGCCAGTCGCATCCGCCCGCCTCGCCGAACGCGATCAGACGGTCGACCACCAAGCGCCGGACGGCGGAACCGGCCGACACGGTGTCGGAATCGAGATGCGCCCGGCAGGCAAGATACACCCGGCGGCGTGGACCGGCCAGACGGCCGTACCGTGCGGTCACGGCCCGATAGGCTCCCTTTTCGCTCAACAGATAATCGACCGAAGTCGCGCAGTCCCGAAAGACGAGGGAGTCGGACGTACCGGCGATCTCGCCGGAGAAATAGTCGGGAGCGAGCTCCGCGTTGCGGTCCGAGCAAGCTGCGAAAAGCAGCCAGGCGACCGTCAGGCTCCATAATCGGATATTCATAGTCAATCTCTTATCTATCGTCTCGGCGGCCGGATCATCCGACGGCCGGATTCGCAGGAACGTACAATTCCATATGCCGTGCCGCCGGCCGGACATCCGATATAAAACAATAAGAATGCCTTTTTCGAGGCATTCTTATCCGTTCGTTCGGTTTTTCGAAACCGGCCTCGGCTACTCGATACCCATTTTGTCGAACAGCGCTTGCGTGTCGGGCTTATGGCCGCGGAAGCGGACATAGAGCTTCATCGGATGCTCGCTTCCGCCCTTGGAGAGAATGTTCTCCCGGAACGAGGCGGCCGTCTCACGGTCGAAAATGCCCTTCTCCTTGAACAGCGAGAAAGCGTCCGCCTCGAGCACCTCGGCCCACTTGTAGCTGTAGTACCCGGCCGCATAGCCGCCCGAAAAGATATGGCCGAACGAGGTCGAGGTACACTGTCCGTCGACGTAAGGAAGTACCTGCGCCCGGGCTATCGCTTTCTTCTCGAAATCGACGACCGGCATCTTCACCGGCTCGGAGATGCTGTGCCAAGCCATATCGCAAAGGCCGTAGGCCACCTGCCGGATATGCGAGTAGGCGGCCAGATAGTTTTTCGCGTCGAGTATCCGCCGGATCAGCTCGGCGGGCATCTTCTCGCCCGTACGGTAATCGACCGCGAACAGGTCGAGAAATTCCTTCTCGTAGGCCCAGTTCTCCATGATCTGCGACGGCAATTCGACGAAATCGCGGTAGACGGCCGTTCCGGTCAGGCTCGGATAGGTTCCGGCGGCGAAAATGCCGTGCAACGCATGGCCGAACTCGTGCAGCATCGTCGTCACCTCGTCGAACGTGAGCAGCGACGGCAGGCTGTCGGTCGGCTTCGTAAAGTTGTAGACCACCGAGATCAGCGGCCTCGTCTCGACGCCGTTCTCGACTCCCTGCTGGCGGAACTCGGTCATCCATGCTCCGCCGCGTTTCGAGGCGCGGGGGAAGAAGTCCATATACAGAACGGCCAGAAAACTCCCGTCGGCATCGAACACCTCGTAGGCTTTCACGTCGGGATGATAGACCGGAATCTCCGGATTTTCGCGCAGCGTGATCCCGTACAGACGGTTCGCCAGCTCGAACATGCCCCGCCGTACGTTCTCCAACTGAAAATAGGGCTTCGTCAGCTCTTCGCTCAGTTCGTAGCGCTCGTGCTTGAGCTTCTCGGAGTAGTAGCCGAAGTCCCAAGGCATCAGCTCGGCGTCGAAGCCCTGAGCGCGGGCGTAGCCGGCCACGGTTTCCACATCGCGGCGCGCAGCCTCGACCGCCCGGTCGAGCAGCTCCGCCAGAAAGGCGTTGACCGTCGGGGAGCTCTCGGCCATACGCTCTTCCAGCACGTAGTCGGCATATGTCTCGTATCCAAGCAGACCGGCAAGCTGCAGACGCTTGTCGGCAATTTCCTCGACAATGGCGGAGTTGTCGAACTCGCCGCCCACGCAGCGGGTGTTATAAGCTTGCCAGAGCTTCTCTTTCAGGGCGCGATTCGACGAATAAGTCATAAACGGGACCATACTGGGAATCTGCAGCGTGACGACCCATCCGTCGAGCCCGCGCTCCTTGGCCTCGGCCGCCATGCCCTCGCGGACGAAGTCGGGCAACTCCCCGACGACGGCCGGATCGGTCACATGAAGCGTAAAGGCATTCGTGGCCGCCAGCGAGTTTTGGTTGAACTGAAGGCTCAGCTCCGAAAGGCGGGCGGTCAGTTCGCGGTATATCTTCTTGTCTCCGTCGGAAAGGGCCGCGCCGCTGCGGGCGAACCCCTTGTAGGTCTTTTCGAGCAATCGCCTCTGTTCGGCGTTCAGCCCCAGCGACTCCCGCCGATCGTAAACCGCCTTGACCCGGGCGAACAGCTTCGGATCGAGGCTTACGTCGTTGCTGAACTCGGTCAGCATGGGCGAAAGCTCCAGCGCGAGAGCCTGCATCGTATCGTTCGTATGCGCCTCGTTCAGGTTGAAGAAAATATTGGAGATGCGGTCCAGACGACGGCCGCTGAACTCGAGCGCCTCGATCGTATTGGCGAATGTCGGGGCTTGGGCGTTGCCGACGATCGCGGCGATGTCGGCGCGAGCCTCGCGCACGGCCTGCTCGAAAGCCGGCTTGTAATGCTCGTTCGTGATCTGCGTGAATTGCGGAGCTCCGTGGGGAGCCGTCGACTCGACGAGCAGCGGATTGACGTCCGCGCCGGACGCGCCGAGCGTCAGGGATGTTGCCATACAACTGATTATTAACGTTCTTATCATGTGCTTAAGGGTTTAATAGTTTACGAATTTCGCGCACGGCCTTACCGGTCGTAAAGATTGTCGTAGAAGCTGCTGTTCTTGTCGTACTTGAGGTCCTTGAGCATGGCCGACTTGACGTTGATCGTGAAGCTCCAGCTCTTGCGGAAACCGATAGGTACCCAGTTGAAGTGCATCTGCCAGCAATGCAGGTCGCGCGTCAGCGTGAAAGTACCCGGCGTAAGCTTCTTATCTTTGAAATCGTATCCGGCGTTGAAGGTAACGCCCCACTTGGGCGTCAGGTTCACGCTGCCATTGAAGCCGAGCGTCTGAACCACCGTGGCCGTCAGCCCCGGTTTGGAATAGCTGAAGCTGTAGTTGAACCCGATGTTCCACGGGATATTGAAGTCGTAATAGCTCGACGACATCATCTGCCGCCGGGTATTGGGGTCCAGATCGTTGAAGCCCGGTTGGGCGAACATGTCGGCGTACTCGGGAGGCGGAGCGCCCCCGCTGTTGATGTCGTTCATCGCGGGCTGCGACGACGAACTGCCGTTCCCGGGCGAGTTGAACGAGTAACCGAACGAAGTGCTGACGCTCGTCAGCCGCCCCAATTTGCCGCGCCGGAGCATGAAGCGGTTGATACGTCGCCCGTTGGCGTCCAGATCGTACGGGTCGAGCGTGGCGCTGATGTTGAGCCCCAGGTTCTTGATGAGGGTCGTGCGCAGCGAGATCGAAAAGGGAGCGAGATTCATCGAGTCGGCCAGAAAATTGTACGAGGAGCTGATGCTCAGGTTGTCGATCACCTTGATTTTCCGTACTCCGGAAGTATCGCGGTTGTCCCTTACCTTCATCTCGAGCGTCTGGGAGAGGCCGAACGAGATCGCCATGCTCCGTCCCGATCCCGGCACGCCGTAAAGTCCGTCGGAAAAGGGCGAGTACTGTTTCATGTTTCCGAGCGTATCGCTCTGCACCCACTTGTAATAGCCGTACTTGGGATCGGAGAAGTCGGGCGTGTAGTTGAAGCTCACGGTAGGCGTCAGCATGTGGCGGATCGCCCGGATCAGGCCGTCCTTCTTCTTGAACTGGAACATGCCGTAGATCTTGGTCGAACCGCTGACCGAGAAACGATAGTCGTACAGGCGGTAGAAGCCCGTCGTCGTATCTCCGGGCACATCCGTTTTGGCGACCGGGTCCCACACGCGGTCGATCTTGCGGAAGTACCAACGCTCCTGATAGTTGGCCGACGGACTGATGTTCAGATAGTTGAACAGGTTGAATGAAGTGGAGATAGGAATCTGGTGATTGACGCCGTTCTTCATCTTTTTGAACATCGCCGACGTGAACAGGTCTCTCTCCTTGACTGTCACGTTGTTGCCTAAGGTACCGGTATAGCTCAGCGAGATTTTCTCGTACCAGCGCTGCTTGCCCGACGCGTTTTTGCGCCGGAACGGATAGATGCGAGCGACGTTGAACACCACGTTCGGGAAGCTCAGCGAAACGGTCGAGTCCTGCGAGTTCTGCGAGTGAGAGAAGTTCGTCGACAGCGAGAACGGAGTGCCGGCCCACGACTTGGAGTAGGCGATACTCGAGTTGGTCTGCGTATTGAGGTACTCGCCGATGGTCTGCGAGCCGTATTTGGAGTAGCCGCTCGACGAGAAGTTCACGCTGGCCGTGAACGAGGAGTTCGGACGGAACTTGGGGTCCTGCTGATGCGTCCAGACTACGTTGTAGTTGTTCATGTTCATGTAGTTCTGGTCGCCTTTTTCGCCGATGATATCCTTCGAGAAGCGGACGTTGAACGAGCCGGAATACTTGTAGCGTTTCGTGTAACGCGAAGCCACGCTGGCCTCCCACGACCCGAACGTATAGATACCGCCGAGCACGGTCAGATCGATATAATCATTGAAAGCGAAATAATATCCGGCATCGCGCAGGAAAAAACCTTTCTGGTTCTCCTCGCCCCACGAAGGCACGATGAAGCCGGACTGCCGCCCGCTCGTCGTCGGGAAAAAGCCGAAGGGCAACATCAGCGGATAAATCGGCACGTCCTCCATGACCAGATAAGAAGGACCCACGATCACCTTCTTGCCGGGAATCATCTTGGCTTTGGTCATGGCCAAATAGAAGTGAGGATGATCGGCGTCGCAGGTGGTGAACTTTCCTCCGGCTATATTGACCGTATTGTCCTTCATCTTCTTGACCCGGGCTCCGAGCAGATAGCCTTCTCCGTCCTGCGTCGACACCTCCTTGATCCGGGCTTTCTCGGTCTCGATGTTGTAGGTGATCGTATCCATCTCGTAGCTCGACGAGCCGTCCAGAAATTCGGGCCTCGTGGGCTTGCCCGCCACCGTGTCCATCCGTCCGTGCGCGAAAATCTCCTTGCTCTCCATATCGATCTTCATGAAGTCGGCCTTCAGGTTCTTGTCCTGATACTTCACGTCGCCTTTCTCGTAAATATAGACGAGCTTGCGGCGCGGATCGTAGATCAGCGAGTCTTCGTTATTGCCAGAAATCACATCGTCGAGAAACGGCTTGCGCTCCACACTGTCCGCCGCCAGCGAATCGGCCGGAAACAACGGCGAGCCCAAACCGGAGAACGCCGACGAATCGGCGCCGAGGACAAGCGGACCGCCGACGGACAGGCCGGCGGAGTCGGGAAGGCCCGAGGAATCGCGCGCGGCTTTTTCCCGGGCCGGGACGGAGTCGGGACGCGGCAACGAGCCGACGCCCGCGGACGAATCGGGAACGGACACGCCCGGCAGCGTGTCGTGACGCACTCCGGCGGAGAACCCTCCGAAGACCACACCGCGGCTAAATACCATTTGTCCGAACAGGGAAAGGGACAGCAGGAGCAAGATATATTTCGTTTTTTTTAGCCGCAATTCACCACAAATATTTAACTTTGCGAAGTTACCGTTTACGTTCGCAAAAATAGTTAAAAAAAAAGAGTTCCTAACGTTTGGCGTAATGAAAGTTTTAAAACACTGTATTTTAAAGACTTCCGTTTTTTTTACGTTGTTTTTAGCCGCTTCCGTCACATCAAACGCGCAAAATAGGAAAATCGGTATAAACACCGTCGTAATCGATGCGGGACACGGCGGTCCCGACGCCGGAGCCGTCGGCAGGCTGTACAAGGAAAAGGACATCAATCTGGACGTCGCGCTCCGGTTCGGACGGATGATCAGCGAGCACTATCCGGACGTGCAGGTGATCTATACCCGCAAGACGGACGTGCTGATTCCGCTCGCCGAGCGCGGCGACATCGCCAACCGGGCCAAGGCCGACCTGTTCATCTCGATCCACATCAACAGCAACAAGTCCTCGTCTCCTTCCGGAGTCTCGGTCTACGTCATGGGCGTCGACAAGGCGAGCAAGAACATGGACGTGGCGATGAAGGAAAACGACGTGATCACCTACGAGGAGGACTACTCGACCCGGTATCAGGGCTACAAGCCGGGATCGACCGAGTCGCTGATCATGTTCTCGCTGATGCAGTACGCATACCAGACCCAAAGCTGCCTGCTGGCCGACATGGTGCAGAAGCAGTTCGTCAGCAACACGCAAATGCAGGACCGGGGCGTCCGCCAAGCGGGCTTTCTGGTGCTGTGGCGCGCCGCGATGCCGAGCATCCTGTGCGAGTTCGGATTCATTTCGAACCCGACCGAGGAAAAGTTCATCGGATCGAAAAAGGGACGGGAGACCTACGCGCGGAGCCTGTTCAACGCTTTCAGCCAGTACAAGGTCCGGAGCGAGGGCCGTGGCACACTGATTGTTCTTGACAGCGAGAATCCGGGCGGATCCGGCGACGAGGACCGGGACGCAGTGAGCGGCGCGACGTCGCGGCAGGAGGAATCCGGACAGGCGGACAAGCGAGGAGCGTCTTCCGACGAGCCGGTCGTATACCGGGTGCAGATCGCCAGCTCGTCGCGCAAGCTGCCCAGAAACTCCTCGTCGTTCGGCCCGTACCGGGGCGAGGCAAAGGAAATGGTCATAAAAAACCTGTACAAATATTACGTCGGAGAGGCGGCTTCTTACAAAGAAGCCCTATCTTTACAGTCCGAAGTCCGCCGCCACGTCAAAGGAGCGTTTCTCGTTCCGTTCCGGGGAAACGAGCCGATCCCGATGGACGAGGCCCGGCGCTCGGAACGATAGGACGGACAACGGCAGAACGAACGCTTAACTCGCAAAACAGAACGGCATGAAACTGAAACTGAGCAGAGAATTCAAGATAGGTTTTTTCGGAATACTGATGATCGCAGCGCTTTACTGGGGCGTCAATTTCCTCAAGGGAACCGACCTGTTCACGTCGAGCGTACACTATTACGCGGCCTACGATCAGGTGAACGGTCTGCAGCCGTCGGCCGCGGTGGTCATCAAAGGCTATAAGGTCGGCACGATCAGCGACATCAGCTACGATCCACAGCGTTCGAACAACGTGGTCGTCGAATTCGCGATCAAGTCGAAGTTCAAGATTCCGAAAGACACGAAGGCCCGTATCTTCAGCGACGGCATCATGAGCGGCAAATCGATCGAGCTGGAGCTTGGCCGTTCGGACGCATATCTGCACGAAGGCGACACGCTGTTCTCGGAAATCAACAAGGATTTTCTGGAAGTGGCCGGAAGCGAGTTCGAGTTTCTCAAGCAGCGGGCCAACGACGTGATCAGCGAGATGATCGTCACCCTCCGCGGCATCAACAAGCTACTCTCGGACAACAGCGCGAACCTGAACGCCACGATCGGCAACGTAGCCGCCATCACGGGGGACCTGCGGTCCGTCGTCGCGGATGAGAAAGGCTCGCTGCGCGAAACGATCTCCAACGTCAACGACCTGTCGTGCACGCTGCGGGACAAGACGGGACAGATTGACCGGATCTTCACGAACGTGGAACGCTTCAGCGACTCGCTGAGCCAGTCGCGAATTCCGACGCTCGTCGCCCAAATGAACGGCACGCTCGCGGAACTGAACCGTACGCTCGCGAAAGTCAACGACGGGGACGGGACGGTCGGCAAGTTCGTCAACGACCAAGCGCTGTACGACTCGCTCGTTCAGGCCTCGTCGAACCTGTCGGCACTGCTTCTCGACCTGAAGCAGCACCCGGGCCGCTACGTCCATTTCTCGGTGTTCGGACGGCGCGACCGGAACTGACGGCCCGTTCTCAGAAAGGGCCGTTCATTCACCTTTGGTTCATAAAAACGTGATTTACCCCGACAATTTCGAAAGCAAGATAGGTTTCGACCGCATCAAAAGCCAGATCAAGGCGCTCTGCGTCACGCAGGGCGCGGCCGACAAGCTCTCCGAAGCCGAGTTCAGCAACGACTACGACACGGTCGTGCGCAGACTCGAACAAACCTACGAGATGCGGACCGCGCTGATGCTCGAAAGCGGATTCCCGGACGGCAGCTTCGTCGATACGGAGCCTTTCCTGAAAAAGGCCGCCGTCATAGGCGCATTTTTGGACGTGGAGGAAATCGTCGCGCTGCGCAAGGGACTCTCGACGGTCCACGCGCTCGTCGCCTTTTTCGGCGGCCGGGAAGACGAAAAGTACCCCCGGCTCCGGGAACTGTGCCGGGACGTGAGCGGATTTCCGGCGATCATCAACCACATCGACTCGATCGTCGACAAGTTCGGACGTATCCGGGACAACGCCTCGGCCGAGCTGTTCGCGGTCCGTCGCACGATCCGCGAGCGGGAGGGACAGGCATCCCGCCGGCTGCTGCAGATCATGGGTGCGGCGCAGGCTTCCGGTCTGGTCGACGCCGACGCCTCGGTCTCGGTCCGCGACGGACGGGCCGTGATTCCGGTCTCGGCCGCCAACAAGCGAAAGATCAAAGGGTTCGTCCACGACGAGTCGGCTACCGGCAAGACGGTTTACATCGAGCCGGTCGAGGTCGTCGAGATCAATAACGAGCTCAAGGAGCTGCAATACGAGGAGAGGCGCGAGATCGTGCGCATTCTCACGCGGTTCACGGATGCGATCCGGCCCGACCTGCCGGACATTCGCCGTTCGGGCGACTTTCTGACGACGATGGACTTCATCCGCGCCAAGGCCCGCTTCGCGCTGGCTAACGACTGCACGATGCCGATCGTCGAGCGCGCGCCGCAAATCGGTCTGAAAAACGCCCGGCATACGCTGCTCGCGCAAACCCTGAGGCGGGAAGGCAAGCCGATCGTTCCGCTCGAGCTGACGCTGACGCCTCAGAAGCACATTCTGGTCATTTCGGGCCCGAACGCGGGAGGCAAGTCCGTTTGTCTGAAAACGGTCGGGCTGCTCCAGTACATGATGCAGAAAGGATTTCTGATCTCGGCCTCCGAGAACTCGGAAATGGGCCTGTTCGACGACCTGTTCATCGACATAGGAGACGAACAGTCGATCGACAACGACCTGAGCACGTACAGCTCGCACCTGCTGAACATGAAGAACATCCTGCGCGGCGCGACCGGCCGCTCGCTGGTGCTGATCGACGAATTCGGAACCGGAACCGAGCCGGTCATCGGAGGCGCGATCGCCGAGGCGGTACTGGAAAAGCTGGAGCAGAAGCGCTGCTTCGGAGTCATCACGACCCACTACTCGAACCTGAAATATTACGCCAGCAACGCCGAGGGCATCCTCAACGGCGCGATGACGTTCGACGTGCAGAACATCCGGCCGCTGTTCCGGCTCGAAACGGGCAAGCCGGGCAGCTCGTTCGCGATCGAGATCGCCCGGAAGATCGGGCTGCCCGAGGAGATCATCCGCAATGCGGCGGACAAGGCCGGCAGCGACCACGTCAATATCGAGCGGCAGCTGCGCGAGATCGCGCGCGACCGGCGCTATTGGGAGCAGAAGCGCGACAAAATACGACAGACCGAGAAGCGTGTGGACGAGCTGGCCGAAAAATACCGCTCGGAACTGGAAACGATTCAGGCCGAGCGGAACCGCCTGATCAAGGAAGCGAAGAACGAGGCCAAGCAGATCACCTCGGAGGCCAACAGGCAGATCGAGCAGACGATCCGCACGATCCGCGAGTCGCAGGCCGATAAGGAAAAAACCCTGCTCGTCCGCCGTAAAATGGACGATTTCCGCGAACGGCTCGAACAGCAGGAGGCCGACAGTTCGCTGATCGACCGCAAGATAGAACAGCTCCGCCGCCGCGAAGAGCGCCGCTCCGAACGCAAAAATGCGAAAACGGCCGGGAAACCGGCAGACCGATCGAAAGAACTCCAGAAGCCGCATGCGGTGGAGCCGGGTACCAAGGTACGGATCAAGGGGCAGGACGCCGTCGGAGAGGTGATCGGCCTGAGCGGTAAGCGCGCAACGGTCGGCTTCGGACAGATCCTGACGACGATCGACCTGAACCGATTGGAGCCCATATCGAACGCGGAATACAAAAAGGCGACCCGCGAGCTGCGCCCCGCGGCTCCGCCGACGAATTTCAGTACGGCCGAGCGGAGGCTCCAATTTCACGAACAGATCGACGTGCGCGGCATGCGCGTAGCCGAGGCGGTCGAAACGGTGCAGGACTTCGTCGACGAGGCGATCATGCTCGGGTTCTCCGAAATCCGCATCCTGCACGGCAAGGGAACCGGCGCGCTGAAGGAGGAGATACGCAGCTACCTGCGGACCGTACCGCTCGTCCGCAGCGCGAAAGACGAGCACGAGGAAATGGGCGGAGCGGGCATCACGGTCGTCAAGCTGGACATTTGAGGCTCCTGCGCCCTGCCACGAAACCGACCCGTCGCGCGCTTCGGCCCGTCAAATGACCGGAAGAACCGTCGCCCGGAAACAGGGAACAAAAACAGCCATGCGAACATACCGACCGACAAAGGCGCCGGCCGGATTGCAAGAACCCGTCTCTCCTGCACGGAATTCGCCCGTACAATCATGCGCGCTCTCCCCGATCGAACCGACAGAGCCGAAACCCGGATTCCTTCCGGCGCACCGGCACTTCATTCGGTCCGTTTCCCTTTCGCGCTTCCGGCCGGCCCCTGCTCGAAACGCCCGGCCGACACAAATAGCAGCCACTTTCCGGATGTTCGGCAGAATCGTACCCCAAACGACCGACCGGGCTACGGCAACAGGCCGGCCTCTCATTCGTAAATCTCGGGAACGTCGAGCAGCGTCCGAAGATACATCAAGCGCGATCCCCGAACGTTCGGATGATGATAATAAACATGGCCGCCCCCATAGTCCTCGCGCCACATCGTCGACGTATCGACCTGCAAACCGTCGCGATCCACCGACGTGGCCAGATCGAAGCGGCAGCCCCGGATCGCGTAACGGCGGCGCACCCGCTCGATCAATTCGTTCGTTTCGACCTGCGTGCCATGCTCGTTGCACGGTATATTGTTCAGAATCGGCACGGCTCCTTGCGAACGAATGTACTCGACCAACTCGCACAGCTTCCGCTCCGTATTGCCGCCGTTGGTGCCGATCGTCACCATGACGTACTTCGCGCGCACGTACGGCAGTTCGTTGCGGATGCGCTCGAGCAGCTCGTCGATCGTCGTTCCGCCCCGCCCGCTGGACATGGCACGACCGCCGATCCGGGCCAGGATCAGCTGTACCCAGCTTCGAGAAAAGTCCCGGGCCGGATAGTAGCCCTCGGGCTCGGTGATCGAATCGCCATAGAGCAGCAACGTCAGGTCGCAAGCAGCGGCCGTCACGACGATACTGCGCACGAGCATGCCGGAGCCTCTCTCCAGACCGAAACAATAATAGTCGTACTGACGTCCGACGAAAAAGCCTACAGGCTGAACCGCCCCGGTTCCGCAACCGCCGGAGCCGTCCATCGTAGCCTCGAGACGGGCCGATTCGCCGGTATGAAGATCCGCAACCCGCAACCGGACGGTCTGATAGTCTCGTTCGATCTCGACGAGGTATTCGTGACCGGGAGTCAAAAACCCGGCGACGGTCTCGACGACGGGATCGGTAGCCATCGAAACGCTCTTCGAGGCCATATCCACATAGGCTTTGAAGTCGCCCTGATCGCTCCGGAAAACAGCCCTGCAGCCCGAGTCGAGACGCACATGGTAGCGCACCGTGCGCTCGGCAAGCGAATAGTAGCGGTTCAGCCGGATCAAACCGCCCGGTTCGACGATCCGGAGTCCATCGGACGAAAGCACGGGCTCGACGCCTTCGAACGAGAAGTCGGCCAAGGAGGACGTATCTTTCCACTCGCAGCGATACAGTAAGACGGTCGGCGATCCGGGCTGCCCGGACAAAGAGACGAAAGCCGACAACATACAAGCCGCTGCCAGCGCAAACAAGTTCTTCATGCTATTTCTGTTCAGAAGCGCAGCCGGGTTTAGCCGAGCCGAACGATAAATATAAGGTTTATACAGCCCATTTCCAAGCGCAAAAGACCTGGCCGGCGAAAATCCGGGGGAAAGCCTTCTCCGAGAAACGTCCGAACGCTCCGAACGGAAGCTCCCCGAACGTCCGCACAGAACGGTTCGCCTCCGGCACGCGGCACGACGGAGCGGCGAGGAAAGCCTTCCGTACCGGCCGGCCTCAGACCGGCCGAATCCGCCGGACAAGACATCGCATCGGAACAAAGCGATTCCGAATTTCGCCGGTCCGCAAACGGCTGCGAAATACCTTTGCGAAAAATTCGCTTACTTTGTATCCTATTTAGCTCGAAAAAATGAAATACCGATTGAAAGAGCTCGCCTCGCTCTGCGGCGGCGAACTTCTTGGCACCGACGCGACCGTCATGCGCGTATCGACCGACAGCCGAACGCTGTCGGAACCGGACGGCACGCTGTTCGTCGCGTTACGGAGCGCCCGCCGCGACGGAAACCGATACATAGCGGAACTGTACCGTCGGGGCGTACGCGCCTTTCTGACCGACTCGCCGGTCGATGCGAAAGCCTACCCGCTGGCGGGATTCGTCCGCTGCGCCGACTCGCTCGAAGCGCTGCAAAGGCTGGCCGCCGATCACCGGACCAGCCTGAAAGGAACGGTCGTCGCCATCACGGGAAGCAACGGCAAGACCGTCGTGAAAGAATGGATCGCCCAGCTCTGTCCGCCGCAGATCAGGCTGTTCCGCAGTCCGAAAAGCTACAACTCGCAGATCGGCGTCGCGCTGTCGCTGCTAATGGCCGAGCCGGACGACCGGATCGTGCTGATCGAGGCGGGTATCTCGCAGCGGGGCGAAATGGCGCGGCTCGAACGGATGATCCGCCCCGATCTGGGCATCGTCACGAACATAGGCGACGCGCATCAGGAAAATTTCGACTCGCCCCGGCAGAAGGCCGACGAGAAGCTAACGCTGTTCGAGCATACGCCGACGATCGTCTACAACGCGGCCGACCCGCTGCTCGCCCGCCTCGTCCCGGAACGCTACGATGACCGGAAGCTGATCGGCGTCGAGCCGGCAGAACGCGAGCTGGACGGACTACCGTTCGACGATCCGGCCTCGCGCGCGAACGCCGCGCTCGCGCTCGCGCTGTACGGCGCGCTGGGCTTCGACACGGAGCCGATCCGGAAGCGGCTGCCCCGGCTGCAAAGCGTCGCCATGCGGCTCGAGCTCAAGGACGGCATAAACGGTTGCAAAATCGTCAACGACACGTACAACTCGGATATCAACTCGCTCGAAATCGCGCTGCAATACCTGTCGGCAACGAGCGGAAACCGCGATAAGGTACTGATCCTCTCGGACATCGACCAGAGCGGACTGCCGTCGGACGAGCTGTATGCCCGCGTAGCGGAGCTCGTTCGCGCGAACGGCATATCGGAGCTGATCGGCATCGGCGAAGAGATATTCCGCCATGCCGCGTTGTTCGACTGCCGGAAGGAATTCTATCTGTCGACCGACAATTTCCTGAAGGCCGGCGAGCGGGCACGCTTCGTCCGAAAAAGCATTCTGCTCAAGGGCGGACGACGGTTCCGGTTCGAGCGGATCGGCCGCGTGCTCGAGAACAAGATTCACACGACCGTGCTGGAAGTCGATCTCGACCGCATGCAGCACAACCTGAACTATTTCAGGGGACTGCTGCGTCCCGGCGAACGGATGATGGCCATGGTCAAGGCCGCAGGATACGGCAGCGGCACGTTCGAGGTGGCGAACCTGCTCGAGCGGCAAGGCGTCGACTTTCTGGCCGTCGCTTTCGCCGACGAGGGCGTCACGCTGCGCGAGGCGGGCATCACGATGCCGATCGTCGTGCTGAACGCCGATTCGGACAGTTTCGACCTGATGCTCGACTACCGGCTCGAGCCCGAGATATACAGCCGCTCGTCGCTGCGCTCGTTCACCGAGGCGGTCCGCCGTCACGGAGCCGGCCGCAGTCCGATCCATATCAAGCTCGACACGGGCATGCACCGGCTCGGATTCGAGCGTGCCGACATCGAACCGCTGATCGACACGTTGCGCGAGACCCCCGAAGTGTATGTCCGGACGGTCTTCACGCATCTGGCAGGCAGCGACGAGGCACGCCACGACGATTTCACGCGCTCGCAGATCGCGCTGTTCCGCGAGCTGAGCGACCGGATCGCAGCCGCTTTTCCCGAACTGCACATTCTGCGTCACATCGATAACAGCGCGGGCATCGAGCGCTTTCCGGAAGCGCAGTTCGACATGGTCCGGCTCGGCATCGGGCTGTACGGAATCGGCTTCGTGCATCAGGAAAACCTGCTGCCCGTCAGCACGCTGCGCAGCCGGATCGTGCAGATCAAGGAGATTCCCGTCGGCGACACGGTCGGATACGGACGCCACGGCGTGGCGAAAGACCGTCCCGTACGGACCGCGACCGTCCCGATCGGCTATGCCGACGGACTGAACCGCCGCCTGAGCTGCGGCCGGTGGAGCTTCATCGTGAACGGACGCAAGGCTCCGATCTTCGGCAACATCTGCATGGACACCTGCATGATCGACATCACCGGCATCGACGCTCGGGAGGGAGATACGGTAACGATTTTCGGCGACGGAGCCACTGTCATCGAAATGGCCGAAGCGCTGGGGACGATACCCTATGAAATCATGACGAGCGTATCGACCCGCGTCAAACGCGTCTACACCAAGGAATAAACGGACCGGACGTTTCGGCGCGCACGATATCCGCATCCGCCTGTCCGCTCAAGCGAAGCGTCTCCGCTGTGAGCCGGCCGGCACACGGACGCGTAAAACCTCGACGAAACGACCGTTTACGGCGAAAAAGCGTCATGCCGCATCCGGCCTCGCTCCGTCGCAAAAGACGTCCGTTTTTCGCCGGCAGAAAAGAGAATAGGTCCCGGAACGGCAGGAAACGGACTTCCCCGTCCGTATGCGCCGGAGCGACAGGCGGACGGGACGGCCCCGGAAACACGGAAAACGACAAAACAGCAAAGGCATGCCTTACGGAACGATCTACATGCTGCCGACCCCGATCGGCGACCGGCCGGTCTACGACGTCCTGCCGGAATACAACCGTGCCGTCATGGCGCGGCTCGACTATTTCATCGTCGAAAACGAGCGCACGGCCCGCCGTTTCCTGAGTCGGGCAGGCATCGGCAAGCCGATAGACGGCCTGCGGATAGCCGAGTTGAACGAGCACACGACGCCGGAACAGGTAGCGGAACTGCTGGCTCCCGTACTCGGCGGCGCCGATGCGGGCGTACTGTCGGAGGCGGGTCTGCCGGGCGTGGCCGATCCGGGAGCCGACCTGACGGCGCTGGCCCACCGGCACGGAATCCGCGTAACGCCGCTGGTCGGCCCGTCGTCGATCCTGCTCGCGCTGATGGCTTCGGGCCTCAACGGGCAGTCGTTCGCATTCAACGGCTATCTGCCTGTCAAGCACCCCGAGCGGGGACAGGCGATCCGCCTCCTCGAGCAGCGGGCCCGGACCGAGGGACAGTCGCAACTGTTCATCGAGACTCCGTACCGAAACCTGAGGTTGTTCGACGAGTTGACGAGCCTGTGCGCCGACGACACGCTGCTGACCGTAGCGGCCGACATCCTGCAACCCGACGAGCTGATCCGCACGGCCCCGGTCCGCCAGTGGCGCGGCCACGCGCCCGACATACACAAGCGACCGGCGATCTTCATCGTCGGCACGCAAGCTCCGCCGGAAAAACGCGGAATCGGAGCCCCGGACCGAAAAGAGAGGAGCGCCCGACGACGGTCACGCTGAGACGACCCGGCCGGATACTCCGGAACCTCCGTCTTTTCCGCTCCCGCCTGTCCCTTTCCGTTTACGGGTCCGTCCATTCCCTTCGGTCAGATCGGCGAAGCGCATCGGAGCGTCGCGAATTCGCGTATATCTCAAACGAGGAAGACGCCGGAACGTTTCCGTTCGCCCGTTTACGACAGGCTCACCCCAAGGCCGTGTCAATAAAGACGAAATGCCGCTCTCGCAGGTCGGAACGGCGCTCAAAAAGCTGATGCCCAAGTACCGCATCAAGCGCTACGGTTGCAAAACGCTCGGAGTGCCGTACGAGAGGCTCGACCGGTACGAACTCGTCAAGACGGAGAAAAGGGTGGCGGGGATGGCGAGAAGAAAATAATTATAATCGGATAAAAGTAGAGGCTGACTAACGTTTAAGATGTTAGTCAGCCTCCTTTGCTTTTGTCCTACAAAGTTATTCTATTATTTCTCTTCCATATGTTCGATCGGATTCTAATTCTAAATATTCACTAATTGCTTTCACATACTGAACGACTTGATCCGATGACAAATGCAGTGAATCCATCGCTCGTGTAAATTCATGTATAACTTCTTTGGGAGCATCGAAACCTGCATTGTCAAAGATAAATAATCGTCCGTCATTGAATATAAATATCCTCCTTGGAAAATGCGGTCCCATTCCTTTAAAAGAATAGATTCCGTTTTTAAAATCATAATCGGTGGGATCGATGTAATTATAAACATTAGCTTCTGCATTGCATCGAGTTGTAGTCGTCGATTTATATGCTTCCCTTAGTTGTACAGCTATACTGTCGGGAACGATAACTCTCGGAAAAGGATTATCTTTCCCGCTCTGCGCATATGTATTGCATATGCACAAAGTAAAGACAATCGACATTAAAAATCTATCCACCATCGTGATTTATTTAAGATTTTATACTCCTTAATAATTTGCCGTTCAACCGCATTCGGCTTGACCTCCCTGTCTTCCCGAACTTGGTGCTTTGTCATTTCCTCTTCTATGTCTTTATGTATTTCAGACTTATCCGTTGCATGAACTCCTTCATGAGCGACGACTGCGACGACTGCCTGCTCTTAAGCCAAACTCTCGATGCCGTCTTTGTTCGAAACAACCTCTCACTTTTCCATTCAGTCGGCCGCAGCAGAGAAAAGTCGGTTTTTCATAAAATATGCAGAATCACTTTTCCGGAACCAGGTAAATACGAGGACTACAGAAAATCGAAATATCATCAGGTCTTGCAGCAATATCTTCATAGGGTTGATTTCTATACCATACGGCTACTTTCGCATCGAAAAGATCCCAAAGTTTTTCTTTTCCTTTATGATCGAAATAAAATAAAGTTTTTAAAGGATCCATTTCTTTTGTATACATGTCTAAAACCATTAGAATAACGGATTTGACCAATATCGGTTTCGATACATCACTCAATGGATATTCGAAATCAACCCTAATATACGGATAAACAATTAGCGTATCCTCGATACCGGGATAACTCAGGCAAATGCGCGATTTTCCCTGACCATAGTCTTTTTTCGTGTCGATTACCACTGGAATATCGGCTTTCCTTTCTTGCCCGTAGCACAGACAAATAACCGAAACGAAACAGCACAATGCAGCAATCGATAATTTGCTTTTCATAACCGGAGCAATTAGAAACGCTATGATTCAAAAATAGTCTCTAATTCGGAATTTATGAAATACCCGGCAAACGATTTTTTTCCTTTTTCCCTTTCTCGTATGGTCTTGGATCAAAGACGCAATGCCCCATTTCCTTTTGTTGTTGCTACCATTTGCGCAACCAGTGAACGGAGCGAAGACCATTGACATACATCATAGAAAGCCGGATACTCCGACTTTACCGCTCATACCCTCTTTCATCGGACGAATCCATTCACTTTCAGAGAAAAACCGGATAGCCCGAATACCCGGATCGGCAGGAAACGGCAGTCTCTACGATTCAGCCGAGTATCAGCCCGAGCGAAAGCAGCGCGGCCCACAGCAACATGTTGCGCGACGTCTCGCCCAGCACGCCGTTGAGCGCCTTGCCGCTGCCTATGCGCGTCATCCGGCGCCAACTCGCCGCATGGAACGGCAGATAAAGCAACGGAAGGAGACCGGCCCACAGTCGCCCCCGAGGCACGAACCACAGACAAAGCAGCACGGCCGCCGAGCCCGTCGCCAGATAGAGAATCCGGCCGGCACGGGCTCCGAAGCGCACGACCAGCGTGCGCTTGCCGCTCAGCGCGTCCTGCTCGCGGTCGCGGTAATTGTTCAGCATCAGCAGCGTGTCGATCGCCAAACCGCAGGCCAAAGAGGCAACCGCCGCGTCGGCCGTCCAACTGTGGCACATTATGTAATAGATGCAGCCTACCGGAACGAAGCCGAAAAAGAGGACGACCAGCAGATCGCCCCACCCGTGATACGCCAACGGATAGGGACCCGCCGTATAAAGAAACGCGAACAATACGCACACGGCCCCGACGGCGATCAGTTCCGGTCCGCCGTAACGGAGCAGTCCGAGTCCCGCCACGCAGGCGGCAAGGGTCGTGCAGAGTATGCCTCGCTTCATCGCGCGGGGAGCGATCCACCCTTCCGCGCAGGCTCTTCGCGGCCCCAACCGGTCCCCCCGGTCGCTGCCTTTCAGATAGTCGAACAGGTCGTTGATCAGGTTCGCGTCGATCTGCATCAGAAAAGCGAACAGCGTGCACAGCAGTGCCTCCGGCCAGCGAAAACAGCCGTCGGAATAGGCCAGCGCGCACCCGACCAGCACGGGAACGGCAGCCGCAGCCAGCGTTTTGGGACGCGAGGCGAGCACCCAAGCCCGGAACACGCCGGGTTTCTCCGTTTTCATAGGCATATCGTATTAGTCGGAAGACAAAGATAGTTCATAATCGCTCCGAATAGTCGCCGCTTATGGAGCCGAACGTAAAAAACGGCATCCGGATGCGGAGCGGCACAGGCTCCGGCCTGCACGTCAGGGCATCCCGCCCGCATCTTCTCCGGACATGGACAAGCGGCCCGACCTGCCTGCCGACTTTTCGGGCCGTGTCGAAAAACAGTGCGGCGCTCGAGGACCGAGCATTAGCGAGGACTTTCCGAACGTAAAAAAGCGATTATCTTCCATGTGCCAAGCGCATTCGCAACCGGAGCTCTTACATCTGCCGGCCACGGTCGGCAACCACAAGCCGCGCATCCGATCAGGCCTCTGCCCCAAACCGCTCAGCCGTAGGGAGCTTGATGCCGGGAAACCGGAAACATCGGGAACTCGAAGGTCTGTAGAGGAAAGTATACAATCGGTATCCCGAAAACATCCCAAGCCGACTCGAATCGGCGCATGCCGATGCCACCTCGCCCCCTCCCGAGCCGCAGAAAGACCGGACGAGGCAAGCGACCGAACACGAACCGGAAGGAACGGGAGAAACGGAGCGCATTCCGAAAATGCCCGGTCCTATCCGATAACGGTCGGGAAACGGAAAGGAACGCCATGAACCGCCCTTTACTAAAAACGACGCTCCGGAAGAAAATGACGGCACGAAGCGACGATACACGCAGGCGGCCCCCTTCGGACCGGGCGGTCCCAAAGCTGTCCCGTCTACCAAAACGGCGACAAAGAACGAAAAAAACCGAAAGTCGTCCCGCCGGACCTGCCGGCAACAGGCACGGAAAGACCCGAAGACCGTTCTGTCGGATAAACCGGCAATGGAAAAGCCCGCGGCTGCCGGCCGGAACGGATCGGCGACCGACGACAGCCCGTACGAAAACGGGCACAAGACCGGCCGGTCCTGTGCCCCGCATATCGGTGGAACTGGAGGGAGTCGAACCCTCGTCCAAACAAGGAACCCGAGGGCTTTCTACACGCTTATCCTTCGATTGATCCTCTTGCCGCGACCTGGCCGAAGGCGACCCAGTCGCAGCCGCAGCCTATGAAATCTCGCGGCCGCTTATAGGCGTCGCAACCGCCATTCCCGTTTCGATGATACCCCGGATTCCTCGCGCTACGGGACGGAGCGCTCGGCGGGGTACTCGTTCCACGGACTCATCGGACCGCGGAATTAAGCCATTTTACTCTGTAAAATTAAGCAGCGAGTGCGTAGCTATTATTGCCATTTGTAATTCGAGCATTCAGTTTTACGAGAGCCCACACAACGCTCGGCGTGCTTACCATCAGACTCTGCCTGCTGTCAAAACCGGTCAGTCCCTGATCGCCCTGCGGACCGTCTTTCCATAAGACGGCACACAAAGCTTGATGCAAAGATAACGTATTTTTCCCGACAAACGGCGCCTGCGGAGGAAAAATTGCGAGAAAAGCGGCAGAGGACCGGGAAAAGACCTCCGAGTTCCTGCCGAGTAAGACGCGATCCGACCGAAAGCGCGACTCGAAAAAATAGGCTATTTTTGCAATCGGAGGTCCTCAATACTTACCGCAATGACCACGATACGAAAAGCGACGCCGTCCGACATACCCCTGATTCGCGAAATGGCATGGAAGACTTTTCCGGCCACGTACAGCGAGATTCTGAGCCGGGAGCAGACGGACTACATGATGGAATGGATGTACTCGCCCGAAAGCCTGCGCGACCAGATGGAACGGCAGGGGCACGTCTACTACATCGCCTGCGAGGACAACGAGCCGGCCGGCTATGTCTCCGTCCAGCGACAGAGTCCCGGGCTGTTCCATCTGCAAAAAATCTACGTGTTGCCCGCCTTTCAGAAATGCAGGCTGGGGCGCAAGCTGTTCGAGCACGCGGTCTCCGTTGTCCGGGAATTCGCTTGCGGCCCCTGCACGATGGAGTTGAACGTAAACCGCGACAATCCGGCGCTGGGATTCTACGAGCATATGGGCATGAAAAAGGTCCGGCAGGGAGATTTTCCGATCGGCAACGGCTACTACATGAACGACTACATCATGGCGCTGCGCATCGAATGAGCGAACACGCCGGCCCGGCCCCGAGCGCCGAAACGGGCCGGACACCGGCTCCCCGAGCAACGGTCGTCCGCACGGCAAGCCATGCGCCGGCATGACGGGCGCGAGACATTCCCTTCGGGAAAGATGCGCCCTGCCGCACAAAGCAAAAACAAGACACACACCGCGCCGTACGGCTATTGCCTAAGACCCGTCGGCACGGTCTTCCGGCGGCACAGCGCAAACGGACGGAACGGCAAAAGAAGAACGTCCGATACGGACCGCCGAAACGAAAAATCGCGAGCCCCGATCGTCCGGCCGGACGATCGGGCCCATGCTTCCCGTCAACGGATGTCCACCGTATACTCGCGGCCGTCCTCGAGAGCATCGATCGTGACCCATGCCCAGCGGGCGTCGCCCGACAGTTCGGTCGGGCACTTCTGGCCGTTCACCGTGACCGTTTCGCAGTCGAACGGACCGGCCCGGAATTTCAGCGCACGCAGATCGCCCCTGTCCGTCACGCGGAACACGGCCCGCTGGCGACTTCCCCGCGGATAATCGACCCGATAGTCGATCGTGGCGCCGTCGCCGCCCCATACATGCAGACCGCTCACATGGACATTCCAGCCCCGGGGAAGACGGGGCATCACTTTGACAACGCCGTCCGCAGCCTTCGACGCTCCGGCCGCGATCATCACGGTTCGCAGCGTCTCGTTCTGCTGCACGAAATTGCCCAGATCGCCCTGCCGCCGGATCATGTCTTTCTCGCGGCTGTACGACGCGCACTCGGGCACGATGAACGGCTTCGGCAGACGCGGCGCATAGCACAGCCGGGCCAGATTCCGCAGGAAGCGGTCGTAATCGGCGCTCCGATCGAGCAACAGCGCGTTCTGCGAGATCAGGTTATGATCGTAGCCGAGTCCCCGGGGCCCCATGTAGGTATCGCCGACGTAGCGCGCGAGGTCATCGCGGTAGGTGTCGCGACTGAGCTCGTACCAGCGCTCGGGCACGTCCGATCCGACATCCCAGCCGACGTACTCGGCCCATGTCGTCAGCGAGGGATCGTGAAAGAAGCCGAACTTTTCCGTATTCCACTTTCCGTCCCGGACGCAGTAGCGCAGGATCGCCTCGCCCAGACTGTCGGCGAGCGCATTCCAGCGGCCCGCCTCGATCGAACGGCCCGCCTTCTCGGCCATTGCGGCGTACATGCGGAGGCCCAGAAAACAGGACATGTTGTTGAACATCGTGAACTCCATCATACCGCCTTCGGTCTCGCCGTACATCAGCCCGTGCTCGTTGAACGACAGATCGGGGTGCGCCATCGTCCAGTCGATCCACCGGACGGCTTCGCGCACGTACTTCCAGTTATCGCGCACCCACGCGGCCGAAGCTCCGCCGCAGAGCCAGGCGTTGGCCACGCTCATCATCGTCATGCCGTGACCGTCGGGCTCGGCATTGCCGTAATTCTGGAAATCCTCGCCGAAACGCTCCTTCGTATAGCGAGTGGGCCATCCAACCCCGACGAGTACCCGGGAGTACTCGAGCGGCTTGTTCGGAATCACGCTCCAATGCCCGGGGATGGCTACCTCGCCGAAATAGAGCTCCTGCTCGGGATAGTACATCAGCCAGCGGTTCAGGAAATCGGCCGTGCGGAGCGCCTCGGCCCCGAGCCCCAGCATCGAAAGCAGAACCAGCGGACGGTTGCGCGAGTACATGCAACTCGTGTAGCTCTCCGCCCGGGGAACCCACGTGCCGAACCCGTCGTAGCGCCACGAGTCGGCCTCGCGCGACGACTCGCAGATCATGCCGTCGGGAAGCATTTTGTTGCGAACGATATCTTCCACGTTGTCGTGGAAGACACGGGTCAGGATATTCGCGTAGCTGTCTCCCGTAAACTCGATTCTCGCCAGGGCATACTCTTCGGGATAGACGAAAGGCGGCACGCGGCGGCAGTCGTCGCCGAACGTATAGAGGCGGCGGACGATACGTTCCAAGCAGTCGGTCCGCAGGTCGGGGCGCCGGCTGTCGATCGCATGCGTATCGAAAAAGGGATCGTCGGCCCGTACCGGAACGCCGCCCGAAAGCGTCCCGCGAGTCCCCGCGGGAACCAGATAGCCGCCCGTGAAAACAGGCTCGCCCCGCTTGTCGGGATTGTCCCGGACGAATATCTCCCTGACCGGTTCGTTCCGCAGGCGAATTTTCAGCACGCACTGCGGCTCGCCCTCGAAAGCGCCCTTCAGGCAAAGAGCCTCCCGAAGGCAGGCGGTCATCTCGGGTTCGGCCCGGTCGGTCTTGAAGGGCGCGCCGCCGTCGAGCCAATGGGTGCGGAACCACATCGTACAGCCGAAAACGAGCGGGACCTCGTCCCGGGAGCCGTCCTCGTAGACGATAACCACCTCGCCGGCCCGGTCGCCGACATACAGGTTCTCGGATTCGACGATCCCGCCCCAAGGAACCGTACCCGCATCGATCGAATTGTAGCCTCCGACCAAATAGAGGTCGCCTCCGTCGCGCGGCTCCGCCGAGGCTTCCAGCGGCATCTCGAACCAGCCGCCGCGCTCGGGCGACGAAGGCTCGGCGGCAAAAACAGCGCCGCAATATAAAGACATCAGCAATACGACGGTCCAGAATCGGACCAAAAAACGAGACGAAACGGAAAAGAAAAACATAGCAAGCAGAGTTTGGAGTCAGTATTCCAAAGATAACAAGAAAATTTCCGGAACCGGCGGCACGGCCGCTTGTTTGTCAAGAATCTCCCGCTTTCGGTCAAAAAAGAAACAGCGACCGTTTTCCGTATCTGCCGGGACAAGCCGAGAGCAGGATTCGCCTC
>ENA-ORUF01001382-ORUF01001382.1-human-gut-metagenome-genome-assembly--contig:-NODE-1382-length-26334-cov-3.336999_pt1 | contig 26334 bp, 26 predicted proteins | sample MGYA00242077_ERZ509203 | MGnify/ENA primary metagenome ERZ509203 (study PRJEB26280, sample SAMEA2338834) | human gut metagenome | biome: human gut; feature: human-associated habitat; material: faeces... | reverse complement strand
ACTGCTGAACACACTGGTCAGTTTCCCGCTGCCCATCCGTTCCAAGGCCCGGCGAATTTCCGGCTGGAACAAGATGACCAGCACCAGAATGCCCCATTCCACCACTCGGTTCAGCAGCCAGCTGGTAGCAGTCAGCTGAATGGCTGAGGCCAGCCACATGGTCAGGATCAGTACCATGATCCCCTTCAGCACCCGTCCGGAACTGGTCTTTCGCATAAACCAGAAGATGTGATAGATCAAAAACGCCAAAATAGCGATGTCTATGAGATCTGAGACTCGGATGGTAGCCATAAATGGGATCTCTTCCTGGAAAAAATTCAAAACCGTCTCCAACACTTGGAACCCCATCCTTTCTGTCTCAATGGGCCGGCAGTTTCGCCGCCCACAATCCGCCTTATTTTAAATATTATACGATATTCCGCCCCTGATGGCAACATGATTTCCCGGACGAACTGTGAAAATTTCATAAACATTCTGTCGATTCTTCTGGCAAGAATGATAGCACCAGTCCGTTTCTCCCTACACTCGAATTGAAAAAACAGCCAGCCGGTGTCCTCTGGGCGCACCCGGCTGGCCTAGCAGTCTCCGCTTCATACCGCTCGTTCTCTCAAAAGTTCCTCAACAATGACCAGCACACGGCTGATCTCCTCCGGAAGGGTAAATGCGGAAACACTCGCCCTCAGGGTTCCGGACTCCAGCGTTCCCACCGTCCTGTGGGCCAGTGGCGCACAATGGAGACCTGCCCGCAGGGCAACTCCCCTCCGCCCCAGCGCCTCACCCAGTTCCTCACAGTCCCGCCCCTGTATTCGGAAGGACAGCACACTCGACTGGGCGCCGGATCCGCGCGGGGCCAGATAGACCTCTATCCCCGGCAGGTGGGACAGCCCCTCCCCCAGGCGGCGGATCAGATCCTCCTCCCGAGCGGCCAGCCCAGCTTGCTCCCGCCGTTGGAGAAAGCGCAGTCCCTCCAATAGACCAGCGATCCCAGCGATGTTGTGGGTCCCAGCTTCCAGCCGGTCAGGTAGAAAGTCTGGCATCTCCTGTCGTAAAGATACGCTTCCTGTCCCCCCCTCCAGAAGCGGATCTGCCGCTCCGCCGCACAGCAGAAGGCCGGTGCCCTGGGGGCCATATAGCCCCTTGTGCCCCGGCATAGCGATGAAGGCAGCCCCCAACTCCTGCATGGAAAGCGGCAGACAGCCAGCAGACTGAGAGGCATCCACAATCAAAGGGATCCCCCTTTGCCTGCACAGGGCAGCAATGTCCTCAATGGGCAGGATAAAACCAAACACATTGGAAACGTGGGTACATACAGCCGCCCGCACATCCGGAGTCAATGCCCGGCGAAAGGCTTCCAAAGCGGCAGTTCGGTCAAAGAGCGGGCTGTCTGCTACCCGCACTGTTACCCCCGGAATAGCTCTCAGAGGGCGGGTCACTGCATTGTGTTCATAGCCAGAGATCACCACAGTGTCCCCTGGCCGAACCATAGATTTGATGGCCAGATTCAGTCCATGAGTGGCATTGAAGGTAAAGACAACCTGCTCCGGCTCCGGCACATCAAAGAAAGCAGCCGCAGCCTCCCGGCAGGCAAAGGCAATGTCCGCCGCCGCCATGGCAGGACGGTGCCCTCCCCGGCCTGGGCTGGTTAGATGGCCAATGGCCCAGGCACTAGCCCGGGCCACCTCCGGCGGTTTCTGCAAGGTGGTGGCGGCGCTGTCCAGATAGATCACAGCTCCACCTCCCGATAGCTTCCATCTCCAGAGGTGATAAAGATCCGTTTGGGTTCTAACCCCACCCGGTGGAGCACCCGTAGGGCATCAGCCAAGCGGCGCTGGGACAGTTTCACAGAGTGACTGCATCCCTCCCCCGCAATGCTCTTGGGGGAGCGCAGGATATGAGCCGTGATCCCCGCCCGTTCCAGCGCTGCGGCTGTGCGCTGAGCATAGGTCAGGGAGCGGCACACGATCAGATAATAGAGCATGGCATAGTTCCTTTCTCAAGGGGACACTCAGTAACATTTCTTCCCCTGAGTCAGTGTATGTGGCCCTGCTTTCTCCGGTCACACCCGCTCCAGCAGACACACTGCATGAGCCGCGATTCCCTCCTCAGCCCCGGTAAAACCAAGCTTCTCCTCTGTGGTCGCTTTCACGTTCACCTGCCCAGGCTCTACCTTCATCCGGGCTGCCAGGTTTTCCCGCATCTGTTCTAGATGCGGGGCCAGCTTAGGCCGCTGCGCCAATATGGTAGCATCCACGTTGCCAACTTTCCAGCCTTGTGCCTCCAGCAGCTCCACCACATGATCCAGCAGTTTCAGGCTGTCTGCTCCAGCATAGGCCGGATCTGTATCCGGGAAATGGCGCCCAATATCCCCCAGCCCGGCCGCCCCCAGCAGAGCGTCCATCACTGCATGGGTAAGCACATCCGCATCGGAGTGACCCAGCAGTCCCAAAACGTGGGGCACCTCCACACCGCCCAGAATCAGTCTCCGTTCCTCCACCAGACGGTGTACGTCATAGCCATGCCCAATACGCATCACAGCTCTCCCCTCTCTCTCGCATCCAGAATGGCCTCCCCCACGATCAGGTCAAAGGGGGTAGTCAGTTTCAGATTCTCCCTGCTCCCCTTAGTAAGGGAGATCTTCATACCAAGCCGTTCCACCGCAGCACAGTCATCGGTGAGCACCGCTCCCTCCTCCACCGCCTGGTGAATGGCCGCCCGAATCAAATCGGCCTGGAACACCTGGGGAGTCTGGACCGCAAACAGGGTAGAGCGATCCAGTGTCTCTTGGGCCACGCCCCCCTCCGCCCGTTTGACTGTGTCAGTCACCGGGATAGCAGGGGCTGCTGCACCGGTAGCCGCTCCACGATCCAGTACCTCCTTCAGCATCTCCGGAGTCAGAAGGGGCCTAGCCCCATCGTGGATGGCAATGAGCTCCGCATCCTGCCGCACCTCCTCCAGGCCTGCCTGGACAGAGTAGATTCGCTCCCTGCCGCCTACAATTACCTTGGAAACCTTCTCCAAATAAAACTCCCGGCACAAGTGGCTGACTTCTACCAACAGGTCCTCACGAGTGACCACTACTACTTCCGTGATGTCTGGGCACGCCTCAAAAACCCGCAGAGTATGTACCAAGACCGGAAGATCCCCCAGTGTGGTCAGGATCTTGTCGATCCCCTCCATGCGGGAAGCCGTCCCAGCAGCCACCACCACCGCCGAACAGATATGCGCTTTTTGCTTTCGGTTCCGGCTCAGCCGAGATAGAAACCCTGTCATAGTTTCCCTCCTGCAACAAAGAGGGGCCCATCCGCCAACGCCGCTTCAAACACGACTTCCGGGCCCGGCTGGTACCGGGTTCGGGGGGACATTGGCTGACAGGCTCCTCTGTCTCTTTTATTCTATGGTATTACGCCAGAGCGCGGTTGATGCGCTCCTCTACAACCTCATAGCTGCTGCTTTGACACATGACAATCTCTGAGATCAGGATCTGTTTGGCAGAGTGGAGCATCTTTCGCTCTCCAGTGGACAATCCCCGGTCCACATCACGGAGCATCAGCCCTTTGACCACGCAGGCCACCTGAAACAAGTCTCCACTCTTCAGGCGCTCCATATTTTCCCGGTAGCGCCGGTTCCAGTTCTGGGTCATCTCCACCTGGAGGGAACCGATTTCCTCCAAAACCCGGTCCGCCTGCTCCCGATCTACGATGGGGCGCACCCCGATCTCCTCGCTATTCTCGGTGGGAATCATGACCACCATAGCCCGGACCGGCAGCTTCAGGACATAGTATTCCCGCATCACGCCGTTGACCTTCTTTTGAACGATACTCTCTACAATTCCTGCTCCGTGCATGGGATGGACGACTTTATCCCCGATCTGAAACAACGGTGACACCTCCACTTCCACCATTTCCCGCATCATCTTGAGATCAGTCTGTGCTGGAAGCCGCCTTTTTCCGGGCAGTTCAAGAGGGTATGCTCCGCACCTCCGGTTTGGCAGGCCCCATCATCTAAGATTATCTACATTATAACCAATCATTTTACTCTTGACAAGTTCTATCGCACTTTTTTCCTATGTTTTTCTGATTTTTCTCCTTTCCACGCATTCTTTTACAAGATTTTTTCCCTGCTTATCTGAAAACTGCTGGAATGAGACCCAAACCGCAAAAAAGGGAAGTGCCGCAGTACACGGCACTTCCCTTGCAACAATATGCTTTTGAGGAACTTACTCCTCGATCTCCTCGGCGGGAGCCTCCTCCAGCAGAGCGCGGATAGACAGGGAAACCTTCTGGTTCTCCATATCCACATCAGTGATCTTCACGTCCACCTTGTCGCCCTCGGCCAGCACATCGCCGGGCTTCTCAATACGGTGGTCAGCGATCTGGGAGATGTGGATCAGGCCGTCCACACCGGGGACGATCTCGGCGAAGGCGCCGAAGGTCATCAGCTTGACCACGCGGACATTGGCCACGTCGCCCACCTCATAGGTGCTGGTGAACACGGTCCAGGGATCCTGGCTGCGGTCCTTCATGCCCAGGGAGATCTTCTTCTTCTCCTTATCGGCAGAGATGACATACACCTCCACGGTGTCGCCCACCTTCACCACCTCAGAGGGGTGCTTGATGCGGCTCCAGGACAGCTCGGAGATGTGGACCATGCCGTCCACGCCGCCGATGTCTACGAAAGCACCATAAGAAGTCAGGGACTTCACAGTGCCGGTATAGCGCTTGCCGTCCTCGATCTCAGCCCAGACCTTCTCCGCAGCAGCGGCGCGCTCAGCGCGCATCACACGGCTGATGGAGCCCACCACGCGACGGCGGGCACGGTTGACCTCGGTGACCACCAGGCGCACCTTCTGCTTGAGCAGGGTGCTCATAGGAGTCTCACGGGGCAGACCAGTCTGAGAAGCGGGAACAAATACCCGGATGCCCTTCACAGAAACCACAACGCCGCCCTTGTTATCCTCAGTGACCACGCCGTCCAGAACGGTCTCGTTCTCCCGGGCAGACTCGATCTCCTCCCAGCCCTTGACCACGTCAAGGCGCTTCTTGGACAGGGTGACAACACCCTCCTGATCGTTGACGCGGACAACGAAAGTCTCGATCTCATCGCCCACCTTGACCAGATCCTCCACCTTGGCGGTGGGGTCATCAGTCAGCTCGGATACGGGAATGTAGCCGGCGTGCTTGGTGCCCAGATCCACCTGGATCTCAGTCGGAGTAATCGCTACGACTGTGCCAGTTACCTTATCCCCCGTATTCAAAGTTTTGATCGAATTCTCCAGCATATCAGCGAAGGATTCCTCGATCTCCATGATTTCATCGCTCATTTTGTCACAAACCTCCTTTATTATCCACGCGGGAGTCGAAGCACCCGCCGTGATGCCGACAACTTCTGCCTGGGCCAGCCGGCTCAGATCCAAATCTGATGCCCGCTCAATGAGCTGGACGTCGGAACAGACCTCCCGGCAGATCTCCGCCAAACGCTTGGTATTAGAGCTCTTGCCGTCGCCGATGACCACCATTGTGTCGCACTGCGCGGCCAACTGATGGGCTTCCTCCTGGCGTTTTGATGTCGCTCCGCATATTGTATCAAAAAATTCCGGGTTTGTACACTCTTTTTTTGCTTTTTTCACGCAGTCATTCCAGATTTTTTGTGTTGAGGTGGTTTGAGAGACAAAAGTGAGGGGCAGAGCCCGCCGTTCCGGCTGTTCCTCCAACCACTTCTCCAGGTCTTCCACTCCAGAAAGGACCACCGGATGATCACACCACCCAGCGATGGCTGCCACCTCTGGATGATCGGGAGCACCGATGATCACCGGTTGTCTTCCCTGCTCCTCTGCCAGGGCCACAATGTGATGGATCCGCTTGACATTGGGGCAGGTAGCATCCAAAATCTCTGCCTCTCGGGCCTCCAGCCGACGGTAAGTCTCTCGGCTTTCACCGTGAGAACGGATGATGACCCCGCAGCCCTGCGGAACATCCTCCACCCGATTCACTGCCACCAAACCTTGGCGGGCCAAACTCCCAACCACATCCCGATTATGGATAATCGAGCCCAGCATCACACAGGGACGGCCAGAGGCAGCTGCTTCCTCAGCCAGTTCTACCGCCCGGCGCACCCCATAGCAGAAACCAGCCGACTTAGCCAGATGCAGCTTCACTCCAATCCCTCCCCAAGGCGGTAGATCTCCGCCATCAATTGCTCTGTAATCTGTTCCAGTTCCTCAGCAGTCGCCTTCCGCCCTGCGATTTTTGGATAAATGGGCTCGCCAATCACCACTGGACTAGGCCGGAACCAGTACTTCTTTCTGGAAACATAGACAGGAATCAGCGGAGTTCCTGTCCGGGTTGCAAACAGTGCCGCACCGCTCTTGCCCTCTACGACTTCGCCTTCCCGGACCCGTGTCCCCTCAGGGAACACCAGCAGCTTCTGCCCCTCCTTCAGCCACTTGAGGGCCTCCTTCACCGCGTGTACATCCGCATGTCCCCGGTCTACATAGATCACGCCCGCTTTTCCAAGCAACCAGCCCAAGACCGGCACCCGGGATAGTTCGATCTTCGCCATGGGACGGACCATCCACCGCAAAGTACAGGCAAAGCACACCAAAATAGGGTCGCACAGGGCAGAATGGTTGGCACAGATCACAGCGCCTCCCTCAGGAATATTATCCCGCCCCCGGGCTCCGACCGGATGGGCCAAGCTAAAAAATGGCCAGACGATGCGGTATAAAGCATGATATAAGAACTTCATATTCACCGGGACAGCCCCTCTTTCACAATGGCCAGCAGGGCCGCTAGGCTGCCTGCCCGGTCCAACTGAGTTGTATCCAGCAGCACGGCATCCTCCGCTTGGCGGAGGGGTGCAATGGCCCGGTTTCGGTCCTGCTCATCCCGGCGGATAATATCAGATAACACTGTATCAAAGGCAGCATCCTGCCCCCGTTGGCGCAGTTCCAGCAGGCGGCGTTCTGCCCGTGCCTCAGGCGCAGCGGTGAGGAATATCTTCACCCCCGCTTGGGGCAGCACCACCGTTCCGATGTCACGACCATCCATAACCACATCCCGTTCTCTGGCCAGCCGCCGCTGAAAATCCAGCAGAAAATCCCGCACCGCTGGCAGGGCCGCCACCTTGGAGGCCAGTGCCGAGACCGCGTTCTCACGAATGGCCTCAGTCACATCCCGGCCGGACAGGTACATCCGCTGCACACCACCCTCATCGTAGTCCATCCGGATGTCCAGCCCCTCCAGCAGAGGCTCCACCTGCGCCGGGTCAGAGGGATCCACCCCTGCCTCCCGGGCCCGCAGGGCTACTGTGCGGTAGATAGCCCCCGTATCTACATACAAATACCCCAGCTCCTGGGCCAGGGCCCGGGCCAGGGTGCTCTTTCCGGCTCCAGCCGGGCCGTCAATGGCTATACTTTTCTCCTGCATTTTACCATACGCTCCGTTGTCTTGTCGTTTATTCTTTTTCTTGTTCTTGCAAGAAAAGAGTTAAAAGAACTGCTGTCTAGCCCTATGCACTGTTCAGCTCTCTTGGCTCCCGCCTCATGTCCCCACCCCTGCTGGGCAGAGACATAAAGCGGAAGAGAGCTTCACTATTCGGCCAGAAAGGCAGACGCCCCCACTCCAGCCGCACGGCCAGTAGCCCAGGCGATTTGAAGGTTAAATCCGCCGGTGTAGGCATCCACATCAATGAGCTCTCCCGCCAAAAAGAGGCCAGAGAGTTTTTTGGACTGCATCGTCCTGGGATCGATTTCCCCTACTTTGACTCCACCGGATGTAACAATAGCTTCAGCAATGGGTCTTGGTCCTTTGATGTGGATGGTCAATCCCTTCAGTGTTTCCAAAAGTCGCCGACGCTCTCCACGGGTCACATCGTGGGCTTTCCGGTCCAGTGGGATATCCGCCAATCGGAGCGCCACGGGCACCATCAGCCGGGGCACCAAACTTCCCATCACGTTCTGCATATCTTTGTTGGCGTTGTCCCCCAGCTCCCGGAGCAGCCGTGCATCCAGCTTCTCCTCATCCAGGGCAGGCTTCAGGTCGATGACCGCCCGATAGGTATTTTTCTCAAAATCACGCAAATGGGCACTGGCGCTGAGAATCAGAGGACCAGACAGACCGAAGTGTGTAAACAGCAACTCCCCCTGCTCTTGGAACAGCACCTTCCCCTTCCGGTCCTTCATCCGCAGTGTCACGTTTTTCAAAGCCAGGCCCTGCATCTCCCCGCAGAAATCTTCCTCCGCCTCTAACGGGACAAGAGATGGCTTGGGTAGGACCACGCTATGGCCCACGGACTGAGCCAACTCATAGCCATCCCCCGTTGAACCGGTGGCAGGATAGGATGCCCCGCCGGTGGCCAGCACCACCCCGCGGCACGGGAGCTTCCTCCGTCCCTCTCCGTCCTGCCTCAGCTCCACGGCACACACAGTTCCATCCTGTACATCCAGAGCAGAGACCCGCCCCTGAATGATGGGCACAGCCAAACGGCGCAGTTCAAAAAAAAGAGCATCAATAATATCGGCGGATCGGTCAGAGACGGGGAACACTCGATTGCCCCGTTCCACCTTCAGCTCTACACCTAACTCTGTAAAAAAGCGCTCAACCTCCGCCGGAGGCATTTGGTTCATAGCACTGTAAAGGAATTTTCCATTTCGGGGTGTTGACGCCAGCACTTCCTCTGGTGCACAGTGGTTAGTAACATTGCACCGCCCTTTCCCCGTAATATATAGCTTCCGCCCCAGTTTGGGATTGCGTTCCACCAAACAGACGTCCGCACCCAAGCGGGCAGCGGTAATAGCCGCCATCATACCTGCGGCTCCGCCCCCCACCACAACAAGCTCATGGCTGATCTGATTCACTCCTGCACCTTCTCATAGACCCCGTACTCCTCCCAGATCTTCTCCAGCGTCTGGAAAGTCTTGGACAGGTCCTCGTTCTTCTTTCTGCTCACCTCTACCAGCAATGCATTTACAAGGCTCAGCGGGGCCACCAGAGAATCTACAAAGGAAGCCATATCGCTGCGCGCTTTCAGTGTATACTGGGAAATTTTAGCCAAGGGAGAAGCCTCACTATCCGTAATGGCAATGGTGGTGGCCCCGCGATCCCGGGCAAAACTCACTGCCTGGACCGCCCGGCTGGAGTATCGGGGGAAGCTGACACCAATGATGACATCTTCCTTTCCTACCCGCAGCAGGCTCTCAAACACCTCACTAGGAGTATTTGCGGTGATCATCACCACATTGTCAAAAATCAGATTGAAGTAGAATCCCAGAAACGTGGCAATTGCCGCCGCAGAACGCACACCAATCACATAAATGCGGCGTGCTCCCACAATGGCATCAGTAGCCTTCTCAAAGCTGTCACGGTCAATTTCATCCAAAGTCTGGCGAATCTTATCGATGTCCGACTGGAGCACCATATCCAGCACATCCTGGTCGCCCAGACGATCGTTAGCCACCTCGATACGCTGTACCGATGTCAAACGATTCCGGATCATTTTTTGCAGGGATTTCTGCATACTCGGGTACCCATCATAGCCCAATTCTGCCGCAAATCTCACCACAGTGGATTCGCTGACGCTGACCCGCTTACCCAACTTGCTGGCCGTCATGAAAGCCGCTTTGTCATAGGACTCCAGAATGTAGTTGGCGATCCGCTTCTGCCCCTTGGAGAAGCTATCCATATTCTCCTGGATCACAGCCAGAATATCACGATTCATTCCATCTCATCCTTCCGCAACTCCCCGATACATAAAGCATCCTCAACACGGCTCCGCCGACATCTGGACCGCTCTGTCCCTCCGGGAGATCATTTTCCTTGTTCTCCATGATAACGGCTCCGCAAGAAAAATGCAAGTTAATTTTGCAGGATTTCATTTTTTTCTTGCAAAATTCATCGTGTCATGTCTGGCTTCCCTGCCTCCTCCCGAAGGAGGCGCAATTCCTCCTCGGTCAATGGGCGCCACTGCCCCGGCTTCAGGCTCCGATCCAGCCAAACTTGTCCCTCCCGCACCCGTTTGAGGCGACGGACCTCCAGGCCCGCCTGGGCACACATCCGGCGCACCTGTCGGTTCTTCCCCTGGTGGATGATTACAGAAAGCTGGGTCACATTCTCTTCCCTGCGTCCCATCCGCACCCTTGCCGGGGCAATCAACTCTCCATCCAACTTCATAGGCGCAGACAGGATGGGCACAGCCCGCTCCACATCTCCAGTCACCCACACCAGATACTCTTTCTCCACCTCACCGCTTGGATGGAGGAGCCTGTGGGTCAGTTCACCGTCATCGGTGAACAGCAAAAGACCTTCAGAGTCCAGATCCAGCCGGCCCACCGGCCATACTCTCCGGCCGCAGCCAGACACCAGCGACGCCGCCGTCCGCCGCCCCTTCTCGTCTGCCAGAGTGGTCACATACCCTCTGGGCTTATTCAGCATAAGATATGTACGTTCTGACTGGGAGCGGAGGGGAACACCGTCCACCTCCACCTGATCCCGTTCCAGATCCGCCCGATCTCCCAAAGCTGCCTGGCATCCGTTTACTGTCACCCGTCCTTGGGAGATCCATGCCTCCGCCGTCCGGCGGGAGGCCAGCCCACAAGATGAGATCAATTTTTGCAGCCGCTCTTCCATATCAGGCCGCCTCCTTCTCATTCAAAACTTTTCCAGCCAGCACAGCAACCGCCGGAATATGCCTGTTCTGGGTTCCTCCAGATCTCTGGGCACCGTCTCCCCGCACACCAGTGGGATCTCTCCAGCCTGCTTGTCCCCCACTACTCCGCGGAGGGTGCCGATCCGAACTCCTTTCTGAACCGGAGCAGTAAGCTGCTCCAATGGCAGATCCAGCCGAAGTTCCAACCGTTCCCCCTCCCGCAGGGGCCAGCGCAGGTCTGCTCCCGCCTGGATCGGACAGAAGGGAACTAAGCTGCCCCCCACTGGCAGGGAACAAATCTCTTCTCCCGTCCGGACCACCGTCTCCATCTTCCAGTGAGAAAACCCCCAATCAAATAGGGCTACATGGTCTCGCCAGTCGTTCGGATCATCCAGCGTGACAGCGATTAGCGTCATTCCTTCCCGCTCCGCTGCCGACACCAGGGTACGCCCTGCCCTCTCTGTATATCCCGTTTTCAGGCCCACACAGCCCTCATACCGCCACAACAGCTTATTATGGTTGACAAAGCTCCGCCCTTCCAAAGTGACAGACCTGGTGGCAGCAATAGCCGCCAGGGTCTTGTTTTTCAGGCAGGCCTGGGCCAGTATGGCCAAATCCCTGGCGGTAGAGCAGTGTCCTTCTGCATTCAGGCCGCTGGGGTTTGCAAAGCAGCTGTTCGTCATACCCAGCCGGGCTGCCCGGCGGTTCATCTGTCCCACAAAGTTGTCCACAGTTCCGCCGCAATGCCTGGCCACTGCCAAAGCGGCATCATTGCCCGACTGGAGCAGCAATCCATACAGAAGGGTCTCCAGCCGCAGTCTCTCCCCAGGCTTCAGATAGAGGGAGGATCCCTCTGTCCTTGTGTCCTCCTCCTCAACCGTCACAAGTTCCTCCAACGGATGACCAGACTCCAGTGCCACCAAGGCAGTCATCAGCTTGGTGACACTGGCAATCAGCCGTGGGCGGTCGGCTTCTTGCTCATAAAGGACCCGCCCACTCTCCGCTTCCATTAGAATGGCGGAGCCCGCAGAAGTATCGATTCCATGGGCCACAGGCAGAATATTGAGACACAGCAGAACAGCCGCAGCTGCGGCCAGAAGGCGTTTCAATCCCCATCACCTCGTTGTTTGGATGGGTCCAGTATGCCCCGCCTCTCTCCAGGTTATCCCTGACACCTCTTCCGGCTCGCAAACTTATTCCACCACATCTGGATCGAGCTGCCCTTTTTTTCCTTGCTGCTTCTCCCAAAACTCGGTCACCTTGTCCACTACTTCAGGAACCGCTTCGATCACTCGATCCACTGTGGTAGCCGGTGGAGGTGCCACAGGCAGCAGCTTTACACTCTCCCCCCGGATGATGAGAAAGGCCACTGGCTCCAGCTTGGCACTGGCTCCACTGCCGCCCCCGAAGCTATTGTCCGCCTCCGGCTTCTGATTCTTTGTAGTGAAGTCGCTGCCGCCGCTGGCAATACCAAAGGACAGCCGGGACACCGGGATCAGGGTCACGTCCCCTGTCTGGATGGGGGTGCCGATAATGGTATTGGCGTCCACCATAGTGTGGATCTTTTCCATAGCCGTCCCCATCAAGTCGGTAAGAGGATGCTGCTTTTCCATTGTTCATGCCGCCTTTCTTTGCATTTTACTTTTATGTTTATACTATAAGTTCCAACTCTTTGGAAGGCTTTCGTTTCCTTACTCTGTGCTACAAATCACGCAGCAACGTTCCGCTTCTGTCCAGTACGCTGCTGATCCTCACGGCGCACAGTCAGTAGGATACGCAGGGCCTTCAGACCGAAGTCCAGGCCCAGGACCGCCAGCTGTCCTACCGTCAGGGATAGGGTTACCCTCCCATACAGTACAGGCTCCATCCGGTCAAAGTCTACCTCCACCCGGGCCCAACCATCTTTAACATGAAAGGCTTGGGTCACCGGCTGCCAGATCCCCCCCAGCAGGGCATTGGCCTGTCCGTACCGAAGGGCGGCATCCGCCGGGTCTGAGGCCCCAGCCACCAGGCGCAGGCGCAGTTCATCTATCTGAAGCTTTCTGCGAAACTTCCCCGCCGCCTCCATCAGCAGAGGGAACAACCGGCGCCCCAACTCCAGCAGTCCCCATCGGGACAAAAAGGGTGGGCGTGGCTGCTCCCCGCCAGAAGGCTTATCTTGCTTCTTCTCTTTCGGATGATCTAGCTTTTTCCCTTCCGGTCTGGGAAAGAGTATGAGTTCCGATGGCCCGATCCGAAGCCAGACACCCGCTCTCTCCGGAGTATACTCCCCTCGAAACCCTACACGGACTCCTCCCAACAGAAATAGAGCCGCCAGCAAAGCGGCCAGCACCGCCCACATCATGGTTCACCCTCCACTGGGGACTCCGTGCCTTCCGCTCCACTTTCCTCTGCTTTCAGCTGGGCCACCCGGGCCTCCAACTCCAGAGTCATCTGATCCCCTTCCCGACTGGTGGCGGGCAGCTCCGGCAGTTCCTCCAAGCTGCTCAGTCCGAAGGAGCGCAGAAAATTCCGGGTCGTGCGGTAGAGAATAGGCCGGCCCGGCACAGCCAGACGGCCACTCTCCTCAATCAGCTCCCGCTCCAGCAGCAGCCCTACCGTATAGGCGCTGTCCACACCACGGATCTGGTCTACATACGCGCGGGTCACCGGTTGATAATAGGCAATGATGGCCAGCACCTCCAGGGCAGGCTGGGATAGACGGGCGGGCTTTCGCCCCTCCAGTGTCCTGCGGATGCAGTCCGCCTGCTCCGGGGCAGAGCACAGCTGATAGCTAGCGTCCAATCTCAGCAGACGGATGCCCCGCCGTTCATAGCGATACCGATCCATCAGCCGCTGTGCTACAATATCCAGGGTAGGTCGATCAGTCTCTAATCCCAGGCACAGTCGTTCCACCCCCACAGGCTCTCCAGCGGCGAACAACACGCCCTCCAAGGCGGCCTCCAGCTCCTTCAGTTCCAAAACGCTCGCCCCCCTCTCTGCTTCAGGCCTCTGGTCGTTCTGTGATTCCGCACTCTTCTTCCTCCGGCCCGCTACAGGTCACAGTGCAGTCCTCCGCTGTCCCCGTCAGACGCAGCCTGCGGTCCTTGCACAGTTCCAGCACCGCCAAAAAGGTGGCTACCACCTCTGAACGGCTCCGACTGCCCTGAAACAAGGCCCGAAACCGGGCTGCTCCCAAATGGAGCAGACGCTGGATCAGTTCCGAAGCCTTTTCTGCCACAGGGTAGGGCTCCCGCCCCACGATGCCCTGGAATGCGGATACCGGTGGGGGCAGCTTGTGATCTGTACGGTTCAGCACCGCCTGCATGGCTCGCCGCAGATCCTCCTTGGGATGAACATAGTGATAAGTCCGACTTGGACAAACAGCTTCCGGTGCTTTCGTCAGGCAGTCCCGACCCATACTGTACTGCCGGTCCAATTGAGGAATCACCTCCCGGATTTTCAGGTAGTTCTCATTCCTTTGATGGGCTTCCAAGGTGGCGATGAGCTGCTCCATCTCGCTCAGAGCCTCCTCATCATGGATAGACAGCAGCATCCTGGTCTTGATATAGACCAGTTGGGAGGCCATTGTGACAAACTCGCTGGCCACCTCTAGATCCAGTTCCTTCCGCTGGGACATCCATTGGAGATACTGATCCAAGATCAGAGAGATCTGGATGTCCTTGATTTCCATTTTATTTTTGTTCAACAGATGGAGGATCAGATCCAGAGGGCCTACAAAGTCCTCTAAATCCTCGGCCTTCACCTTGACCACCCGCTCCAGGTGATAGATGGGGCCGTCCATAGGCGCACCTCCCTCCCGCATCACTGGAAAACATCAAAAAAAGTAGTACTCCACCAGAGCAAAGGGGAACTGAGCCACGCGGCACAGCACCCGCAGCACCCACTCCATAGCCATTGTCAGCGGGCCTCCAAAGGCGCCGGACCAGGCCAGCAGCACCACCGCCAGCAGCAGATACCGCTCATACCGAAGAACCAAACGATACCACCGCTCCGGCAGCAGAACATCCAGCACCTTGGAGCCGTCCAGCGGCGGCAGGGGGATCAGGTTGAACAGCCCCAGGCCCACACTCAGCACCGCCATCTGGCACAGAAAAAGCAGCAGGCAGGCCCCCGCCCGGCTCCCACCCCAGAAGCGAAGCACCAGAGAGCCCGCACCCAGAGCCGCCAGCGCCAGCAGAAAATTGGAGCTCGGCCCAGCCAAAGCAGTGAGCGCCATGTCCCGCCGTGGATGGCGGAAATTCCGCAGATCCACCGGCACAGGCTTCGCCCAGCCCACCCCCGCTGCCAACAGCAGGAACAGCCCGATCCAGTCAATGTGGGACAGGGGGTTCAGGGTCAGCCGTCCATTGATCTTAGCCGTCGGATCCCCCAGCCGATAGGCGGCCAGGCCGTGGGCCAACTCGTGGACTGTCAGGCAGATCATGCAGGCCGCACCGCTCATTAGGAAGAGCAGCATGCTCATCCAGTCCATGTGTTCGATCAATCCGGTCAGCGCACCCATAGCCGATCCCTCTCCTTTGGAACTAAAATCACTTCATTATAACAATTTCGAGCGTGATTGACAAGGCGGAGTTGCAAATGGAGGTCCCTCCCACATCTGTAACCAGATCTGTCTTGCACTGCTGCCCCCCTGATGTTACACTTGGTTCAGAAGCTGGTATTCACTTTCCCCCTCAATGCCAAAAAGGAGGTCATCCCATGAAGCGCCTAAAATCCCCAGCCCTTCTCACCCTGTCCGCCGCACTCCTTGTGGGCTGTGCCCAGATCCCCCCTTCCAGTTCCTTTCCTTCCCAGTCCACCCCCCTGCCGGAACCGCCTGCCGTCTCTCTCTCCGATCCAGCCCCCTCCGTCACAGCGGATCCCAGGCTGCTCACAGAGCGCTACGCAGATGTGGAGGCCCTGCCCATGCTGGACCTGGATCTGGAGCCCCGGGTCCAGTATGATGACCGGACCCTGATTCTGGAGGACAGTATAGACAATGAGCTGGAATATCTGGTCTATCAGCTGCATCACCTGGAGGCGGCCGCCGATTTCGACGGACGTCTGGAGCTGGCCGGAACCAACGAGACTCTGAACGGCGTGCTCCAGAATGAAGCGTCCCAGTTCCAAGAGGGATACTATATGACCGAGGTCGTCCTCCACCGACTGACCACCCTGACCCGTGAGGATCTGAACCGGGTCCAGGAGCATTGCAAGGAGAACATCCTGGAACTGCTGGACACCTATGACCTGACAGAATACGCTGTTGTAGAGGCCGATCTGGACTGGAAATACTCCGAAGCCGCCATGGAGGCCGGCCCCCAGCTGGACGAGGGCCGGTATCTCCGGTATTTTCTCCTGGCCCGCACGGAAAACGTCCCGGAATACCGGTATTATGAGCTCTTCTGGGATGATTTTCTTGTCTGATGACAGACCACTCTCCATTCTGCCCCGCCACAACCTCCTTGAAACGGAATACAAACCTGATTGGTACGAAAAACCCGGCTGCGCATCATGCACAGCCGGGTTTCTATGAACATTAAGAACATTAAGATGACGCTTCCACACTGGATAAAATGGCCCGCAGGAGTTCGTCCCGGCCAGTCCCCTTTTCTGCAGAAAAGGGGATCACCAGGTCCTCCTCCCCCAGTTCCAGGGTCTCCCGGATGCGCTGGAGGTTCCCTTCGACCTCGCTCTTTTTCAGCTTATCCAGCTTGTTGGCCACCACAAGGAAGGGGCAGCCCGCCCCCCGGTACCACTGGGCCATGGTGCAGTCGTCCGCCGTGGGCTTGTGCCTGGCGTCCACGATCATCACCCCCAGGGTCATCAGCTCCGGGTCAGCAAAATAGCCCTCCATCAGCCTGCCCCAGCGGTCCCGCTCCCCCTTGGAGACCCGGGCATAGCCGTAGCCGGGCAGGTCCACCAGGTAAAAGGCATTGTCGATCTTAAAATAGTTGATTTGGGTGGTCTTTCCAGGGGCTGCTCCCACCCGGGCGAAATTTTTCCGGTTCAGCAGGCGGTTGATCACCGACGACTTTCCCACATTGGAGCGGCCCGCGAAGGCCACCTGGGGCAGCGCATCCCGCCGGAAGTCCTTTGGGGAGGCGGCAGAGAGAATGAACTCCGCCTTCTGCACATTGATGGACATGGTCTCCCCTCCTCACTGGCGCAGCCGGGCCGCGCCCCGAGACTTTTCAACTGGCAGCTTCTGATCCATCGCCCTTTCAGCCTCTGTGCCGCCACTCAAGCAGCACAGGGCCTCGGCCAGCACCTGCTCCGCTTGGTCCACCAGCACGAAGCGCAGGGCCTTTCGGACCGTCTGGTCGATCTCCTCCAGGTCCTTCCCGTTTTCCGCTGGGATAATAACCGTCTTGATCCCATTGCGCAGGGCTGCCATGGTCTTTTCCCGCAGGCCCCCGATGGGCAGCACCCTGCCGCGAAGGGTCACTTCTCCGGTCATAGCGATCCCACGCTTTACCGGCGCTCCGGTAAGCGCAGATACCATGGCTGTGGTAATGGCAATACCGGCGGAGGGTCCATCCTTAGGCACAGCTCCCTCCGGGAAGTGGACATGGATGTCCTTCGACTGATAGAAGTCCCCCTGGATGCCCAGCCGGTCCGCCTGGCTGCGGATGAAGCTGAGGGCCGCGTGGGCGCTCTCCTTCATCACATCCCCCAGGTTTCCAGTCAGCTCCACCTTGCCGGTTCCTGGGACCACGTTGACCTCCACCTCCAGCAGTTCGCCGCCCACAGAGGTCCAGGCCAGGCCGTTCACCACGCCCACACGCTCCTCCAGCGCCTGGCGCTCCGGATAGTACCGTGGTGCGCCCAGGTAGTCCTTCAGTTCTTTTTCTGTGATGCGGATCTGCTTTACATCCTCTGATACCAAGTGCATCGCTGCCTTCCGGCAGATTCCGGCCAGCTTGCGTTCCAGCACACGGACGCCCGACTCCCGGGTGTAGGAGGCGATCATCTCCCGGATGGCCCCGTCAGACACCTTCAACTGGGCCTTTTCCAATCCGTGGCGCTTCATCTCCTTGGGAAGGAGATAGCGCTTGGCGATTTGAAGCTTCTCCTCGTCGGTGTAGCTGGGCAGTTCAATGACCTCCATTCGGTCCAACAGAGGCCGTGGAATCGTGTCGGTGGTATTGGCTGTGGTAATGAACATTACATCGGACAGGTCAAAGGGCAGCTCCAAGAAATTGTCCCGGAAGGTACCGTTCTGCTCTGCATCCAACACCTCCAGCAGCGCAGATGCCGGATCACCCCGGTGATCGTGACCCAGCTTATCGATTTCATCCAGCAGCAGCAGGGGATTACAGCTCCCCGCTTGATTGATGGCAGAGATAATTCGTCCGGGCATAGCGCCTACATAGGTCTTGCGGTGGCCCCGAATCTCCGCCTCATCACTGACACCACCCAGAGAGAGGCGAGCCAACTTCCGGTTTAACGCCCTGGCCACCGACATGGCTATGGAGGTCTTGCCCACGCCGGGCGGGCCTACCAGACAAATCACCTGACCCTTCAAATCAGGGGCCAGCTGCTTCACTGCCAGAAATTCTAAAATACGCTCCTTCACCTTTTCCAGGCCAAAGTGGTCCCGATCCAAGGTACGGCGGGCCGCTTCCACACTCACCCGCTCCCGGGTCTTTTTCCCCCATGGGAGCTCCAGGCATATATCCAGATAGCTGCGCAAAACGGTGGCTTCCGAAGAGCCGAAAGGCTGCTTGGCCAGCCGGCCAACCTCTTTCTCCAGCTTCTCCCGCACCTCGTCCGGCAGCTTGGCCTCAGCGATTTTCCGGCGGTAGTCCCCGATTTCTGAGTCTCCGCCCTCACCTTCCCCCAACTCGTTCTGGATCGCCTTCATCTGCTCCCGCAGATAGTAGTCCCGCTGGTTGTCCGCCATCTGCTCCCGAGCACGGTTCTGGATTTCCATATCAAGGCCGAGGATCTCCACCTCACGGCTCAGCAGGCGGTGCAGCCGTTCTAGACGACGCACCGGGCGCAGTTCCTCCAGAACAGCCTGCTTATCGCTGTTCCGCATAGCAATATTTTGGGCAATAAAGTCGGCAATATAACCTGGATCCTCACTGGCCAATACATTGATAAGCAGGTCGGGGGCCGTCTTAGGAGCCAACTCGGTATACTGTTGGAACAGCTCATAGGTAGAACGGATCAGCGCCTCTGTCTTGGCAGAATTCCGCTCGTTCTGCTCGCTGGGAATAGGCCGAACCTCCGCCTCTAGGTAGGGGCCGGTACGGGTCAGCCGCTCCAAGCTGCCCCTGCTCACGCCCTCCACCATCACCCGCACATTGTCACCAGGGGTACGCAGAATCTGCCGTACATTGGAGATGGTACCTACGGTGTACAGATCCTTCTCCTCTGGGCGCTCCTCAGATATATCCTTTTGTCCCACCAGGAACACCGGACTGCCGGAGGACATAGCCTCTTCCAGGGCTTTGATAGAGATCTCTCGGGCCACATCGAAGTGGATCAGCACATTGGGAAACACAGTCAGTCCCCGCAGTGCGATCACAGGCATCAAGGAGGCCTCCTCTATCGTCCACTCTTTTTTCATGCTACTCACTTCCTCTCAGGGGATTTCATGCCGCCTTTGCCTCCCCTCTGCACCTGGCACAGATAGAAGGATGATGGACGGAATGTTGATAGAATAACAGCCCCGGGCCCGCCGCTTGGGGGGCCGCGGGGCTGGATCGACGCTTACGGCTCCGGGCAAATGGATCTGTTTAGCCCGCGTTTGTACCGGGCAGACCGCCCCTCTCAGCCCGCAGGTCCGCCTGGCCCAGCGCCGGGCGCTGATTGTGCTCCGGATCCCGGAGGATCTCAGGTGCTGCCTCACCCCGGATACAGGCCGCAGTAATCGTCACCTTGACCACCTCTGGATCCGAGGGTACGTCATACATGATCCGAGTCATGACCTCCTCCAGGATGGCACGCAGGCCACGGGCACCAATACCACGCTCCACAGCCCGACCAGCAATCGCTTCCAGAGCCTCCGGAGTAAACTCCAGATCTACATCATCGTACTCCATCAGCTTCCGGTACTGCTTTACCAGAGAGTTTTTAGGCTCGGTAAGGATCTGCACCATCTGCTCCCGTCCCAGGGACTGGAGGGTGGTGAGCACCGGCAGACGGCCAACCAACTCAGGAATGATTCCAAATTTCAGCAGATCCTGGGGTTGAATCTCCTTGAGCAGTTGGCCTACATCCCGCTCTTTCTTGCTCTGGATCTCCGCGCCGAAGCCCATAGAACGCTTATCCAGGCGGCTTTCAATGATCTTATCAATGCCTTCAAAAGCACCGCCGCAGATAAACAGGATGTTCTTGGTGTCGATCTGGATGAACTCCTGATGGGGGTGCTTACGCCCGCCCTGGGGAGGCACATTGGCCACAGTTCCCTCCAGGATCTTCAGCAGGGCCTGCTGCACACCCTCACCGGACACGTCCCGGGTGATGGAGGTATTCTCACTCTTTCGAGCAATCTTATCCATCTCATCGATATAGATGATACCGCGCTCTGCCAGTTCCACATCGTAATCGGCAGCCTGGACCAAACGCAGCAGGATATTCTCCACGTCGTCACCTACATAGCCAGCCTCGGTCAGAGTCGTAGCATCGGCGATGGCGAAGGGAACCTTCAGAACACGGGCCAGGGTCTGAGCAAAGAGAGTCTTGCCGCATCCAGTGGGGCCCATGAGCAGGATATTGCTCTTCTGAAGCTCTACATCATCCCCGCCGCCGAAATAGATCCGCTTATAGTGGTTGTATACCGCCACAGACAGAGCCACCTTGGCCTGCTCCTGCCCAATGATATATTGGTCCAGTACTTTGTGGATCTCCCGTGGGGTAGGGATAGCATCGGGCACTTCGGCGGCAGCGGTCTGGGCCGTGTCGTGCTCATCCTCCAGGATGCTCATGCACAGCTGAACGCACTCATTACAGATATAGGCGCCCGGCCCAGCAATGAGCCGACGAACCTGATCCTGGTGCTTGCCGCAGAAGGAACAGCGCACTGCGCGCTGCTTGTCGTCATTTTTTGCCATGAATTTCTACCTCATCCTTGTAACAATACAAACAGAGTGGGGACGCAGGCCCCCACTCCGCGGTGCAGATCACCGCTTCTCGATGACCTTGTCGATTAGGCCGTACTGAAGCGCCTCTTCCGCAGTCATAAAGTTGTCCCGCTCGCAGTCGGCGGTAACTTCCTCCACACTCCGGCCGGTGTTGGCAGCCAGGATGCGGTTCATCCGCCGCTTCACAACCTCCAGGCGTTTCAGATGGAGCGCCATGTCGGTAATTTGGCCCTGAGTACCGGCAGAAGGCTGATGGATCATAATCTCTGCATTAGGCAGAGCCAGACGCTTACCCTTCGTCCCCGCAGACAGAAGGAAGGCACCCATGCTAGCCGCCAGCCCAATGCAAATAGTAGACACGTCGCACTTGACATACTGCATGGTGTCATAGATGGCCATGCCTGCAGTCACAGAGCCGCCAGGGCTGTTGATGTAGAACTGGATGTCCTTGTCCGGATCCTGGCTCTCCAGATACAGCAGCTGGGCCACTACAAGGGAGGCAGTGGTGTCGTTGACCTCCTCAGACAGGAAGATGATGCGGTCATTGAGCAGACGAGAAAAAATATCATAGGACCGCTCGCCGCGGGTGGTCTGCTCCACTACATAGGGAACTAAGCTCATACGATATACTCCTTTTCAGACGGTGATACCAAAGTATGCCCGCCGGGCCGGAAAATGATTCCACTTTTCTGCCTGGACCAGGCAGGGGGCACAGACGGATACGCCCGGGGCGGCTCAAGGCCGCCCCGGGACCGGATCAGATCACTCCGCCTTGGGCTCCTCGGCAGACTCCTCTGCCTTCTTCTTGCGGGTGCGCTTGGGCTTCTCCGCAGACTCGTTCTCCTCAGCGGCCTCCTCGGTCTTCTTCTTGCGGGTCGCCTTCTTGGGCTTCTCGGCAGGCTCCTCCTTCTTGGGGGCCTCACCCACCTTAGCCTCAGCAACCACCAGCTCAGATGCCTTCTGCAGACGCAGGTCATGCTTCAGTGCGTCCAGAGAAACAGCGGCCTTCACCTGCTCAGCGGTGAGCTTGTACTGCTCAGCCAGCTTGTTCACCTCAGCCTCACATTCCTCATCGGTGATCTCCAGGTTTTCCGCAGCGGCCACAGCCTCCAGGGCCAGCTCAGTCTTGACCTGGTTCAGGGCAGCGGGCTTGGAAGAGGCACGCATCATCTCAGGAGTCATGCCCATCATCTTCAGATAGTCATCCATGGACATACCCTGGCTGGACATCCGCATGGCATACTCATCCATGATCTTATCCAGCTGGGTCTCCACCATACCATTGGGGATATCAGCCTCCAGATTATCCACCAGCTGCTCCAGAACAGCCTGCTCAAAGTCGTTCTGAGCTTCCGCAGTACGACGCTGAGTCAGCTTCTCGCCCAGGTCCTTCTTAAAGTCAGCCAGAGTCTCAAACTCAGACACATCCTTAGCAAACTCGTCATCCACCGTGGGGATCTGGGACTCCTTGACCTCCTTTACCTTGACCTTGAACACCACAGCCTTACCGGCCAGATCGGCGACATAGTCCTCGGGGAAGGTGATATCCAGATCCTTCTCATCACCAGCCTTCAGGCCGATGAGCTGATCCTCAAAGCCAGGAACGAAGGAACCAGAACCGATCTCCAGGCTGTAATTCTCACCCTTGCCGCCCTCGAAGGGCTTGCCGTCCTCGAAGCCCTCGAAATCGATGACAGCGGTATCACCCAGCTTGACCTCGCGGTCAACAGAAATCAGGCGGGTAGCACGGCGGATATAGGGCTTCAGCTCATTCTCCACGTCCTCGTCAGTGATATTGACCTCAGCCTTGGGAGCGGTAAGACCCTTGTACTCCTTCACCTTAGCCTCGGGGCGGACAGAAACCAGGGCAGTAAAGATCAGGCCCTTCTCCTTGTTGACCTCGACAATGTCCATAACAGGGTGGCCCATATCCTCCAGTCCCTGCTCCTTCACAGCTGCCTCGTAGGCACCGGGATAGACATCGTTGATGGCATCTTCATAAAACACGCCGGAGCCATACATTCCCTCAATGATCTTGCGAGGGGCCTTGCCCTTCCGGAAGCCGGGGACGGCAATGCGGGAGCGGCTCTTCAGATAGGCCTTCTGGACTGCGGCCTCAAACTCGTCGGCTTCCACGTGGATCGTCAGCTCGACCGTGCTGTTTTCTTTCTTTTCGACGTTGGTGACCTTCATGTAACTTTTCCTCCTGTGGGCGCGGGACTGGGCTCTGGAGTCCTGCTCCGAGGCACCCTCTGCCGCGCCGTATACTTTCGCCACGATATTTTACCAGATATATGTCTGTTTGACCAGAGCAATTTTCGGAATTTTTCGTGAATTTTTTGCTAATCCAGAATTTTTTTTGGATGGAAGCCCAAATAGTCCGCAGAAACCAGGTCATATTCCACTTCACCTTGCCGTCCAGCGATCGCCAGTCGATGGCTCCCACCGTGGAGATGACCGTAAAAACACCGGTTGACCTGATAGCGCTCCAACAGATCAATGATCTCCTGGCAGCGGTAACCCTGATAGAGAGGAGGATAGTGGAGAAAACAGTATTTCTCCCGCTCCCCTGCCGCCTTCAGCGACGCCTCTAAGCGAATCAGTTCCCGGTTGAAGATCTTTGCTCCGTGCCCCTCCCGGTCCTCCTCATAGAACCAGCCCCGGGTTCCGCACAGAGCGATATCTCCATACAGGCGACAATTGTTGTGGAGAATTTCCAGGCTGGAAAATCCATTCTCCGCAAAAAATCGTTCCATTTTGGCGGCTGTGGTCCACCAATAGTCGTGGTTTCCCTTCAGCAGGATTTTCCGCCCGGGCAATGCGTCTAGAAAGGCAAAATCCTTACGGGCCTGCTCCAGACTCATGCCCCAGGACAGGTCGCCGCACAGAACCACCACATCTTCCGGACTAATCTCTGCAAAACCTGCCCTCAGTTTGTCCACATAGCCGCTCCAGCCGCCGCCGAACACATCCATGGGCTTGTCCGAACCCAGAGAGAGATGGGTGTCCCCAATGGCGTACAGGGCCATAGTGCCTCCTTACTCCAGCATCCCCAGCACAGCATCCACCATGTGCTCCTTCTCTACCGTCTGGCGGAAGCGGGATTCCTTGCTCCGAAGAGCGGCCAGAGGTGCAGGAACCGACTCACCGGTGATTTGACTGAGCTGATCCAGCACATCCAGCCCCTGAGCCTGATCGGACACTCCAAGAGCATCCAGTACATCAGTACAGAACTTAAAGGGGCTGGCAGTGGATGCCACGATAGCCGCCGTCTCATCCCCTGTCTCCGCCCGATACTGGCTTAGTGCAGAGAATCCCACAGCAGTGTGGGGATCGATGAGATAGCCGAACTTCTTATGAATGGCGGCAATGACCCGCTTGGTCTCCTCATCTCCACAGCAGTAGCCCTTGAACAGCTTCTGGATCTTCTCCCGCACCCGGTCGCTCACCTGATAGCGGCCGGTAGCATTCAGCTGCTCCATATAGCCCCGCACCTCGCTGTCCTCCTGGGTAATGGCCAATAGCAGACGTTCCAGGTTACTGGAGATCAGGATATCCATGGAGGGGGAGATGGTGTTGAAGAAGGTGCGGTTGCGGTCATAGGTCCCGCTCGTTAGGAAGTCGGTAAGCACGTTGTTGCTGTTGGAGGCGCAAATCAGCTTTTGAATGGGCACCCCCATGTCCCGGGCATAGTAGGCCGCCAGGATGTTACCGAAGTTACCCGTAGGCACACACACGTTCACTGGGTCGCCCAGCTCTAGTTTGCCATCCCTTAGCAGATCGCAGTAGGCAGAGATATAGTAAACGATCTGGGGCAGAACACGCCCCCAGTTGATGGAGTTGGCCGAGGACAGGAAGTATCCACGCCGGGCCAGCTGCTCTCGCAGTTTCTCATCGGAGAAGAGCCGCTTCACGCCGGTCTGGGCATCGTCAAAGTTGCCCACTACCGAGCAGACCCCCACATTGGACCCCTCCTGGGTGACCATCTGGAGTTCCTGGATAGCGGAGACACCATCCTTGGGGTAGAACACCAGGATCTTGGTGTGGTCCACATCCCGGAAACCCTCCAAAGCGCCCTTTCCTGTATCACCGGATGTAGCCACCAAAATGCACACCGTCTTTTCTTCCTCCTGCTTGCGCAGGGAGGCAGTGAGCAGATGGGGCAGCATCTGAAGGGCCATGTCCTTGAAGGCACAGGTGGGACCATGCCACAGTTCCAGACAATAAGTATTGCCATCCAGGGCCCGCACCGGGGCCACCGCCGGCGTGTCAAACTTCTTCGGGCCATAAGCCGCATTGGCGAAGTCCGTCAGCTCCTTCACGGAAAATTCATCCAGAAACAGCTTCATCACATAGACCGCCCGCTGCTGATAGGACATATCCTTCAGCTCCTCCAGGGCGCGGCGGGGCAGCTTGGGCAGATATACCGGGGTCAGCAGACCTCCGTCCTCCGCCAGGCCCTTTGCAATGGCCTGGGAGGCGGAGAACTGCTGCTCCCTGTCCCTTGTACTGATGTATTGCATCTCGATCTCTTCCAATCTTTAGTTTCCCCTGTTGACGGGTTGGTATGGTCCGGCTCACGCACGAACCCTCTGATGGACTATTATGCCATCTTTTGATTTTAAGGTCAACCCCGGCACTGCAAATCCCCACAGATCTTTCACACCGCTTCTCAAAAGGCATTCTCGATCTGTCGGATCCTTGGCCTTTTTGTCGCCATCCCCTGGGGGGCCAAGATCTCCACCACATCGAAGCGGGGCTGAAGCAGCGAGGGGTGCTGCTGAAGGTAAAGCTCCGCCGTAGTCCGCAGCCGCTGCTGCTTGCGGCGATCCACTTGCTCTGCTCCGGCTCCGAAGCGTTCATTTCCCCGCAGCTTCACCTCCACAAAGCAGAGAAAGCCCCCCTGCTCCGCCACCAGATCCAGCTCTCCGAAACGGCACCGCCAGCCGGCAGCTATGATCCGATACCCTTTCTGCCGCAGAAATTCCGCCGCAAGCGCCTCTCCCCAGCGGCCCCGGAGGCGGCTATCCTCCCCACTCACAGGTTCTTCAAAAAGGACTGGCGGTGGATGGGACTTGGTCCGTACTGCCGCAGCATCTCATAGTGGAGCTTGGTGCCATAGCCCTTGTGCCGGTCAAACTGGTACTGGGGATACTCCTCCGCCGCCCGGACCATCCAGTGATCCCGGCTTACCTTGGCCAAGATGGAGGCTGCCGCAATAGATGCTGACAGGCTATCTCCCTTTACAATAGTTCTGTGCTCAGTGGTAATAGCGGCACTGCGCCCCCGGTCCCGGTTGCCGTCGATGAGGGCAAAATCTGCCGGAGGATTCAGACTGTCAATGGCCAGCTGCATAGCCTTCATCCGGGCACTGAGGATATCAGTACGGTCGATCTCCTCCGCATCCACCCAGGCTACTGCCCAAGAGAGGGCCTTCTCCTGGATCACCGGGAATAGTGCTTCCCGCTTTTTCTCCGTCAACTTCTTAGAGTCATTCAAACCCGGAAGCTCGGTCCCCGGTACTAGGATCACCGCTGCTGCATACACCGGGCCGGCCAGCGGCCCTGCCCCCGCCATCCATTTACAGCCGACAGCACGGTAATTATACGCACCAGTA
>ENA-ORUF01001379-ORUF01001379.1-human-gut-metagenome-genome-assembly--contig:-NODE-1379-length-26348-cov-3.623626_pt1 | contig 26348 bp, 22 predicted proteins | sample MGYA00242077_ERZ509203 | MGnify/ENA primary metagenome ERZ509203 (study PRJEB26280, sample SAMEA2338834) | human gut metagenome | biome: human gut; feature: human-associated habitat; material: faeces... | reverse complement strand
TCTTTTTACTCTCCCCAGCATAGCTGGGGGTTGTCGTTGCGCTGAAGCGACAACAAAACAGCCCCGGAGCGCGGCTGAACCTCCGCTCCGGGGCTGTGTGATCCTTGATGCTGTTTGGGGCAGTCTCAGCGCTTGCGGCTGAAGATGCGCTCCAGAATGTCCCAGTCGTCATCGCTGACGACTGCCTTCTCCGGCTCAGCAGCCGGGGCGACAGGAGTCTGGTACTGGTACTGGGCTGTGGGGGCGGCGGCGCGCTGCTGCTCCTCCACCTTGGCGCCGGCGGCGGAGAAGGGCTTGGCCCCCATGGCGGCGGGCTCCTCCTTCTCGTCAAAGCCGGTGGCGATGACGGTGACCTTCAGCTCGTCCTCCAGATTTTCGTCGAAGGCCGCGCCGAAGATGATGTTGGCATCGGGATGAGCCGCCTCCTGCACCAGGTTGGCGGCGGTCTCTACCTCCTCCAGTCCGATGTCCGTGGAGCCGGTGACGTTGATCAGGACACCCCGGGCCCCGTTGATGGAGGTCTCCAGCAGGGGGCTGGAAATGGCCATCTTGGCGGCTGCCTCCGCCTTATCCTTACCGGCGGCGCGGCCCACACCCATGTGAGCTCGGCCCGCATCCTTCATCACGGCGGACACGTCGGCGAAGTCCAGGTTGATGAACCCGGTGTTCTTGATAAGGTCGGAGATGGACTGAACGGCCTGCTGAAGCACGTCGTCGGCGATCTCAAAGGCATTCTGCATGGTGATCTTGGTGTCACTGGCCAGCTTCAGCCGCTCGTTGGGGATGATGACCAGGGAGTCCACCTTGTTGCGCAGCTCGGCGATGCCGCCCTCTGCCTGCTTCATACGGCGGCTGCCCTCGAACCGGAAGGGCTTGGTGACCACGCCTACGGTGAGGATGTCCTGCTCCTTGGCAATGTCGGCCACAATGGGGGCCGCGCCTGTTCCGGTGCCGCCGCCCATGCCGGCGGTGATGAACACCATATTGGCCCCTTCCAGGGCCTTAGCGATCTGGGTGCGGCTCTCCTCTGCGGACTTACGGCCCACCTCTGGGTCAGAGCCTGCACCCTGCCCCTGGGTCAGCTTCTCGCCGATCTGAATCTTGTAGGTGGCCGCTGACATAGTCAGCGCCTGTTTATCGGTATTTACCGCAATAAAATCAACGCCCTTTGTGCCTGTATGCACCATCCGGTTGACGACATTGTTTCCACCGCCGCCCACACCGATCACTTTGATGTTTACTACACTGTCGGGTCCCATATCCATTCCGAAGGCCATGGTCGTTCCTCCTAAGTATAAAATAAAATCCGTCACAAAACCAGCCCTTGTGACCGGATACTGAATCAAGACTATACCTTGATTCATTGTATCTCTCTTTTCCAAACAGGTCAAGAGAAAATGCTGGAAATCAGGAAACTTTCCGCCGGATCAGCTTGCCGCCGGAGAGAACCGGGCCGCATATTCCTCCTGAGTCAGATCCATAATCCCTGCAGCCTGCTCTCCCCGGGTCTGGATGGTATCCTCCACCGCCAGGGCCAGCACCCCTAATGAGTGGTCCAGGTCCTTTCCGAGAGGGATCCTAGCTTCAAACCGCTCCCGATACACCATAGAAATCCAGGTGCTGTGGGTCAAATCGATGGAACCCACCTGCTCCAGCATCCCTGCCTGCTCCAGTGCGGCCAGAAGCTCTTTCAAAGTCCCCAACCGCCCCTGCTGACTCTGTGGCACAGCCATCTGCTCTCCCGCCCTGGGGGCCAGGATGGTCAGCCCGGTCACCGGAATGGCACTGGAGTCCTCACCGGCCTCCTCCAGCAATTTGCCAGCTGCATTGATCAGCCAGGGAACTGTGGCTGCGGTCCTCTCCTCAGTCTCTTCCTCAGCTTCCCCGGAGGAATCCTCCCCCACCTGCTCCGCATCAGGGGCATCTGCAGGCTCCGGGTCGGCGTAGACCTCTATTCGGGCGGCGGCAGCCCACTCCTTCACCGTAAAGGTCAGTGTACTGGGCAGGCCACGCTGCACCGACACGTCCCCTATATAAGGAAGCTGCTGCCGGATGCGCTGGGATACCTGGGTCTTGCTCATACGAAACAGGTTGTCCCCCACTACCACGCCAGAGGCTGCAATCACCTCCTCCGGTGTATAGCGGCTGCTGCCCACCACCGCAATGGTCTCCACCTGGAAGAACACTGTGGCTCCCACCGTCAGGGCGGCCACCAGGGCCGCCCCGCACAGCAGCTTAAACAGCAGGCCCATCCGACGCCGGCCGTGCTTTCGTTTTCGGTTGTGTCGCGCTGATGCCATTGTTTTCTCCTGTCACCCCGGGGCTGCCGGGGATGTGTTCAATAGGTGGTCACAGCCGTGTCCGGATATCCGCACCCAACGCTGCCAAACTCTCATCCAGTCCTTGGTAACCCCGCCGAATATGGCTTAGGCCGCTCACACGGCTGACCCCCTCCGCACCTAGGGCGGCCACTACCAGTGCGGCTCCGCCCCGTAAGTCGGTGCTCCGCACCACCGCCCCATGGAGGCGGCTTCCAGTGACCACAGCCACACGGCCAGCTAACTGAATGTCTGCCCCCATGCGGGCCAACTCATCTACATGACGGTAGCGGCTGTCGAATATATTCTCCACTATCATAGTGGTCCCTGTTCCACCAGCCAAAGCCGCCATCAAAATGGCCTGGGCATCGGTGGGGAAGCCAGGATAGGGTGCGGTGCGTACCGTCCGGATGCCTCTCATCCGACCAGACGCAGCAATAGATATCCCTTCCTGGTCAGTGCAGAGACGGCAGCCTGCCTCCTCAAGGCAGCTGCAAACCGCCGCCAGATCTGCTGGATCCACGCCGGTCAGTCTCAGTTGCCCACCCGCTGCCCCAACAGCACATAAGTAGGTAGCGGCCACAATGCGGTCGCCCATCACGGTATGCTCCGCCGCATGGAGCGGAATACCTCCCTGAATGGAGATCACTGGGCTGCCCGCACCAGACACCCGTGCCCCCATGGAATTCAGGAATTTCTGAAGGTCTACAATTTCCGGCTCCCGGGCAGCCCCCACAATGGTAGTCATCCCCTGGGCAGCGCAGGCCGCCAGCATCGTGTTCTCCGTTGCCCCCACGCTGGGGATAGATAAACATAATTCCCGGCCCACCAGACCCTGTCCACAGGTACAGGTCAGCCGCCCCTGATCCTCCGCAATTTCCGCCCCCAGACCACACAGAGCATTCAGGTGGAGATCGATGGGACGCGGACCCAATTCGCATCCCCCTGGATAAGAGAGTTCCGCCCGGCCCAGGCGGCCCAGCAGTGCCCCCAAAAAGATCACCGAGGAACGCATCTCCCGCATCAGCCGGTCTGGAATCCTGCATCCAGTCAGCTGGGATGCATCGATCAGGACAGTATCCCCTTCCCGGACTGCGCTGCAGCCCAGCAGGCGCAGGATCTCCAGGGCGGCAGTCACATCGGACAAGTCAGGACAGTTTCGGATCACACTCTGGCCTGGTGCCAGAAGGGCGGCGGCCAGAATGGGCAGGGCACTGTTCTTGGCTCCCTGTACCCGCAGTTCCCCCCGAAGGGGCTGCCCGCCACAGATCTCATAAAAGCTCATGGGATAGCCTCCGTTTTCTGGTTTGATTCAGGCTATCCTATGCCAGCTGGCGTTATTTGGTCCGTCTAGACTCCATAAGTTCCCGCAACGTCTGATAGATTTTCTCTCCAGCATCCGGAACCGCCATAGAGTTCAGCGCACGAACCATCTCTTCACGCTGGGAACGGTCCCGAAGCAGGCCTTCCGCCTTCTCGTACAGAGTATCCCCTTGGCAATCCTTTTCCAGGAGCAGAACCGCCGCTCCTTGGTCCGCCAGCACCCGTGCATTTTTCTCTTGGTGATTGGCGGTAACGTTAGGAGACGGCACCAAGATGGAGGGCTTGGCAATGGCGGTCAGTTCAGAAATCGTGGACGCCCCCGCTCGGCACAGTACTACATCGGCAGCGGCCATGACCAGAGGCATATCATAGATATACTCCCGAAGCTCCACCCCATTGTCTCCCAGCTTCAGCCCCCGGCGGAGCAGTTCCTCCTGCATCCAGGAAAAGTCCCGGCCCGCCCCGTGGATATGGCGATAAGGAGCCCCCTCATAGCACTCCTTGGCGATGAAGTCCGCCATACGGCGGTTCATTGCCTCCGCACCCAAAGAACCCCAGTAGGACAGGAGCAGAGGCCGGTCATCGGTAAAGCCTAACTTTTCCCGGGCCTCCTGGCGGGTATAGCGGAAGAAGTCTCCCCGTACCGGGGTACCCGTAACCACGACCTTCTCCGGATTGTCATAGTGGGATCGGCTCTCCTCAAACCCCACCATCACACAGTCCACCACCTTGGACAGGGCCTTGGTAGTCAGGCCAGGTACGGCGTTGGACTCGTGGACTGCTGTGGGGATATGCCGCCTGGCAGCCTCCTTTACCACAGGGAATGAGGCGTATCCCCCTGTCCCAACCACCAGGTCAGGGCGGAACTCATCCACGATCCGCCGGGCCTGCTTCTGAGAGGTATACATATTCCGCAGAGTGCCCAGATTGTGGGCGATATCTGCCGGGGCCAAAGAGCGGTGAAAATTGGTGATCCGCACCGTCTCGATGGGGTAGCCCTCCTTAGGAACCAGCCGGGTCTCCATGCCGCCGTCTGCTCCTACAAAGAGGACCCGGCAGCCCGGCTCCCGTTCCTGAAAGATCCGGGCCAGCGCCACCGCAGGATTCACATGCCCTGCAGTCCCGCCACAGGTAAATAGGATGTTCAAATCAACCACCTCAGGTAGTATTTTTTACAATAATAACTCTTTGTATTTCTAATCAGCTAGTCATGCTTGGGGGGAGGAATCTGACGGGATATGCTCAGCACTATCCCCATCTCGCCCAACTGGATCATCAGGGCGGTTCCGCCGTAGCTGAAAAACGGGAGAGAGATTCCCGTGTTGGGGATCAAGTTGGTAACCACACCGATATTCAAAAACACCTGAACCGCCAGCAGAGTGATGATCCCCACAATGGTGAGCGCACCGAATTTATCCCGAGCATTGAGTGCCAGCCAATATCCCCGCAGAATCAGCAGGGCAAACAGGACCAGCACCACCAGCCCGCCCACAAAGCCCAGTTCCTCCACCACGATTGGGAACACGAAGTCATTCTCTGGCTCCGGAATATACAGCATCTTCTGTACGCTGTTCCCCAGCCCGCGGCCCAGCATTCCGCCAGAGCCAATGGCGATGAGGGACTGTACCGTCTGATAACCCAGGCCCTGCCGCTGACTCCAAGGATCCAGCCACAGGTTGATGCGGTTGGTCATATAGGGGGTCATGGTGATGATGAGCCATAGCAGAGCGCCCACACTGCTGATCCCGGCCACAAACCAGCCCCCATGGATCCCGGCAGCAAACAGCACCGCCGCTCCACCCGCCAGCACCAGTATGGTACCTGACATGTGGGGCTGTTTCAGCATCAGGGCGGCTACCAGCAGCAGGATCGCACCGTAGGGCACTAGTTCCAGAAAACCTATGCGCTCCAGCCGGTTGAGCATCCGGCCGGTAAAGGTTCGGTTTTTATAACGCTTACGCTTCTCCGTATCCCGCTTACACAGCCGTGCAGCAAAGAAAAGGATGACCGCGATCTTGGCCAGCTCCGATGGCTGGAACTCAATCCCCAGCTTCAGCCACCGCCGGGCTTGGTTGTGGGTCACTCCTAGAGGAGTAAACACCAGAACCAGAAGGATGATCGAGCCGATCAAAGCAGGCATTGACATCCAGCGGAAGGTCTGGTAGTTGATCTTGGAAACAACGAACATCCCCACCACCCCCACAGCTCCGAACAGAGCCTGACGGGAAATATACACCAACGGGTCACCATCTGTATAGTAGGCCGTTGCGTAGGAGGCGGAAAACATCATGATCAGCCCAATTCCCAGCAGCAGCAGTACCAGCATCAGAAAGGGCAGATCCAAGGGGCCCCGGGCCAGCTGCTCTTCCACGGTTAGATCTCGTTTTGGTTTTCGGGCCATGGGGCTCCTCCTTTCTGTTCAACCTTCATGGTATCTACAGGTCACATTGGATAGCGGTACATGACCCCCCAGAAGGCCAGTACACATAGCAGAAGGGTCAGGCCGGAAAAAACACAAAACAGTTTGTTTTCACTCCAGCCACCCATCTCTAGATGGTGGTGCAGGGGCGCCATGCGGAAAAAGCGCTTTCCCCCGGTCTTTTTAAAATAGACCACCTGAATGATGTCGGAGAGAACCTCCACCACATAAATCAGTCCCACCACCGGAATGACCATGGGCAGATCCAGGGCAAAGGCCATCCCACACACTGCCCCACCCAGGAACAGGGAGCCGGTATCACCCATAAACACCTTGGCAGGATGGAAATTATAGATCAAAAAGGCAGACAACCCTCCTGCTATGGCAGCAGCGGCGGTGATCAGATCGCTGCGGCCATACCAGGCAGACACTGCGACATAAAACAGCATTACTGGGATAGTGACCCCGGTAGCCAGACCGTCCACCCCGTCAGTGAGGTTTACTGCGTTGACCGTCCCCACCATCACAAAGGCTGCAAACACCATATATACGATCCAGGGAATCCCTACGATCTCAATATTGAGGAATGGGATATACAGGTCAGGGGTAAGATAGCCATCCCGACGCATCAGCACCGTAAAGACAATGGCCGCTGCCAGCTGAAGCAGGAACTTTTGGGGGGCAGTCAAGCCCTCATTGGCATGGTGGCGAAGTTTTTGCAGGTCATCCACAAAGCCGATGGCCCCAAACACCAGCGCAAACAGGAACACCACCAGATGGTTGTGCAGTCCGTTTTGCAGGTCCTCCCACCCAGCGGTGAGCACAGCGATCCCAATGCCCAAAATAAACATCAGGCCGCCCATTGTGGGTGTACCTTGTTTAGAGAGATGCCACGTAGGGCCATCTTCCCGGATGGACTGTCCCGCCTTCAGCCGGCGGAGTACCGGAATCAGGATCTGTCCGGCAATGGCGGTGACGCCGAACGCCACGATAAAACTGAGAATGTATGTCATCTTGTTAAAACCTCCAGGAGTTCTTTCTCTTGGGTATTGCGGAATGGCTTCCGCGCTTGGGCAATCTTGTATTATACTACACCGGCAGGCAAATTTCCAGCCCTTTCCCGGCGCTGCGCCCGTTTTTCAAAGTATTCCGCCACAATCTCCCGTTCATCCAGGGGAAGAGTCGCTCCCTGTACCTCCTGAATGGTCTCATGTCCCTTTCCCGCCAGCACGATCACATCTCCAGATCGTCCCTGAGACAGCGCCCAACAGATGGCCTGCCGCCGATCGGGCTCCACATGGACCTCTCCGCCGGGGCCTCCCATCCCGGCCAGAATATCCTGAATAATGGCCCATGGATCCTCCGTCCTGGGGTTATCAGAGGTAATCACCGCCAAGTCTGCCAGCTCCCGGACCACACCGCCCATAAGTGGCCGCTTGGTTCGGTCCCGGTCCCCGCCACAGCCAAATAGACAGATCAGCCGGCCAGCGGTAAAGTCCCGGGCGGTAAGAAGGATATTCTCCAGAGCATTTGGGGTATGGGCATAGTCAATAAGCACTGTATAAGCCGTTGGAACCGGCACTACCTCCACCCGCCCCCGTACCCCTTTGGCACTCCGAAGCGAGGCAGCAATATCTGCCAGCTTCAGCCCCAGACACAGTCCGCAGGAGACAGCGGCCAGAGCATTGTAGATGGTAAAGCCACCAGGTATGGGCAAATGGATCCGCTGGATGTCCTCCCGACTCACTGCTTCAAATTCCACATGGCCGGGGAACAGACGGATATTTTTAGCTGTGAGGCAGGCCGCGTCCTTGTTCTCTGAGTAGGTAAACGCAGGACACTCTACCCGCTCCCTATACCACCGTCCCGCCGGATCATCCAGATTCAGTACTGCCTTCTGACACTGCCGGAACAGCAGGCTCTTGGCCTGACGGTATGACTCCATGCTCCCATGGTAGTCCAGGTGGTCCTGAGTCAGGTTGGTAAAGACCCCCGCAGCAAATTCCAACCCCTCCACGCGGTGTTGAACCAAGGCATGGGAGGACACCTCCATCACTACATGGGTACAGCCTCCATCCGCCATACGGCGCAGCAGGCCTTGGAGTTCATAACTATCCGGGGTGGTGCGCCCCGCCGGGATGATCTGATCTCCAACCATATTCTGAACGGTTCCGATCAGCCCCACCCGGGTCCGCAGTGTGGCCTCCAACATATCTTTGATCAGGAAGGCGGTGGTGGTCTTGCCGTTGGTTCCAGTCACTCCCACCAAAGTCAGTCCTTCCGCTGGACGGCCAAACCAGTTGGCCGACAGAAGCGCCAGAGCCTGCCTTGGATCTGGCGTCACCAGCCAAGGTCCCTCCTCCTCGGGGCGTTCCCGACAAAGGACAGCGGACGCTCCTCGGTCCAGGGCCTCCCGGATATACCGGGCTCCATCGTCCCGAGATCCAGGAAGGGCCGCAAACAGGGCTCCTGGCTTCAATGTACGGGTGTCATAAGATATGGAAGTTATTTCCATATCCAAATCAGGAGTCTCCCCCGTGAGGGGGACGCTGTGCAAAAGTTCCCACAGCTTCATCACTATCACCCCTCACGGGTGAGTTTCATTCTCTCTAAGCCTTGCTGTGCTGGCGGCTAATTGATCCCGGCGTAGCCGTCCTCTGTCACGGTAGCAAACTGGACATCTACAACAGTACCAATGACTGCGGGCTCACCAGCCGCCACGCTTTGACTCTCCGCCTTGGAGGTATTGCTGTAAAAGGTACTGGTTCCAACGGCATGCATGAAGAAACCAGCTGCCTCCAGACGCTTTTTTGCGGTCTCATAACTCAGACCCACAATATTGGGCATCGTGCCCGTCTCCTCCGGCTGAGCGCCACCCAGATAGAGGATCACTGCAGAGCCTCCGGGCACTGCTGCACCGGCAGCAGGAACCTGGGACGTCACCACATCGCCTATACCCACAGTGCGGTAGGTAAGCCCCTTTTTCTCCAAACGAGCCGCCGCATCGGCCACTGAATAGCCAACCGCCTGGGGTGTGCTCACATTCACTGCTGCGGACTCTTCCTGGCTGTATTGTTTCTCCACACCCATATAGTCCAAAATCTGGGCGATCAGCTTTCCTGCCTGGGGAGCCGCCATATTGCCGCCGCTGATATAGACGCCGGTGGTTCCGTATTTGCTGCCAGGGGACGCCTCTTGAGGCTTGTCATAGGCCAGCAGCACAATAACTTGAGGATCGTCCGCCGGAGCAAACCCCATGAAGGAGACGATTGTTCTCCCTTCCTCATCAGTCTCAGATGACCCGGTCTTACCTCCGATACGGTAGCCCGCCTGATAGGCGTTCCCACCAGTGCCCTCGGACACCACGCTCTCCAAAATGGCCCTGGCCCGGTCGCTGCTCTCCTGGCTGATCACCTGTCGGGTAAGAGTAGGCTCTGTATTCTGGAGCACCGCGCCGCTGGCATCTGTAATCGACTGGACCACATAGGGCTGGTACAGATTTCCTCCGTTAATCACGGCAGAAAAGGCGGTAACCATTTGCATCGGAGTGATAGTGAATCGCTGTCCAAAGGAGGCTGTGGCCAGGGATAGGTATCCCTCCAGGGAGGTAAGGTATTTCCGGCCCCAATCCTGGCCCTTCTCCTCGCCAGGCAAATCGATTCCCGTCACCTCTGTCATACCGAAAGCCTCAAAGTAATCGTAAAACTTCTCTGCTCCCAGCCGCTGTCCGATCATCATAAAGGCCGGGTTGCAGGAGTTCTGCACGGCCTGAGCCAGGGTCTGATGTCCATGTCCCTGAACCTTGGAACAGTTGATCCGCACCCCATTGACCATGTAGTAGCCCGGGCAGTCGAAGGTAGAGTTTTCATCCACCACGCCCTCTTCCAGGGCAGCAGCCAGCACCAGGGCCTTAAAGGTGGAACCCGGCTCATACGGCTCTCGGATGGCCTTGTTCCTCCATTGGGTCTCCCGCGCCTTTGCGGCCGCCTGGGCAGCGGCCTGCTCCTGGAGCTCCGCGTCAGTGTTCTGCTCCTCTGCGGGCTTCTGGGCATTCTCCGCCTTGAGCTGGTCATATAGGCCCGGAATGTCCGCCTGGATCTTCCCCTGGAGCAGGCTGTCCGTCACCGCCGAATAGCTGTTTGGATCGAACTCTGGTGAACTAGCCATAGCCAGAACTGCCCCGGTCTTAGGATCCATCACCACACAGAATCCACCATTGCGCACATCGTACGCCTGGATTCCAGTCTCGATGGCCTGCTCGGCATAAGCCTGAATGGTACTGTCCAGAGTCAGGGTCAGGTCATAGCCGTTGACTGCATCAATGTAATTGGAGTAGCTGTTGTACATCTCCACATTTTTCGCTGTTTTCCCTGTAACTACGCGGCCCGGGATGCCCTTAAGCACATCCTCATAGCCAGCCTCCAGGCCGTACACACCACCCTCAGTATTAACAAAGCCCAGCACCTGAGAGGCCAAGGCGGAGAAAGGGTAATACCGCTTGGTACTTGGAGTCAGGTAAAGATAATAGGCCGTTTTGTGCTCCTGGATGAAGGCCCGGATGGCTTCCGCCTCTCCCTCCTCCACATTGGTCAGCAGCACCTCATACTGAGAGTTCTCCTTCCCCAGCCGCCGTTCTAAATCCTCCCGGTTCAGGTCCGGACGGATCGCGCACAGGCCATCCGCCACTTCGTCCCGTTTCCTCTGGATCTCAGCTTGATAGGTGCTCTGATCCAGTTTCCCATCCTCATCCTCAAAGTCGTCCTTATCCACACTGTTGATCAGGTCTTTGGGGGCTAAGATCAGGTTGTAGACGGTGGCCGACATGGCCATCACCTCTCCGTTGGTGTCCAGGATGTCCCCCCGGTGCGCCGCAACGGCCACATCCATCAGCTGCTGCTCAGCAGCTTTCTGCTGATAAAAATCATGATCCCGAATGGAGATATTCCACAGCTGAACTACCAGAGGAATAAAAAAGCCCACCCCGCACATCAACATCAGGATCACAGTACGGCGGAACACCTTCCGCTTCGAGGTCCGGTTTTGTTCCGGCTGACCGCTGCTCCGACGTTCCCGCTCTTCCCATTGACGACCCACGCAGGCCCCTCCTCTCTCCTGTTTGGAGAAAATCTCTCTTCTGACATCAGAAGGGCGCAGGGAAGTCGCCTTCCCGCGCCCTTTATCTCTGTCCCGCTCCTTCTCTGGCTCCACTATATGGCTGCGTCAGCGGAAATATTCAATCAACTCATACACAATGTTCTTCAGCCCCTGGATCGCTCCTTGTACGCCAGAAGCCGCCTCCTCCTCACCGTACAGCACCACGCTGTCCGGCTCAGACAAATCCAGATAGACGATCTGTTCCTCTGTCGGGCGAACCATAGTATCTCCCACTGCAGCCTGGATCCGCTCCATATCAAAGACTTGCTCATATCGAGCAGAAAGCGTTACATTTTCCGCCTGGAGCGTCTTCAGGTCGTTTCGAAGGGTGACCACCGTATCGTTGGCCATCACGAACTGGGCATAACTAAAAATCAGCAGAGCAGCAAAAATACCCACCGCAGCAAAGCCGACCACTGCGAAAGGAGATACCTCTCCCGCCTCCCGAACCTGTACCTTGGTACGGGTGAGAACCCGCTCTCGGGTGCGCGGACGCACCTTGGGCTTGGGCTGGAGGGTGGTCTCCCGACCGGGAGCCCGGACTGCGCTTCCATCGTACGCAGGAGCATAGGCGACGCTTCCATAGGTGCGATAGGATGATGTATTGTTGCTGCGATGGCGGCTGGCCATTCCACTCACTCCATTCTCCTCATTGTCTCTTATCTTACTGCGGATCTGGCATCCTGCGCTGGATATCTGGATCCTTCAGCTTTTCCGCCACCCGCAGCTTGGCACTGCGGGCCCTGGGATTCTCCTCCACTTCCTGCTCTGAAGGCAGGATCGGCTTCCGGGGAATCAGCCGAACATCTGGTGTTTTTCCACATACACATACTGGAAAATCCGGCGGACAGGTACATCCCCGGGCAAATGCGGCCAAGCCGCTCTTGACGATCCGATCCTCCAGCGAGTGGAACGTGATCACTGCCAGCCGGCCACCCCGGTTCAGCCGGGGGACAGCCGTCTGAACCATCCGATCCACACTGGCCAATTCATCATTGACCGCGATACGAATGGCCTGAAAACTCCGCTTGGCTGGATGCTGTTTCTCTTTTAAAGCTCTGGCAGGCATCCCACTTCGGATGACATCTACCAGCTCCAAAGTTGTCACAATAGGCTTGTCCGCGCGGCGGCGAACAATGGCCGCTGCAATAGACGCAGCATAACGCTCTTCACCGTACTGAGTCAGGATGCGACGCAATTCCTCTTGGCTCCACCCGTTCACCACGTCTGCAGCGCTCAAACTCTGATTCTGGTCCATACGCATATCCAGCGGGGCATCTGCCATGTAGGAGAAGCCCCGGGAGCCGTCGTCCAGCTGTGGGGAGGACACCCCAAGATCGAAGAGCATCCCATCCACACCATCCAAATCCAGTTCGTCCAGAATCCCGCTCAACTGATCAAAGTTGCTGTGGACCAGTGTCACCCGATCCATCCATGGAGCCAACCGTTCCTGGGCAGCATCCAGCGCCGCCTGATCCCGGTCCACACAAATCAACCGCCCAGTCGTCAGCCGCCGGGCAATCTCCCGGCTGTGTCCCGCTCGCCCCAGCGTTCCATCCAGATAAATGCCATCTGGCCGGATGGCCAAAGCCTGGATACACTCGTCCAACAACACCGGACGGTGGATAAATGTCTCACTCATCTCAGAACCCCAACTCACTCATACAGGCCGCCATCTTCTCCGGCGTCATTTCCTCCTCGTCCTGGTACCATAGCTGGGCACTCCAAATTTCCGCCCGGTCATTCACACCCAGGATCACCGCATCCTTTTCCAACTTTGCATAGCGGCGCAGCTTTTGCGGGATCACGATACGTCCCTGGCTGTCCAGCTCGCATTTCACCGCATTTGCAAATAACGGCCGCATGACCTTGGACTGCGTCATGGGAAGGGAGGCAAACTTTTCTGTAAATTTATCCCAGGTGTTTTGGGGATAGATGGCCAAACAGGTATCAATCCCCATGGCCAGATAAAAGGTAACACCCAACTCTTCCCGGAGTTTCGCTGGAATGAACAGACGGCCTTTGGCATCGATGCTGTGCTCGTATGTGCCGGTCATCTGCGTCACCTCTCCCCCACTTTACCCACTTTCTATGGGGAGTTACACCACTTTCCCCCACCCTTGTATTTCAGTATAAAAGCTGTTGACATAAAAAGCAACCCTTTTTTTCATTTTTACGCAGAAAAAAACCGCAGGATACCCGCGGTTTCGCCTCTTTTCTAGTGTAAAACGCATGTTCCATCCGGTGAACAGAACACTTTACTTCTCCTTCGTTTTCGGAAGTTCCTGCTTTGTTTTTCTCCCTAATATTGTGCTTTACCATTTCCGCGTGAGGTTTGTCTGCTTTTTCATTGCGGCAGCAGCCCAGTTGTGGTAGACTGAACACACAGATTAGAAAAAGTGAGGAGACCTGTCATGCTGGACTGGACAGAACTGGAAGCGCAATGCCTCTCGTGCCAGCGGTGCGCGCTGGCGGATACCCGACACCATGTTGTATTCGGTACAGGCTCGCGGAATGCAGAGGTCATGTTTATTGGGGAGGGGCCCGGGGAAAATGAGGACCTTCAGGGGCAACCCTTTGTAGGGCGAGGCGGCCAGCTGCTGGATGAGATGTTGGAGCTCATCGATCTAAACCGGGAGAAAAACGTATATATCGCCAACATTGTCAAGTGCCGGCCTCCTCACAACCGTGATCCTCTGAATACCGAACAGGACGCCTGCATCAACTATCTCCGAAATCAGGTGGCACTGATCCGCCCCAGAATTATTGTCTGCCTGGGACGGATCGCTGCAACACGCCTCATCAAGCCCGATTTTAAAATCACCCTGGAGCACGGACAGTGGTTTGAAAAATCAGGCGTCTCCATGATGGCCATGTTCCACCCTGCCGCCATTCTGCGCGATCCCAGCCGACGTCCGGATACTTTTCTAGATCTCAAAAGTCTCCAGGCCAAGATCCGCGAGGTCTGTACCCACACCTACCAGTAAAAGAGAAATTGTTGTGGGTCGGATACTTTTCCCCGCAGAACCAATCCATACTCGGCACTCACACATGCACAAAAAGCGGCACGGAATACTCCGCGCCGCTTTTACACACTTTTCTGAATATCCAGAACCGCCAGCACATGGCAATTCCAAATTGACTGAATCACATCATTTTTACTGTATAATACACCAGCAGGGCAAACAGCCAAGCTACCATGGCATACAGCAGATAATAGGACAGCGCCCCACCCACAAAAGCAGCAATGGCGATAGCCCCCAGGCTAACCACACAGCTCAGCAGCATCAAGGGGTACCCAGCCTCTTCCGGAAGCAGCTGTCCCGCTTCACCGGCAAACAACCGGCCACCGTGCCCCTTCAGCCAGAGGATCAAACCAAGCAGCAGCAGAATAACCACCACTGCTCCGATGGCATAGAGGCTTGAAGCGCCCGCATGACGGATAAACCACAGGCCCAATACGCCCACGCCGCTCACCAAGGCAGACAAGAAAAATTCCCGCTGATATAGATAATATACCAAGGCCAGAGCCGCCCAGGCTGGCACCAGCCAGAACAGCATCCGAACACCAGACTCTTGGAATACCAGCGTGATCTGCGCACAGAGGAACAGCGCAGCAGAAACTGCTGTCAACGTCAGCGGAAGGCCAACCTGGCCGCCCTGCTTCAAGCGCAGAGCCGTCCACACGCCACAGGCCAATAGAGCCACCAAGCTGCCCCACCGCAGGCCGTTGAGGGCTGCGCTGATGGCCATGGCCAAATTGATAGACTCCTCGGTAGTGCGGAAATTGATATAATACTTATTGACAAGGACCAGCAGAAACTCCAGGATAATCGCTGCGCCGATCCAGATCAAAGCCCGGTTCAGGTCGCGGTCCTCCTGGCGCCGCTGCGCCTCTCTCTCATTATAATCCATGTGCTCTGATTCTCCTTGCTTGATACGCCAGCTCTTAGTTCTGCGCAGCCGGCCGCTTGCTATACATTAGCATTGAATATCTAGTCGATTTATTATTTTACCAGAAGTCCAAAACTTTTGCAACACAAAAAAAGGAAAAAAACTATAACAGCATGGACTCATGACAAAAAAATATACAAAACAGCCAAAAGCCGGGAGGCAATCTCCCGGCTCATGGTCAGTGAATCGACATCGTCTGTATTGGCTCAGCTGTTGCCGAATTCAGAGAAGAATCGGTCATGGATGACCTGGACCGCCCGGTCAGCATCCCGCTCATCCACCAGGACGGAAACTTTGATCTCGCTGGTAGAGATCATACTGATGTTGATTCCAGCGCTGGACAGGGCCTCAAACATTTTGCAGGCCACGCCGGAATTGTTCACCATACCAGCGCCCACAATGGAGACCTTGGCTACCTGGGCGTTCACCTCGATGGACTGGAAGCCGATGTACTCCCGGTTATCCTCAAGAATGGCTTTGGCCTCCTCCGCATCGTTGCGGGCTACCGTGAAGCTGATGTCCTTGCTGCTGTCGCGGCCGATGGACTGGAGGATAATATCCACATTGATTTTCTTCTTGGCCAGCAGTGAAAAGATCTTAAAGGCGATCCCTGGCTCATCCGCCAGGCCCACCAGGGCCAGACGAGCTACATTCTTATCCTTTGCCACACCGCTAACGTGGGTCTTTTCCATGGTCTTGACAACCTCCTTGACTTTTGTACCAGGCTTCCCAGAGAAGCTGGAGAGAACCTCCATATTCACATTATACCGCTTTGCCATCTCTACCGAGCGGTTGTGGAGGACCTGTGCACCCAGACTGGCCAGTTCCAGCATCTCATCAAAGGTGATCTCCTCCAGCTTCCGTGCTCCCTGCACATTGCGGGGGTCAGCGGTATAGACGCCGTCTACATCGGTGTAGATCTGGCACAGGTCGGCGTGAAGTGAGGCCGCCAGAGCCACCGCAGAGGTGTCCGAGCCGCCACGGCCCAGGGTGGTTACATCACCATACTTATTGATGCCCTGGAATCCGGCCACCAGCACGATCTTCCGCTTATCCAGTTCAGTCTGGATGCGCTCCGTTTGGATCCGCTTGATACGAGCCCCGCCATAAGCAGAGTCAGTGTTCACACCAGCCTGCCAGCCAGTGAGAGAGACCACCTGATAGCCCATAGCCTCGATGGCCATAGCACACAGAGAAATCGAGATCTGCTCCCCGGTGGCCAGCAGCATATCCATCTCGCGCTTGGAAGCATGGGGATTGATCTCGGCCGCTTTAGCGATCAGATCGTCGGTGGTATCCCCCTGGGCGGAGAGCACCACCACCACGCTATGCCCTTTGCGATGGGTTTCTGTGATGATCCGGGCCACGTTTCGCACGCGGTCCGCGTTGGCGACAGAGCTGCCGCCGAATTTTTGTACAATGAGTGCCATATATCGTTTCCCTCCAACGGTTGATCAAGACGCAAATTGCTCCGGTCCGGCTCCCGCCGGCCCTTTCATCCTATGCACGCTGCCGCTGCCAGGCCAAGATCACAGGATGCGGAACATGGAGTCTACCTCCACACCGGCCAGACGATCCCGCAGCTGCGGCTCAGTCATGGGGGCAGTAAGGAAGGCAGCCTCATCGGCGGGCGCGCCGCTGCGGGCCAGAGGCTGTAGCTCACCACAGGCCAAACGTGCCTGATCCATGGAGATCCGCGCCCGAACGTACCACCGGGAGGTCAGCAGATCGGAAGACACCACCAGATCAGGGGCACCAGGCCCCCACTGGTTCCGGTGATCCCGGCGGGTATCTCTTGCAATATCCATCACATCAGCCACCACAGCGGAAGCAGTGGGCAGCTTGCCTGCACCGCGGCCGTAGAACATCACATCACCCACGGCATTTCCAGTGACAGCGATGGCGTTAAACACATCCTCCACTCCAGCCAGAGGGTTTTCACAAGAGACCAAGTGGGGGGCCACAAAGGCACACACCTTGCCCTCCGGCTCCCGGATCGCCCGTCCAAGCAGCTTGATCTTATAGCCGCAGGAGTCCGCATAGGCCACATCGGCCAGGCTCACTCCCCGGATACCCTGGGTAGGCACCTGGTCTGGATAGACATGCTGCCCGAAGGACAGGGCTGCCAGAATACAGGTTTTGCGGCAGGCATCGTGGCCATCCACATCAGCAGTGGGGTCCTGCTCAGCATAGCCGTTGGCCTGTGCCTCCTTCAGGGCCTGCTCAAAGGTCAGGCCCGCCTTGATCATCCGGGTAAGGATATAGTTGGTGGTACCGTTGAGAATTCCAGTGACCTGGTCCACCTCATTGGCCGCCAGGCAGGCGTTCAAAGGACGCAGGATCGGAATGCCGCCGCCCACGCTGGCCTCAAACAGATAGCTGACGCCGTTCTCCTTGGCCAGCTGAAGCAGTTCATAGCCGTGTGTAGCCACCAGTTCCTTGTTGGCCGTGACCACACTCTTTCCTGCCTTCAAGGCCCGGGTGGTATAGTCCAGAGCTGCGCCGACACCACCGATGGTCTCCACCACAATGTTCACCTCAGGGTCCTGCTCGATCGTAGAGAAGTCCTTGACAAACAGATCCTTATACGGCCCTTCAAAAATATCCCGGGCCCGCATAATATATTTCAGCCGAACTTGGTTGTTCACCCGTCCATCGATCAGTCCGCCGTTCTTAGTCAATACCTCAGCCACACCGGAACCCACAGTCCCGAAGCCCAAAAGCGCTATATTTACCATTCTGTTCACCTCATTCTACATCTGCCAGCCGCCTTAACCGGCCAGAATCTCACACTTCAGCACACCCGGACTGCCCGCTGCCGCATCCAGCATATCCTCCAAAGATCGTTGGAGGGCAGAGGTCTCTGCCGTGATGGTCACCACTGCGCAGCCGTTGACTGGGATATTCTGATTGATGGTCAGAATATTCACCCCTGTTCCCGCAAAAACATTGAGCAGCCCGGACAGGATCCCCGGCTCATCCTTCAGCATCGTCTGAAATGTGACGATTCTTCCATGGAGCATATCGTTGAAGGGGCGCACCGCATCCTTATACTTGTAATAGGCACTGCGGCTGATGCCTACAGCCTGGGCCGCCCGATTCACTGTGGTCTCCTCACCAGTCTCCAGAAGGCGCTTGGCCTCCGCCACCTTGCGGAAGATCTCTGGCATGGCAGAGGCCTCCACAATAAAGTATCCTGTCGTCTGTTTCATAGGGCCCTCCATTCCTCGCCGCCATTGTCCGTCTGCTGTGGTCATTTGTTTGTGTACTGCGGTCTATTTTAACATATCTTCTACAAGGTTGCAACGACGAAACGCATTCTATGCATAGATTTTCCATGAAAAACACAGTCGATATTTGTCGTTTTCTACAATATCATGGTGAAGTCACAGCGGGAGGAGCCTGCGCTCCTCCCGCTGTTGAGATCAGTAGCCGTAGGGCAGCCCGGTCTCTGGGTTGATCAACTCTCCATGTCCGCCGGAGCTGCCCGCATCCGGAGGCAGCGCCGGGTCATCTGCGCCGGGTTCCCCCGTCTCTGTACCTCCTGGCTCCTCCGGCTCCCCAGGCTCCGGACTCTCTGTGCTGGGGGCATTGGCGTGCACGGTACACCCCTGCCCGCCCGCGGCTGCCAGATAGGCGGAGTAGAATGCACTGCTATCCCTGGCCACAGCGCCGCCTACACTCTCCCGGTCCAGATTCAGGTAGCACAAAGTCCGCACACTCACCTCGGGGCAGTAGGGTCCTGCTGCACGATAGAAACCAGTAAACTCTCCATTGGCATCCAGAATGGGATCGTCCACGCACACCCGTACCATAGAGTTGGATCCCTCTTCCAGGGAGTGACAGCTGCACACGAAGGAGGGGCGGTCCTCCGGGAACACATATCCAGTCGCGATTCTGGAACTCCCTCGGGCATCATACTGGCACGCTTCGATGGCCTCACCCCCACAATCCATGCAGTAAGAGACACTGACCAGCCCGCTGACCTGTGGGAATTTCCGGTCTGCCAGCCCCTCATGGATGGGAGTCATCACTTTTTTGAACACTTGGGCAGCAGGGTTGCCCGGAGCGGGAACTCGTTCTGGTGTCTCATAGCCCACCCAAACCGCTGCGGTGTAATAAGGGGTATAGCCCACGAACCAGCGGTTGTCCTTCGTATCGGTAGTACCTGTCTTACCTGCGGTCGTCATGCCGCCGATGCGTGCCTCTGTTCCACCGCCGCTGCTCACCACATTGGTGAGCATGGAATTGATATAGTAAGCAGTGGTGTCCTTCACTGCTACTGAGTCTTCCCGGGTGTTGTCCAGGATGACTTCTCCCTTACTGTTCTCTACTTTGGTATAGGTGCGTGCCTGTCGATAGACGCCACCATTGGGGAATACGGAGAATGCGTTGGCCATATCCCGGGTACTGACACCATCGGTCAAACCACCCATGGCCAGGGGAGCGATCCCAATATCCCCCTTCACCTCGCCATTCACCATGCGTCCGCTCTCCAGCGGCAGGTGGAACCGCTGGGTAGCAAATTCAAAAGCCTTCGCCGGAGTCACCTGTGCCACGGTACGCACTGCCACCGTGTTATAGGAGTTCTCCACTGCCTGATTCACGGTCACCTGTCCCCGATAGACACCGTCCACGTTCACCGGCCACGCCTTACCGCCCAGAACCTGATATGGGTAGTCAGGCATCACAGTGATGGGGCTCATCAGGCCCATCTCAATGGCTGGGGCATAAGCGGACAGTGGCTTGATGGAGGAACCAGGCTGCCGCTTGGCACTGCTAGCCAGGTTCAGCCCCCGGTTGATCTCCTTCCGGCCGATCCGGCCCACCAGGGCGGCAACGTCCCCGGTCTCGTTGTCAATGATGGTAATGGCCGATTGGAGACGCTGGCCCGTGCTCTTGGAGACATAATTCAGAAGCTCCTCGTCCCCATAGACGGCCTCCGCCTTTTTCTGGACCTCTGGATCAATGCAGGTATAGATCCGCAGACCGCCGCTGGACAGCATCTGTCTGGTCACCTTGTCGGAGTAGCCGTACTTCTCCTGCAGATCCTCCATCACATCAGAGATCACTTGCTCTTCATACCAGGAGTAGATGTTCTCCGCACTCTCCGCATCGCTGCTGGATCCAGCTTCCATGCCCACAAAGACCAGCTCCTGGGCCACCGCCTGATCATGCTCCTCCTGGGTGATATACCCTTCCTTGAGCATCTGGTTCAAAATGACCTCCTGGCGGTACTTGTTCCATTGTTTGCTGTCCCACAGTTCTCCCTCACTGTTGGCCACCTTGGCCAGGGAGTACGGACCATACCTGGAAGGGTTGTTGGTGATGGCAATGAGGCTGGCACACTCGGCCAAGGTCAGCTCGGACACCGGCTTTCCAAAATACTTATCAGCAGCAGCCCCCACACCCTCGCAGCCGGCGCCCAGGGGGATGATGTTCAGATACCACAACAGTGTGGTGTCCTTGTCATAGTTGCGGTCAAACTCCAGCGCCCGGAAGATCTCCGTCACCTTTCGCTTCACAGTGGTCTCATTTTTCTTCGTCAGGTTCTTGATGAGCTGCTGGGTGATCGTGGAGCCGCCCTGGATGTCTCCACCGGTAAACATGCTGAACACTGCCTGGGCAGTACGCCACCAGTCCACACCGTTGTGTTTCAGAAAGCGCCGGTCCTCAATGGCGATCGCCGCCTCCTTCAGATCCTCTGGGATCTCCTCATACTCCACCCACTGGGAGCTAATAGAGGTGAGCACCTGCCCCAATTCCTGGTACTGGCCGCTGTCATCCTGATAGTACATCACACTGTTTTCCCGCAGTGTGAAGTCCCCCAGGTCCAGCGATGCCTCCGGGAGGATGACCGTCTTGACGTAGACAGCTCCGAAGCAGCACAGGATGGCCCCGGTGGTCATTGCAATGAGCAGCAGGGTGCCGATCACCCGCATCGCAAGTCCGCCCCGGCCACGCCTCTTTTGAGGCCGGCGGGGTCCACCTCCGGAGCGCTGGCTGGAGCCGTTGCGGGACCGGGGTCGGCGCTCCTCCCCGGACGAATAAGAAGAATAATTTTGTTCAGACACAGAAATCCCTCCGAACCTGTGGCACGGCCTGCTTCCGGCGTGCCCAATGTCCATGGTGATAATCGGTTTCGATTGTCCCCTTGGTATGTCTTTTCCGTGAAAGAGACTTGACACATACTTCGGGCGGCAAAAAATCAGTATATATTATACCATATTTTGCGTTTTTGTCCATCCTGGGTTTTCTCTCTCACCCTGTAAGGCGCTCATCCGCCGTTTTCCCTAATATGGTCCGTGTGGTTTCCGTGTCTCTCCAGCGCAGAGAGACGTTTTTCCCTTGAGCACCCCGGTGGAATATGCTATACTGCACTTGAATCCGGGTTTTCTCCGGATCTGTGTGTGGGCCGACTCGGCCAAATCGATCCTTCCAACTCCGCCTGTATCGTCCTGAATGGGCCGCACAGCGGGAGATCTGGAACACCACTTTAGGAGAGTGTTATCTATGAACGGTATCTTGAAGAGCCTGCCCTTCCGACTTCTGATCGGCGTTGCAGCTGGCATCGTACTTGGCCTCTGGGCGTCCGGCTTTACTTATGGCGGCCAGATCATGCAGGTGGTATTGACCCTCAAAGAGCTGCTGGGTTCTCTCATTAACTTCTGCGTACCCCTGATCATCATCGGTTTTATCGCTCCCTCCATCACCAGACTGAAACAGAATGCCTCCCGGATGCTGGTTCTGGCCTTGGTACTGGCCTACACTTCCTCTGTATGCGCAGCTCTGATGTCCATGGCAGCGGGTTACGCCATCATCCCCGCCCTGTCCATCCAGTCAGCCGCGGAGGGCCTCAATCAGCTCCCCGAACTGTTGTTCAACCTGGAGATTGCCCCGGTCATGTCAGTAATGTCTGCCCTGGTGTTCTCCGTGCTGGTTGGCCTGGCCGCCACCTGGGCCAAGGCCGAGGCCGTCACCCGGCTCTTGGATGAGTTCCAGCGCATCGTGCTGGACATCGTGACCCGGGTGATCATCCCCATTCTGCCCTTCTTCATTGCCGGCACCTTCACCAGCCTGGCCTATGAGGGCTCCATCACCCGGCAGCTTCCGGTGTTCCTCATCGTCATCCTGATCGTTATGGTAGGCCATTACATTTGGCTGGCCGTATTGTACGGCCTGGCTGGAGCCTACTCCGGCTCCAACCCCTGGGAAGTCCTGCGGCACTATGGCCCTGCCTACCTCACCGCTGTTGGCACCATGTCCTCCGCCGCCACCCTGGCAGTTGCCCTGCGCGGGGCCCACAAGTCCTCCGTCCTCCGCCGGGATATGGTGGACTTCGGCATCCCTCTGTTCGCCAACATTCACCTGTGCGGCTCTGTACTCACTGAAGTATTCTTCGTTATGACTGTCTCCAAGGTGCTGTACGGTCATCTCCCTGCCCCCATGACTATGGTTCTGTTCTGCCTCCTGCTGGGTATCTTCGCTGTAGGTGCCCCTGGTGTCCCCGGAGGAACCGTGATGGCATCTCTGGGCCTGATTATCAGCGTCCTGGGCTTTGATGCCACAGGCACCGGCTTGATGATGACTATTTTCGCCCTTCAGGACAGCTTCGGAACCGCCTGCAACGTCACCGGCGATGGCGCTCTCACCCTGATGCTCACCGGCTACGCCAAGAAGCATCATATTCAGGAAATCCAGTCTGTGGATATCCTATGATTCCCGCTCCTCCCAACCCCGCATTGGTATTTTGCCCCGTCCGCTCCCCGGACGGGGCTTTTTTCAGGCCTTCCACAACAGCACCAAGCAAGAGGCCGGAGCATCACACTCCGGCCTCTTGCTTACCATATTACAGAGTCTCCGCCCAGCGTTCCACCGCATCCCTCAGGAACTGGGCACAACCCGGAAGGTTCCGGTCGTAATAGGCTGTAAAACGAGGATCTTCCGTATAGAGAGCGGCCAATCCCCGGTGCTTCCCTGGGTCATACCGGTTCCCAGTCAAGGTCAGCCACCGCCGGTGTAGGGCGGCGATCCGCCGCCCCTCTTCCCCTTCAGGGGGTAGTTCCTCCGCCACAGCGTACTCCAGTCCCTCCCGGATTTCTTCTCCCAGGCCGGTCCAGGTCTGATACTGCTCCTGGGTCAGGCCCATCACCGCGGCGTTGGCCTCGTCCATCTGGGCATCGCCGTACTGTTCCCGAACCTCCCGGCCATAGAGCGCCTCGTTGCGCTCCACTGCCTGACGCTTGAATACCTCAAATTTTTGTTCGTCCCGCATGATCTCGTTCCTTTCTTCTGCATGGATGGTGTCTGTGACCGACCGGATCAGCCCGTCCAGGCGGGTGCGCTCCCCCTCCAGCCGGGCCAGGTGGCCCCGCAGAGTGGCCAGCCGGTCGAAGTCAGGATCATCCAAACACACCCTGATCTGGGCCAACTCCACCCCGAGGGCCCGATAATACAGGATGTCCTGGAGCCGGTCCACCTGGGCCGGGCCGTAGCGACGGTAGCCGTTTTCCGCCACGCGTCCAGGCTTGAGCAGACCGATCTGGTCGTACCAGCGCAGGGTTCGGGTGGTCACCCCGGACAGGCGCGCCAGTTCTTGAATGGAATATTCCATGCTGATCCCTCCTCAGCCCCCATTGTAGCCTCTGCCGTTACGGCAAGGTCAAGGGCTTTTTTCAAACTTCTTTCACCATCGGGACCATGCCCCTCCCAGTATAGCAGAGCGGTCCCCGCCTGTAAATTTTCTTGTAAAACTGCCGCATCTGGTGTAGGATACAAATAAAATGCCTGCACTGGTCCACCCGGTCCCAGGCTTCAGGAGGCACTATGAAGATCCTCATCTCCCCGGCAAAAAAGATGCGGTCCGATCCGGACACCCTGGCCCCGGAGGCCCTTCCCGCCCTCCTTCCGGAGACGGAGCGCCTCCTCACCGCTCTGCGCGCCATGACGCCCGGGGAACTCCAAGCTCTGTGGCGGTGCAGCGACGCCATTGCCGCCCAGAACCTGGAGCGGCTGCGGGACATGGACCTGCGGCGGCGGCTGACCCCAGCCCTGCTGTCCTATGTGGGGCTCCAGTACCAGTACATGGCCCCCAGTGTCCTGGAACAGAGCCAGTACGACTATCTCCAGGCCCATCTGCGCATCCTGTCCGGCTTTTATGGTGTACTTCGCCCCTTCGACGGGGTGACCCCCTATCGGCTGGAGATGGGGGCCAAACTGAAAACCGAGAGCACACAAGATCTGTACGGATTCTGGGGGGACAAGCTGGCCCGGGCCCTCGAGCCCAAGGACGGGCCAGTGGTAGACCTGGCCTCCCGGGAATACAGCCGGGCAGTTGTCCCGCACCTGCCCCACAGTGTCCCTCTGGTCACCTGTATCTTTGGCCGTCTCCGGACAGACGGGCGGGTGGTGGAGCAGGGCGCTCCCTGTAAAATGGCCCGTGGTCAGATGGTCCGCTGGATGGCGGAGCGGGCAGTCACCCGGGTGGAGGAGCTGCGAGAGTTTCAGGATCTGGGCTACTGCTTCTCTCCGGAGCACTCTGATCCCGGACGGTATGTATTTTTGAAGGAGGATGACACATGATGTTAGAGATTGGAAGCCAGGCACCGGACTTTACCCTCCCGGACCAGAACGGGGAACCTGTCTCCCTGTCGGATTTCCGGGGCCAGACGGTAGTACTCTATTTTTATCCTAAGGACAGCACACCAGGCTGTACCCGTCAGGCCCGTGCCTTTGCCGCCGTCTATGAAGAACTTCAGCAGTTGGGAGCGGTGGTGCTGGGGGTGAGCCGGGACTCCTCGTCCTCCCACTTACGGTTCATCCAGAAAAACGAACTGCCTTTTCGCCTGCTTTCCGACCCGGATCGGACTGTCCTTGAGGCCTACGGCGTCTGGCAGGAAAAAAAGCTGTATGGAAAAATAAGTATGGGCATCGTCCGTACTACCTATCTCATCGATGGAACTGGGATCATCCGTGCCGTCATGCCCAAAGTCAAACCGGACCAGAACCCGGCTGATGTGCTGGCCCTGATCCAGACCAGAGAGGAGGCAGATCAATGATCCGATTTGAGTGCGACTATGCCGAGGGAGCCGCGCCCCAGCTTCTGGCGCGGCTGACCCAAACCAACCTGGAACAAACCCCTGGTTATGCCGTAGATGACCACTGCCAGCGGGCCCGTACCCTGATCCGTACAGCCTGCGATGCACCCCAGGCCGCAGTAGAGTTTCTGGTAGGCGGCACCCAGGCCAATCAAACAGTGATCTCCGCCGCCCTTCGCCCCTACCAGGGGGTCCTGTGCGCCCAGACCGGACACATCAATGTCCATGAGACTGGGGCCATTGAATCCACCGGTCATAAGGTACTCCCCCTCCCCTCCCGGGATGGCAGGATCACCCCAGAGCAGGTGGAGCAGTTCTGCACCGCCCACTGGGCCGACCCCACCCGGGAGCATATCGTCCAGCCCGGCATGGTCTATCTCTCCCAGCCCACCGAGACCGGGCTTCTGTACACCCGGGCAGATCTGGAACGCTTCCGAGCCATCTGTGACCAATATAGTATGTATTTATATGTTGACGGAGCCCGGTGTGGCTATGGGCTGGCTGCACCTGGAAACGACGTGGACCTCACAGACCTGGCCCGTCTGACCGATGTGTTCTATATCGGAGGCACCAAGGTTGGGGCCTTGTTCGGTGAGGCAGTCGTCATCTCCAATCCCACCCTTCAGAAGGATTTCCGATACTGCATCAAGCGCCATGGCGGTATGCTTGCTAAGGGCAGATTGCTGGGCCTCCAGTTCGAGGCCCTGTTCGAAAACGATTTATACCGCCAGCTTGGCCATCACGGTGTGGAGCAGGCCCTGCGCATCCGGGAGGCCTGTCTCCAGCGGGGGCTCCCCCTCTACTTCGACTCCCACACCAACCAGCAGTTCCCCGTCCTGACCCGGAAGCAGTGTGAGTATCTGGAGGATCAGTATGCCTTTACTCTCTGGAAGCAGCTGGAGGATGACCGGGCTGTGATCCGCTTCTGCGCCAGCTGGGCCACCGACCCAGCCGCTGTAGACGCTCTGACCACAGATCTGCTGTCCCTGCCCTGATCCGCACCAAGGGTAGACATTTGTATGTGGACATGGTACAATAAAAACAGACGAACCCCGAACCCTTGATTTTTCAGGGGTTCGGGGT